>MDTB01035512.1_pt1 | contig 158068 bp, 164 predicted proteins | sample 811161 | NCBI WGS metagenome assembly MDTB01 (sample SAMN05326650, study PRJNA326480) | marine metagenome | isolation source: seawater | place: Mediterranean Sea | collected 2009 | reverse complement strand
CGCCTGCCATGGTGTCTATCACTTCGAGGTTCCTGCCCTTACCAAGTTCATCCAGTCTGTCTTTTGCAATGATTAGGTGCTTACCAAGGTCGGTGTCAAAAATTTTGGCGTACTCGATATCATTAGCTACGCAAAGTGCCTGGTTGGAAGGCAGGGTCCAGGGCGTAGTGGTCCAGGCGGTGATGTAGGTGTCTTCATCTACCAGTTTGAAAAGAACGGTTACCGCAGGATCCTGAACGTCTTGATAGTTTGAAGTGGCTTCGAAGTTGGACAGCACAGTACCCAGTGCGGTTGAAAACGGGACAACCTTCTCGCCTCGATAGATCAGGTCTTTTTCCCACAGCTGTTTCACGACCCACCAGACCGACTCCATGTACCAGGGTTCCATCGTCTTGTAGTCATTTTCGAAATCGACCCATCGCCCTAAACGGGTTATCGTTTTTTCCCACTCGGCGGTGTACCGCTGAACGATCTTGCGACATTCATCGTTGTAACCTTTTACGCCAAGCTTCGCGACGGCTTCTTGAGAAGACATCCCAAGTGACTTGTCGATCTCGTGTTCAATAGGTAGTCCATGACAATCCCAACCAAAACGCCGCTGGACGTAATGACCTTTCATGGTGAAGTACCTGGGGACAACGTCTTTCAGGACAGATCCGACCAGATGGCCGTGGTGGGGAAGGCCGGTCGCAAAAGGAGGCCCGTCGTAGAATATATAGGGTGTGGAGTTCTCTGTTTGATGAAGCGATTGTTGAAAGATATCGGCTTTTTTCCAGTAATCGGAGATAGCGTGCTCGGCTCCGACAAACGAAAAGTTTTCGTCGCTTGGTCTGGTTGTATCCTGTTTCGTCAACTGACTCACCCTTTTTAACTACCTTCAAATATTTGGTGCCCAATAATAAAAAAACCCGCCGTTGGCGGGTTCTTTCTAGTCACACAAAGACTAACCCACCATTCCTCTGGGAATAATGAAAATTATTATTGTGTGAATAATGTAAGGCATCGGGCAAATATAGGCATATGGATCAGGAAGTCAAGATTTCATGTATTAAATGCCTGCAACGCTACCTCTGGAGTTAATTTTTTCCACGACCTCGGCTACCAGTTCTTCAATGTGGTAGCAGTGGTACCAATCTGGTGTCTTCTCGTGCGTAACAGCGCTCGTACCAACTACCTGGAAATCCCATCCTTCTTTTGTCGCCTTCTCCTTAACCGCTGCCAGTCTCTCCCAGGCTCGCTGTGAAAATACGGGGTGAATGCAAGCCACGATGATATTTTTTCCACCTCGCTCTTTTAACTCCTCAATGGAAGCCACGACAGAACCTGCGGTATCGATGATGTCATCTACAAGCAAAATGTTTTTGTCAGAGACGTCTCCGATCAGGGTAGAGCGAAATACCTGGTTTGGCTTTGAATAGTCTCGTTCTTTTGACAGTGCCGCGAGATCTGCTGAAAGTTCCTCGGCGTATGCTCGCGCTCGTTCCAGGTAACCCACATCCGGAGAAACGACAACGTCGCCAATCAGCGAGTTGTCCTTAAGCCAGGACACGAAATGTCTGGTCAGAAATACATTCTCGAGGTGGGTATAGGAAGGGTTGAACATGCCAGCAATCGCATCGTTGTGGATTTCAACCGTCATCACACGGTCCGCACCAGCACTTTGTAACATTCTCGCAAACAGGCCTGCGCTAATTCCTTCTCTGGTTCGGCCTTTCCTTTTATCCTGACGCGCACCCGGATAGTAGGGCACCACAGCGGTTATATATTGAGCGTCCGACAAAGCGGCCGCTTCTACCGCATGTAAAAGCATGATGAATCGATCGTAAATACTACGAGAATCCTGCTGTCCTACTACAGTTTGAAAAACGTAAAGGTCGTGACCTCTTACGTTGGCTTTGATCTCGGTTTTACCCTCTCCACATGCAAACCAGGTTTCTGTCGAAGGAATCAGCTCGTGTCCGAGTCGTCCAGCGACTTCTTCGGCGAAGATACGACCGGACTCGCAGGCCATCAAGGCGATTGGGGCACGTGGGGTACGTTCTAGGGGCTTTTCTGGCATGCAGGTTCCTGATTTATCAGTTGGTTAAGAGTTGCAATCAAAAACTGGTGTTCGTGTTTCAGGATCTTTTCTTCCAATGTGGAGACTGAATCTGATTCCGCCACAGGGATTCGAACCTGCGCAATGATATCGCCGGTATCATATTCACCATCAACATAGTGCATGGTGATGCCCGTTTCGACTTCTTTGTTGTCCAAAACGGCCTGGTGTATTTTTGTCCCAAACATTCCTTTGCCACCATAGGACGGTAATAGCGCCGGGTGGATGTTGACAATTCTTTGTTCGAAATGAGACAGGGTTTTCTCCCCAAGCTTCTTTAGATAGCCTACCAGAATTACCAGATCAACTTTGTGGCTGATTAGCGTGTCGAGGATTGCGCCATCTAGCGTTTCCGGGTCGGGATGAGTATTCCCTGATAGGTGGAAAGCTGGGATGTTGGCTTTTCTGGCGCGCGTTAGGGCGAGGGCATTGCTGTTATTACTGATCGCGACAGTAATCTTTGCGTTCAGTTTGCCCTCATTGCAAGCATCGATGATAGCCTGAAAATTTGTGCCGCGATGTGACGCTAGGATGCCCAGATTCATCGATGCAAATGCCTTGGTTCTGCGGGTCGCAGTTTAACATGCGAGGGGCTAAAAACTATCTTCGATTTGTTCTGTATAGGTATCCCGAAGTACATTTTTTTGTACTTTACCCATCGCGTTCCTGGGGAGCTCGTCGACGAAAAACACATATTTGGTCGCTTTAAAACCTGCGACTTTTTCTTTGACGTAAGCAGTTACGCTGGGCGCAGTAAGTTCGGTGGTCCCATCCTTAACGATTACCGCAGAGACTGCTTCACCAAAATCAGGGTCAGGCAAACCTATTACCGCGGACTCAGTAACGCCATCCATATTATCCAGCAGGGTCTCGATCTCCTTTGGATAAATATTCAAGCCACCTGAAATAATGAGATCTTTGCTTCTTCCGACGATAGAAATGTAGCCGTCTGCATCCGTTTGGGCCAGGTCCCCCGTTTTAAAGTACCTGCCGTCAGAAAATTCCTCTGCGGTCTTTTCGGGCATTCGCCAGTAACCTTTGAAAACGTTTGGTCCTTTCAGCTGCAGATTTCCTGTGGTATCTGGTTTGACCTCATGTCCTTCGGAGTCGACGACCCTGCAGTCGACACCCGGCAGCGGGATACCGACTGTGCCGGCTTTTCGTTCACCATTGAGGGGGTTGCTTGTATTCATGCCGGTTTCCGACATGCCATAGCGTTCTACGATCGTATGGCCGGTGCGACTTTTGAAATCATCAAAAGTGTGAGTAAGTAGTGGCGCTGACCCGGAAGTAAACAGCCTCATGTTTGCGCAACGGTCATGGTTAAGTTCTGGTTGGGCTAGCAACCTCGTGTAGTTGGTTGGAACCCCCATATAAACTGTGCTGGAGGGCAACAGAGATATGATCTGCTCTGGATCGAACCGATTCAGCAAGGTGATCGCGCTCCCGTTCATCACAGGAAGGTGGGACGCAACGAATAGTCCGTGGACGTGGTAAATCGGTAATGCATGGAGCATTACATCCTGCCTCTGCCAACCCCAACATTCAGACAAAGTGCGAGCATTGGTTTCGATATTGCTATGGGTGATCATGGCGCCTTTTGGTCTACCTGTTGTCCCTGACGTATAGATAATGACGGCGACGTCATCTCCATCACGGTCCTGGGCGGGGTATTCGACTGACTGGTCTGCCACTTCATAATTCAGAACCCCGCTCTCATCCATGGTGAATAACGGGACATTGCTGAGTTGCTGAAACTGATCACTATCCTTCGGATCACAAAGAATCAGAGATGGTTCTGCATTTTCTATAAAGTAAGCGAGCTCGTCCTTTTTGTAGGCCGTGTTTAGTGGCAGGTAGATGCACCCTGACCGTAAGCAGGCGAAGTAGAAAAGAAGACTTCCGGCAGATTTTTCAATCTGGACCATAACCCGGTCTCCCGGGCGGACACCGTGCCCGGAAAGAAAATTCGCATATCGAGCTGTTAGCGCATCGAATTCTTCATAGGTATAACGAGCCTCTCCCTGCGCATCCTGGATAAAAGTACCGCCCTGGCTGGCGCCTTTTGAGAAAAGGTTGTATACGTTCGACATGCTGCCTTCTAAATATTTTGCGGAGCCAGTCTATGGTATTCGTTGATCGCCAGTCTAGTCGGAATCAAGGTGAACGGAATATTTCTTCAGGTTAGCGAGCTGTTCTCCCAGTAATTCTGTAAACCCTGGCAGATGCATCTCATAGAGTGGCGATATTATCTGCACATCATTTTCGCTGAATCCGGCCGTGTGGCGCACTAGCTGGCTGATATCCTTGGCGGCGTTGTGAACTTTTCGTACGGTAAATCTCAGTGTCTCCAGGTCGATCAATGCAACCTGAGGTTGAACTCCCGGCTTGACCATCACGTGTTTACCGTAGAGACAGCCATGGTGGAGCCCTCCCAGATGCATGCGCAGCAGCGTCTGTGCTACGACTGCCATGGTATGGTTTCGTTGAAAGCTCTGCTCTACGGCCAACAGATAGTTTTCGAGGTTCTGAAACCCGTTAAGTTGGCGGGTGATCAGAAATCCGCTGGTATTGGTCTCCTGATATCGAACGATTTCGGGCGTAGGTATACCTAGTGCCTGAAGTCTTAGCGTGTTGCGATATTCTCTTCGCAATGTCGGTGTCCTGCGAAATCCACGACGAAGCTCTCGGTAGGAGTGATTCTTCTGCCGCTTGATGAAATAGCTTTTATTGGCACAGGTCACCATGGCTACACCACTCCAGCCACCCCTGCGACGATTAACGGGCTCGAAGGGTGGAAGGTCCAGGTTCAGGACTGGGTCTACCTGAGACATCAGTATTTACCTAGTACGTAAACTCGCCACATGGAGATCCTGGGGAGCATATCGTAGCTTGCGATGACCCTGAACCCGCTCTTCTGGCATTCAGTTTCAAACTCCAAAGCTGTTAATAGATTCCGGTTTTGGTAGGGTCTTTTCTTACGTTGTCTTTTCCGCCGCTGCTCCAGGCGTTTGCGCCTGTATGACTGTAGATTCCCATCGATCCATAAGGAGACGCATACCGTCTCTCGACATACACGATTAAATTCCTCCAAAAGTTTGAGGCGATCAGATCGTTCTCCAAGATGGTGGATAAGGCGCATACAAAAAATGGAGTCAACGCTCTCGTTGGGTAGTGGAATATCGAAAGCGGAAGAATTTATTAGCGCGAAATTTCCTACATCCCGTCGCTGTTTCGCCAGATCTAGCATCGATTCACTCAAGTCGGCGCCAATAAGTTGGTCTGCTTGTACTGAGCTGAGTAGAGACCAGAATCGGCCAGTTCCACAGGGCATATCCAAAATGGATTTGGGCTTCCCGGCAGCAGCCAGTGCCTTTTTTGCCAGCGCCATATCTCTGGCATTGGACAAGCGGCGAAAGAACCCGTCCTGATGTTTAAGAGAGTAAGCCTTTGCATGGTTTCTGTCGTACTTCTGAGAGAACTCGAGCATTTTGAAATCCTGTTCACTTAAAACCATACTAGCAACACAACTTCTCAAGTTTCCACCGGTGATATACTAGTTTTTTTGCAAGTATCACTTCAATGATGTCAAGAATAATGCTGATGTGTGTCTGTGTATTTTGTGCAAACACATTCGCAGAGGACCTCGAGTTTAATAACACCTGGTTGAGAGCGACCCCGCCAGGCGTGAGTTCCGCTGCGATATACGGTGATCTGATAAACAACAGCGACGATGAGGAAGTACTTGTGTCTGTGACTAGTAATGTCGCGAAGCGAGTGATGCTACACCGAACTTCAGATGAGCGCGGGATGATGCGGATGATGCACGTCGATAAGCTCATTCTCACGCCGGGTGCGCAAGAGAGTTTGTCTCCCGGGGGCTTGCACCTTATGTTGACCGGCCTGCAGCAATCCTTAACCGAGGGCGAACGCGTGACAGTAAAGTTGCACTTTCAATCTGGTCTGGAGATTGATGCGTCAGCGAGAGTTGGAAGTATCGCGCAGTTGGACTTCCCTGAAGAATGATGGAACCAACGCTCGATAAACTAAAAAGGGCTATGCATCCGCATCTTAAGGGGAAACTTGAAAATGCAGAGACTATCTATGGCGATGTGCTTGAATCTGAAATGGAAAATGCTGACGCCAATCATCTACTTGGATTGATTAGAAGTGAGCAGGACAAATCGGAAGAGGCCATATTCCTGATTGAAAAGGCCATAGGCATCAACAATCGGGCAGCACCTTTTCATCACAATATTGCGCGGATCTACCGCAGAATGGACCGACTTGATGATGCAGAAAGAGAGTTTCGCCCGGCGATTGAACTCAAGTCTGATTATGGTGAGGCATACCAGGGCCTCGGTGAGATGGTTAAGTTTTCCGCGGGTGATCCGATTGAACAGAAAATTCTTGCTCAACTCGATGCCCCGAAACTGCCTGCGAAGGTTCGGCATTACTTCAATTTTGCTGCTGGTAAATTCTACGATGATGTAGGTGATTACGATCGCGCGTTTGCACACTATACGAAGGGTAACAACGAGGCTGGGAGGACATTTGACAGCCTAAAATTTCGTCAGCAGACAAAAGACGCTATATATGTATATGGGAAGGCCTGTGTTGGTTTGAACAAGGACGCCGGCGTCGACACTGAACAGCCCACTTTTATCGTTGGTATGCCGAGATCAGGTACAACCCTTGTGGAGCAGATTCTGGCCAGCCATTCAGAGGTATATGGTGCAGGGGAACTTAACGATTTGAAAGTGGTTGCTGCCATGGGCGAGAGCTTGAGCAAGGTAAGACAGCCATTTCCTAACTACATTTCCGGTTTGCCCAGGTCTGGATACAGTGCCTTAGCCAATCAATATCTGGATCGTGTTAATCAATTAACGGACGGGGGGAAGTACGAAAGGATTGTTGATAAACATCCGTTGAACTTCCAGTTTGTTGGATTGATATTCCATATGTTCCCCAACGCGAAAATCATACACACCACCAGAAATCCATTTGATACCTGTCTATCGTGTTTTTTTCAGAACTTCACCAAAGGTCAGAATTACAGCTTTGATCTCATAAAATTGAGTCACTTCTATAACGACTACAGACGCTTGATGGAGCACTGGGATCTTATGTTCCCTGGCAAAATTCTGACGGTTAGATACGAGGACGTGCTTGAAAACCTTGAGTCAGAAACCAGAAGGATGCTCGAATTTTGTGATCTGTCATTCCAGGAGCAATGCCTGGATTATCATAAGACTGAGCGGATGGTAAAAACTGCCAGCTTTATGCAGGTAAGGCGGCCGATTTACAAGACCTCCAAGAATCGCTGGAGAAATTATGCGAATCACCTGGATGAGGTAGCACGTATATTGGGTGTGAGCTTAGAAATTAGAAGCAGCTAAGGGTATCTAGGAAAGGCAGAGTACGTATGACAAATGCTATATCGTGGCAACTTCTGGAAGAACAGTCATCTCAGATGGCCTTATTTGGAAAGGATCGTCTGGACGGTAAGGTTGCGTACCTTGCTACGATTCGTAACGATGGTATGCCTCGTGCTCACCCGGTCACGCCGGTGATTGGCGGTGGCTACTGTTTTATATTTGTAGAACCTGACTCTCAGAAAGTGAGGGACCTTCAATCGAATGGCTATTTTTGCCTGCACTGTAGTATGAATGATAGTTCTGGTAGCAGCGGTGAATTTCAGGTTACAGGAATTGCTGAACAGATTGTGGATCCAAATCTTAGAGAGGTTGCAGAGGCAGCTTCCAGCTATCGCCCTTCCGCGAGGTCGTTATTGTTTGAGTTACGTTTGGTAGAAGTGCTTTCGACATCATATCGCGGTGGTAGGCCAGACCGTAGTCGTTGGTTGGCGCGTTCCTGATCTCCCATCAGGGCTCGATCACCCAAGGAGTGTTCGACTAGATACTTCTCGAGTACAGTGGTGGGTTGTGGTCCGAGTGACAAAAGTATTTTGCCCATCGCCGCGTAGTCCACGCCGTATTGAGATGCGAGCTGATTAATTGTTAGACGTCCCAGGGCCGGTAATACCCACCGACCAGGCTCCACATAAACCTCATTGACGTACTTCACTACTCGGGCCCTGGGTAGCGCCGTGTTTTCAATCATGAAATCTACTGCACGCTGTTGGCTCCAATCTAATGCATGAATCCCGGTATCGATCACCATAAGTGATGTGCTGTCGATAAGGTGCAGTAGCGCGTCTAGATTCTCCGTTTCGGGGTTGATGGAGAGATAGGTGGAAAATGCAGTCAGAGAGTAAGCGCTTCCTCCTTTTTCATGAGCAAGGTGTAGGCCGGGTACGCTATGAAAACGCACCTGGCTTGCCAGTTCGTATCGGGGCAGGTTTTTCATATCGCTAAGGTTCGCGTGTAGGGTCGCTCCGAAATAATCGAATGTTGTTGCATATTTCGACCGGTAGCTATCTACTGCTTTAACTGTAAGAGGTTTTAAAGGGATATCGAAATATTGCACTGCATCTTCGATTATTCCGTAGGCCCCGTTCAGGTATTGATGTCTGCCTGTGTCGCTGTTTGGGAAGTAATTGTGTGGGCTATTGCGGGTGTCTCGAAAAATGATTCCAACGGGTTTCTCTGAAATAACCTCTATGCGGTGGTGTAGTCGTTCCAGTTCGTTGAGACCGAGAATGTGAATTTCACTGGCAAGCAGACTGCTGGCTTGTCGTATTCTCATATCGTAGAAGTTTTTTCCATTAGGTAGGGCTCCGACTGAGGTGCGTTGGGGAGTTTGATCTTTGAGTTTTTCCAATAGGACCTCTATTCGAGGAACAACGACGGATATGTAAAGTGCCTTGTAAGCGTTGTTCAGTGTGCTGGCCTCTGTTGTCGGAAGTCCGAGTGATCTTACGCGATATCGATAGTCATCCAGTGGTTCTGTGCCATCTAACAGATTCTTGAGCGCGTTGATTGTAGCTTTTGTTGCTGAGGGGTCGTTGCCTACTCGAAGGGATTTTATTTCCTGGGTAAGCAGGTCTGAGAAATCCCGGGTGCCTGCCACGATCTTGCTAAGATCGTCGAGTGAATCTGGCATTGGGGTGGTAAACAGACGGCTAAACGCTGTGACCAACCGACCTCGTGGATTGAGACGTTCAAGGGTTGGTCGATGTCCGCCGATGGAGATTTGGTGATTCAGGCCTGCCTTTAGTTCCTCCAGAACAAGCTTTGTTTCCGGCTCAAGTAGTTTTGGATTAATGCTGCGCTCTATGCGTGTCAGGTGAGAGAGGGCGATGTCATATCTGGTTTTTGAATTTGGTGCTTGCTGTAATTCCAGGTGAGCCTCTTTCACCAGAGTCAGTGCGAGTGCGTTCTCAAACTTCCCCACTAAAGGGCCTGAAGGAGTTGGCGAGTTCGATGTGCAACCCAGACATACCAAGACAAGTAAATATGCCGATCTAGAGATTGTCTCGGATCCTCAGGTGGATGCCAGTTAGCTGGTCGGCGATATCAAGATAATTCTGAGCTTCCTGATTCGAACGGGTGCGAACTTCATTATCTGTAATAGATCGGCAATTGATCAGTACGTTGACAAGTGCGCTTTGTATAGCCGACGCAAGAAAGTTGGCGCCTATTGCAACGTCGGAGATGAGATTCTTGTTGCCATTCTCGGCGAGATACTCGCTAGCATCGATCAGGTTGCTGGCCTCATGCATGATATTCAACGAAACGCGAATCGCGCCCTCAACAGCTTGTTGGTACTCTTCTTTTCCCTGATCTTTGTACCATTTCATAACGTTGTTAAAGGCGTCAATATCTTCTTGTGCTAGGCGAATACAAGCAGTTTGTGCGGTTGCACACTCCTGCTTTATAGCTGTTAAAGATTCACTGTCCGGTCGGGTGAATTCGCAGACCATGGATAACAGTGAGACACCTTGAGCCGCACTTAGTGCTGCTGCGCTACCTCCGCCTGGAGTCGATGTTTTGGCCGCGAGTGAGGATAAATAGTCTGCAACTGAAAGATCGCTCAGGGACGTAGACATGGGATCACTCGTGGAAGTTGTGATAAAGGCGCAGCGTATTTCGCATACACATGGCGACCGTCATTGGACCAATTCTAGGGATGAATACATCGGTCCGAGTTGCGACGCCGTCAGCAAAGTTGCTAACGCTGGAAAAGTTTACACAGGTTGCCCCGGCGCGGATTTCCTGGGCTTTTATCAAGGGAAATTCTTTGCTCGGAACGCCCGTAATGACAATATCGGATTCTGCGAGCGCTTCTGCACGGGTAATTCTGGTTTCTTTCGGTTCTGCATTGGTAAATAGCAATGGACCGTTGATGTCAAATGAGTAAACCTTTGCACCATCATTGGACATCATCATCGCGAGAGGTCTGCCAATAACTTCGCTGCGATTAAATATCGTGACTACCTTGCTTTCCAACGGCCTGGAGTCTCCGCCGACGTAACGGCCGATCTCTGTCAGTAACTTCACGATTGCCAGTGGAGTACATGGTAACAGCGCTTTTTTTGCGGTGGTTGGTTCAACTAATCGATCATTGGAGTAGAGTTTTCGGGTCCAGTAAAGGCTTCCTGCTTCAATATCCTTCCGGTAGTCAACCTGATTTCTCAAGTAGTCGTCTTGCTGATTATGGAATACAGGAAAGTAAATGAAGATTCCGTGGATCGTCGGATCTTCATTGGCACTGTGTATAGCCTGCTCGAGTTCCAGCCTCTCTACATGTTGTAAATCGTAGCTAATGCCGACGTTATCAAATTTCTTCTGGGTTGCTTTCGCGTAAGCCACTGAAGGTTTGTCATTTGTCGCAATTAACCCCAGAACCCGGATGCGCAGTTTCTGCGCCGAGATTTCTTCCTGCACTTCATCAACATACTTCTGTGCGATGGTGGCTGGATCGACGATCAGGTTATCCATGTTCTGAGCGGGCTTCATTAAGGAAGATTATTTGTTCTCACGGGTGATGCTACCCAGGTAACCTTTATGATGTCGCTGACCATATTGCTCTGCTGTAAAACCCTTCAATTCCATCAACGTTAATGCCAACGCATCACTTATTGCGAGCATGACCGCGATCGTGGCGCTGGGCGTAACCTTGATCGGGCATGGTTCTTCTATATCGGGGCCCATATCAAGAACTATTTCGCTAAGATCTCGTAGCGGAGAGTCAGTATGGGACGTGATTCCGATAACACTGTGAATACCAAGGTCGCGTGCAATCTGTAACATCTCGATAACTTCATTAGATTTGCCGCTGGTAGAGAATGCAACGATCAGATCACCTTCCGTAATCATGCCCATATCACCGTGACCTGCTTCAGCAGGGTGGACATGAAATGCCGGTGTGCCAGTGGATGAAAGTGTCGAGGCGAACTTGTGGGCAATATGTCCGGCCTTGCCGATTCCGGTGGTTACTACACGACCTTTACAGCTCAGCAATGCGTTTACTGCATCCTCAAATGCATCAGTAATATTGATTGCCTTCATTGCGTCTGCTTCCTTAGCAATGATTGCTGTCATATTCTCTTTTATGTTCAACGTCGTGGGCTCGAATCCTGCAAGTTGCACATTATACTAGACAATCCTGAATCGGATATGGTTATTGGCGATTGGTCAGCAGATAGGTCACAGCTTCGAGAATCTCGGGATGGTCTTGAAACAGCCGTTCTTTGTCGCTCGTTGGGTGCCATGCGTGGCGAAGTACATAAGCTTCGTCATCAACCGTTGAAGGTTCTGTCTCCGTTCGGGTCGCAAGAAACCAAGTGGTATGACAATCGTAGTCTTTGGCATCCCAATGGAACGGGTACCGGGTTTCCAGTTTGGAGTCTTCGATCAGATTTACCTGATACCCCGTCTCCTCTAAAGTTTCTCTAACGGCTGCTACTTCTGCGGACTCGCCATGTTCTATCCCTCCACCTGGAACCGACCAGAATCTGACCTTGGTTGTTGGATCCTCTAGTTCGATTAGGAGCATTTTCGAGCCATCAATAGTCAATGCAGCGCTGCGGTGTCTGGTGATCATTTGTTGAGTTTAAGAACTAGCTAATTTAATGACAAAAAAAAGGGCGAAGATTTCGCCCTTTTTTTCGATTGCCTGGTTCGCTTAGAAAATTGCAGCGGGTAAAGACTGAATGGAGCCATCGCTATAGTAAACGATACCCTGATCGTCCATTGTCGCGGTTTCTTCTCCGGCAACGGTAAAGTTACCGCTCACCAGTTCACCGTTTTCTGAAAGGTCGAGTATGAGTGTTAGCGTCGTAGTCATATCGGTTAGTGTATCGGTATCGATGTCACCCTCACGAGAGACCGTACCCCAGATAGTATTACCACCTGCTGTTACTGCGAACGATTGATTGTTTTCGTAGATTTTACCATTCATCGAGATTACGAGGTCAGCAAAGCTAAATGTTGCAGTGTAGTCGGCCTCAACATCTTTAGTACCGATGTTTTGTTCGGTGGTGCCGGTGATATTACTGAGGTCAGCATTGACTGCAAATGTGCCCTCAGCTGCTTCGGTAGTGATCGAGCCATCAAAGGTTGCGGCGTTTAAACCAAGGTCATCATTCTCTTCAACGAACGACATGCTAATGTCACCATGGAATGTTTGCAGCAGCGCACCTGCTTGCGAGGTTGTCATGTGAATGCCGATTCCTGTTAGTGATGCTGAAGTACCGTTTTCGAAGTGTGAACCGGTGGGTATGGTTATTGTTACTTCGATATCGCCTTCGGCAGCAGTAGAAATCACATCGGCCAGGCTATCAGTTAGCTCATCTTCGCTACGCGAAAGAGTCCCGGTTACATCACCAGACATGGCAATACTTCCACCAGCTGTTAGGCTAGATGCTGTATCGATTGCGTCAAGTATTTGTGAGAAAGCTTTAGTCGCCACGCCAGAGCTAAGCTGGCCTACGGCATCGAGTTCGTCCGCAAATACTTCTGTTACACCTTTCTGTGTTCCGCCAAAGTTTTCTGCGCCTGTGGTAACAAGCGCTGCGTCTATTACCGAGCTAAGCGTAGCGACAAACTCTTTGGTTTGATCAAGCGGCTCGCCACTCCCTGGAACAGCTGGTGCAGAGATTGTTATAGGGTTGTCACCAGACAAGGCAAATAACTCTGAGCTACCAGCTGAATTGGACTCTATATTTGCGAGGAACGCGGGGGCTTCAACACCGGCCTCATCGAATTGTGATTGGATACCTGTAGCGCCTACGCTTACCGAAGCAGCCATTCGAGCGAGCACGGTACCAATTGCCTGTATGTCCCCACTTGGGGTAGTTGACAGTCCTGCAAATATGTCTCCGATGACCAGATCGATGTTGGCAAGCTCAGGATCAGCCACATCTACCTGTCCGATGAGGGACGATCCGAAAAGGGCCAATGCAACGTTTTGTGCAGTCAGCTCGGCACTCGTTGCTGCTGATAGATCAGGAAGCTCCTGTGTACGGAGTTCAACACCTGATAGGTCTGCCCCGGTGACTATCTGTGCTAGCCCTAATACCTGCGCCTCTGCTGTGGCGACCATATCGTCGCTGATGGTTCCACCTGCTGCGGCTTCTTCGACTAACACCGCGACAAAGGTGGTAGCAATATTGATGCTAACGGCTACGGTTTCTTCATCATCGCCAGCAACAACCGTGCTGATACCTGAAAGTACCATGCCTTCAGGTGCGGGGAACGTATCCCCAACAGCGGCCCAGACACCCTCGCTCACCGGGCAGCCCATGCCATTCACGTCGTAGTCGCAGACGATGTCACCTCCCTCGGCATTAACAACGATGGGTGTATTTATTCCAGCTTCGATTGCGGGGACGGTAAACGAGGCGCTATAGGAACCTGCCGCGTCAGTAGTTTCTGTTTCCGAAGTGGCAATAGCAGCGCCTGAGGAATCTGAAACTGAGATGGTTGCACCTTCTACCGGGCCTTTTATTACTTGTCCGTTAACTCCACTGACAGGTGGATCCTCGAAAGGGGGTACAGGAATTGTTGATGGGCCGCCGCCGCCGCCGCAACTTGCCAGTAGCACGATGCCAGCCACTAGTGCCGTATTTTGCAGGAAAGACTTCATAGAATATTGCTCCGTAACCGTATTATTCATTTTTATCAGACATCAATTCAGCACTGATTGATGCCAAAAGCATACACTCGGGCGTTTGCCTGATCTTAACTTATAAATCGTACCGTAATCCAGCTTCCGCGAGAAGCTCTTTTTCGAAGATAAAATCCTTATTTTCTCTATCTTTAGGTGTGATTGCTACGAAATTGTCTATTAATTCGCCAGCTTAGTAAATCTGCTAGTTGAAGCGAAGGAAATCTGAATCCGACGAACGATTCATTACGTTACGTGAAAGGTGGCGTCTATTTCGAGCTGTCCTCGTTTATTGGTCCGTAAAATCTTCCGAGTAATGGTAGTAAAATCTTTTAAAAATAATCACTTATGAACTATCAGTGGCATGTAACGTCAGCCACTGTTCAACCATCTGGTCCAATCTGTCCTTGTCTTCGTCGCTGATTCCAGGGGGATCGAAACGCCATTTCTGGTGTATGGATAGCATCCTGGTAAGTTCTGGGCGCTCGATTCTCCGTAGATAGACGCTAAGTAACTCTCCTATCTCTCGACGTAATCCACTTTGCCTAAGGTGTTCCTCGATGGCAAAAAATGGTGACTCGCGGCCAGGAAAGGCATCCTGGATTTTGTCTTTCGAGTGCTCGTCCTAGAACCTGCTCACCCGTATAGATTCGGTAGACCAGTATGATGGCGAGCAGAGCAATGAGGATATAGAGCTCTGTTTCGTAGTCTTCCAGTTTCTGGTCATTCCACCAGATCTCAAACATGAATGAATAGTTGTCGAGCAGGTCCACAATCGGTTGTAGTGAACTGGCATTGCGTTCCTCATGTTCCAGCCATAGCGCCGGGGTTGTGTTTACAGGAACCCACTGGTCTTCGACAGATGCCTCAGCCCATGCGTGAGCGTATCTCTGCCTGACGACAAACATTTCCAATGTGCTGTTGTACTCCTGCAAACTATATCCAACCACGTATCTCGAGTGCACGCCAAGTTGCCTGAGCAACAACGCGGTAGCACTGGCGAAATACTCGCAGTGCCCGGCTTTGACTTCCAGAAGAAACGTTGCAATTAGATCCTGGTAAATTCCTGTGTGCTTCTGGTACAGGGAATATCGGAAGTCGGAAAAGTAATCCTTGATCCACGCGATGGCCTCTTTCGGGTCAAGGCGACGCTTTGCGGTTACCTTGTTTAAGGTGTCTGAAAATTCTTTGGGAATAACCAGATCGGAGTCGGTTGGATAAATGGCGTAGGATTTATCTTCAATATAGCTGAGGTTGAACGATGGGCTAGGGATTAGTCTGCTGGCTTGAATGGTGCCGTATTTGTTCGTTCTCAGATCCAATGCAGGCAGATCGTCGATTTGAGTTGTCCCGGCAGGTAAGGGTAACAGTGCTCTTTCTCGGTCGAACTCACGATAGATGACCGCATGTTGTTCCTTCTCGTTAAAGGGCTGCGTTCCGATTCGCCAGGTAAAGTCATCGCTGTGCGGAATTTGCCTGAAGCCCAAGTTGTATATTTCCCACTGATTTTTTTTGGGATCGTCATAGCTTGCTTCCTTGAGCAGTCGAGGAAAATTTTTGTCTGTGGAGATCCGAAAGAGAATCTTGTCCGAAAGTTTTAGTTGCCCGACATAGCCGATTGCTGTCTGCGTTTTCATTGGATCAGAGCGGCTCTTGATCCAGCCTGCGATCCAGGCTTCGGTTTTTTCCTTGACGACTAGGTGCGCTTGTCTCAGAGAACTGTGAGTCAAATTGCCTGCCAGGAACACTAGACAGACGATAAGAATCCAAACACTGGATTTATATCGCGTCTGGCGAATTGGATATAGTGCCCAGAAAATCATTGCAGCTGCGTAAGGGAAATAGAATGTTGCTCCACTGGTGTTCATGCCCGTGGCCAGAAGGCAAATACCAAGGAACAGGTAGTCCATGTTCCAGGTCTGGGAGATTGGTTCCTTTTCTTTTCGATAGGACGGAAACAAAATATCGAGCGTCATCCGTTCTGTGGTGCTATATCCCATGACGACAGTTAGACCAAAGAACAAGAAAGGCAGAGATTGCATCAACGTGGTAATGAAATGGTACGTCTTGGTATTCAGCGTCAGGAAGATCAGTAAGCCTGCTAATCCCAGGTAGGTGAGATTTGCTACCTGATAAAAATCTACTTTTGTAAGCGCCCAACGCCTGTTGACGACGTATCTTGCTTCCAGGATAAGTGCCATTAGAATTGCAAACAGGAGAAAGTCTGACTGATAGCCCCAAATAGCGGTGGCGATGCCAAGGATATACCGCTGATTCATACTACCAACTCCTCGGCAAGACTCCCCGGAGTGAGGTTGATAACCGTTTCGGGAAGATGCCAGAGCGCACTTGAGACCTGAGAGATCAGGAACACCATGGTAGGAATTCCTGCATTTTTTAGTTCGAAGAGTAGTTGTTGATGGGTATCGTCCCATTCAGTAAATATGAGGTAACACCCACTCATTCGCTTTGACTGGCACTTAACGACGTTCGCCAGGTCCCCAAAGGTTCGAGTGCTTTTCGACAGGGTAGCCAGGGCTTCCAGCTGTTGGTTGGTCTGAGCATAGCCGCGACCGGTTGTTAGTAGCTGGGGACTGTCGGTCATGTAGATGAGATCGATCAACCCATCTGTGTCGCCCATCTTGAGAATCAGACTTGAAGCAAGTGATACCGCTTCTTCAAGAACAGCTGAATCCTCGGTCATGGTTTCCAATATCATCGAGTGCCGTACGAAAAACTCGTCCTGGTATTCTTTGACGACGGGTTTGCTGCGTTTGGCAGTGCTGGCCCAGTGAATCTTTCGTAGCGAGTCTCCCTCGCGGTAGTCTCTTAGCGATACGAACTCTTCTGACTCACCGATAGACCATGTCGGATTAACGCCTCCCGGTTGGAAGTGTCGGCCAACGGGAAGCAGGTATCGATCGCTTATCTGGTATCACCGAGGGAGTATGATCAGGGACTCGGGATTCGGGAAAGGAAGTATCCCGTAGTTCAGTCCAAGGGGGTCAGGATGCAGTAGGGATGTGGAGCTGAAGTACACGATTCCCCGGCGTAGGGGATTTGCCTCTATGCGAGCCTCAACGGTCCCCCGACGATGAATTTCAGGCACATTAGCCTGTTTGACGGAGATCCCGGTGCTACGACGCTGCAGCCACATGAACCTGTGAAATCCAATCCATCTGTCGTACGCGGTCCTGGTCTCTTCGAACGGTTCCCGTTCACGCCTAAACTGCTCGTAGTCAGGGGTTATAACACGAGGGTTATCTACGATGCGCAGATCCTTTTCGATCTGATCTCCAAGATTGGCGATGGAGATCTGATAGTCGAATAGCTCGCCAACCGTAGCGTATCTGGGAAGACGTCGTCGTAGTGATACCTGTGGTTTCTGATATCGCAAGGCAATGCGTGACAGAATGATCATGCATAGGAGCAACGCAAAGAGTTGATAGGCGAGGGTAAGATTAGTGTCGATCCCAATTACCGCGCTGAAGACTGCGCCATTCCGGATGAATCCACCTCGCTCGGAAGTTCTCCTTGAGGCTTTGCGGCTCGCACTGGTTAGTCTTGCATAACCAGGATAGATCAGACGGCGGAACATTTTTTATCCAAATGCTTCCCCTAAAGGATTACCTATACTGGCACCGGAACATCAGCGAGGACATTGTGAACCATCTGCTCGGCATCGGAGCCTGAATACTGGGTGTGGGAGTCAAGTACCAGTCGATGCGCGATAATTGGTGCAGCAAGTTCTTGTATGAGATCAGGCGTGACGAAACCCAAACCCTCGATGAGTGCCGGTGCCTGTGAGCATTTCATGAGCATCAATCCTGCCCTGGGACTCGCACCCATTTGTATCCCGGGAAAGCCTCGGGTCGCAGATACGATGTCCACGATGTAGCGTTTCACTTCTTCCGCGATCAGAATTTTCTGCTCGCTAATCTGATAGCACGAATGTCATCGAGGTCAAGGCAGGGTGCCAGCGAGTCCAGTGGGTGCTGCGCAGCCTGAGCCGAAAGAATTTCGATTTCGTCTTCCGCTGAAACGTAGCCAAGGCGAAAACGCATTGCGAATCGATCCATCTGGGCTTCGGGTAACGGGTAGGTGCCGAGGAATTCCATCGGGTTCTGAGTCGCGATGACGAAGAACAACTCATCCATGGGATACCGATCGCCTTCAACACTGACCTGGTCTTCACCCATTGCTTCCAGCAGTGCTGATTGAGTTCTTGGTGAAGCGCGATTAATTTCGTCGGCGAGCAGGATCTGGGTAAAAATTGGTCCTGGTCTGAATTTGAACGCCTGAGAGTTTTGGTCGAAGACTGAAACGCCCAGGATGTCAGATGGTAGTAGATCGGGTTCGAATTGAATTAGTTTGAAATCAGCATTTATAGAAGCAGCGAGCGACTTTGCCAGGGTGGTCTTTCCCGTACCAGGAACTTCTTCCAGCAAGACGTTTCCACCGGCGAAAAATGCTGTGAGCACTAGTTTGACGCTATTTGAACTACTGCGAATTACCGTCTCGATATTCTCTCGAAGACGTCTGGTGAGATCCCGTTCCGTATGTGAAAGTGATGCTGGTTCTGTCGACACGAATCCGCCTCGTAACGAGCGGTTATGATCACAGCCGCTTGCGATTACGTCAGTTGCTTTAGACGGGTGGCTCATTCACAAGGTGGCAAGCGACCTGATGTGAAGGATCATTGTGTTGATCTACCAATGACGGCAATTTCTCTTTACAAATGTCCATGGTGTGAGGACATCGGGGGTGAAAACTACATCCCCTGGGAGGGTCGATAGCAGAAGGTACGTCGCCAACAATAACTTGTCTTTTTACTTCGCGATGTGGATCTGGTGCAGGGATGGCGGAGATGAGCGACTGGGTGTAAGGGTGCAAGGGGTCACGGTAGATGGAATTACCACTCTCGGCCACTTTACCGAGATACATAATCAGTAGTCGGTCGGAAATGTGTTTTACCACAGCAAGATCGTGAGCGATGAACAGATAGGACAAGTTAAATTCTTTCTGGAGATCAATTAGCAGGTTGAGAATCTGGCTTTGAATGGATACATCCAGTGCGGAAACAGGTTCGTCGCAGATTACCAATCTAGGATTGAGGGCGATTGATCGGGCAATACCCACCCTTTGGCGTTGCCCCCCTGAAAACTCGAACGGATAGCGACTGGATGATCTTGCGGGTAAGCCCACAATATCCAGCAACTCGGCAACGCGCTTTTTTCTAAACGCCTTATCACCAATTTTTTGTACGATAAATGGTTCTTCGAGGATGTCTCCCACGGTATGTCTGGCGTTTAATGACTCCATTGGATCCTGAAAAATCATCTGAATATTCTGCCTGAAAGGGAGTAATGCAGAACCCTTTAGTGATTCAATGTTTTGTCCCTCAAAGGAGATAGTGCCAGCGGTTGGTTCATAGAGTCGTGCGATGCACCGACCCAGCGTCGATTTTCCGCACCCTGATTCGCCAACCAGTCCAAGGGTCTCGCCGGGTAGAATGTCCAGAGAAACATCATCTACCGCTTTGTTGAATTTGTTCGCGCGTAGCAATACTCCCTCTCTCACCGGGAAGTGCATCTTCAGGTTACGAACTGACAAGAGCGGATGATCAGTCACTGGCCGCACCGATATCCTGCCAGCGGTAACAGCTGACTTCGTGACCTTCAGCTGCCATTTCCAAATTTGGTGGAGCAGTCTTGCAAACGTCAGCTGCGTGACCACAACGGTTTTGAAACCGGCACCCCGAAGGCAAATCCATTAATCCAGGAACCATGCCATCGATGACTTTGAGCTTGGTTTTGGGTGTTGAGTCCAGGCGGGGAATTGAATCGAGCAGACCCTGGGTGTATGGGTGTGTAGGCCTGTCAAAGATGTCGAACACACTGCCTTTCTCTGCTACTTTTCCGGCGTACATGACGACAACTTGTTTGCAGGTTTCGGCAATGACGCCAAGGTCATGGGTAATCAGAATGACTGACATGCCCATTTCTCTTTGCAGGTCTTTTATCAGCTCCAGTATCTGTGCCTGGATTGTGACGTCCAGGGCTGTCGTCGGTTCGTCTGCGATCAACAGGGAAGGATTGCAGGCTAGCGCAATGGCAATCATGACTCGCTGTCGCATGCCCCCAGACAGTTGGTGTGGATACTCACCCATTAGTATGTCCGGAGACGGGATTCCTACTTTGTCCAGAATCTCAACGGCGTCGCGAATTGCCTGTTCTGTACTGAGATCGTTGTGTAGTAACAGTACTTCCATTAGCTGTTTGCCGATTGTGTGTACGGGATTCAGCGCTGTCATCGGTTCCTGAAACACCATCCCAATCCGGTTACCCCGGATCTGCTCCATCGTGGTAATTGGTGCCTGTGTCAGATCGACTCCCTCGAACAATATCTGACCGTTTACTATCACACCCGTCGGCTGTGGTAGAAGGCGCATTATCGATAATGCGGTGACACTCTTGCCGCAACCCGATTCTCCGACGATACCCAGTGTTTCTCCTGGTGAGACAGTAAAGCTGACGTCGTCTACCGCCCGTACGCGACCTTCGTCCGTATCGAACTCCGTAGAGAGATTCTGGACGGACAGCAGTGTCATAACTTGAACTGATCGAATACGCGAATCTGTGCGGGTAAGGATTGACCTGATTCGCGTTTGCTTTGAGTTTCTTCTTTGCCTGACCTCTCAATCCAGTGGACGTAAAGCTGTCCGGCGCCGCTTGAATGCTTATGATTAAAGGAGTCAGGATATTTAACCCAGCGCCAGTAACCCAGGCGATAATAGTCCTGAACAAAGCCGGGGCTAAATGAGGCGTGATCGTGATGAATCTGTGTCATTTGATGCGCGAGGGCTATCATCTCCTGTTTGCTTTCACTGCGGCGGTATTGGTTTATCAGTGAATCGAGTTCCGGAATTGCAATAACCTCCAGGTTATTGGTCTGAGTGTTTAGTCGGCGCTCAGGGTTTATCTCACCATTATCCAGAAACGCGCTGTCATACGCGTTATCTGAGTGATAGGTCTCCCAGAATCGAGGATACATTTCGAGGCCAACAGCAAAAGCGACGAAGTGAATGTCGTGCTTCTTTTCCTGTACCTTCTTCCATCCTGCGGTGCTGTCGAGTACTTCAATTCGAACCTCAAGGCCCGCTTTTAGTGCCTCTTCTTTCAGGATAGTTAATACATCCTTGAACGCTTCGTAACCGGTAGACAGGGTAAACGATAGGCGGTAGCCCTCACCGTTGACTAGAATCCCGTCAGGTCCGCGATTGGCAAAGCCTGCTTGCGCGAAATACTCCTGGGCCTTGTTGATATCAAATGGGCGCGCTTCAAGGGTCGGGTGTGAAAAATCTCCGTATCCGTCAGATGAAGTTTTCATTCGGGTGTTGTCACCACGAAAATAGCTATCGATAACCAGTTGCCAATTTATTGCATAGTTGATGCCAACACGGATAGCGCGCATATCAAGCAACGGCCTGGCTGAGTTGATCCACAGACCATAAGTTGGCCTTGGCCGCTGGTTATAGAATGTCGTTTTGTGAATGTAGCCGTTCCTGACGTCATCGTCACTGTCTGGCAGTTTCTCATACCAGTATTCGGCCAAATTTAGGCCGAATTGGTCAATATCTCCACGCTTAAAGGCTTCGAATACCTTCGGAGTATCGCGTATGACATTGAGCTGGACGCGATCAGCATTGAATCGATTGCGCCAGAATTTTTTGTCCTTTGCCCACCAGGAGTCGAGTCTGGTTAAAGCGATTGATCGACCCTTCTTAATGTCTTTGTCTTTAATCACATAGGCGCCGGTTGTGGGTTGGAATTTCCATTGATAGAAGTCGACAAAATTGTTGCTGAGTTCCTTGTAAAAATGTTGAGGTACGGGGTGGAGTTCCAGTACCCGTGCGGCCATGTCCGGTTTTGCTTCGGGAACAGTGATGGAAAACGTATGGGAGTCGTACCTGGTAATGTTGGTGTACTGTGTGCCGTACCAATTGTTGTACCAGGGCGCCACGATGTAACTGGATCGGAACAAGAAAAACATAAACAGAAAATCATCTGCCGTAACGGGAACGCCGTCTGACCAGGTGGCGTTCGGGTCCAGCCTTACAAATACCGTTTTGTTTTTCCTGTCTACCGCCCAGGCTGTCGCAAGTCCCGGATAGAACTCGAAATTATCGGGATGGCGATGCGCCAACTGCATCACTACGTCGTCCAGGATGTAGGGGCGAAAGCTGCCGTTAGAGTCCGGACCAACCAGCCTCAGTGTTCTCGGGAAATCCGCAAGCCTGCTGTACTCTGTACCACCCTTTGTGGCTTTGGGGGACCCGATATCAGGCAGGAGCATGCCATCTTCCCACTTGAGGTCTTCGGGGAGGTCGCTGACCGATGCAAAGGTAAACAGATTCGGGTGATCGGCGTAGTGCTGATTTACCTCGGCAGTGGCAGTATTGTCGAGTGTGACGGTAGTTTCCGTTGGTTGATCACTATCGCAACCAGCAAGCAGGAGAACCAGTGACCATAGAACGAGAAGTTTTTTCATCATAACCTTCTATCTGTAGACAGTGAATTTTTTTGGATCGAGGGACTCCCGAACCGCTTCACCAATAAACGTTACCAGTGTCAGGAGTACGACCAATGTGCCAAATGCGGCGGTTACGATCCAGGGTGCTGTGCGCAGGTTGGCGGTTCCCTGCTTAAGCAGTTCACCCAGGCTCGGAGTAGGCGGTGGCAGTCCGAACCCCAGGAAGTCCAGCGCGGTAATCGCGGTGATAGCCGAGACAATAGTGAACGGTACAAAGGTAATAAGCGTTGAGAGCACGTTTGGCAATATGTGTTTAAAAATGATTCGAGAATTGGATGCGCCAATTATTCGTGCTGCCGCAGTATAGTCCCTGGTTTTCTCCTTATAGGTTTCGGTACGCATAAAGTAGGTCATGCTGGTCCAGGAAAAAAGCACCATTACCGTGAGCAAGATTCCTATCCGGGCAGAAATTGAGTAGGTAGCGGGAATCACCGAAAAGACGATGATGACCATATATAGGAATGGAATATTGGACCATATCTCTATCAGTCGCTGAAAAATAAGATCGAACATGCCACTGAAAAATCCCATTGCACAACCGATCGTAATGCCGATGAGGTAAACGCAGATCATGAAAGCTAGTGAGAAGTAGAGCGCGATTCGAGTGCCGTAAAACAGCCTCGCCAGGATGTCGCGACTGGTTGTATCGGTCCCGAGGAAATGCCGATCATTGATTGAAGGCGCGGCAGGCTTAAATATTCCGTTTGGCGAGTGATTCTCAAAAGCGTTGTAAGGCACGGGTGGCATGATCACCCAATTATCCGAACCCTCTTTTCGGAAACTTTGTTGTAAGTCACGATAGTTGACCTCGTATCGGTAGTCGAGGCCAAAGTCTGTTCCAGGATGGAATGCAGTGTAGGTCGGAAAGTAAAGCTCACCTTCGTAACTGACCATCAGGGCTCGGCTATTAACTAATAGCTCGCCTAATGTGAGGATCACGAATAGTCCGGCCAGGAAAAGAAAACTATAGTATCCCCGCTTTATTTCACGGAATCGACGAAGCTTCTTTATTGTCTGCGGGTTTAGTTGCATATCACTGGAAACGGATGCGAGGGTCTACCAGTGCGACCAGGATGTCGGAAATAATATTTCCTACTAGAAGTAGCAAGCTTGCAAGTAATACGACTCCCATGACGACGGGATAGTCTCTGTCGAGAATAGCGGTCAGACCGAGAAGGCCAAATCCATCGATATCGAAAATTGTTTCTATAAGGAATGAACCTGTCACCACGAGGGTAATGTTCTGACCGAAAGTCGTTGCGATAGGAATGAGTGAATTGCGCATGGCATGGCGGGTTACCGCCTTGCGGAATGAAACCCCTTTTGCGATTGCGGTGCGAATATAGTCTGCAGCAAGGTTGTCCATGAGATGGTTTTTCAGCAGCAGGGTAACTAATGCAAAGCTTCCTACCAGATAGCAGATAAGGGGCAACACGGAATGTGAAACCAGATCCGTGGCTTTCCCCAGGAAGTCTTTTTCGTCAAAGGAATAGCTGACGAAGCCCCCCATCGGGAACCATTCGAGTTGGACTGAGAAATACAGTAGTAACAGTGACCCTAGTGCGTATCCGGGAATTGCGTAACCGACGAATATTAGTATCGAGCTAATGTTGTCGACGAAAGTTCGGTGTTTGATCGCCTTTAGAATTCCAAGGGGAATGCACACCGAGTAGGTGATTATCAGCGTCACAAGGCCATAGTAAAGGGAGATGGGGAGCCGTGACTGGATGACGTCCCATACAGGTTCGTTGTACCGGTACGATGATCCAAGATCTCCTTGTATAACCCTGGTCATCCAGTCGAAATAGCTAACAAAAATGGGTTTGTCGAAACCATAGTATTCCCTTAGTTTCTGCAGCTGGTCGTCTGATAGTGCCATGTTCTGACCTGCGACCTGCGTACCGACGCCTGTAGCGACGTTGAGTTGCTGAGATTCCATAATCGCGCGCTCTAGTGGTCCTCCCGGAACCAGTCTAGTAATCGCGAACACGATGATGGTGACACCAAGCAGGGTCGGTGGCACGAGCAGTAACCTTCTGATGAAGTAGTCACGCATGATGTAGATGCAAAGGCAAACGAGAGCCGATTATAGAGACCCTTGTGTCATAATTCCGCGAATATCAGAGAAAAGTTATGGCAGAAGCATTTCCGGCAGAGCTGATTCGTACCAGACGCCTATCCGACAGTACAATGGACTTTCGCTTTAAGAGAACTGATGGAAAGCCTGTGGTGTTCGAGCCTGGTGAGTTTTTCAGATTTTCCTTTACTGACAGCGCTGGGACATTCGAGCGCCCCTATAGCCTGTGTAATTTTACCGATGCCTCGCAGAAGGAAATGGATCTGGTGATTTCTACCGTAGATGGTGGGAGAGCGAGCGAATACCTGTTTCATTGTGACGTTGGCATTGAGGCCAGTGTGACGGGCCCCTATGGCAGAATGGTGTTGCCAGCAGAGCTACCACAGCGTCTGTTTATGGTTGCGACCAGTGTGGGTATTGCACCTTTTCTACCGATGCTCGACAAATTGAATGAGGCCAACGCGGTTGTGATGCTTCTCTTCGGGGTGCGCGATCGTACCGAACTCCTCTATGCAGATCACTTACTGGCTTTGTCTCAGGCATGGCCCAATTTATCTTTGGTTGTTTGCTACAGCCGTAAAGTGGCAAACCTCAATGAGTATGAGAAGTTAGGATACGTCACGGATTTTCTCGACACGTTTGAGCCGAATTCTGAAACTGACCGTTTCCTCCTCTGTGGCAATCCCAGGATGATCGACGAATGCTATGGTCGACTCAAAGCGCTTGGTTTTTCTGCGAAGCAGGTGATCAGGGAAAAGTATGTTTTTACGAAAGATACAAAGAAGGTACAAAGACCAGCGCTTACAGATGAGCAGAAGAACCTGATAGCAGAAAAGTTACGTAAGCATCCTCGTCAATCCAAAGACTGACACGCCCAATGCCAGGGTTCGTAGGAAATGCCGCTGGTGTTGCCACGGGGAAAACTTAGGGTGAAATCAAAACGGGACGCATTGGCCTGAAGCCACTTGAATGCCGGGGTCTTTTCAAAAGCCTCAGACAAGGGTTCACAGTCCGGGGTACTAATATCTAATGCCCTGCCTGTGTGGTGCTCACTAAAGCCGGGAATCGCATTCACCGAAAGGATTTGCGCGAGGTCCTGGCCTTTTTCAAGTTTCGCGGCAATAAGCTCGCATTGGTAATCGATAGACCTGAACGCTGAGACGAGCTGTAGCGTAATCCCTTCGTTCTCTGCAGACTGTTTAAGTCTTAGCCAACAGGAAAGGGTTGCAGGTGTCATGTGTTGCGTTCGTCCGAACATATCGTCTTCGGCTTGCACCAGGTTTTTGCCCTGTTCGTATTCAGGTAGTTTGCAAGCGAGGATGTTCTCTTCGGTGATCCCAAGCTTACCAAGTTTCCCCATTCGATTCTTATTCACAATGTCAGCACCTGCCAGCTGAAGGTGACGAGCAGTCCTAGACTGAACAACAGGTAATAGAGGATGAACAGACCACAAAACTTAATGATTGTTATCAGGTGGCCTTGTCCATACACGGTGATCAAACTCATGTACATGTAAACAAATATCCATATTTGAATCGGGAGTGGTATCCATGCGGGCACTAGTTCACCGATGGATACCAGCACCATTGAAAGAAACAGGAAACTCTGGTTATACACGGTGAGAAGCAGATGTTCGGTGTAGTATCGATGACTTCGAATGTAAAAGAGCTTGAGTATCAGCGCATAGACAGGCAACAGGATAAGCATTAGTGGCGCCAGAAGGTCAATAAACTGCTCGTAAATGAGTCCGGGTGTAGCTGTGATCAACCCGAAGGTTGTGGATATTTGCTCACGAGCATGAAGGGTCAAAGGACCATCTTCTCCATCAAGATCGATAGTATCAATCCAACCATCCACCTTTTCGATTTCCCCATCAGTTATATGCGTAGACAGTTCGATATCTTGAGGAAGTCCTAACCAGACAAGGAAGAAAAGCAATAGGCTGGAGACCAGGTAGAGGCTGATGGGCGGAATGTATCGTGCGCGTTTTCCCGCGATGTAATCGACCGTAAGGGTGCCGGGCCTGAAGAAAAGTCGAAACAGCGTTCGCGACGCCGTTGAATCCAGACGGAAAAGATCACCGAGCGCCTCGCTTAGCAGCTTCCAGAATATCTGGTCATAGCGTTTTTGATGTTGCCCGCAGCGATAGCAATATTGCCCGTGCAGTTCGGTACCGCAATTAGGACAGTTCGTTTGTTCGGTAGGGGTCAATGTAATGTCTGGAGTGGGAGACAGCCTGTATTCAGAGACTGATCGAGGCGATTGCAGAAAAACCTGGTTGTCTGGATCGATGCAAACGGCCCTGCCTGTAGTCGATATACGACCTTGTCCTGTCCGCTCTCAATGATTGTGAAGGACAGACCATCGAACAGAGATGGATCCGTTTCAATCAATTTCTGCTCCAGTGCACTAGCGCTTTGCCTGGTACTCATAGCACCAAGTTGGGCGCGAAACCTGGCGTCTGAAATGTCAGAAGAGGAGGGTAGCGGGAAACGTATGTTACTGGGCAGGTTTAGATCCCAGTTGCGCGACCACTCGACATAATTCTCTACTTCAGCCTTATTCTCAACGTAACTCACATTCAGTTTTTGTAGCTTTTCGTTTGTTCGTTCAAATCTCGCCTCCGCTGCCTTCGTTAACCAGCCTACAGCCTCGCTTACGTCCTTCGGTGTTCCACGTCCGTCGGCGAGCATGGTTCCAGTATGAAATTGCGCCGGAGCGTAGTTGAGTTCAGCTGCCTTCCTGTACCAGGAGAAAGCGGGTTCAAGATCCTGTTCGACACCCTCTCCGTACCTATACATTATGCGAGTACTGTTTGAGCGCGGGCGTCAGCTTCTTCAGCTAACGGTAGCAGCAATTCAATTGCCGAAAAAAAGTCATTTCGCCGATATGCGTCTACAGCTTCGTCAAAGTCTGCGTGATTTGGCATTGGAGCCAGGATTAAAACCAACATTAACCAGTGTTTGCTCAATTCCTATCTCCAGGAGATTTGCGGAAAATTTGACCAAGATTATACATTTTCGGTGATTTATGGGCGTCACAAGGGCCATATCTCGTATAATTAGGGTAATTTCCAGTCAAAAAATTGAACATTTATGGCTTGAAAGGTCACTATACAGGTGGATCGGCGGCTAGTTGCCGGAGGAATTGTTGAAGTCAATTCATGAGATCAAATCAAAACGAGGCCCCGAAGACGTAGAGGACCTTAAACTGCTACAACGTGTCGCGGTAAAGGATAAGGTCGCATTTGAAAAACTGTATTTGCGCTTTTATCCACAATTGTCCCGGTATCTGAATCGGTTGATGCGACGGCCCGAGATGGTGGAAGAGGTTGTTAACGATACCTTGTTTGTAGTCTGGGAAAAGGCTGATCAGTTTCAGGGCAGGTCCAAGGTGTCGACATGGGTTACGGGCATTGCATACCTAAAGGGTATTAAGGCGCTGGATAAGTTACGTACCGTACCTGATCAGCATGCGGATGAGCTCGATGACAATATCGAGGAAACGAATGACCCGATTAGTAAGTTGGGTTTAGATGAGTGGTTGACCAGTGGTTTGGATCTAATATCGGTGGATCAAAGGTCAGTGGTGGAGTTAACCTATTTCTTTGGTTATTCCTACCAGGAAATAGCGGAGACCATGGGATGTCCCGTTAACACCGTTAAGACGAGAATGTTTCACGCGAGACGAAGGTTGGCGAAACTTTTGCCTCAGTTACAGGAACAAGGGGAGAGCTCTCCAGGTTTGTTGAATAGTGAGGGTGGGTCCTCGAAGGAAAAACCTTCGAGTAGTTTGAAGAGTAATAGCGATAGTAGTAGCGACATAGGGCTTTAAGTATGGGGAATAAACACGAAAATATAATTCAGCTGTTGCCATGGTTTGTAAACGACAGCCTGGGTAGCAAAGAACAGGCTTTGGTTTTGTCACATTTGTCTGATTGTCAGGTGTGTCAGGCTGAAAGAGATCGCCTGCAGGAATTCCAGTCGCTGGTGCAGGACTACGACGAACCTTTGTCTGATTATCGTTTTTCTTTTAAGAAACTGATGGGGCGGATCGAGGCTGCAGAGAAAAATAAAGAGAGCACGCGGGACTTGGAGGGAGCCAGGAAAAGTCGTTGGTTACCATTGGGTTTAGCTGCCAGTGTTTCCTCTGTGGCGGTTATAGCATGGCTTCTTATGCAGAATATCTCGCCAGGTAATTCCGATGAGTACACGACACATACTACTGTGACAATGGCAGGTGGTGATACGGCTCGGTTGGCGTTAACGTTTACTCAACCGATCAGGGCGCAAACCATGCGACACGCGTTAGTTGAGACCAATTCCTATATCGTTAGTGGGCCTGATCAGGCAGGTGCCTATATCGTGGATATACAGGTGCCGGATCAGCTCAGTGAAACTCAGTTTATTGATTTTATTAGAAAAATTGATGGCGTTGAAAATGCGACCCTCATCAACCGTTAGCCCTTCTATGCGCCATTTCTTTCTACTATTAGTTCTCGGTGTGTTGCTTGGCGGATGCGCGTCAGCGGATATCAGGTCTCTAAAAGAAAAGATGGCGCGCCAGGTTGTTTTCACGATTAATGAGTCATCTGACGAAATGAAGTCCAGCTACGCGAAAGGCAAGTTGGAGAGCATCGGCGACGAGTCTGGCGGCATTAAGATTCAGATCATCATTCAGGAAATTCTGAACTTACACAATCTAAAGAAGATTGCTCAATGGCCTATAAAGAGTCTTGGATTGCATGCCATTGTTGCTGAAATCGGGCAGAAGAGAAAAATTGATGAGCTTATATCCGAGCTCGAAACCGACGATCGTGTTGAAACGGTACAGGCTGTTAAATCTTACAAGCTGCACACCTATAACGATCCTTATTTCCATCTGCAGAACACAGTTAACAGTGATGACATTGAGCACATCCACAGTCTGGCAACTGGTAAAGACGTTGTTGTTGGAGTTATCGATACCGGAATCGACAGGGGACATTCAGAACTGCATGGTCGTGTGATTTATTCCAGAAATTTTGTTGATCACGACCAACATCGGTTTGACCAGGACGAGCATGGTACGACGGTCGCGGGAGTGATTGGTTCAGCGGCAAATAATGATCTTGGTATTGTTGGGGTTGCACCGGATGTTCAATTGATGGCCTTCAAGGCCTGTTGGCACGATAAGCTTACCCAGCAAGCATCTTGTGACAGCATTTCCCTGATGCGCGCTTTGGCTACGGTATTGAATCAAGAGCCAGACATTCTAAATTTGAGCCTGTCTGGCCCATATGACCCGTTAATTGAAATGTTGCTTAGAATGGCAAATGATCAGGGTGTCGTACTTGTAGGCGCAAAGGACGACAAAAAAGGAGAATCATTTCCTGCCTCGATGCCGGAAGTCATTGCAGTGGGTACCCCGCTCGGGACTACCGGGCGCGCGAGCCGCGTTGTATTGGCGCCAGGGACCGACATTCTGACAACCACGCCGGGCTCGACCTACGCGTTCCGATCAGGTAGTTCGCTTGCCAGTGCATATGTGTCAGGTATAGCGGCATTGATGAAAGAAAGACAACCAGCTCTTTCTGGCAGACAGATAGAGATGCAACTACGCAACACGGCAACGGTTAAGATTGATAGTGTGCCGGTGGTCGATATGTGTGCTGCGCTCAGGCAGGAAAATGAGATTTGTCCTAATACATCCCTGGCTCAAGTTGATGGGGTGCAAGAGTAGAAGAACTACTTAGCGCTTTTCTCGTATCGTTGATACACATAGTTAATATTTGACTCGTACTCGCGTTCTTCAGCGAGTTCAAAATCCCGAGTAGGAAAGTCCGGAAAGTAAATGTCACCGGTCACTTTCGTTTGGATGGTACTGATGTGTACCGTGTCCACGATTGGCAAAGCGAGTCGATAAATTTCACCACCACCAGCAACGAAGATGGGCTTTTCAATCTCATTGCCTAGTTGTAAGGCAGCCTCAATCGAGGGACAAACTTCGCAGTCGTCCTGCCTGTAATGCTCGTTACGAGAAATAATGATTGTTGTTCGGCCAGGTAAAGGGCGACCGATGGACTCAAACGTCTTACGTCCCATGACAAGAGTTCCACCCATTGTGATTCTCTTGAACAATGATTGCTCACCCTTAACTTTCCAGGGGATTTCTGATCCGTTTCCGATCACTCCATTTAAAGATCGAGCAACGACGATCGAGGTTTTCACATTTGTTCTACCGTTGTGATCCCCAGCAGGCTTAAACCTTGTTTCAACACCCGCGACGTAAGTTCACAAATCAGCAATCGACTGGTGGGATTGTCTAATGCGAGAACCGGGCACTGCTCATAAAATGTATTGAAGACTCCCGATAACTCATAAAGATAGTTGCACAGTACGTTGGCCTGATAGTCTTCTAGCGTCGATTCGATTGCTTCCGGGAACTGGAGTATTTTCAGCCCAAGACGTATTTCCACTTCCTCGACAAGTTCGATTTCTCCCTCGAGGGCCTCGACGCTAGCGCGTCTGAAGATACTTCGAATACGCGTGTAAGCATATTGCAGATATGGCGCTGTATTACCTTCGAAAGAGAGCATCGTGTCCCAGTCAAAAATGTAATCCGTAGTTCGATTTTTTGAGAGCTCAGCATATTTAACCGCGCCGATACCAACGACCTTGGCTATTTCCTGCCTCTCGGATTCCGCGAGCGACGGATTTTTCTCTGAAACAAGAGCAAATGCTCGGTTGATGGCTTCGTCCAGCACATCGATTAGTTTCACGTCGGCACCATCGCGAGTTTTAAACCGACTACCGTCCGCTTTTAGTACCATGCCAAATGGCAGATGTCTGAACTCCTGATTGTCTTGGATATAGCCCGCGGCACCGGCTACAGCGAACACCTGCCTGAGGTGTAATAACTGTTCGCCGCCTACCACATAAAGCACTTTGTCGGCGTTCAAAACCCTTGTTCTATATCTGGCAGCCGCCAGGTCAGTCGCCATATAAGGATAACCGCCATCGGATTTTTGAATGATGGCGGGGAGAGGTTTGTCGTCCTTTCCCTTAAACTCATCGAAGAACACGCACTTGGCACCTTCGCTTTCGACGAGTAGTCCCTGCATTTCACCTAGCTCCTGAATAACGATAGGTAGATCATCGTTGTAGGCGCTTTCTGCACGGATATCATCTCGCGTTAAAGTGATATCGAACTTCTCGTAGACTTCCTGGCTATGCCGAATCGATTCGTCTATGAATTGTTGCCACAGTTCTAGGCACTTTGGATCCCCATTTTGCAGATGAACGACATAACCTCTCGCGGTTTTGGCAAATTCTTCGTCAGACTTAAACAACGCACTAGCTGCCTGATAGAACTTTTCCAGATCCTTTAATTCCGTGGAGAGGGATTCCCCTTTCTGGGACTGGCGATCCATGTATGCCAGAAGGCTGCCAAACTGTGCGCCCCAGTCGCCGACATGATTTGCTCTGATGACATCCTGTCCCAGGAACTCCAGAATTCTGACGATGGCATCACCAATAGTTGTGGAACGAAGGTGTCCGACATGCATCTCTTTTGCGAGATTGGGGGCGGAGTAGTCAACGACGATCTTTGTTTGCTCAACAGGAACAACGCCAAGTAGTGCGTCTTCACGTAACTTGTTCAATTCACTGGCTATAAAAGAAGTACGCAGATGAACGTTGATAAATCCTGGTCCGGCTACTTCCGTAGTAAACGTTTCAGGGTCGAGTGTTGATATCAGCTGTTGAGCTAGTTCTCGTGGATTCGTTTTTATTTTCTTTGCGGCACCCATCACGCCATTAGCCTGATAGTGACCAAACTCTACCCGTTGAGCTTGCTTTACGATGCCCGGAGTATCGGAGCCGGCGAGGCTACTCAAACTCTCGGTAAATGTCTGGTCCAGAAAGTGCTTTATATTCATGGTGTTGGGTTTTGAAAAAAGTCGGCTATGTTAGCCAAATTAGTTGGATTGGTCTAACAATCCTGCCCATAAACATTACGAGCGGTTTCAGGTGCGCTTTGCGATTTCGGTTACTTGTCTCAGTTTGACGATGCTATTTTCCGGAACCAATCCTTTGGCGACGGAAGTATTGGCATAAACCAAGGTGTTTTTACCGATAATCGTGCCTGGATTAGTCACCGCATTGCAGCCTGTTTGCGCGTGATCACCAATGATCGCACCGAGTTTGGCCAGCCCGGTATCGACAACACTCTCTTCGATGTTCAGTTTTATGGTGGGGCGCTGCCCACTTTCCAGGTCTTTCTCACTGGATACGGCGAGATTGGAGAGCTTGGTACCTGCACCAAGGTTGACGTTGTTCCCTAATATGCTGTCACCAACGTAGGCGAAATGTGGCGCCTTGGCATCATTCAACATGATCGAATTCTTTAGTTCGCTCGCATGACCAAGGACGCATCGGTCACCCATCAGACAGTCGCCGCGGATGTATGCTCCCTGGCGGATTTCACAGTTTGCGCCCACAACGGCAGGACCCACGATACACACACCATCCTCTACAACGGTTCCCGGACCCATAAAAACCTGACCATAGATTCTGGCGGTTTCCGCAATCGAAACGTCGTATTGCTCCACCTCGTTTTGAGATAACCAGGATTGCAGGTAGGTATCCAGACAAACTAATGGTTCCCAGACGGCCTGCGTGTCTGCGAAGACGTCTGAGTGTGCAAATTCTGTAAGGTCAAAAAAGCTTTCGGGAGAAAACATCAAATTGTTAAGAAAATCGCATGGATGACTATCGTAACACTAGATTCTGTCCCAAAAGTCCTTATTTTTGGTTCAATAGATCCGAAAGCCCATGTTCGATCGATGTTGTATCGTCAAGGACTGCCCGCACCCGGGTTCTTAGCGCATCTGTGCTCTATGGCTTGGCGATGAATTCGAGTCCTTCTTCTAGAATAAAGTTCGTATGTATACCTGACTCCGAATAACCGCTGGTGAACAATATTTTGATGTCCGGGCGCAATGTCTGCATTTCATTCATTACTTCCCTACCGCCCATTCGTGGCATCACGACATCCATAATCACGAGATCGATTTCATCCTTGTACAGTGCGAACTTGTCCAGAGCATCCTGCCCATCGAAGGCCTCCATTACGTTGTAGCCTGCTCCTTTCAGGATGAGTCTGGCCAGGTTTCTGACTTGTATATTGTCTTCGACGATGCACACCGTTTCGTGTCCGCCAATGATATTACGGTTAACAACTTTCTGTGGTGTGGGTGCTTCTGCGTCAGCGAGAGGAATATAAATGGTGAATATGGTACCGGTCCCTAGCTGGCTATCAATTTCAATCAACCCTTCGTGTTGCTTTACGATGCCGAATACCACTGCCAGACCGAGCCCGGTACCCGAGCCTTCGGGTTTTGTTGTGAAGAATGGTTCAAATATACGTTTGCGGATGTCTTCTGACATACCAGTACCGGAATCAGAAACTCTGATCGCGACATATTCACCTTCTTTTGCGTAGGTCTTATCTTTTACGAATTTGCCGTCCAGAATCTCCCGCGTTGCTTTGATGTTGAGACTGCCACCCTGCGGCATCGGATCTCGGGCGTTCACGGCGAGATTGATCAGGACCTGCTCAAGTTGCCCTGAGTCTGCCATGACGGGTAGTTTTTCCTGACCTTCAGTATCAGCATCGACCTCTATGTTTTCCGGGAGTAGTCGATTGATCATCAAATCGATTCCGTCAATCAGGTCATTGATGTCGATTAGTGTAGGTTCGATGATCTGTCTTCGACTAAAAGCAAGCAATTTTTGAGTCATGTCAGCAGCTCGTTCCCCAGCCTGCTTAATCTCAGAAAGGTAGTCGGTTAACTCATCATCTTCTTCAGCCGTACCAATGGCAAGGTCTGTATAACCCAGAATGGCGACGAGTAGATTGTTGAAATCATGTGCTATACCGCCGGTAAGCGCCCCGATAGATTCCATTTTTTGAGAGGCGTGCAGTTGTTGTTCCAGTTGCTTTCTTTCCTGCTCGATCCGGGTTCTTGAACTCACGTCTCGTACAAAACAGGTTCGAAAGGTTTCTCCAGAGATCTCATGGGTCGCGAAACTAAGTTCAAGCGGTATAAGCGTTCGATCCTTACGCAATCCCTTCACGATAACCCCATTTCGGGGTTCTAGAGATTCAGGACGATAGAGTTCGCGTAACCTCGGTTCTCCCAGGGACTCAGGCATGAGTAATGCGATATCCATTCCAAGTAACTCACTGCTCTCATATCCAAAAATACGTACGCTGGCGGGGTTTGCGAAATTGACTCGATTTCGTCGGTCGATTTTGATGATCGCATCCTGAGCGGTGTCGGTAATGACCTGGTAGCTGGTAGCCCGCTCGTTGAGTTCACCTTGCATTTTTTTACGTTCGGTAACGTCCCGTGCTACACCGATCAAGCTCGTGGGTTTCCCTGCATCATCGAGAATGAAGCTGGCTTTTACTTCGAGCCATACGTGATGGCCATCTCTGTGGACTATGGCGATTTCTAGTGTGGCGGGTGCGTCGAGATCCTCGTTTGCCTCTAGTTCTCGTTGGATCACACTCGTAACCTTTTTATACGACTCTGCAGAAAGGAATTCGTCAATGGGAATTCTTACAAATTGCTCTTCAGTGTAGCCAGTAATCTTTGTGCCCGCCGGGCTGATATATTGAAAGCGCAGGTCCATGCCCATGGTCTAGATCAAGTCGTTAATGTTGGTCGCGAGCAGTCTGTATCTCTCCTCACTTTCTATTACCTTGTGTTCCGCGATTCTCAGCTTCTCTGCCTCCTCCTGTAACTCCTGATACTTCGTGAGCAACGAATCGTAGTTTGTCGTGAGTTCGCGTGCAGTTTCACGTGCCGTAAATAGCCAGGTAAACGCTTTCCATAGCGGTGCTAGCAATCCTCCATCGTTGGCATAGGTGACCTCATAAACGGCGCCGGTTTCGGTGTGTTCTACTGTAACGCTTGCTTTGGGATAACCCAGGGTTTCTGGAAGGCCCGTCATCTGTCCTGCGAGGACAATCTGGAACGTATGACAAGGTTTGTAACGACCGTTCATATTCAAAGAAATACGGAGCGCAGGTTCTCCTGTGGTTACCAGGGACATGTCAATTGGAAAGGTCTTGGCCAATTCTCCGAGCGGACCAAACAAGGCCTGATACTGGTCTTTAACAGTAAACAGAAGTCGCCACCACGGTAGACAGTAATCTTAGGTTGGATGATCGCCACGAAAGCTCGCCTGCAAATATGAGATCTTCTTCAGTTAGATACTTTCGGAAGTTAGATACGAAGTTGGTATAGCTTTGCCAATCGATAAATTTACTAGGGTCCTTGAGATGCTCTACTGATAGGAAACCCCTCTGACGATTCGTCGGGGATCAATATTTCCCAAGGCGCAAAGATCAAAACACCAGAACAGATTCCGACATGATACATCCTGTCGTGAATTCACATCGTCCATGAACGAGCTCGAGTGATCGGGAACCTAATATTGGATAAAGTAGCGGTTGAGGTCAACTACTCCTCAGAACTCGCCTTGTTTGTTGCAAGCACCTCCTTGCTGCGCTCATAGAACTCTTGATAGAGCTTTAGGTCCGATGAGCCTTGTTGCGTTAGTTTATAGACTCCTCGGTCTATCCTCTGAAACCAATGGTAATGGTTGTCCGAGAGAATGTTCTGGGTTTTTGCGCTTGCTCCGAGCTCCCTTAGGGATTTTGGTGATCCGGGTCCTAGTTCCTGCAAACAGGTTGCGATGTAGATTGCCTGCTCTCGATAGGCCGTCATGAGCTTGGTTCTGGTGCTGCCGCCGACGTTGTAGTTTGCGCTGCGGTCCGCGATCTCTTCTATTAGCGCGCTCCTGCGTTTTTTAACTTTTCGGCGTTTGTATGGAAGAGGATCGAATAATTTAATGACATTAGGACCTAGCGCTGTGTCGGTGACGATTAGTAGCCCAAGTTCAAGTTGTTTGAGGACTCTCTGTACTCCCTTGAATCGGCGGTTATTGCCAGGATCCGGAATGGCTACGTATACGCTGTCAGTAATATGCTGCCGTTTCGTTGCCTGGACCAATAGCTGCATGTTAGCGCTGGTCTTAAGTTCGATGATGATTATTGCGTCGTCTCGGGTGGCGACGATGTCGCAATCCTTAACCTCGGCGTTGACCTCGTAACCATGGTGATTCAGATAGTCGCTGACAGGCTTGAAGAGATCGGTCTCACGCATTGATTACAATGCTTCGATAAGTTTCTGATGAAATCCGCCGAATCCACCATTACTCATGATGACAACATGTAACGGGCGGTGGGTATCAATGTATTTTCTGGTATGAGAAATGAGACCATCGAGGTCGCTTAATACATCGAGGTTGGTGTCGTTCAGGTATTCGGTTATGTCCCACTTTAGGTCGCCTGCTTGATGCCAGAAAACCTGGTCAGCCGCCGTGATAGCATCGCCAAGAACATCTGCATGAGTACCAAGTCGCATGGTGTGTGATGCCGGGTCTATGATCGCAAGCAACGTATCGCTGCCGATTCGTACTCGCAGTCCCTCCAGCGTACTTTTTATCGCGGTTGGATGATGGGCGAAATCGTCATAGATGGTTAACGAGTCGTCCTGGTAGATGTTCTCCATTCGTCGTTTAACACCGGCGAAATCGCTTAAGGCATCGCAGCCGGTATCAAGTTTGACGCCCGCGTGCCTGGCAGCAGCGAGCGCAGCAAGCGCGTTAGATATGTTGTGTATTCCTGAATGAGCCCACTTGATGTGACCTACCCTTGATCCGCCCAATCGCACGTCGAATTCACTTCCATCGGGTGAGATATCGCTTGCGGTAAGTTCAGCGCCTGATAGCCCAAAGGTTAATTGAGGACTCCAGCAACCCTTTTCTAGCACTTGCAGCACATTCGGGTCGTCAGATGGATGAATAATTTGACCGTTCCCGGGAATCTTGCGAATCAGCAGATGAAATTGCTCTTGAATTTGAGATAGGTCATCAAAAATGTCAGCGTGATCATACTCGAGATTGTTGATGACCAAAGTTTGGGGTCGGTAGTGTAGGAATTTTGACTGGTGATCAAAGTAGGAAGTGTCGTACTCATCTGCCTCGATCACGAAAAAAGGATTGCTGCCTATTCTGGCAGAGCTTTCCAGATTCGCTGGTATGCCTCCAATCAGATAGCCGGGTTCAAGTCCGGCATAGTCAATTATCCAAGCGATCATACTCGTTGTGGTGGTCTTGCCATGAGTCCCGGAGACTGCAATTACCCATCGATCATTTAGCAGATGTCGGCCAAGCCATTCGGCGCCGGAAACATACGGTAACCTCTGATTAAGTAATGCTTCGACGGCAGGATTGCCTCGAGGTAGACCTGCATTTCCGACGATAACCAGGTCGACATCCGGCGGTATGCTGTCGGATGAGTAAGGCGAGTCGAGTTCGATACCCGATTGCTCCAGTTGGGTGCTCATGGGGGGGTAAACATTCTGATCAGACCCTGACACCTGGTGACCAGCCTGCTTGGCTAACAGAGCGATGCTGCCCATGAGCGTGCCGCAGATTCCCAGTATGTGAATATGCATTTCGCGGTTACAACGCCGAGGGTCGGATAAACTGTTGTATCTGTTGGGGAGGTGGAAATGCCATGAATACTGCGGTTGCGATTAAAATCATAATGACCAACCCTATGGCGGATCCCTGCAGGATACTTATGTTGGCGGCTCTGTGATAGATGTGCCCGATAATTACCAACCACCATCCAAAGCAGACTAACGCTACTGACTCGGCAAAGAACATCAGAATAGAGGTTTCAGTGTACCTGATGAGTATAAAGGGGACCTGTATAACCACCATGAATATGCCGGTGCCTAGCAAAGCGGTGTACGTCGCAATGAACCGTCCCGACAAATTCATAAATGATAGTAGCAAGAAAGTAACAACACCAAAGATGGTTGCGTCTATTAGACCAATACCCAATACCGATGCAATGCTCTGACTTGGTCTTGCCAGCGACCCTCCTACAACATCTGCCAGTAGATAGAAGATCAATGCGAGGACAAGGATTAATGGCTGCGATGGAATTCTATCGGGACCAGATCTAAGCAAGCACATTTGCCAGAAGTATTTGAGTATCGGAAGCATACTAGTGTCCCGCCTTATTCTTGTGCAATAGATACGACATTCCATTGATTTCCCAATATTCGCCATTTGGATCACCCATATCAAGGGGCGACTCAATTCTTGGCAAAACCAGTATCGATGGCTCTGATTTTGGGCATGAGAAAACCGAGAAGTATGACGCTGATAAAAAGCAGGACACCGCTGGTTGCCAGACCCGCTTCGATGCTGACTACCTCTGAAATGTATCCTATTGGTATTAGGCCCAGAGGCATAAGTCCATGGGCCATCATATCAAAGCTCATAATTCGTCCACGCATGTGCCGGGCGGCCTGTAGTTGGACTACAGACCTGTTCATTGACATGGCAAAGGTGGAAAGAAGGCCATATATCGAAATCACTAGCATTGCCTGAAGAAATGTCCCCGTTTGCGCCAATGCCGTCAAAGCTAGTCCCCAAAGGGCTACCGTCGCTAAGAGCCAGTAGCCTTTGCGGCGCAGGCTTCCCATTTTGGCCACGGTCAGAGAGCCGATAATTGCGCCAAGCCCCATGCCTGCCATAAGTAATCCAAGATCATCGGGTCCGCCCGAAAGCACGTCGGTATTGAATGCGGGTAAAAGTGTATTGACAGTTGAACCAAAGATAAAAGAGATACTGGTTAGTAATATGAGCCCGCCAACTATCGGAGACTCAAAAAGATAGCGTATGCCTCCGATGACATCTTTAAGGGGCGACTCTCTAACTGTATCAACTGGTCCTCCCTTGTGCCGAATAAACAGGACTGTTATCCCGGAAACGAAATACAAAAATGATAATAAAAAGAAAACCAGGCCTACCCCGAGTGTGGACGTTGTATCGCCGTCAGCGATGACGGCAATCATGAACCCGGCGAGGGCGGGACCCAGTATTCTGGCGAGATTCCATGCGGTCATGTTGTAGGACATGGCATTAAACATGAGTCGCTCCCCAACGACTTCGGGAATAAGGGCGGTACGGGAAGGCATGGCCAGTGCCATAACTGTTCCGTTAACAAATGCCACCCAGACGAAGTCCCAGAAAGTAACTTCGCCGAAGATAACTATTACGGCCATGGTGAGAGAGGCAGCACCATTTATCATTGGTGAGAAACCAATGATCGGTTTCTTGGGAAAGCGATCCGCTATGACTCCCCCGGTTAGAGAGAAGATGATCGTCGGTATAGTTTGTGCCAGGCTAACCCAGGCAAGGTCCAGCGCTGACGCGCTCATTTCATATACCAGCCAGCCCTGGGCCACTGTTTGCATATTCATAGCGAAAGCGGACGTGGTTATACTTATCCACAGGAAAAAATAGTCGCGAATTTTCAGGGAGGCAAACAGCGATTGATCTTCGCTGGGGGTGAGTTCGTTAGTGGCGTCGTTCAATTATGACCATCAGAAAACGCTCAAGTATATCTGATTCATAAAAGCTTGGCTGAATTGAAAAGGTGGCACCGGGTTCGTTACTGAGGGCTTTCTGCTGAAAAGCCGAACCCGGTGCTCACCGGGCCACCGAAAGTATTTATTGCATAGGTGTAAAGACGATTGCGGTGGTGTCCCTCGGCAGGACTTGTGGGCTCTGCTGTGCCAGAGATTCAATGAGGGGCCAGATCTTTAGTCGATCAGTCCCTACAGGTGTCTTTGCAATGGCGTTCAACTGCGATCCTGCTATCGTTAGTTGAACGACCGGTTCTTCCTTTAAGTTCAGATACCAGTCGGGCTTGTAATGACTCGATTCGTTGCGAGCTGCGACAACGAAGTTGCCACCATCTTTACGAAAGTTTAGAACCGTTGATTCGGCGTTACCGTTGTAACGGTTCTGCGTAATCAATAACAATTGTGTATCTTCCTGATACGCTGACTGAGTATTCATTCCTGTCTCCAATTCCTGTCGTATACAAGTGATGTACACAAGTGGTGTATGCAAGTCATTACAATAGTGGTCACAGTAAAAATTGGATTCAGGCGGCTAAAGATCCTTTCAGCTGGAAGGTCTGTTTTGAGGAATAAGATGCAGTGTGTGTGTAAGGGTGTGATCTGGATCACACCCTTTTAGTGAACTACTAGAGGCGCACGATGTTGAGTTTCCGGAGAAGAACTAGCTCGATGCTGTGATGGCGGATTGATAGATCTCTTTTAGCGCCGAGGAGTTGGTTATGTCATGAATTTCCCATCGGCGAGCCTCCAATTCTTTCCTTGCACGATCAGACATCTGACCCAGAATCCAGAAGGATCTTTGCGCGTTGGAAGATTTACTCATTCTGTCGATTGTCGCAGCCGAGGACTCGGTCCAAAACAGGTAATCGATCGGTAGCATGACCAGATGCTCATTGTTGACCGTTGTAGCTTGTGGCAATGATTCGTCAGCGACGATACTCATTAACGGAGAGTGTGAAGTGTGATACCAGGACAAAAGGCTTACCGCCGACAGCAGAAAACGGCTTTCTTCAAATGATTCGCTGGCGCCTATTTGTTCAACTACCTCTACTAGATTGTCGACGCCGGCAAGCCCCCTGGCTGAACTACAGAAAACAGTTTGAAGTGTTGGGGTGAGGTAGGGTGCTTGAATAAAGCCTTCCACAGCCTCACTTTCGATACCCATTTCTTCAAGACAGTTTCTGTTGTCGACTTCTAACTCTGCCGCAGTTTTCTGATAAATCTGACCGTCTATTTCACCGACGATATCGATCGTAAGTGATGCGCCAAGCGGAAGTGCCAATTCCACCGGCAACCCGCCAATGAACTGAACCACAGACATATCAGCGACAGCCGCACGGAGTTTTACATTGGTCGAGTATGGGTCTGTCTTTAGCTCCGAAGACCAGTTTCTTTCATTGTTGGACAGAAGATAGTTGGAGCGACGGAATTCTGTGGTGTCGATCTCGTTGTCACCTGTTATGACTTTTTTTGTCGCTCGCACTCCACGTTCAGTACTCCTAGCAAATCCCGAAAATAGCCTTTTTACACCGGAAGGCAGGCCTTTGAGCGTCTTGACAGGGCTCTTGAATACAGAGACTACCGATTCTACTGACTTTATTCCGGTCGCTTTGAGTGCTTCAAGGAATACGCTCGTCTTGGACATGGTCTCCAAATAGGCCAGAGCGTCGATTTCCCGAATTAGTGTGCGCAATTCATTTGTCCCCGTGGCCGTGAATATACCGAATTCGGAATCTATGCCGTAGATATTGAGAAGCCCGTTGTTAGAGACAGTGGTTTCGACCACATGATTTGGGCCCCGTTGGAGATTTTCAGGTGTAACTGCTGCAGCATCCAAACTAGATACTTGTTCAAAATCTGCAGACACCGAGAATGCAATGATTGAAGTGGCTATCAGGAAGGCTGATCGCATTGGTTAATCCCTTTCCATACGACAAGGAGGGCTATGCTGCGCCTTCTTCGTGCACGATGTCAAAACACTAAACTCGAATTGAGTAATAACGCGACGTGGTTCTCCGGTTCAGTGTGGCAGTAACTCGGTGATTGCGGACGTAAGCTGATGATTTTCGATGGGTGACGTGAGTACATTGATTCCCAACTCGGTGTAGTTATCCATCTCCTGTGTTGTGATGAGTATGAGTTGTGTGGTGAGTGGCGTATTGGCGAGCAACCTGTGTACGTCTTCTTGCAGGCTCACAGGTTGAATTGCATTTAGTACGATGATGGTCACCTCTACCTCAAGAAGCAGTTCCTCCGCTTCGAGGGTTGAAGTTACGTGAAAGCAGTCGGTAAGACTCTCCTTTAAGTTCTGGTCGAGCCCGATGGCTAGGACAGGTTGCACTATTAATCATTCCTGATCAGACCCGAACATAATCCGCTTTGCATATCGCAACGTCATTGACGTAGATCAATGAGCTGATGTGAGAGAACGTCCAGACTCCTATCCATTGTTTTGGTAATGATTTTACAGGGACCAGATTCTTCAAAAGGACGAATAGATCGTTTCAGGGTGCGATCGTTTGTCTGGAATCCGGTCCCTTTTTATTTGGCTGTTGCTAATCTGCGGGACAATCTTCGTGAGCCACGTGACAGAGGTCAGTTTGGCTTAGTATTTTTATTTCTTTGCCCTCGACATGGAGTAGCCCACTATTCTGCATGCGAGTGAACACCCTGCTAACTGTCTCTACGGCAAGCCCCAGGTAGTTGCCGATATCAGTCCTCGACATTGGCAGCCGAAAGCTTACCGCAGAAAGTTTGCGCAACTCATAGCGGCGAGAGAGATTTAGCAAAAAGGCCCCGATGCGTTCTTCTGCCGTCTTTTTACTGAGTAACATCTGGAGTTCCTAGTCTTCTCGAATTTCCTTACTTAGAATCCGATACATATAGGACTGTAGATTTGGAATCCGGCTGGATAGTGATTCCACCTGGTTGTAAGGAATTTCGCAAATAGCGGTCGTTTCGAGCGCTCGAGCGGAATTTACATAGTTACCAGTTTCGATCGCGTCCAGTCCGAGAATTTCTCCAGGGAGGAAGAACCCAATAAGGTGCTCCTCTCCCTCATCATCAATACTGAAAGTCTTAATCTCACCAGAGCGAACGGCGTATAAAGCAGAAAATTTTTCGCTCTCTTCAAACACGTACTGGCCGCGTTGCAGAGGTTTTCCACGCTTCACTTCCGTGTCCAATTCGTCCATTTCCGATTGCGAAAGTGAATGTGGGATGCAAAGTGCGTTCAGACCGCACTGTTGGCAGGAGACGACGTAATTTGAATTCATAGCCTTTTCCATGGAGCCCTTCACCTGTAATAGTGGGAACAGAAATCACATATTCAAGGTTCTTTCCATTATAGGCTCTTTTTATATACCTTTGATACATTGTCTGGATGGAGCCATATGCCGCTTTTTTAGATAAAATGCTTGCTCCTAATCTGGGATATTGATATGAGTAAAGCTGACCGGGCTGTTGCCTACTGGCTATCCAGCGTTTGTGTTGTAGTTTTCTGCATGATCGTTGTGGGTGGTGTGACCCGCCTGACCCACAGTGGGTTATCTATGGTGGACTGGAAGCCGATTCTTGGTGCCATTCCTCCCATTAGTGAGGATGCGTGGCAGGATGCATTTGATGCGTACAAGCAGTATCCGGAATACCAGAAGGTGAATCAGGGTATGCAGCTCTCTGAGTTCAAGTTTATCTACTATTGGGAGTATGGACATCGTCTGCTTGGTCGAATAATTGGTCTTATTTTCTTTCTACCGCTGATGGTGCTGATTTCCTTGAAAATGATCAGCCGAAAGCTGGTTCCCAAATTATTTATCGCCTTTGTTTTAGGAGGGCTACAGGGGTTACTGGGTTGGTACATGGTCAAAAGTGGACTGGTTGATATTCCCAGGGTCAGCCACTTTCGTTTAGCTGCTCATCTTCTGTTGGCGATGTTTCTGCTCGCCTATCTGTTTTGGTTTCTGCTCGATGTTTGCCAGGTACAGACCGAATCGGTATCCCGAACGATGAGACGATGGTTGGTTATAGTTGCCGTTTTGTTTGGTATTCAAACGATGTACGGTGCTTTTGTCGCGGGGCTTCGTGCCGGATTAGGTTTTAATACGTTCCCATTGATGGATGGCCGTTTTATGTCGGAAGCAGCCATGATGATGAGCCCTCTCTGGGTGAACTTTACGGAGAATGGGGCAATGGTACAGTTCATTCATCGATGGATTGCTGTTCTGCTGTCTTGCGCTACCATCGCTGGAGTTGCAGTCGTGAAAGGCAGCTCTGCGAGATTGTTCGGTGGTTGGCTATTGCTATTGATTTTACTTGCCATCCAGTTTTTGCTTGGCGTTATGACACTATTATTTTATGTCCCGATTTCTTTAGCGAGTCTCCATCAGGCCGGGGCGGTGATCGTGATGTTGGTCCTTGTTTATCTTCTTTACGTGTGTCAGCCCGTCAGATGAAAGTCTGCCTGGGTCAAATAGATACCACCCCGGGTGACTTTGAAGGAAATTTGGCGAGAATTGTTCGCGGTATTGACAAGGCTGGCGCGGACGAATGTGATGTCGTCGTGTTTCCTGAACTCACGATCCCCGGTTATCTGAGTCAGGATCTTGTATACGATCCCGCGTTTATAGATCGAAATCTTGCTGCCCTGGAAGAGATTGCTAGCTACACGACAACAGTTCATCCTGGATTGCATGTGGTGGTTGGGTACATCGACAGGAACGAAGGTTTTGGTAAACCATTTTTCAATATGGCAGCGGTTGTCGCAGCCGGTTCAGTCGTTGCCCGCTACACGAAGCAACTACTACCGTTCTACGATGTGTTTGATGAGTTGAGATACTACGAGCCTGGTGATCAACTGACGATACTGAGTATCGCGGATCAAAAAGTTGGTATCGCGATCTGCGAAGACTTGTGGAACGACAAGGGAACTGATGATTACAACTACGAAGGGAATCCACTAAGCCAGTACCGGGAGCAGGGTGTAGAAGTGATTCTGTCGCTTAATAGTTCACCTTATGTCCACGACAAGGGATGGCAAAGGCTGAATCTGATTGAAACCGGGAAGGACAACGGCTCACCAATTACAGTGGTCTACGTAAACCAGAGAGGCGGACAGGACGAGCTCGTATTCGATGGACAGAGCTTTGTGCTGCGTGAAGGTCAGCTACTTTATCTCGGTAATGAAATCCACGAGGACTCCTATGAGACTGTTGACCTGGATAAAACAACGCCATTAGTGGCTGACGTTAACGAGTCAAAAACAGATATCCCATTTGTTGCACTGTTTGATCTGTTAGTGCTTTGTCTTCGTGATTATGTTGAAAAATCGGGATTCTCTCAGGTGGTGCTGGCTTCAAGTGGGGGAGTGGATTCCGCAGTGGTTTGTAAAATTGCGTGCGAAGCTGTCGGGGCTGAAAACGTTCATGCGATCCGGATGCCTTCAATATTCAGCTCTGAACACTCACGCGACGATGCATTGGAGTTGCATGAGAATCTGGGGTGTTGGGACTATGAGGTGCCAATTGACCATCAGCCTGTTTTGGAGATGTTGAACGCTAAATTTAAGGTCCATGACGATAGTAATAATGTTGTTGAGACGGGCACCTATGCCGAGGTGGCGGACGAAAATATGCAGGCGAGGTTGCGCGACCTTTACGTTATGCACTTTAGTAATGCCTATGGTGCTATGCCTCTATCAACAGGCAATAAGACGGAATCTGCTTGTGGATACTACACGCACTTCGATATGAATTTCAGTTTTGCCCCGATAAAGGATCTGTACAAATATCAGGTTTTCGATATTGCGCGACGATGCTCGGACATTCCTGCGAACATCTGGATCAAGCCGCCGAGTGCCGAGCTGGCCAAGGACCAAACCGACGAGAGTAGTCTCCTGCCCTACGCAGTGCTTGATCCTATTGTGCGTGCCCATGTTGAGGATTACGAGAGTGCTTTTTCTGGATTCGAATCCTGGATTGAGCGACACAGGGGTGATCGGATTTCTTCTGATATCAACGTGGTTGATTCCTGGTTGACCTCGGGCAGAGCCGAGGTCGAATTCCAGAAGATTCTGAGCCTGATCGGGAGAATGGAGTACAAGCGAAGGCAGACTTGTCCAGGAATCAAGGTGTCTAAGGTAGCCTTCGGTATTGGCAGGCGAATCCCAATCGTCGAAAAATGGTCATAGTTGCCGGTCCATTAGCTGCCTGCGATTGTTATGCGCCTTGGTTGTACTTCGACCGCTTTTGGTAGGCTGACTTCGAGCACGCCACGTTTGTATGTCGCCTTAGCCTGTTCTTCATTGACATCGCAGGGTAGAGGGATTGATCGTTGGAAACTCCCGTACGCCCGTTCTGTGATGTGGTAGTAACCATCCTTTCTTTCGTTTGCGTAAGATCGTTTGCCTGAAATACTAAGAATCTGTCCGTCCACTCTGATGTCGAAGTCCTCGGAGTTCATTCCAGGTGCTTCAAGTGTCAATTCGATAGCGTTCTCCGTTTCCTGCACTTCATGAGAAAGTACACTCTAGGTAGATCTCGCAGGGTTGTCGTCCTCACTTGAGGTAGGTGAGAAATGCGTAATCGAGTTTCTCGCCTTATGCCATAATTCCTGCCAGCCCTCGGTCAGGTGGTCTAGTGATTCCCGTACGTTGTGCGTGATGTTGTTCCAGGTTGCCACGTTTATTCTTCTTCTACAGTAATTTATAGTGGTTTGGCCTGTGCACTGCGAGGGATGCTAATTTCCAGAACGCCGTTATTGGCGGTAGCGGTTACGCCATTTTCATCCACTGATTCCGGTAACGAAAATTGTCTTAGGAATGATCCTCGTGCCCGTTCTCGACGCCTGTATTCCTGGTCGGACGCGGTGCTGCGTTCACCTTTAATTGTAAGTACGCCGTTGTGCAAAGTGATGTCGACGTCGCCAGGATCCACTCGGGGAACGTCTGCATAAACGGTAAAACCATCTTCGTTCACTCTGATATCGACCTGGGGTCGCCAGTTTGATGAGTTGTTATCAACTGACTCATAGCGGAACAGTGGTCGGTCGTCGAAGACTCGCTGAGTTCCCGGTGCAGGTCATTGAGTGCGTGAAATGTGCTCATTTTGTGTCGTCCTTATTCATGTGATTTATCGCCATTGGCTTTTCTATGGTCAATCAGCACAGATTCGAGTCCCTGGGGTAAATAAACTGGAAAAAACGGCTGTGGTTGCTTTTTTGATAAACATCAATTACCCGTTACTGTTTCGGGTAGTAGATTAAAAATAAACCTATCGAGGTGATGTAGCGTGAACCTGGAAGAACAAAAGAACATCCTCAACTCTTTGCGTGACGAACTAGCTGGTCGAGTCGACCGGACTCACTAGCATATTCACGAACGTGAGGAGCGGGTGAGTGGCAACTTTTCTGATCAATCCCAGGAAATGGAGAATCAGGAATTGGTATTCAATCTTGATGCTGAAGGTCGAGAGGAATTACGTCTTATTGATGAGGATCTGCAACGGATAGCCGAGGATGCCTACGGGGTTTGTCAGGAATGCGGTAAACAAGTACAGGAAGGACGGATTAAAGCAGTTCCCTACACGCGTTACTGTATCGACTGCGCAACTTCTCAGGAGGAGTAGCCATGGATCTTAAACAAGTACTGGTCGTCATTGAACCTGAAAGCGAAAAACAACCAGCCCTGGAGAATGTGCTTTTATTGGTCAAGTACCAGAATTTCGATATTACGCTGATATCCTGCGATTACACCCAGTACCTGGTTGAAGACTACTAATTCGATGCTGTGGATCTGCCAGCGCTCCGCGCGGAATACCTGGCAGAGCGAAAAGAAGCTTTAGAGAGTTTGGCAGTACCATTGCGCGAGAAAGGCCTCAACGTTGAGACCAGGGCGATATGGGGGCATCCGGGATACGAGATGATAATCAATGCAGCCAGCGGTATGGACCTGGTCATTGTTGATGCGCGTCGCCATGCGGCATTGTCGAGGTTGTTTCTGACGAATGATGACTGGCAGATGGTTCGTTGTTGTCCAGTACCGCTTTTGTTGGTGAAAGAGAAACTGTGGAAGGAGAAGCCTACAATTCTTGCTGCCGTTGATCCCATGCATACGCGCCACAAACCTACGGGCCTTGATCATAAGATTCTCAGGGTTTCAGATGAGGTCGCCAAGCTACTGGATGGCGAAGTGTTTGCGGTGCATTCATACAGTCAGGTTCTCCTATCAGGTGCCTATTTAAAAGATGCGAAAACGCAGCACGAAACAGCGTTTAAGGAACTGCTGGCGGATTTCGATATCTCCAGTAGCAGGCAGCATCTGATAGAAGAGGCGCCGGAGTTTGGCCTGCAGCAGATTGGACAAGACGTAACCGCAGATCTAGTGGTTATGGGCGGGATTTCTCTTAGTTTCGTAACCGATATTTTCATTGGAAATACGACCGAAAAGGTACTTGATTACATTGAGTGTGATGTGTTGGTGCTCAAGCCGGATGGATTTAAGAGTCCTATCAATAGTGAAAAACAGGGGTAAGACAATGAGCGACTACAAAAGAATATTGTTGGCCGTAGATTTATTTGGCGATGGCGGCCAGATTATCGAACGTGCCAAGAGTATGACCGAGGCGAATAATGCGGACCTTTATCTGATTCATGTAAATGAACCGATTACTGCAGCCTATAGCGGGAATGGTTTGGGCTGGGGGGATCAGGTTATGGCACTGGAGTCATCCTTCAGGGAGGAGTCTCGCAAAAAACTTAATGAATTGGCCGGGCATTTGAAAGTCCCGGATGACCGATGTCTTTCCCTTCACGGCAGAGGCGCGACGGAAATTCATAGGGCTTGTGAAGAGCACGACATAGACCTCCTCGTGATGGGCACCCATGGCCAGGCTGGTTTACAGCTACTTCTCGGCTCTACCGCCAACAGTGTCCTTCATGGGTCATCCTGCGACGTGCTAACTGTTCGTATACGCGACTAAGAAGCCCAGTGGGTGGTGGTAGTAGGCCACACCGATCATATAACCGAAAACCGAAATGGCGAGTACAAATGAGGCTCCTCGTATTCGCTTCGTCTTGCCTCGCTTTAGGGCCAGGTTCCCAAGCAGAATGTAGACGATTAGGAGCGCTAGCTTGACCGTCAGCCAATGGTCAGTAAGGGGATATTAGTGGATCATTGTGGTGAGTACGATTGCTGATCCCAGAAGCACAGTGTCAATCACATGGGGTGCTATGCGAACGAAAGCATGTTGAAGCATGGGGCTTTCCAGCAACATCCATAAACCGCGAACCAGAAAAAATGTTCCGGAAAGTGTGACGCAGGTTATGTGGATGGCATGAACAAGTGGGTAGCTAATCATCATCTGAGAAATAGAGTAGGCAGTCCTTTCGCGCGATATAAGGGTCGGTGGTAGCCATAAAGATGGTCATGGGTTTCTTCGTGGTAAGAAAGCCGTCTTTGTTCTGAAAGTATTTGTCGACTTCCTGGGTGCCAACACCAGTTCGTATTCGAAACATGCCTAGACCTCCGGGTCCCAACCATCCGAGTGCAGTACCGGTTTCTATGACATGGAAGTTTAGCTGATCTATGGTATCAAACATCGTGATGTCTCCCTCATCCACCACGCTGCTGGAGTAATGAAGGTGTGCGTCTTCATCTATCTCCAGTCTTAGGGGATCATTAATTAGTCGCAATGGACGCACAGGCTCCGCGAATAAATCGGATGCTGTGATAAACGTTTTTAGGGCTTCATAAGCCAGCTCATCGGCGTTGGGGTCCATTACGCCGCCGAACTCTATCGTGAGCCATGGCGTTTCGTCATCCCCGTGTTCGATTAATGTGTTAAGAGATTGGTCCATCACTATCAGATTTTTGGTAAACATTGGGGTTAGCTGATGGATGGTTTTGGTATTGCGTACTGAGACGGCGAATGGCTCGCTGTGAGCGGAAGTGTTGTGCGCGTCTATAACGGCCTCCACTGATTTGTTCTTTAGACTTCTGACTATATCGCGGGCGAGATCGTCCTGATGGTTCGCTGCGAATCCGAAACATCGATTCAGGTCCGATTCCCATGGCAGAAATCTATGGGAGAGCAACGGCGGGTGCCGTGCTGCATTGACCGATGCAATTACGATACAGGTGTCGGTCGCGGGCTCCGGGTTTTCCTTAAGCAACTTGTGAACGGCCTTTAATCCCGAGGGCTCATTGCCATGGAGTAGCGTGACGATTGCTCTGCATCGCGATCTATCGACACCTCGGATATATATTTCGGTGGGACCACCCAGCGCACGAAGAAACTCAACGTGGCTATCGCCGTAATCGCCAGGTTCGTGATGATCTATGATGGAAAGTGATGAAGGTGTCTACTGCATATAGAGAAGCTTATGTCTGGTTCTGCTGTTTGAATATTATAAACTAATGCCATCCTATGGCGGTTGTCCTATGCGTTTAGCTGAACCAGCTTTTAGTATTGGTGTCGAAGAAGAATACCTGCTGGTCGATCGTACCAGCAGGGACCTGGTTGTGGATCCACCACCGGAGTTAATGCAAGCTTGTATCAAGAAAAGCGGCCAGGATGTGTCGCCAGAACTGATGCGCGCGCAAATCGAGGTTGGTACGTCTGTCTGTAGGAACGTTCAGCAAGCGGGTGACGAAGTTCGTAGGCTGCGTAACATCATCGCGGAAGAAGCTTTTCGGTTTGGTTATGCGCCGATAGCGGTCTCAAAACATCCCTTTGCCAAGTGGCTCGAACAGAAACAGACCGCCCAGGATCGATATTCAGCGCTGACACAGGAGATACAGGCGACAGTTCGTCGTCTATTGATCTTTGGCATGCACGTTCACGTTGGCATTGAAGATCAGGAATTGCGAATTGATCTGATGAATCAGTTGAGCTATTTCCTACCGCATATGCTCGCATTGTCCTGTTCTTCGCCATTTTGGGAGAGTGAGAACACGGGTTTGAAGTCATATCGGTTGACAGTTTTCGATGCCCTGCCTCGAACGGGACTTCCGGAACAATTTGAGAGCTACGCGGAGTACGAGAGACACGTTTCAGTGTTGGTAAATGCAGGTCTTGTAGAAGATGCGAGTATGGTCTGGTGGGATCTGAGACCGAGCGCCCGGTTTCCGACGCTTGAAATCAGAGTTATGGATGTCGCTACAAACGTTAAACACGCACTAAGCCTGGTCGCGCTAAATGTGTGTTTATTACGTATGTTGTTTCGCGCTTGCCAGCAGAATCAGCGGTGGCGCGTGTATGCCAACATGCTGATAAACGAAAATCACTGGCGTGCCATGCGCTACTCCTTCGAAGAAGGCCTGATTGATCTGACGAAGGGTGAAGTTGTGCCCTATGGGGATCTTTTGGATGAAATTATCGATTGTATAATGCAGGACGCCGAGGCTCTCGGATGCGTTGAAGAAATATTTGGGCTAAAAGATATCATGAGCGAGGAGACCAGCGCTCACCGTCAGGTAAATGTGTTTGATCAGGCCATTAAGGCGAGACTCAGTCATGAGGAAGCACTGTTTAGTGTCGTTGACTGGTTGATCGACGAAACTGTGAACGGAATCTAAGAGGCCAGCATAGCTGGGCAGCGCGAGGAGATAAGACGTTGGCAAACAACATATTTTACGCACAGTCAGGCGGGGTAACGGCTGTCATTAATGCGACTGCTTGTGGTGTTATCGAAGCCGCACGCAAGGAGCGAAAGTTAGGCAAGGTGATTGCTGGACGAAATGGCATCATTGGGGCGCTTAGTGAAGAGCTGATTGATACGTCACAGGAAAGCAAAAAAACGATCGCAGGATTACGGTACACACCCAGCGGCGCTTTTGGGTCTTGTCGCTATAAGCTCAAGTCTATTGAAGAGAGTCGTGCGGAGTACGAAAGGCTGGTGGAGGTATTCGAGGCGCATGATATTGGATATTTTTTGTATAACGGTGGCGGTGATTCTCAAGATACCGCGCATAAGGTTTCTCAGATCAGTGCTGAAATGGGTTTCCCAATCACCTGTATCGGCATACCAAAAACCGTTGATAACGATTTGCCGCTAACAGACAACTGCCCTGGATTTGGCTCAGTTGCTAAATTTGTTGCAGTATCGACATTGGAAGCAGGACTTGACGTGGCGTCCATGGCGGAGACTTCAACTAAGGTTTTCGTCCTGGAGGTCATGGGCAGACATGCAGGATGGATCGCTGCGGCAGCGGGGCTTGCGAAAGATGAAAGAAATTCACCACCGCACATTATTCTCTTCCCGGAAGTCGCATTCGACACACGAAAATTCCTGCGAAAGGTCAAGGACACTGTTGATCGTGTTGGCTATTGCGTGATCGTTGCTTCTGAAGGCGCACAATATAAAGATGGTACGTTCGTCGCGGATGCAGGAATAAAGGATGCTTTTGGTCATACTCAATTGGGTGGCGTCGCCCCGAGTTTGGTGGACTTCATAAAGCAGCAGCATGGTTACAAGTGTCATTGGTCTGTGGCTGACTACCTGCAGCGTGCTGCGAGGCATATCGCTTCGGCAACGGACGTTGAGCAAGCCTACGCAGTGGGAAGAGCGGCAGTGGAATTTGCTGCGGCAGGAAAGAATGCCGTGATGCCGATCATTATTCGGCAGAAAGGAGATCGTTACCGGTGGAAGATTGGCGAAGCGCCCCTGAAGAAAGTAGCAAACGTGGAACGCAAAATGCCCAGATCGTATATTTCGAAGGATGGTTACGGTATTTCCAGTCGTTGTCGAAACTACCTGTCACCACTAATCGGAGGCGAAGATTTTCCGCCGTTTAAAAATGGGTTGCCCGTGTACGTAAGGCCGAAGAATAAATTGCTGAGGAAGAAGTTACCGGTTTTTGAAGTTTAGTAGATCACCCTTTCGGGTGATCTACCGCTTCGTTGGTTTAACCGTTCTATTGCAGTTTACAACAGAGGTGCGATAACCAGACTAACGATCGCCATGACATTGATAAGAATGTTCATGGATGGACCGGAAGTGTCTTTGAAGGGGTCGCCTACGGTATCACCTACCACTACTGCGGCGTGCACCTCAGAGCCTTTTCCACCAAGATTACCTTTTTCAACATACTTCTTGGCGTTGTCCCATGCACCACCAGCATTAGCCATCATTAAAGCAAGTAGTACACATCCCAGAAGCGCACCTGCCAGCATTCCGCCGAGGCTCTGTGCGCCTAAGCCAAAGCCGACGACTGCAGGCATTGCGATCGCGATTACGCCTGGAAGAATCATTTTCTTCAGGGCAGCGTTGGTCGCTATTTCGATGCATTTAGCATGATCCGGGTCGGCTTTGCCTTCCATCAGACCTTCTATTTCCCGAAACTGACGGCGTATTTCTTCGATCATTTCCATGGCGGCATCACCCACTGATGTCATCGTGATCGATGCAATCAGAAACGGCAGTACACCGCCAATGAATATTCCAACCAGTACTTTGGGGTTAGACAATTCGAGCGAGAATTCAGGATTGGCGAGAGTCATTGTTTCCACGAAAGCAGCGATTATCGCGAGGGCCGCCAGTGCTGCTGCGCCGATGGCGAAACCTTTGCCGATAGCGGCGGTGGTGTTACCCACTTCATCCAGTCCATCGGTAATTTCTCTGACGTCTTCACCAAGGCCACCCATCTCTGCGATACCCCCGGCGTTATCTGCGACAGGTCCATAAGCATCCAGTGCCATTGTCATGCCCACTGTTGCCAACATTCCAACGGCGGCTATGCCAACACCGTAGAGGCCCGCTAGCTCAGTCGAGATATAGATGATCGCTGCGATACCAAGAATTGGTATAACGACAGACTGCATGCCGACTGCAAGACCCGTGATCATTACCGTGGCTGTACCGGTTTTACCGGCTTCCGCGATTTTCACCACTGGACCTTTTGCAGTGTAGTACTGCGTCACCAGACCAATCAGAACGCCGCCCAGGGTACCCGCGATGATCGAGTACCAGACGTTAATGCTGATTCCCATTGCCTCAACCAGAAAGTAAGACGCTATGATGAGAACTGCTGCTGAAGCATTGTGCCCCATGTGTAAAGCTTCCTCAGCAGATTTACTCGACATACTACGTACAAGAATAATTCCTAGTATTGAGCAAATAAGGCCGATACTTGCCAGACTAAGTGGAAGTGCCATCAATGCAGGCTGACCAGTCTCGGGTGCGAGCGCAGCGATGCCGTGTTCTGCGGTCACTGCTAGTGTCGAGGCGATCGCGATGGTTGCAATCATCGAGCCGCAGTACGACTCGAATATGTCAGATCCCATTCCGGCAATGTCACCTACGTTGTCGCCCACGTTGTCGGCGATTACACCAGGGTTCCTTGGATCGTCTTCGGGAATTCCTGCTTCGACTTTACCAACCAGATCAGCGCCTACGTCGGCACTCTTGGTAAAGATTCCGCCTCCTACCCTGGAGAAAAGTGCGACACTGGATGCTCCCATACCGAAGCCGTGTATCGCGTGTGCGGTATGCGGATCACCACCAAAATACCAGTAAAGTGATCCGAGGCCGATCAGGCCCAGGGATGCAACGCAAAGTCCCATGATGGATCCACCATAGAAGGCTACTGCCAGTGCGCCAGATTGCCCCGTTGCCTGGGCTGCGGCAGTTGTTCTGACATTCGCCTTGGTGGCTGCGAACATACCTAAGTATCCCGCTGCTGCGGACGTAATGGCGCCGACGGCAAAGGATAATGCGGTATTCATTCCGAGGGGAGAGATCAGAATAATGAAAAATAGTGGTACTGTGAACAAAAGAAGCATCGTGTATTCTCGATGCATAAATACCATTGCACCTTCGTGAATCGCATCAGCGATCTTCTTGATCTTATCATCGCCTTCGTCGTACTTAGTCATGAGTACATAGATGATGAAGGCACAAACGAGTCCCAGCACACCAAATATTGGTGGCACGTTAGTCAAGCTGCTCATAAAGTTTTCCGGTTGGGTTGTTGTTTTCTGCCGGGCCAGGCCCGACACCTAATTAAGGCGGCCTAATGGTACAAAAATGTGGGCGAATAGAAAACCACTGGATTAACCATCTTCTAGTAATCGTCGAAGATCGATAATTGCCGCGTTTGCCCTGGATATGTGCGAGCCCATGACAAGCGAGTGATTGGCAACCAGCCCTAACCCGCTACCATTCAGGATAATTGGGCTCCATAGGGTTTCCTGGGTAGGCTCAAGTTCTCTGATTATGTGCTGAAGGCTGACCAGTGCATTCTTCTTATCCAAAACGTCCTTAAAGTCGATCTCAATGGCTCTAAGCAGATGAATAAGCGCCCATGTTGTGCCTCGCGCTTCGTAGAAAACGTCGTCCAGTTGTGTCCAGGGAGTCTTTACCTGGGCGTCGCTGACCGTTGCGGTTGACTGGGTAGCCGCTGCGTCACCCGCCAGAGAGATGTCAATCTGGCGTTTGCCAACGCTGGCGCTAAGTCGTTGTGAAAGACTGCCTAGTCTCGTTTCAACTTCTGAGAGCCAGATCCTCAGGTTGTCTGCGCGGGCATAAAACTGCGCATCTGCTTTATTCGTATTGCCAAGTCGAGTGATGTAGTCCTCTAAGGCTCTTGTGCCTTTGCGATATTCGGACTCGGTCTCTGGTAAAAACCAGCTGTTGTTGTCGAAATAGAACTGATTCTCAGCAGCCACAAGACCAGCATCTTCAGTCGATTGGGATTGTGATCGAGATAGGTTGTTTCGCATAGTTCTAGCCATATCTCTCAGCTGTACCAGCACGCCAAATTCCCAGTTAGGGACGTTATCCATCCAAGTACCAGGAGGCATGATGTCGTTGGTAAGGAATCCGCCACGCTTACTCAGAAGCACGTCGGATATCTCAATCATGACTGCCACCGTTGTGCTACCGGTAACTCGTTGTACTTGCCGTTCCGCCAGCATTTGGTCAGTGACTTCTGTTACGTTAAAAAGCGCAGGCTCGCTGTCCCATATGAAGCCAAGGACACAGATTAATGCGAGAACCAACCCTAGTGCTATGGCGCTAGCGCGGCCAATGGTGGAGGCAGCACTTGATGTTTCTATCTGATCGGCTACTTTTGTTTTGAGGTCTTCCATGTTTGCCATGGTGATTTCCGGAGAAGACGTAGCCGGTAATCTACCATTGCACCCCGTGGGGCACTAGCGTTTATTGGTCTTATGTGGCGTCAATAATAGTTCAGCGTAACCTGAGGAGAATTACTTATTTCAAACGTGGCGCTGACTCGATTGTGAGCGAACTCGTTCAGTTGCTGGTAAATCCAGCGTCCCAGACTATCGCTTGGGGCTCTTATAATGACATTGGCTTCTAATCGATTAATTTCTTCGGCAATTTCCAGTAGCTGGCTCTTTAGCGATTCAGATTTATTAACAAGCTGATTTTTGCTTATTGGGAAATGCGCCACTCGGAGCGCCGTTTTGCTTGCGACATGGGCTTCCACTGCAGAGATATTTGGATGTGTATCGTCGATAGACTTGGCTTTGCCAATATAATCAAAAGCACTTTCGAAATCGCCAGCATCTGATCTATCCAGTGCCCAGGACAAATATCTTTCTACTATGTCGCTAATACCATGATTGGCTGCAGCATTCTCGTTATCGATCGCGAGGGCCTGCAAATACCATAGATACGCGTTGTCATTGACTGGCGTGGTCAAGCGATCACGAGAAAAAGCTTCCTCAGCGAGGAGTAGGAATTCTTCTATTCTGTTTGCTGTTCCTGGTTCATCTATGGGTTGTGTTTGAATGATCTCGTTTGGCGGGTTTGTTGAGCAGGCCGAAACTACACAAGCACCAATGATTAAACTAAAGACACTGAACAGGAAGTGTTTTAAATTGTCTGACACCATAGGTATAGATATTGAGCATCTAGAGCAACTATGTCCATCAGCTCGTTTATTAAAGTTCTGGTCGTTATTGTATCCTGCGTGAGTTACGCGGCAATGCCTGCAATTGGGCAAGAATTGTTAAAGCCGGTGACACCGCTGGTTGCCCCTGAAATCCTGCCCGTAGATGAAGCGTTTAATATTTCTATCCATAAAAATAAAGGTTCGATTGAGGTTCACTGGCGGATAGCACCCGGATATTACTTATATCGCGATAAATTGAGTTTTTCGGTCGATCAACCGCCGAAAATGGATTCTGGGGTCAACAAGGTCGATGAGTACTTCGGCGAAGTTGAGGTCTATTTCATGGAATTGGTGGTTAACTTGCCGATATCTAGTGAATTACTAGAAAACGAGCAGTTACTTGTAGGTTTTCAGGGGTGTGCGGAGGCCGGTTTCTGCTATCCGCCGCAGAAACGATCGCTTTCTCTCTGATATACCCCATAAAAAACTAATAACTTCTAAAAAATGTCGCTAAAATAGCTACTATTTCGGGAAATGTGTAATTATGTCTAAAATTCTAGTGCTACATGGGCCGAACCTCAATTTGCTCGGACTAAGAGAACCTGATTTATACGGTTCTGAGACGTTAGATACGATAAATCACACCCTACGCGGTATCGTGGAAGGCGCGGGGCATGAATTTGACGCTTTTCAATCAAATGCGGAGCATGAACTGGTCGACAAGATTCAGTCTGCTCGCCATGACACGGCATTTATTATTATCAATCCGGGCGCGTTTACACACACCAGTGTTGCGCTGCGGGATGCATTCCTCGGTGTAGAGATACCTTTTATTGAGGTTCATCTTACGAACGTGCATAGCCGGGAGGAATTCCGGCGGCACTCGTTTCTGTCAGATATTGCAGTTGGGTCAGTCGTTGGACTGGGGGCTGAAGGGTATGCTCTTGCCGCGCAGGCGGCTTTGACTAGGTTTTAGGGGTCGGCTATGGACATTCGCAAAGTAAAGAAATTGATTGAACTGTTGGAAGAATCTGATCTTTCTGAGATCGAGGTTAAGGAAGGAGAAGACAGTGTAAGGATCTCCAGGCAGACCGGATATCAAATTTCTCCGCCGTCAGTCCCGGTTGCTGCTACTGTCGTAGAGGCCGGGGCGACAGTACCCTCGACTTCCGTGAGGCAAAACCAGGGAAGCATAGTTTCGGCGCCAATGGTTGGCACCTTCTACCGGGCGGCGTCTCCTGGTTCACCACCGTTTGTGGAAGTGGGGGATCGAGTCAAGGCGGGTGATACTCTGTGTATTATTGAGTCAATGAAGATGATGAATCAGGTTAAATCTGAGTATTCAGGTACGATCGAAGCGATACTAGTCGACAATGAACAGGCGGTGCAGTTTGATCAGCCCCTGTTTACAGTGGTGTAGATTAACCATCGATATTTGATCCAGTGCAAAAAGTTCTGATCGCCAACCGCGGGGAAATCGCGCTTCGTATTGTAAGAAGCTGTCGAGAGGCAGGTATCCAGACTGTGGGCGCTTATGCTTCCGTCGACAAGGATCTGCTGCATCTAAAATACGCTGACGAGATTGTTTGCGTTAGCCGGGATGACTATCTATGTCGAGAGAATATCATCGCTGCTGCTCAGGTTTCGGGTTGTGATGCGATTCATCCTGGCTATGGTTTCCTGGCTGAAGATGCTGAGTTTTGTCGCATGGTGGAGGAAGAAGGACTGACTTTTATTGGTCCAACTTCCCAACAAATCGCTGAGATGGGCGACAAGATCAGGGCCCGAGAAACCTTCGAAAAATTGGGATTAAATCCCGTTCCTGGCTCTGGGGGAGAAGTACTAGATCTTGATGCTGCGACCAAAATTGCACAGGACATCGGATACCCAATGCTCATCAAAGCCGCCTTTGGTGGCGGTGGTCGAGGCATAAGAGTTGTTACCAGCGAAACACAGTTTGTAGAGGCTTTCGCGGAGGCAAAAGCTGAGGCTGAATCAGCTTTTGGAGATGGTGCAGTCTATATAGAAAAGTTTCTTGATAATGCCCGGCACATCGAAGTTCAGATTCTTGGCGATGGGGAAGGGAATGCGATTCATTTAGGCACAAGAGAATGTTCAGTTCAAAGGCGTCAACAGAAAGTCATTGAAGAGGCTCCCGCCCCAAACATTGATGCAGATCAGATCGACGCACTTTGCGCTCGGGCGGTCGCGGCGGTAGCAAAATTCCACTATAGGAATGCAGGCACGCTTGAGTTTCTTTACCAGGATGATGAGTTTTATTTTCTGGAAATGAATACACGGATACAGGTAGAGCATCCTGTTACGGAGGCGGTCACGGGACGTGATCTTATCGGCTTGCAACTGCAAACTGCAGATGAGGGGCGCATGTCATTGACTCAGGATGAGATTTGCATTCGGGGTTGTGCAATCGAATGTAGAGTAAACGCTGAGGACGACCAATATCGACCAAGTCCGGGATTGGTATCGAACGTAACCTTTCCGGGGGGTGCTGGTGTAAGAGTTGATTCGCACCTCTATGCTGGTTATGCGGTGCCGCATCAGTTTGACTCACTTGTTGCCAAGTTGATCTCTTGGGATTCGGATCGATCAGGTGCCATCCGAAAGATGAATCGTATGCTCGGTGAGTTCCAGGTTGATGGTATTGCTTCCAACAAAAGCAAGCTGGTTGAGGTAATTAATCATCGAAAGTTCTTACAGGGTATGATCAATACAAGATTCCTGGATCAACTATCTGAATGATCTGGCATAACGTTACGGCGGCCGCTTCACGGGATGACAGCTCTGCGCTGGAGCAGTGTTTTTGGGATTTGGGTGCGGTCTCGGTTACCGTTGTAGACGGTGGTGATGCTCCTCTATATGAACCTTCCCCTGGTGAAACACCCCTATGGCAGACGGTCCAGGTCCGTGGATTGTTTGAAGATGACGTTGACCTTGCGAGGGTTCAAGACCAGCTAACGGAAGGTAAGTTTACGGTTGTGGATTGTGAGCAGTTAGCGGATCGACAATGGGAACGAGAATGGCTGAAATATTTTGAACCCATGCAGTTCGGTGAAAGATTGTGGGTATGTCCTACGGGGATGCAGGTGACCGCAGAGCCTTCTGTGGTAGTTAATTTGGACCCTGGTCTTGCCTTTGGTACCGGAACTCACAGTACCACGCGACTATGCCTTGAGTGGTTGGATTCTGCTGATGTAGTGAATCGTCGTGTTTTGGATTTCGGTTGTGGATCGGGAATCCTCGGCGTAGCCGCATCTCTCTTAGGCGCTGCCGAAGTGGTCGGGATAGATAATGATCCGCAGGCACTTGTGTCAACGCGTGAGAATGCCGCCAAGAATGAGGTCATGATGACCATCGGGTTGCCGGGAGAGATGCCGGAAGGTCAATATCATATCGTGATTGCCAATATCCTGGCCCAGCCTCTGATTGAACTAAGCGCAATGCTGAAGAATGCAATGTCGCGAGGTGGTGATCTTATTTTGTCTGGTATTATGGAAAGTCAGCAAGATTGGGTACTCGAGGCATACGGGGGGCTGGACCTCGTTGAGATTCGTTCCCATGAAGGTTGGTTGTTACTTCACTTGCGCGGGACCAGCTAGAACAGATGAGCCAGATTACTCGGTGTCCTAGCTGCGAAACTTCATTTCGAGTTACAGATGAACAACTCCGCATGGCCAATGGCGCGGTGCGCTGTGGCTCCTGCCTGGCGGTATTTCAAGCTGACTTGTATATGGAGCAGCCCGAAATAGAAGAGTCCGAGATAGAAGAGCCCGTATTAGAAGAGCCCGTCGAAGAAGAAGACCACGGTGAGTTCCATTCGGATCAATCCCAGGCCGGAGAGGAGACACCAGGTGACGTGGGCGATCAATCTATCACCATTGAGAACGAAGATGGATTATCGGAACAGGAAGACGCTCGGGAGAACGAGCAAGAGCATCAGGACACTTCAGATCAGGCACCGGAAGAGGATCAGCAGCTGCCAGATGATGTGATCTATCTGGGCTACGAAAATCCTGAAGAAACAGATGAGCTAGCAGATGTTGTCGCGAGTTACTGGGATTCCTTTGACCTATATGCAGATTTTCTGCGCTCATCTGAGCCCCCCGTTGACCCCCCTGTTGAGACGCTGGAAACAGCGCCGCAATACGTCGAGGTCGAGGATGTGTATGTTGAGGACCCGGATATTATCGTCGGTGATCTCGAACCCACCACGCGGGTTTCTCTTGGTTGGGCTGCGTGTGCAATGTTGTTAATGGTTGTGGGCCTGGCTCAGTATTTTTACTTCAACTTTGAACGGTATGTAGCTGATGCACGATACCGAGGCTACACTATGGATTTATGTAATTACTTGGGCTGTAGTCTGCCTGACTTTAGTGACGCGGCATCCTTAACGACAGGAGAACTATCTATAAGGACTCACCCTGATGTGTCGGAGGCCCTTCTGGTTGACGCGATAGTCAGGAATAGCGCGGTATTCAGACAACGGTTTCCGGGTGTGAAGCTACAGTTTTTCGATCTGCGCGGTCAACAGATCGCGGTTCGAACATTCTCGGCAGAAGAGTACCTTGCAGGTGAATTAAGAGGGCTACACTACATTCCAGCCAACACGGAGGTTCGGTTCGCATTGGAGATTGTTGATCCAGGTGATGTGGCCGTTGGATACAATATTTCTGTCGTCGTTAGGTAGGGATTATCCTAAAGTAATTGTATGATGCGCACTTCAGAATGAAGCTCGTACCTGTATGTTGACTATCGGACCTCACAGCCATCCAAGCAGGGTCATTGTTGCGCCAATGGCAGGAGTTACGGACCGTCCATTTCGGAATCTATGTCGCCAGTTCGGAGCTCATTGGCTGGTATCGGAAATGATAACCAGCGACACTCGTCTATGGGGTAGCAAAAAGTCTCAGTACCGTCTCGCGTTTCACGATGAATCAGAACCGCGGTGGATTCAGATCGCTGGCGCTGATCCGGTGATGATGGCAGATGCCGCCCGAAAGAATGTGGAGCTGGGTGCGCAGATCATAGACATCAACATGGGATGTCCAGCAAAGAAGGTTTGCAACAAGCTTGCCGGGTCTTCTCTGCTTCGCGATGAACCGTTAGTGGATAGTATTCTTCGTGCAGTGGTCGGAGCCGTCGATGTGCCGGTAACACTCAAAATGCGCCTGGGTTGGTCCAGGGAACAAATCAACGCACCTCAAATCGCGCGCTTGGCGGAACAAGCCGGAGTTGCCTTAATCACTGTGCATGGGCGAACGCGAGCGGATCGTTTCAACGGGTCAGTTAATTATGATGCAATTGGAATGGTCAAGCGTGCGGTATCAATTCCTGTCATTGGCAATGGCGATATCGAATCAGCCGAGTTTGCCCGGCAATTAATCGAGAATTATGATCTTGATGGCGTCATGCTTGGTCGCAGTGCACAGGGCAGGCCATGGTTTCCTGCGCAAGTCGATGCATTCCTCCAGGGGGATCGGTTGAGAGCGCCAGCCTATACTGAAGTACTGACAACCTTGCGGGATCACGTGATCTCGCTATCGAATTTCTACGGGGAATACACAGGGGTGCGAGTGGCGAGAAAGCATGTAGGTTGGTATCTGTCTTATCTGGTCGATTCGGATCAGCCGCGCCAGGAATTTAACCTGTTGGATTCGCTGCAATCACAAACAACGTTTATCGAAGGACTGAAAGTAGCAGCCTAAACTGAGGGCTTTATGACGATTAAGATTCCCAGTACAACTTTGGCAGGAACGGTACACGATGCGGTTGAGGAGTACCTCGAGCTTGTGTGTGATCAACCGGTGACCAATTTGTATGATTTGGTGTTGGCCGAGGTGGAAGCGCCATTGCTTGAATGCGTGCTTAGGTTTGCCGGGTACAATCAGTCTCAGACCGCTAAGATACTTGGGATGAACCGCGGGACATTGCGGAAGAAACTAGTACGTTATCGTTTGATGTAAATGTTTGGAGACCCAAATTGGCTGATGTAAAAGTTTCTAACGCACTCCTTAGCGTGTCTGATAAATCGGAACTGGTGCCCTTTGCAGAGGGGCTCAACGTGATTGGTATTGGGCTCATGTCTACGGGTGGTACCCACAGTTTATTGACCGAAAGCAAACTTCCGGTTCAGGAGGTAGCTGATTACACGGGATTCCCTGAGATGATGGACGGTCGGGTAAAGACTCTGCATCCAAAGGTTCACGGTGGATTGCTGGGTCGACGAGACCAGGATCAGGAGGTTATGCAGACCCATAATATTAGGCCTATTGACCTGCTGGTGGTCAATCTTTATCCGTTTGAGAAAAGGGTAGCCTCGCCTGATTGCAGCTTTGCAGAAGCGATTGAGAATATTGATATTGGCGGACCGGCGATGTTGCGTTCGGCCGCAAAGAACATGAAAAGCGTGGCTGTGGTTGTAGACGTAGCCGACTACAAATCGTTACTAGAAGAACTTGTCAGCAACGATGGTCAATTGAGCAATGAGACTCGATTCGGATTGGCAGTTAAGGCGTTTCAACATGTTGCACATTACGATGCAGCGATAGCGGACTATCTGGCTGGTGTTACCAGCGAAAATCTTTGATACGGAGGACCAAATGAAAGTGATGGTGACCGGAAGCGGTGGTCGCGAGCACGCGCTTGCATGGCGCGCGAGTCAGTCCAGCGATGTAGATACTGTATACGTGGCACCGGGCAACGCAGGCACCGCTCTGGAACCAGGTCTTTCGAATGTAGACATCGACGTCATGGATATTGCGGGGCAGGTTCAGTTTGCCAGGGACAATGACGTGGCACTGACGATCATAGGTCCGGAAGCGCCGTTGGTAGCAGGTGCAGTTGATGCCTTTAAGGAGGCTGGCCTGCGTTGCTTTGGCCCAGGAGCGGCCGCCGCACAACTGGAAGGTTCAAAAACGTTTACCAAGGACTTTTTGTCCAAGTACGGTATTCCCACGGCCGACTACGGAAGCTTTGACGATCCGGATGAGGCGATCGACTATGCACGGACGATGCAGCCCCCTATCGTTATTAAGGCCGACGGGTTGGCCGCTGGCAAAGGGGTTATCCTGGCACCAAATCACGCAGAAGCTGAATCAACAATCCGCGAGATGATGACCGAAGGCGCATTCGGAGAAGCGGGATCACGTGTCGTGGTCGAAGCGTTCCTGCCGGGGGAAGAGGCCAGTTTTATTGTCATTGCCGATGGGGAGAATTTCGCACCGTTTGCATCCTCACAGGATCACAAACCCATTTTTGAGTGCGACAAAGGACCTAATACCGGCGGGATGGGTGCGTACTCTCCGGCTCCCGTGGTAACCGAGGTTGTACATCAACGAATCATTGAAAGAGTTATTCGGCCCACGGTAGATGGGATGCGCGCGGAAGGATTTCCGTATACGGGTTTTCTCTATGCGGGCTTGATGATTGATGAAGCAGGCAATCCGTTTGTTATTGAATACAACTGCCGCTTTGGAGACCCGGAGACACAGCCGGTAATGATGAGATTGGAATCGGACCTGGTCGAGCTCTGCATTGCCGCAATAGATGGGGAACTTGCCGATAAGCAGATTTCGTTTTCGGATGATACAGCGCTTACGGTGGTGATGGCCGCAGGCGGTTACCCAGGTGACTATCGCAAAGGGGATGTGATTACCGGGTTGGACTCGAATATGGACGGCAAAGTATTCCATGCTGGAACGGCGCTTGAAGGAGGTGGTGTGGTCACAAATGGCGGACGAATCCTTGGCGTAACGACATTGGGCACTTCGGTGGGGGAGGCGCAACGTAAGGCATATGAGATTACTGAGCAGATAGATTTTAATGACAAGTATTGCCGTTTGGATATCGGTTATCTGGCGATTGCGAGGGAGTCTAACTAGTTTCTGTCCACAAAGTCCTGATTCTGCGCGGGGAGAAGCGACATTCCAAAGGAAATGGTTAAGAAAACAATTACTTGAAAAGAAACTAGAGGCACGATGTTGAGTTTCGAGACAAGAACGAGCTAGACGGACCTGCCTCCGTCCACATTGATAATCTGACCAGTGACGTAGGGTGCATCATTAGCGAGGAACAAAACCGTGCGGGCAATATCTTCAGCTGTTCCCTGGCGCCCTAATGGTACTTTGCGGAGGATTTTTTTCTTCGCGGCCTCGTCCAATGTTGCCTTGTCTTCTGGCCAGAGAATCGTTCCTGGTGCGACGCCGTTGACTCGGATGTTTGGTGCAAGTTCCTTTGCGAGAGACTGGGTGAGCATGGCGAGTCCTGCTTTCGCAATGCTATAAACAGGGTAGTCCTTCAACGGTTTGTCCGCGTGGATGTCTACGATATTGACGATATTGCCGTTCGACTTACTCAGTGCTGGCCTGAGGGCCTGACTTAGAAAGAAGGGCGCTTTTAAATTGGATCCAAGCAACTCTTGCCAGATATCTTCTGTGACGTTGCCAACAGTCGTGGGATAGAAAATCGATGCGTTGTTAACGAGGACGTCAATACGTCCCCAATGCTGAGTGCACTCCAGCGCTAAAGACTCCCAGTCGTTAGTCTCGGTGAGATCGGCACGCAAGAGTGCAATGGAACCGTTGCGGATCTGGTTTAGTTCTTTCTGCAACGCTTTGGCTTCAGTCTCCGAGTTCATATAGTGCATGACCACGTTGTATCCGGCCCCATGAAAACTTCTGGCAAGCGCTGCGCCGATCCTTCGCGCAGCACCTGTGATTAGTGCAACCGGAATCGTCATTTGAGCGCTGCTATTCGGTTGATTTGGGCGGTGCGTATGGCCTGACCTATGGCCGCGCCCCTTAACTTGCTATCTACAGACGCGGCGGAAATCTCTGCTGCCGCAGCTACGTATGTTAACCACAAGCCCTGTGCGTCTAACGTCTTGCCTTCCGCTTCGGCAACCATTCTCGCCAGTTTGCATGCCTCCTCAAATCGTTCCCGGCGACGGAAGGCATCCATGTCATAGAGATTGGAAACAATTTCGTCTGGACTGAGGTTTTCAAGCTGCTGATTTCGAATTTTGATCGTTAAAGCGGCCAATTCTTGATAGATCCCGGGGAACTTCCATCTGGAGGTAAGATGACCAACATCATCTTGCGCAAGACCAGATGCAAGAATAGTGAATGCATGTATTGGATTGTTGTCAGCAGACCAGTTTTTCAGTCGAACGAGGTCGTTTTTGTCGAGCTCTCGCCAGAGAATATCGTGAGCGTTGACTTCAATCAGTGTCTCGAAGTACCGAGAAGGATTGTCCGTAGACAGGGCTTTTTCGGTTTCCAGATAGATTCTTTCCGGAGAAAGGCTCTGCAGTTGATTCGCCTTTACCATGTCGGACATCAGGAATTTCGTGGTCTCGTCGATAGTAAAACCAGGGAAGCGTGCGGCGAATCTGGCGATTCGGAGTACACGTAGAGGATCTTCTGCAAATGCGGGAGACACATGACGCAATACTTTGTGGCGCAAATCCTCCTGTCCCCCAAAGGGATCAATCAACTCGCCATTGCCATCCTGTGCGATGGCGTTGATGGTGAGATCTCGGCGAAAGAGGTCTTGTTCTAAAGTTACTGATGGTTCAGCGTTACATTCGAAATCAGTATGTAATGGACCTGTTTTTCTCTCCGTCCTCGCCAGGGCATATTCTTCTTTGGTGTCCGGGTGCAGGTAGACTGGAAAGTCCTTGCCTACCTGGCGATAACCCTGGGCGAGAAGCGTGTCCGGTTCCGCGCCCACGACGACCCAGTCACGTTCTACAACGGGCAGTCCTAGGAGCTGGTCACGTACTGCGCCACCTACGAGATATACGTCCATTGAGTGAGTCCGAGGCAGGGTGATGTGGGTATTATAGTTGATAGGATCCAAGTGCAGGGGTCGAAAATAATCTGCCGTCCTCCAGACGCATCGCCGTGAGTGTTCGACCCCAAACGCAACCGGTATCCAGCGCGATGATGTTTTCCTTTTCAGTCACGCCGTCGAGTGCGGCCCAATGACCAAACAATATCTCCTTTGAGTCTTCGGCAGGAAAATCAAACCAGGGGGAAAAACCATCCGGCTGGATATTTGCTTTGTGCTTTAGCTCCATGGCTCCGTTGTCTTTGCAATAGCGAAGTCGGGTGAAATAATTGGTAATCGCCCGAAGTCGATCGTTACCAGTCAGATGTTCTTCCCATGTGGAAGGCTCATTGCCGTGCATCTCTTTCAGAAATGAAACATAGTCGGGGCCGGACAATACTGACTCTACTTCGTTGGCGAGACTTAGTGCCTTGTGCAGATCCCAGATGGGTGGGATGCCAGCATGTACCAACGTGTAGCCTGTGGTTTTGTCGTGGTAAAGCAGTTTTTGCTGTCGTAGAAATTCCACGATGTCGTCTCGTTCAGCGCTGTCAAGAATGTCTTGAATTGTGTCGCCCCGGACACCTGGGTGGATGTTATTCGCCACCGCAAGGAAGTGCAGGTCGTGATTACCCAGGACGATGACCGGATCGTTTAGCTCGAGGATAAACTTCATGGTCGCAAGGTTTTTAGGGCCTCGGTTAATGAGGTCGCCCACGAACCAAATCTGATCCACTTCCCTGTCATACTGGCACTTGAGAAGAAGTTTCTCGAACTCGTCAAAGCATCCCTGAATATCTCCAAAAACATAGGTGCTCATCGCTGACGAAGCTCCCAGAGAAGGTTGGCACAGTTAATGAACTCTTCTAGCCCAAGTACTTCCGGCCGTAGATTGGAATCGATGCCTAACGATGTGAGCTGCTCGACATTTAACAAGGGCTTAAGCGAGTTGCGAATGGTTTTGCGACGTTGATTGAATGCCGTTGTGACAATTTCTTGCAGACACTGAAAGTTTTTCGCCTGGCGGGGCTTTTGGTGAGGCGTCAGTCTTATAATTGCTGAATTTACTTTGGGTTTTAGCGAGAAAGCTGATGGTGCGACTTTGAACAGTTTCTCGGCCGAACAATAATATTGACTCATCACTGACAGTCGACCGTAATCCTTGCTCCCTGCAGCTGCACAGATTCTATCTACTACTTCCTCCTGTAGCATAAACACCATGTCCTGAATCTGTTCGGTATATTCATAGAGCTTGAAGAGCAGCGGGCTGGAGATGTTGTACGGCAGGTTGCCAACGATGCGAAGGGAATTTCCCAGGGAACCATAGTCGAGCTTGAGAGCATCTGCGGTCAGAATATTAATTTGAGTACCATATCGCTCGCCCAATTCGCGGACGAGATCGCGATCTATCTCTACCAGTTGGAGCCGACATCCACTTGCAGCAAGCAAATCTGTGATAGCTCCATGACCAGGACCTATCTCTATTACGTGGTCGACTGGACGGGGGCTTACTTCCTCGACAATTCGACGGATGATGTTGGGGTCTTTTAAGAAATGCTGACCAAAGCGTTTTCGAACTGTCACTGGTGACCTCTGATAATGCTCAGAAGCTTCTAGATTCTGATATCGACAAACGCCTCGTCTCTAATCTCCCGTAGCCAACTGGCCAGTTCTTCTTCGAACTTCTGACTGCGAAGATAGTTTTCTGCCATGTTTCTCTGGAATTGCTCACTGAAATCTTCAATTCGTCTTCCTGTTACTTCGAGGAAGTGGTATCCGTGAGATGTCTTAAACACCGGGCTTACAATGTTAGGTTCCAGGCTATTCATCACTGCCTCGAATTCCGGAACGAAGATTCCGGCGGTCGTCCAGCCCAGATCACCACCACTGAGCGCAGAGCCTGGATCCTCGGAATGAAGCCTTGCTATTCCGTCAAAGTCTTTGCCATTGATCACTTCGTTCCGCAGATTCTCTGCCAGTTCCCTGGCTTCGTTGTCTGATCTTATCTCGCTGGGTTTTACCAGTACGTGTCTTGCCCTCGTTTGAGGAACCTGGCCCTCGGCCTGGGCACCGCGTTTTTCCGACAAAGTAATAAGGTGAAATCCGCTGCCGCTCTTGATCGGGCCGCGGGTTTCACCAACTACCATTTCCTGGGCCACGTCTGCGAACATCGTGGGCAGTTGTACAGGTTTTCGCCAGCCTAGGTCGCCGCCTCTTAGTGCATTTTGACCAGCGGAATATTCTATTGCCAGGGCCTGAAAACTTTCACCATCGTTTACGCGTTCTATCAGTGAAAGGGCCTGGGAACGAATTTCAGAGATCTCTTCGGCGCTTGGTTCTTCCGATATTGCGAGCAGGATATGCGCCAGTCGATATTCATCGGCGATCACGGCTTCCCCTAGTTCGGACGCCAGAAAGTTTTTCAGTTCCTGCTCGGAGATTTCTATTCGGTTGTTAACAAAGCCCTGCTGCAACTGGCTGATGATCATCTCTCTTCGAATTTGTTCTCTCATGTTTGCGTATGAGATGCCGTCTGCTTCAATGGCAACTCTAAAATCGCTGAGACTAAGCTGATTTTGTGCCGCGATTCCCTGCAATGTCTGATTCAGCTCACTGTCACTTATTCTTACGCCAGCTCTGTCACCCATTTTCAGCTGCAGCGTTTCGACAATCAGCCGCTCGATAACCTGGTCAGAGATTACGTCGTCAGGAGGAAGGCCACCGTCTTCATTTCCTGAAAATTGCGATTTTACCGACCTGATTCGTTCCTCCACTTCCGAATAAGTGATCACGTCTTCATCGACGACCACAGCGATTCGATCAAGGATAATGCGTGCGCCCTGAACGTCGGTAAATAAGAGGAGGAGGATGCAAAAGATAAGTGTTCGATTCATGTTTTGAGCCTATAAGCCAATTTGATTCTCCCGGCGGCGGTATCCCGGAATGGAGTCTTCAAGCAGCGTATCCAGTCGTTTTCCTAAGGTCGACACTCCTTTGAGTTGAAACTCGAAAAAAATGCCTGTATCTGCGCGATATTGTAGTGCACTAATAACCTGAGTCCCACCAGCAGGGTCGTCCACGACCAGACTAACTGTTCGGGGTTGCTCCTGAAAACGTCTGACCGCCAAGCGAGTTTTCCAACAGCAATCATTGTATTCGACACCGATGAGAGACTCTATGGTTTGATTGTTATCCCAGCCAAAGTTCCATCGACCAATTACGCTCCATTTTCCCTTTAAAGGCCAGATAAATGACAGGTCAGTTTCCTCTGCATTTTGGAAACGTAATGGTTGTTGAACGTCGGGGTTAGTATAGGAGTAATTGAAGTTCAGAATTCTCCGGCTACTGGCATCTCGATACTTGATTGACAGTCTTCCCCGGTTTGAGCGAGAGTCACGGGGTTCCCATTCGTATGAACCGCTTAGGCTAAATTGTCCAATTCGTAAGCGTGCCTGGGTAAATAACGGCGAAGATCCAGACTGCGGATCATCCATTCTCCCGGGCTGAAAGATTACCTCGCGGTCGGATAAATAGACAATCTGCCCAACACTTGCTTTAAAAAGCTCTGCCCCTGAATTCGCTTTTAACAGGGTAGAGGTCAGTCCTACACTGATCTGCTGAGCGTCGCCTATTCGGTCGTATCCGGAAAACCGGTTCCATCTGAACATGGTTGAAAATCCAGGCGTTGATGCCGCAGCGTCGAACTGGGGAAGATTGTCCTGTAGGTCTTCGTCTACATATAAAAAGTAAAAACGGGGTTCGAGGGTTTGGAGTAGGTCTAGCCCCCGGTAAGAAAAGAATCGATCGAATATTAACCCGGTATCCAGGGAAGCAAATGGTGTTGTTAGTGAAGGCGATGTGGGCGCTCCTGTCGGAACATCATCAAGATTGTATTTGCGGTAAATAGCACCGGCTTGAGGTCTTACGTATCCCCAGGAGTTTCTGAAAGCTGTACTGACCTTGGTATCTATGACCATCCGGTTTCCGATAGTAGCAAGCGGTCCGGTAAGGCTGTCGTTATCCTTGTCGAAGCGTGACAGTTGTCCGCGCAAAGTAAGGTCAAACAGGGAAAGTTTTTCATTTAATCGAAGTGTGAACTGGGGAAGGGCCGAGTACTGCCGGGTGGCGTTACGATTGAGGCTCTGATAACCCCGAGCGAGTAGGCTGGCACTCCATCCTTTGCCTTGATAGCGCAGTGTCCCGATGCGGGTAAGTGCGGGGATATTCGTTCCAAGGGAACGGAAGTTGCGATAGGTCTCCTGCGTTGATGCATCAATGTCGCCGCCAATGTCGCGCAGATAATCAACGTCAGACAGGGCACCAAAGCTTATTGCAGTCCGCCACCTGGGTGTCCAAAGGCCAATGTGATTGAAATAGAGTAGCCAGCGATTCTGGCTTTCCTGATTGCCTAGCGACTCCTCAAGTTTGTCATCTCCATGCAGGTACGCGATATCGATGAAATTGCTGGAAAGCTCATTGAGGTAGCGCGTCTCAAGATCGTGTATCAGTCCTCTCTTCCAAAGACTTCGTAAGGTGTAGGTTGTGTCGTAGTTAGGAGAAAGATTGAGATAGTAGGGAATGGAAATATCTGTGCCACCTTCGCCATCGTGGCCCAAGCTGGGCATAAGAAAACCAGAGTATCGTTCGTCGTTCAGAGGGAACCGTATATAGGGGAAATAGGCTATGGGTACGCCTTTTATTCTTACCGTTGCGTTTCGTGCTACCCCATAGCCCTGGCTTCGCTTCAGTTCGATATGCTTACCTTCAAAGGCCCACAAATTACTTCCCGGATCGCACCGGGTGAAGGTGCCATCGGTAATCTCGAGGGTATCGTCGCTTTTCTTTATGATCTTGCGCGCCGTCCCACGCATACGGTTTTGGTGCAGCAGAAATGTAGTGTTGTCCATTACGCCGGTGCCGGCGAAAAGATTTGCGCTAGCGTGGTCTCCATTGAGGAGAAGGCCGGGTTCGCGTATCGATAGAGGTCCATCCGCGGTGGCGATCTCGCTAACGCTATCTACTGTGATATGGGCTGCGTTTATTCTCCTGCCCTGACCATCGACCTGAACGTGGCCATTGAACGTGGTCGAGTGATCTTCCACGTGCAAGGCGTCATCGGTGGTGACTATAATTGTCTCGCTGGTCCCGCCTTTCGGAGTTCGAAAGCCAGGTGGCGCTTCATATCGACCGTCGCAGTACCAGGGAACGGTTGGATCTGATTGGTGTTGTCTGGGTATCCAGTCTTGTTCCGCCGCAGATTGTTGCTTCGTATCAGATAGGGCGAGAACTGGATGAAACAGAAGAACCGTAAGAATGGCGGATGCGGTTTTCACACTGAAATAGGTTAGGAAAGATGTCGGATGATAATGCATTAATCCAGGGATTGGCTAAATATTTAGGCAGTTATGTCGGCTCGTGACTCAAGGAAACGTGCGCTCGATGCCTGGGCGCGGGGCTGTTTGCAGCGATGTGGCGTGATGCTGTCGGAGGATTTCACATTAGAGACTGCCTCCGATGACGCTAGTTTTCGCCGATATTTCAGATATGAAGGTGACCCATCCTATATTTTTGTCGATGCACCACCTGAACAAGAAGACAGTCGTAAATTTGTTTCGATCGATCAAATGATTCGCGATGTTGGCCTTAACTCCCCCGAGATTTTTGAACATGACTTTGACAACGGATTCTTGATGATGGAGGATCTTGGTAGCACGCTCTACTTGGATCGATTAAACGTCGGCGATGGGTCGGAAATTGAACGTATGTATAGCGATGCATTTGACGCGCTCGCGGGCATGCAGCAGATTAAGGCTGAGTTACCGCTTTACGATAAGGCGAAGCTGCTCGAGGAAATGAATCTGTTCCCGGACTGGTTCTTGTATCGTCAGCTGCAGATAGAAGACTTTGCCGAGGCTGGACTGGAAGGAGTCTTTGAGTTGATGCTTCAAAATACAGCTGAACAGCCTCAGGTATTTGTTCATCGCGACTATCATTGTAGAAACCTTATGGTTACCACCCATGGTAATCCCGGGATCATTGATTTTCAGGATGCCGTGTTAGGTCCTCTGACCTATGACCTCGTTTCGTTGTTAAAAGACTGTTACCACCAATTTTCGCAAAGTCAGATCAGTAAATGGGTAGGACAGTGTAGGCTCCGATTGCAGGCTGATGGTCGCTTGGATTCAGGGGTATCGGAGAGCGAGTTTTTTCGTTGGTTCGAACTGATGGGGTTTCAGCGTCACCTTAAGTGTGCGGGAATTTTTTCCCGACTGAACATCAGAGATTCCAAGCCCGGATATCTGGCGGATATTCCTTTAGTAATTGGCTACATGATGGAGTTGGGCGAGCGATATCAGGAACTTGCGCCATTTTGCGGGTGGCTGGAAGAAGTGATCGTCCCGCGGCTTTCATCCAGTGAATTTACTCGCGGATGAAAGTCATGCTGCTGGCGGCAGGAGAAGGACAGCGATTGCGGCCGCTCACGGATCAGGTGCCAAAACCGCTCCTGAACGCTGGTGGTCAAACGCTGATTGGCCGCTGGTTACAGAAATTCATCGACGCTGGTTTTCATGACTTTGTCATCAATACCTGGCATCTCGAGGACCAACTAATCGCTACCCTTGGTGACGGAGCTGATAGGGGTATATCCATACAATACTCGCGAGAACCCTATTTGTTGGAGACCGGAGGAGGCATAACTCGCGCGCTTTCCTTGCTTCGTGAGGAGGAATTTGTCGTGGTCAGCTCCGATATCGCCAGTGATTTTGATCCGTTGGCGCTTCCGGCTTCATTGGGTGGTGCACTCGCTCACCTTGTAATGGTAGACAATCCCGACCATCATCCTGAGGGGGACTTTGCGCTTGATCCGGAATGCCGCATTAGATTCGGGGACGATGAAGGGCGATTGACTTATTCCGGGATTGGACTATTTTCTCCCGCGTTATTTGATAATGCCCCTGAGGGTGCTTTCAAACTGCGCGTACTCCTGGATTGGGCAATTGAACAGGGTTGCATGACGGGCCAGTATCACGATGGATTCTGGTTGGATGTCGGCACTATAGGTAGATATGAAACTCTGGTGCGGCATTACACTAACAATGGCGCTAAAAACGACATCGTCTAGGGGACGTTAAAAAATCGATGCAACAAACCAGGAGAGAGCAGTGGACCGTGTAATTGCACCATCAATCTTGTCGGCAGATTTTGCGCGTCTTGGTGAGGACGTAGAAGCCGTCCTTGCTGCGGGCGCCGATATGGTTCACTTCGATGTTATGGATAACCACTACGTGCCGAGTCTTACTATTGGGCCCATGGTGTGCCAGGCGTTACGCGATTATGGCGTTACTGCGCCAATAGATGTGCACTTGATGGTAAAACCGGTGGACCGAATTATCAGCGATTTTCTGGATGCAGGTGCCAGCTACATTACCTTCCACCCTGAAGCCACAGAACACATTGATCGCTCGCTGGAGCTGATCCGTTCGGGTGGGGCGCGCTGTGGTCTGGTGTTTAATCCCACAACCTCACTCCATTATTTGGACTACGTTATAGACAAAATCGATATGGTGCTCATTATGTCGGTTAATCCTGGTTTTGGTGGACAGCAGTTTATTCCCGCTTCGCTGACTAAACTGAAAGAGGCGCGAAAAATAATCGATCAGTCTGGCCATGATATTCGTCTCGAAATTGACGGCGGCGTAAAGGTAGAGAACATAGGTGATATCTGTGCTGCGGGTGCGGACACATTCGTTGCGGGTTCCGCAATCTTTAATTCAGATGACTATGCGGCGACTATAGCGGCTATGCGTTCCGCGCTATCCTGAGTTGTAGTATTCGCCAGGTTTCATTAAGCTTGGCGCGAAATATAAGAGTTATCTCGATGAGTCGATTATTTCGAGTAAGCAACAGTCTCTTGCGAGACTGGATATATCTCTCCTGGCGATGGTGAATCACACACCGTAACGCGGGGGCTGGTCTGTGCAGCCCAATTTGCTTGAATTTATATTGATGTATCGGAGATAACCATGACTCCAGAAAACTTTGCCCGGCTAGTCGCAGAGGGCTACAACCATATACCCGTGATCAGAGAGCTATTTGCGGATCTGGATACGCCGCTGTCCTACTATATAAAAGTCGCAACCGGGCCATACAGCTACCTATTGGAATCTGCTGCACAAGGTGGCGAGAAATGGTCCAGGTATTCGGTGGTAGGTCTACCATCCAGCCAGATTCTCAAGGTTAGTGGCGAGCAAATCACAATGGAGGTGGACGGTGAAGTTACCGAACGTTCGACCACCGATGATCCGTTAGCCTATATCGAATCCTTTAGACAACAGTTTAGATACCCGGAGCTTCTCGATCTGCCGACCTACACCGGCGGCCTAGTAGGTTACTTCGGCTACGATACGGTGCGCTTTGTTGAGAAGAAACTTCGCGACACAGATTTACCCGATACCATTGGCTGCCCCGACATTGTGCTGATGGTTTCAAATGATGTCATTGTTTTTGACAGCGTTGAGGCAAAGATCCACCTGATCACCCATATCAGTAATGAAGGCACGCTGGAGCAGGCAGAAGCCCGACTGGATGAAATGCAGTCAGCGATAGCTAATCCCATTCCACAAGGTATTAGAAAACCAGCCATGGGTCCAAGGATTCATGAAGCAGACTTCGTGTCCAGTTACGGAGAGCAGAAATTCAAAGACGATGTTGAAAGGATAAAGAAATACATCGTAGAGGGTGATGTGATGCAGGTCGTAATATCACAGCGGATGTCAGTTACTTTCGAGAGCGATCCTCTGCATCTGTATCGAGCATTGCGTCGGCTTAATCCTTCTCCGTATATGTATTTTATGGACCTGGCGGATTTTCAGATTGTTTCGTCTTCACCAGAGATACTGGCGCGTCTCGACTCAGGCGAGGTGACCGTGAGGCCGCTGGCTGGTACCAGACGCAGAGGCCGGGATGAGGAGGAAGATCTTGCTATGGAAGCAGAACTCCTTGCCGATCCCAAAGAGATTGCCGAGCACCTGATGTTGATAGATCTTGGACGCAATGATATTGGAAGGGTGTGTAACCCTGGCACCGTGGAAGTTAGTGAAATGATGGTGGTGGAGCGTTATGCGCATGTGATGCATATTGCTTCTAATGTTTGTGGTCAGGTTAGGCCGGAGGTCACCGGTATCGACCTGCTACGAGCCACTCTGCCCGTCGGGACGCTAAGTGGCGCGCCTAAAGTGCGTGCGATGGAAATCATTGACGAACTTGAGCCAGAGAAACGCGGCGTATTTGGTGGCGCAGTTGGCTACATGTCGTGGAATGGAAATATGGATACGGCGATTGCGATACGTACCGCCGTGATTAAGGACAAGAAACTCTATATCCAGGCTGGTGCAGGAGTGGTTGCCGATTCAATCCCCAACCTGGAATGGAAGGAGACGATGAACAAAGCGCGTTCCATATTCACTGCCGCTGCGATGGCGGAGTCGGGTTTGGATGGATCTTTGGCCCAGGAAAACCCACGAGAGTTCAACGAGGAAGAGGCGAGGGGAAGCCTGGGAGTAAAGTCATGATAGTGATGATTGATAACTACGATTCGTTTACTTACAACGTGGTGCAATATCTTTACGAACTCGGCCAGGAAGTGTTGGTGAAGCGTAATGATGAAACGACAGTGGAGGAGATATCGGACATTGGGCCAGACCAGATCGTTATCTCACCTGGTCCCTGTACGCCAAATGAAGCAGGCATATCAATGCAGGTTGCTGAAAAATTTGCAGGCAATATCCCGATACTTGGCATTTGTCTCGGACATCAAAGCATCGGTCAGGTTTTTGGTAGCAAAGTTGTGAAAGCGAGAGAGGTAATGCACGGCAAAACATCAGACATTCACCATAATGGCGTGGGGGTGTTCGCCGAATTGCCCAGTCCCTTTACGGCGACACGATATCATTCTCTGATCGTTGATGAGGTGCCAGAAGGGATGGAAATGACCGCATGGACCATGAAGGATGGCGAAGTGGATGAAATAATGGGCCTTCGTCACAAAGATTGGCTGGTTGAAGGTGTTCAATTTCACCCGGAATCCGTGCTGACCGAACATGGTCATGCACTGTTGTTGAATTTTATAGAGCAAGCACAATAGAAAAAGGGGAAAACAACATGGATATGCCTACGGCGATAGCCAGAGTCATTGAAGGATACGATCTTAGTCGCGAAGAGATGACTGAGGTCATGCAACTGATCATGACTGGTGAGGCGACCCCCGCACAGATTGGTGGTTTCCTGGTGGGTCTTCGAGTGAAAGGAGAGACAGTTGGAGAAATCACAGGTGCCGCGACTGTCATGCGAGAGCTGGCGACACCAGTAGAAGTTGGTATAGAAGGACTGGTCGATACCTGTGGCACCGGTGGCAGTGGTTCGAATAAATTCAACGTATCTACCGCAAGCGCGTTTGTGGCGGCAGCAGCTGGTGTTCGAGTTGCCAAGCATGGTAACCGTGGGGCAAGCAGTAAGAGCGGTAGTGCTGATCTTTTGGAGGCGGCGGGCGCGAACATTACTCTCACGCCTGAACAGGTTGCCCGTTGTATTGATACTGTAGGTCTTGGCTTTCTGTTTGCATTGTCGCATCACGGAGCTATGAAGCATGCGATTGGGCCGCGAAAGGAAATGACTGTTCGCACCATATTTAACCTGTTAGGACCGCTCACTAATCCCGCGAAAGCGGAACGACAACTTTTAGGTGTTTATGACAAGAACTGGGTGCGACCAATTGCTGAGGTGCTCGATAAGCTTGGGAGTAAGCACGTCATGGTTGTTCACTCGGAAGATGGGCTTGATGAAATCAGTATTGCAGCGCCCACGAACGTGGCGGAACTAAAAGACGGCGAGATCACGGAGTATCAGGTAGAGCCCGAGCAGTTTGCTTGCAAGCGACAATCTATTGATTCTTTAAAGGTAGAGAACGCCGAAGAAAGCCTGGTATTGGTGCGCCAGGCCCTTGCGGCAGAGAATGAGGGGGCAACGGACTTCGTTGTTTTAAACGCTGGCGCCGCTATATACGTCTCGGGTGCCGCGAGCTCGTTAGCTGATGGAATTGAGATGGCGAGGGATGCAATAGGTTCTGGGCTCGCGACGGAGAAAATGAAAGACTTTGCGGACTTTACGCAGCAGGTCTCGGAAAATGGCTGATGCGCCTGATGTGCTCAAGCGGATAGTTGCAAAGAAGCAGCAGGAGATTGAAGTTAATAAAAGCCTGAAGTCTGAGGCTGCCGTTGAGCGTAGCGCGCGAGAAAGACTCGATCCCCCAAGAGGCTTTATTGATGCAATCAGGAAATGCGCGAGTAGTGATCAGATTTCGGTTATCGCTGAAATAAAAAAAGCTTCGCCGTCCAAAGGCGTAATCCGGGAAAACTTTGTTCCCACGGAAATAGCCAAGAGCTATGCGGGGGCAGGAGCAACCTGTCTGTCTGTGCTAACCGACGAATTATTTTTTCAGGGGAGCAACGATTATCTTCAGCAGGCCCGTGATGCTTGTGGCCTGCCCGTACTGCGCAAAGATTTTACCGTTGACACCTACCAGGTCTATGAGGCAGCGTCGATTGGTGCGGACTGTATCCTGCTTATTGCAGCTATTCTCGATTTACATGAACTTAAATCGCTGTCGGAACTCGCCCGTGATGTGGGTATGGATGTCCTGTTTGAGGTTCATAATCAAGCCGAGCTAGATAATGTCCTCGCGCTGAAACCATCGCTGATTGGAATAAACAATCGGAACTTACACACTTTTGATGTATCGCTGGATACTACTCTCGATTTGTTGGGTGGCGTTCCCGATGACGCGCTTATCATCAGCGAGAGCGGTATTTCATCAAGGGAAGAGGTGCGGCGTTTAAGTGATGCGGGAGTTACTGGCTTCCTGGTTGGGGAATCGTTTATGCGGGAAGATGATCCGGGAGAAAAGTTACGGGAGCTGTTCTCTTAGGCTCTCGAATTTCAGAACCTCGAATTTCCTATCGTGTATCGAATACCACCATGGTTTTGCCTTTGACTGATACCAACCCCTGATCCTCAAGGGTTTTGAGTACGCGCCCGACCATCTCTCTGGAACATCCGACGATGCGGCCAATCTCCTGACGGGTAATCTTGATTTGCATGCCATCAGGATGAGTCATGGCATCAGGTTCCTTACATAAATCGAGCAACGTGCCGGCCACGCGGCCAGTAACATCCAAAAACGCAAGGTCACCAACTTTCTGAGTGGTTTTGCCAAGGCGTTCAGCTAGCTGGCTGGCTGGCGAGTTCGTATAGCATGCCGGCGTCTTCCTTACTGAGCTCTGCGAATTTAGTGTACCCAAGTTCCGCCACTTCGCACTCGGTTTTGGCTTTCACCCAGGCCGTGCGGGTTCCTTCGCCGAACATGGCCATCTCACCAAAGAAGTCTCCTTCGTTTAGGTAGGCGATGATGATCTCTCTCCCGGAGTCATCTTCAATCAGGACTGTCACCGAGCCTTTCGTGATGTAGTAGATTGATTCACTTTTTTCTCCCTCGTAGATGATGGTGCTTCCCTTTGGATACTTACGCTTATGTGCGTAGGAAAGGAATTCATCCATATTGCCGAGGGTCGGTGATGAAAGAGTCAAACTAACCATATTTCGGTTTCTGTAAGCGGTTAAAAGATAGATTACGTCCAGCATCTTATGAAAACAAGCAGTCTGCGACGGGCTAAACTGGTCCAAAGCTCCTGAAGTCGCTACCATACTGGCTTTCCAACAATGGCGGCACCAATGAAAGCAACGGTAAAATGGATTGACGGTGTCCAGTTTCTTATTGAATCGGGTACAGGACATGCCGTTCTGATGGAAGGCCCGGAGAGTGAAGGTGGACGAGGGATTGGTATTCGACCTATGGAGTTGATGCTAATGGGCCTGGGTGGCTGTACCAGTTTCGATGTTTTGTCTATTCTAAAGAAGTCCCGGCAGGGCGTGACTGATTGTGTTGCTGATGTTGAAGCGGAACGAGCCGAAGACATTCCAAGCGTATTTACTCGTATCCATGTTCACTTTACCGTGACAGGCAAGAATCTTAAGGAAGCACAGGTAAAGCGCGCCGTGGATCTCTCCGCTGAGAAATACTGTTCAGCTTCGATAATGCTGGCTCGTGGGGGTGTTGATATTACCCACGATTACGCAATCGTCGAGGGCTAACATGTCTGGACTGGGTAAAACCAATGGTATGCGTCACGTGGCACTCTACGTTGTCGATCTGGAAAAGACGGAGTCGTTTTACACGGAGCTATTGGGTATGGAAGTTGAATGGCGGCCAGACACCGACAATGTCTACCTAACTAGCGGGAACGATAATCTTGCGTTACATCGACGGCCTGAAGCTCAGAGTGATGAGGGACAACGTGAAGATGACGCGAATGAGAGCGTGCTGGATCACATTGGCTTTTTTATCAACGAAAAAGAAAGGATAAGTGATTGGTTCACGTTCCTGACCGACAATGGTGTCAAGACGCTCACCGAGCCGAGAGATCATCGCGACGGTGCAAGAGGTTTTTACTGTGAGGATCCATCAGGCACACGGGTACAGCTAATTTATCATCCTCCAATAGCGAAAACCGATTGACCTAGAACCAGTAGGTGGTCTTCGTCATCACCTGGGCAGCGCCACGCATAATGCGTCGCAACATCGGCGGATAGTTATAACCACCAGATTGCATCGCTTTGTCAGCGTGTCGACTTTCATCGTCTTTCATTTTTTCCAGAATCGCACGAGATTTGGCGTCGCTGGATGGCAGCCTCTTAAGATGATCTTTAAGATGAGTCACCACGCCGTCTTCTGTCGCGGCGACGAATCCGAGATTGACCTTGTCGCCCAACGTGCCTGCTAGTGCTCCGATGGACAGGGATCCGAGATAAAAAAACGGATTCAGATAACTTGTGTGTGAACCAAGTTCCTTAATTCGTTGTTCGCACCACACCAGATGGTCGGTCTCTTCGTCAGCTGATTGCTGCATTATTTTGCGAATATTCTGATTGCGCGTGGTCATTGCCTGACCTTGATAGAGTGCCTGGGCACACACTTCCCCGGTGTGATTGACACGCATAAGACGCGAAGCGATTTGACAGTCGGCTTCCTTGAGCGCAGAGCCTTCACCTGGCGCTGGAGATTGCCTCTTGCCGGTACCCAGGGAGCCCGAGCTGATCCGCAGTGCGCGATCAATGTCGCAGATAACTTTATCTAGAGCAGATAACGCCATGGTTAAACAATACGGGTGGAAAACATGCTTTTAAATGAGGTGGCCAAGCTGTTGGCCTCCAAGAAGGTGCAAGTGGATATGGAAAACAGTCTGACCACCTTGTTCATTGCAGTTCATTACCAATCGATAGCCTGACTCGTCTATACCCAGCTCATTTGCGAGCTTCTTTGCGGTCATGATGAGGTAGCCAGCCAAAGCTGGATCCTCAAGATCATTTACGGTGCTCACGTGCGTGCGAGGAACAACCAGTACGTGCACAGGTGCCTGTGGTGTGATGTCGCGAAATGCGATGACAGTATCGTCTTCATAAATCACGTCGGCGGGGATCTCTTTACGTACGATTTTGCAAAACAGGCAGTTATCTACCGCTTTATCGGCCGCTTCGTCTGTCATGGGTAAGCTTACGCCGAGTCGTCCGGTTGATCGAGAACGTAGGCGCCCAATTCCGCGCGTTTACCACCATCGCAAGCCATGACGTAAACACCTTCAGGCTTTAGCTTATTGAGGTTCTTTCTCAACAGTAGGAGAGGAATGTTAAGGCTACCGGGGATCTTGTTCTCTTCGACTTCTTTTGGATTGCGAACATCAATGATATAGGTCTTGACCACCAGTGACAAGATTATGGCTGATGAGTCAAGCATTCTTGCGACCAACGATATTTCACTTAACAGTGAGACGGTGACTGGAAATGCGGAAGGAACTGCAATAGAAGGCGGAGACGTCAAAGTTACGTCTAGCAATGGGGATATTGCCACCAGTAGTATTAATAGCGACGGCAAAGTTGGAATCATCAGTGTCGAAGGCCGGATTGACCAGGATAAAAACACAACTATTTTTGCATTGGGCACCGCACAGGCAGTGGGAGATGAACCAGCTGATGGTCTTATATTGTCTGCAGAAGAAGGCATTGCCATCGCCACGGTGGATGCGGCTCAGGATGTAACTTTGGTTATTACCAAACCTAGGTCTGATGTTGCAGAAGGTGATCCTGTCCCGACTTTCTCGCGTGTCAACGATCCGATAACCCTGGGGCAGGGCGACAGCAATCAAGATATCAACAGCCGGAACGGATCTATCGTGTTCCTCGCGCCGATTGCTAATGTGGGCAGTGCTGTGGCCGACCAGAACTTCGTGCAACGAGCTGGCAGTGGAATATTCTACGGGCTTGAAGAAGGGCAGTTCTTCTCGGATGACATTGGTAGTACGGCGATTCTTGCTGAGATTCCGAACGACACTGTTAACAATCTTGGAAAAGTCACTACTGAAGCCACTACGCTTGCGAGCAATGTTGATGCATCCAGTATTCCTACGATCCCACCGATCAACATCGAGGCGTTTCAAGCCAACCTTAGTAGCGCGACAACATCTCTAGCAAGTGCTGGTGAAACCAGCGCTTCTTCAAGTTCACGATCAACAGCTGCATCCCAGAGAGACGATGAAGAAAAAGTTGAAGAGATCGATGAAGTGGCGTTCCAGAACCTGAAGAACTATGACGAGAACCCACAGGGTCTTCGCCTGCCGGATGACCAATCCTTCGCTTATGATGATGATGGAAATATCTATTTTATGGTAACGCTTGCTAATCCAAAAGCAAAAGGTGGATACGAACAAATCACCCTGTATACGTTGGAGCTGAGTGCGCAGAACGATGACAAGTTAGATAGAGAGCTTACGGCCTCGCTTTCCGACCGCTATGAGTTCGGATTTGAACCTTCTTTTTACAAATTGCCTTCTACGAGTGGTAACGAGTAGTCTGGGTTAGCGAGACCGCTCGATCGATACGCCTACATTTTTCGCATTGCTGACTGCCCCAGGTTTGCTGAGTTTCAGACTAATCCGGGAGACAGGGAATTCTGTAAGTACCAAATCCGCTACGTACTCTGCAAGCGTCTCAATAAGGAGATATGAGCTTGACTGGACGAAACTGGTTACCCGATCACTGACAGTTTTGTAGTCGATGGCATCTTCGATAGTGTCTTTTTCTGCCGCCTTAGTTACATCCGTTTCAAGTTTTAGATCAAGAATGACCTGTCGCCTGATGTTACGTTCCCAGTCATTGACGCCGACGATGCAATCAATCTTGAGTTGTTCGATATAGATTGTATCTTTCAAGCGGACTCCAACTCATCCATAGGCCACCTGGGTCGTACGTGGATATCTAGTGATTCTGATTGACCTGCGAGTAAGCGTTGCCAGCCCGCGTAGGCGATCATCGCACCGTTGTCGGTACAAAGCTTTGCCTCGGGGTAGAAAAGTTGGTAGCCGCGCTCGCGGGTCATCTTGTCCAGAACGCTGCGTAGATGTGCGTTTGCACTAACGCCACCTGCTATTACAAGGCTGTTCAGTCCTGAATGCTCTAGTGCTCGTTCACATTTGATCCTGATGGTATCGACAACGGCATCCTCGAATTCGCAGGCGACGTCGGCGATATCCTGTCGTTCAAGATGATCCAGGTCGTAAATGGTATTGAGTACAAAGGTTTTCAAACCACTAAAGCTAAAGTTGAGTCCCGGCTTGTTGGTCATAGGTCTGGGAAACGTAAACCGATTCCTGTCGCCATCCTTAGCGGCTTTTGCGATCTCGGGACCTCCCGGGTACCCTAGTCCCAGCATCTTGGCGACCTTGTCGAATGCCTCACCCGCAGCATCATCGACAGACTCTCCTAATAATTGATAATCCCCTTGTTGTCGACACTCCATGAGTTGAGTGTGTCCACCGGAAACGAGGAGTGCGACAAAAGGATACGACGGAGGTTGCTCAGCCATATTCGCCGCCAGCAAGTGGCCTTCCATATGATGAATACCAAGCGCAGGAATTTCCCAGGCAATGGCCAGAGATTTTGCGATGCTTGCGCCGACGAGTAGCGCACCGATTAGTCCTGGACCGGCCGTGTATGCAATCCCATCGATATCCCGTGCGGTACAACCGGCTTTTTCCAAAGCCTCGTGGATCATGGGCAAGGTTTTACGAATATGATCGCGAGAAGCTATTTCCGGGACGACGCCGCCATAGCGTTGGTGCAATTCAATCTGGCTGAATAAAAGATCAGCAATTAGTCCTTCATCAGAATCGTAGATAGCGACGCCGGTTTCGTCGCAGGAAGTTTCGATGCCAATTACCTTCATTCGTACCTGTTAGCTACTCGGACAGTGGAAATGACGTATCTTACTGATCTTTTTACGATTTCTCACAGAATTACGCATTGTTTTGACTTTGCAAACCGGTGGAATTGAGGCTAGAATGCACGCCCTTTAACACTGGACCAATACATGCCTTACGTCAAAGTAAAAGAAAACGAACCGTTTGACGTTGCGTTACGTCGATTTAAACGGTCCTGCGAGAAAGCAGGTATTCTAGGTGAAGTTCGTAAACGAGAGTTTTACGAAAAACCTACTTCCGTTAGGAAACGTAAGGCAGCAGCAGCAGTGAAGCGTCACGCAAAGAAAGTTCAGCGAGAATCCCGTCGTATGGAGAGGTTGTACTAGTTCTTCGCTGGGACCTACCCCTTGAGCTCCGAAATCCAAGCCAAAATTGTCGATGAAGTAAAATCGGCTATGCGTGCGCGCGAAAAACAAAGATTGGGCGCGCTCCGTCTAATATCTGCAGAGTTTAAACGAGTTGAGGTTGACGAACGTGTTGAGCTCGATGACCAACGCGTGTTATCGATCCTCGACAAGATGACCAAACAGCGCAAAGACTCACTTTCCCAGTATGAATCAGCCGGTCGTGATGACCTGGTTCAGCAAGAACAGTTTGAACTGGACGTAATTGGTGAGTTTATGCCTGAGCAGCTTGATGAAGCTGAACTCACGAGTCTGGTGGATGAAGCGATTGCTAGCACTGGTGCAGAGTCGATGAAGGACATGGGAAAAGTCATGGGTGTACTAAAAAGTAAGGCTCAGGGTCGCGTGGACATGTCAGCAGTTGGGGCTTTGGTAAAGTCAAAGCTGGGTTAGCCTCCGACACGTGTGCTATTCATGCACTCTGTCCTTGCAACATGAAATGGTGAGTGCCATTCTCATGTTCTTCAGTTCCTTGAAAAACCAATGTGATTCCTCAGGAATTTATTGACGAATTGTTAGCGAGAACCGATATCGTTCAGATTATCGAACCTCGTGTCGCGCTCAAAAAGAGGGGGAAGGACTATCAGGGTCTTTGTCCTTTCCACAACGAAAAGTCTCCCTCATTTACCGTCAGCCAGGACAAGGGCTTTTATCACTGTTTCGGGTGTCAGGCCCATGGTAGTGCCTTACATTTTCTACAGGAATACGAACGAATGGATTTCGTGTCTGCTGTTGAAATGCTGGCGGCCAGGGTTGGTATGGAGGTTCCCCGACAGAACGATGGCCTTCCCAAGGAGGTGCATCGAGAGCGCCGAACGATCTATGAAATACTGGAACGTTCATCGGATTTCTACAAGGATCAGCTACGAAACTATCCGAGTCGCGCGAGGGCTGTAGATTATCTGAAGTCCAGGGGACTATCCGGCGAGATTGCACGAGATTTTTGTCTGGGCTATGCACCTGCAGAGTGGGATAGCCTGCAAACGGCAATGGCGACCAGCAATTATGACCGAGAGTTGCTCATAAAGTCGGGAATGCTGATAGAAAATACCGATGAGGATCGAAGCTATGACCGCTTTCGTGACAGGGTAATGTTTCCCATTCGAGACCTGCGTGGGAAAACGATAGCATTCGGTGGGCGCATCATTGGTGACGGCAAGCCCAAGTACCTGAACTCACCGGAAACTCCGGTTTTTCACAAGGGTCGGGAGTTATATGGTCTATACGAGGCGAGGCGCCGTACTGCCAGACTGGAGCAGGTAATAGTAGTTGAAGGTTATATGGATGTTGTGGCGCTTGCTCAACATGGAATTGACTACTCTGTTGCGACCCTCGGTACTGCGACGACTTCAGATCATATCGAACGCCTGTATCGTCTGGTGTCAAAAATCATATTCTGTTTCGATGGAGATGACGCAGGACGCAAGGCTGCGTGGAAGGCGCTGGATACAGTGCTGGGTTTTCTGCAGGACGGTAGGAGTGCAGTATTTCTATTTCTACCGGACGGTGAAGATCCCGACTCCCTGATACGTAAAGACGGCAAAGAGCGCTTCGAGGAGCGCTTGCAGGAGGCTACGTCGTTTACAGACTTTTTTTACAGTCATCTGGAGATTGGTCTCGATATGTCTACGCCGGAAGGTAAAGCGGCGTTGAGTAAGCTGGCGGTTCCTCTTATTCATAGAATTCCAGAAGGGGTATTCAAGCAGTTGGTGATTGATGGTCTGTCGGAACGGGTCGGATTGGACGTAGAGAAACTTATGTCTGCATCAAAGGGTTACCAACAGGAAAAGCGCGCCTATGTTGATGATGCCCCCACTAGCTCCTATGCAACCGAACCGAAGGCAATGGTTCCCCATCGTGATGATCTGGATAGTCAGGTTGACCAGGCGATTAGCATGTTGCTTATTCAGCCGGAGTTGATAGACCTGTTTGAGCCACAGGACTACGCTCATCTGGCGTCTGACCCGACTACACATTTGTTGGTGAAATTAGTGGAATATGTGTCAGGGCAGGATAATCCTGAGCCCGCCAAGATCCTTTCTCATTTCAACGGAACGCCTGACTTTGAAAGAATCCAGCGATTGTCGAACAGAGAGCAGTTGTTGGATGTTTCTCAGTTTGCAGACGAATTCCAGGGCATCCTCAAGAAACAACTGACCCGTATGGAGGCCGAATCCAAAAAGCGTGGGATTGAGGAGCTTCTTCGTAAGCCGATGTCCGCTCTATCGGAGGAGGAGCGGGAGATTATTCGAAATCATCATCAGAAAAAGCAGCAGGGAGCCTCATAGAAACTGGAGAAACCTCCATAATTAACCCGTGTAAGTCTCACTAATTTACGGAAATCTGGAATGATGGTATTTCACTCGCTATAATGGCCGGCCTTGTCTTTCACATGGGTGTTTCAAGAGGGGTTATGTCAACTGGATTAGCGCAGCAGGAATCACGTTTAAAGGAACTAATTAGTAAGGGGAGAGAGCAGGGTTATTTGACCTATGCCGAGGTAAATGACCACCTTCCCGATGACATTTCTGATCCGGATCAGATCGAAGATATTATTGGCATGATTAACGACATGGGCATTACAGTCCATGAAAAGGCACCTTCAAGTGACGACATGTTGGTCAATGATGCTGAATCGACCGATGAGTTGGCGGCCGAGGAAGCTGCTGCCGTCCTGGTAGCGGTCGAAAACGAAGCAGGAAGAACAACGGATCCCGTACGTATGTACATGCGTGAAATGGGAACGGTTGAATTGCTCACCCGCGAAGGCGAAATCGTGATTGCCAAACGGATCGAAGAAGGGATTCGAGATGTGCTCCATGCGGCGGGTCAGTTCCCCGGCACTGTTGAATATATCCTCGAGCAGTACGATGCAACCTTCGAGGAAGATGGCGAATTATTAGATGTATTGATTGGGTTCCTCGACCCGGCAGAGCACGTTGCGCCGGCAGCGCAGGTTGTGCCTGGACAGCCAAAGGAAGAAGACTCTGAGTCTGAGCAAGACAAGGGACCAGACCCAGTATTAGCAGCGAAGCGTTTCGAAGCGTTGCAGAAGCAATTTAAGAAAACGCATCGGTCAATCAAGCGCAATGGTCGTGGTTCTGAAAAGGCATTGAAAGAGCTAGATGCATTAGGTGACGCATTTCAGTTCTTTAAGTTCGTACCCAAGCACTATGACAATATCGTTCGAATTCCACGGGAGATACACGCCCAGGTTAGGCGCCAGGAGCGTCATATTATTAATACCTGTGTTCGCCGAGGAAAGATGCCACGTAAAAAATTCCTTGAGAAGTTTACGGGTAAGGAAACAGACCTTAAGTGGGCTCAAAAGCAGATCAAGGCGGGTTTTGACGGGCTGAAGAAATTTGAAGATGAAATCGTCCGAGCACAGAAACGAATAAAACAGGCCTCGGAAGAGTGCGGCCTGGAAGTGAGCGAGATAAAAGAAATTCATCGTCGAATGTCGATCGGTGAAGCGAAAGCTCGTCGTGCTAAAAAGGATATGGTGGAAGCTAATCTTCGTCTGGTGATTTCAATCGCGAAGAAATATACCAATCGTGGATTACAGTTCCTGGATCTCATCCAGGAGGGCAATATTGGTTTGATGAAGGCGGTGGATAAATTTGAATATCGTCGGGGCTATAAGTTTTCGACCTATGCCACCTGGTGGATTAGGCAGGCAATCACACGCTCTATCGCGGATCAGGCAAGAACGATTCGTATTCCAGTACACATGATCGAAACCATTAACAAACTTTCTCGTATTTCTCGGCAGATGTTGCAGGAAAAGGGTCGCGAGCCTACGCCGGAAGAACTCGGCGAGCGCATGGAAATGCCTGAGGATAAAGTCCGACGTGTGTTGAAGATCGGGAAAGATCCTATCTCGATGGAAACGCCAGTTGGCGATGACGAGGATACCCATTTGGGCGATTTCCTCGATTCAGATTCCAGCCTGGGAGAGAGTTCTTATGTTGGATCTCCTGTGGTTAGCGCAACAGATGAAGGGCTGCGTGAAGCAACCAAAGGTGTCCTCTCGGGTCTTACTGCGCGAGAAGCTAAAGTCTTGAGAATGCGATTTGGTATTGATATGAATACCGATCACACACTCGAGGAAGTGGGTAAGCAGTTTGACGTTACGCGTGAACGAATCCGTCAGATTGAAGCCAAAGCACTGCGTAAACTTCGTCATCCGACACGCTCGGATCACCTTAAGAGTTTTCTCGACGAGACGTCTTAAGTTTTAGCGTTTATCCACTATATCGATCACAGGGCCTATAGCTCAGTTGGTTAGAGCACTGGACTCATAATCCATTGGTCCCAGGTTCGAGTCCTGGTGGGCCCACCAACTTTGCGGCTTTGCGAAGCAAAACGCAAAGGGCGGCAGCGAATTCGCGATGCGAAATCGCGAGAGCCAATTGCACGGCTTTGCGCATAGCCCAAAACGTGCGACGCGGCAGCGAGTCCGCCACGCGAATTCACGAGAGCCAATCGCACGGCTTCGCCCGTAGCACAAAACCTGCGACGCGGCAGCGAATCCGCCACCCGAATTCACCAGAGCCAACGCACTCTGCTTTACGCGAAGCCAGCGAAATAGCCCCATACGACCACGTTAATTTCCCCATTGACGCCATCCACTAAACCACCTATTCTCGCGTTTTCGCACCTATCCATAGGAAGGTGACGAGAAGGGGAAGCTACATTTTTTTGAATATTTGAGCAGGACTTGATCTTAAGGACAGGTACCGAAGCTTGGTCGTCCGGACCCACCGGTTACTCTATCTGCCATAAGAATCATGCTCCTCAACATCGAGGTGAACACATGATTAGTGTGCAAACTTTTACTAAACGTAAGCAACAGAATCGTAAGATTTCCATGGTGACGTGTTACGACTTCTGGAGTGCGAAAATCATCAACCAGTCCGATATAGATTGTATCCTAGTCGGAGATTCACTGGCTGTGGTTATGCACGGTTTTGACTCCACGGTGCACGCTACGCTCGACATGATGAAGATGCATGTTGCAGCCGTAGTCCGTGGTGCCCCAGACAAATTTGTCGTGGCCGATATGCCGTTTCTATCCTGCAGCAAGGGTATCAATGTCGGCATGGATGCGGTCCATGAATTGATGCAGACAGGGGCATCTGCTGTAAAGATTGAAGGTGCAGCCCACCAGGCAGATCTTATTGCCCATATTGTAGAAGCAGGTGTTCCAGTGATGGGTCACATTGGTCTTACGCCACAATCGATCCACAATCTTGGCGGACACAAAGTCCAGGGCAAGAGTGAGGGCGACGCTCAGAAGCTAATTGATGACGCTAAGCGCCTGGAACAGGCAGGATGTTTTTCCATTGTGTTGGAGTGTATTCCTAATAAACTCGGCGACTGCGTGTCACGGGCGGTCTCTGTTCCTACTATTGGCATAGGTGCAGGCCCTCATACGGATGGTCAGGTCCTGGTGCTTCACGACCTACTTGGCGCTGATCCTGACTTTTGTCCGAAGTTTCTAAGGCGATACGCGAACGTGAATCAATTGGTAGCCGGGGCACTCAATGGCTTTCATGAAGATGTGAGAAACCAATCTTTTCCGGCGCTTGAGGAAACATACGGATGAAAATTTGTACCTCGGTGACGGATTTTGTGAAGTCCCGGGAAGAATCCGGAAAATCCGTGGGATTTGTACCCACGATGGGTGCGTTACACGCTGGTCACGAATCACTGGTTAGAAAGAGCGTAGAAGAAAACGAGACCACGGTCGCCAGCATCTACGTAAATCCTACACAGTTTGATAATCAGAATGACCTGGCAGCCTATCCGGAAACCCTGGAGCAGGACCAGCGAATCTTTGAGTCTCTTGGTGTCGATCTGCTGCTTATTCCAACCTTCGAACAAATGTATCCAGATGGTTTTCGATACCAGGTTTTGGAAACGGAATTTGCACGTAATCTTTGTGGTGCTCATCGAGATGGTCATTTTACCGGTGTGCTCACGATAGTCATGAAGCTGCTAAATATCGTAAGACCGAATAGAGCTTATTTTGGAGAAAAGGATTATCAGCAATATCTGCTCATTAGGGACATGGTCGATACATTTTTTATGGACGTTGAAATTGTTCCGTGTTCAATTGTACGTGAGTCCGATGGTCTGGCTCTGAGTTCGCGTAATCTGAATCTGGACCCATGTGCGCGGAAGACGGCGCCAATTATCCACGAGCTGATTAATAGCAGCGCGACGGACCGGGAGATCTCCGATCGATTGGCGGAGGCGGGGTTCGACGTAGATTATGTTGAAACGAGAGATGGGCGACGATTCGTCGCAGCGAAAGTTGGAGAAAATCCTGTGGTACGACTTATTGATAACGTTGCGGTAGCGTCATGATACTCTGCCTTGATATTGGTAACTCCCAAATCTTCGGTGGGGTCTTCTCGGGTGACGACCTAAAACTTCAATTTCGCCGTACGTCCCAGTTGCGTAGCTCGTCTGATGAGCTTGGTGTATTTTTTCGAGCCGTGCTTCGTGAAAATGACATAGATCCTGAAAGTATTGATCGTGTTGCTATTTGTTGCGTGGTGCCTGACTTGCTTTACTCGCTTCGAGCGACTTGCCAGAAATATTTTGATGTCGAGCCGCTGATTCTCAGGCCAGGAACAAAGACTGGACTAAAAATCTTATATCGTGATCCCAAAGAAGTAGGTGCTGATCGCATCGCCGATGCTGTCGGTGCAGTTCGACTGTACCCAGAGCGAAATATCATCGTTGCAGACTTCGGTACAGCGACAACGTTGTGTGCGATTTCGAATAAGAAGGAGTTCCTTGGGGGGAATATCGTTCCTGGCTTGAATCTATCCATGAGGGCGTTGGAAGAGCGAACGGCACAGTTACCTTCAGTGGAAATAATTCCACCTGCCACAGCTATTGGTAGGTCTACAGTCGAAAGTATTCAGGCGGGTCTATATTGGTCGAATGTCGGGATGGTACGAGAGTTAATAACCCGGATCACCAATGAGGAATTCTCCAGCGAGAGCCCAGTCGTAATTGGTACTGGTGGTTTTGCGCAGTTGTTCAACCGCGAAAAGTTGTTCGATGCTGTTATTCCCGACCTCATTCTCACGGGCCTTAGAGAGGTTATTCGCCTAAACACCCAGGAGTAGACTCCTCGGTATACGATTTCCTCGGTATACTACGTTCGGACTCCGCTGGTCAGCGTTATTCATCTACGTATTCCAGGATCATGGTTGCATGCTTTTGCCGTGTTCCTTCTTTGCCTGGTAACTTATCTCGTTACACTTCCTCGTGCGATCACGTTGGAGGATGCTGGGCTTTTTCAGATGGTCTGCCATCTTGGCGGAATTTCTCATCCCCCGGGTTATCCTCTATTTAAGATCCTGTGCCAGCAGTTTGTCAATCTGCCTTTCTTCTCTGGGGGTGTGTTTGTTGGCAATATGTTGTCCGCGCTTTTTGCAGCGCTCTCTGCTGGGTTGTTCCATCACATTTGCTTTTGCTACCGGGGTCGACCTTTCGCCTGGGTGGCGTCTATGGCCTATGGGCTTTCCGCAACCTTTTGGTCTCAGGCGCTGATTATTGAGGTTTACTCGCTGGCTGTGCTGATGTTTCTTGCCTGCTGGTGGAGCGTCCAAGCATTCGTCAAAACCGGTCGCATTACGTATTTCTATTTACTCGGGTTGCTTTATGGACTTGCACTATGCAATCACTGGCCCTTGATGATTTTGTCAACGCCGGCCTTGCTGGTGTTGATGTGGCCCAGAATTGATGTGCTTTTGGCGGCCGCGCGAATGCCCACTTTTTGGCTGCTGTCGACCGTTTTCATTTTACTTGGTCTTACTCCATATCTAACACTGGTGCTTGCTGGGACTCCGGTAATAGGAGTCTATGGGGGCATTGAGTCGGTATCGGATTTCGTGCGTTATGTAACGAGGTCTATGTATGAGGATAGTCACGCGGTAGCAGGCGTCGCTGACAAAATCTCTTTTGCGGGCTGGCTGGGGAAAGAGACCTTGCTTCAGTCTGGGTACTGGTCTGCTCCGGTTTTGATAGTTGGGTTGTGGACAATTATCAGATCCTTCCCGATGGTTGTTACTCTGGCGCTGGCGTTTATGTATCTGGGTACAACCTATCTGTTGGTTGTCTTGCTCAATTTCGATTTTGAATTTTTCTATACAGCGATTTTTAAACCCTATCCAGTCATTGCTTATCTGGCTGTAGCGTTCTGCTTTGCAGCAGGTATCGAGAGAATTATAGAGGCTGTTAACACGCTTTCGTCCCAAGAGATACTGAAGAGAACGGTGTTCGTTATATCGATTGGTCTGGTTTTTGTGTCGAATTTTTCTATCAACAATCGAAGAGGTGATACTTTTGTCGAACACTACGGCAAGCAGGTTCTAGAGTCGCTTCCTCAGAATAGTGTGCTTTTTGTATATGGAGATTTTGAGGCTGCATTATTTGGCTACCTACAACTGGTTGAAGGGCTTCGCCCTGATGTTGAACTTAGAGAGTGGGAGAGTCTTGTTTTTAGTAATCGGCTTACATCTCCTTTTGCATCTGATGCAGAAAAAAATGAAGCCCAAACGGTTTTTATTGAATCCTCGAGTAGAGAGGATTATTCAATTCAGGACAGGTTAGAGTCTGCGACAGACCTTGGCTTATACTTTCGCTTTAGCAGAAACGGTTGGCGAGGCTATGAAGTGAGCGAAAAGACCAACCAGTTTCTTGTCTACTTGCTGGAGTTGTACGAAAATGAACTGATCACTGACCCTCATGAACGGTATCATGCTTATCACTTGTTAATCCGGCTGTCGCGGACCTACTTCAATTATGCGTTGCAGTCCGAGGCGAATAAGCAGGAGGTGACTTCGCAGGTTGTGGCCTTGCAAGCAACTTTTCCGGGTAGACTAGTTACGTTGGAGACGATGTTGCAGCAGAGTCTCGTAACGCCGGAGAATCGGAATGCTTTGCTGAAAATTGCAAGACAAGCCAAGTCAGACATCCCGGAGATGGTAACGAATAAAAGTCTCGCTGTGTTTTACGAGTAGTACGTTAGGATATTGATGTACGAGAACGCAGATGCTTTGCGTGCGGTTGATTACTTTGAGCGATCTATCGCAAGCTATCCTTCGGTGGACAATACCAGTATATGTCCTCTTAGAGCGATCGACGTGGCTCAGACATCTGTGATTTCAGAGGAATTCAAGGAAGTCGAGTGCCCTTAGTTAGTATTGTAGTTCCGACCTACAAAGAAGCAGAGAACCTGCAGGCCCTGTGTGAATCGGTTGACCAGGTTCTTGGCGCCGAGAATCTTGCTTACGAGTTACTGATCGTAGATGACCAGTCGCCGGACGATACGGTGAATATTGCGAGGTCTCTAGCTGAAAAATATCCATTGCGACTGATTCAACCAGCAGGTCGAAGCAGAGACCTTTCACTGTCAGTTTTGGACGGGATACGTGAGGCATCGTCGGATGTTGTCGTGGTCATGGATGCTGATCTGTCTCACCCCGTCACTAAGATTCCACAATTGGTGGCGGCGGTAGAGGAAGATACCTTCGTTGCAGGTAGTCGATATGCCAAGGGAGGGAAATTTGATCGAGGTTGGAGCTTCTGGCGATTTCTGAATTCCTGGTTTGCAACGCTTATGGCGTTACCATTTACCAGCTGCAGCGATCCAATGACGGGTTTCTTTGCGCTCCGTAAACAAGATCTAAACGAATTGAAACGATTTCGCCCGATTGGTTACAAGATTGCGCTTGAGCTAATGGTCAGAGGTGAGTTTAAGAAGATCGTAGAGATACCCATCGAGTTCAAGGATAGGGCTGTTGGGAAGAGCAAAATGAATCTACAGCAGCAGATTAACTATTTACGGCACTTGCGAAGGTTATATCTGTACAAATTTAGAGCTTGGGCGGAGTTCATTCATTACGGCGCAGTCGGGGCTAGCGGATTCGTAGTAGATGTTAGTTGTTACTACTTGCTTCAGCTTTTTGGAATCGATCATCGCGCGGCGCGGGCTATCTCATTCTGGCCTGCAGTTAGTTGGAATTGGGCACTAAATCGCATTACCACGTTTGGTGAACGGGAGCGTCGACCAAGGGCGCGACAATGGTTTGAGTTTGTCGCTACCAGTCTCATAGGATATAGTTTGAATTGGGGTATCTATGTAACCCTGACATCAAGTAGTGAATTCTTTGACCAGTATCGAATCTTGGCGCTAATGTCAGGGATTGTCGGAGCAAGCATCTTCAACTTTACGGCGTCGACACTTTTTGTGTATAGCGAAAAGCGGGGCTCCTAAAACCTACTTAGTTCTCGTTGTACCAAACAGAGACAATGTGTCCGGGCTGAGCGTTTTCCGTATTGTCCGTCAGGTAAGCTGACTGTTCGACGAATTTTATGTCGATGGTCCCTTCAACTTCCTCAAGCCAATCGTTAATTTCAGTTTCGCTTTCATGTACCTGAGACACACGCTGACGAAAAACTCTAACTTTCACCTCAATTCTCTTTGCACCTGGTGAGCTAACTTTCGCCTATACTCGATTGAGCGCAAACGTGGGAGACCCATGTGGGGCGAGGTGATGCAATGACAAGGAAAGTGTCAAAAGTATTTTCTAAGTACTTGCTTTACTGGAATATACGGACATTAGACGTTACTATCATTTTCCCTGAAGTCTGGAATTGGAAGTGGAAAGAAGAGATTTTCTAAAGATTTTCTCAGCAGCTAGTGTAGCCGCGATGAGTGGTCAGATGGCGATTCGGTCGAATGTTTCGCAACCGCTTGCACCACTGTTGTCCAATACCTACGAGGATATTGATACCAACGCGCTGGAACTGGCAAAGTCGATACAATATATGACGACACCTGCACCTGACTCCGGGGAAATTTTACGAGCGTTTGCGCGCCAGGGGAAAGCGATACTCGCAGACTCAGATAATTTGCAGAACTATCTGCAGAAAATGGAGAATTTTGAGAATTCCCATTATGAAGATGTGTTTTTAGCTCCACGTCAGAACGCATTGCTAGCGAGTACTTTTCGTCGGCTGGACAGGGTTCAGAATCTCGTAGGGCATGGTAATTTCAACGTCCTCAGTTTTGACGAGATGCTTAAATATGGTCGACGTTACTCCAGCGTGGGAGAGTTTCCAGTTGACGAAAAAGATTTTCTTGAAGATCTGTTTTCAGGTAATGCACGTCGATACGGTTTTTTCGGCGAGAAAGTCATCACTGAATTAACGTCTACGGTCGCGCCACGAGAAGTAAAGAAGATTCCTTACACGGGTCATTTTCTGTACCGAGGTGAATCCGAGGAACTCTACAAGCAGGTCAAGCGAGATTTGGGCGAGAGTATTGTCCTGACCTCTGGTATTCGCAGTGTGGTCAAGCAGACTCATTTATTTCTAGCTAAGACCGTACAGTCAAAAGGCAATCTGTCCCGAGCCTCCCGAAGTGTTGCGCCACCTGGGCATTCATTCCATGGTATTGGCGACTTCGATGTGGGCAAAGTTGGCTTGGGTGCAAAAAATTTCACGGCTGATTTTGCAGCAACAGATGAATTCAAGCGATTGGTCGACCTCGGATACGTGGATATGCGTTATCCGTTACATAATCTGCTTGGGGTTCGATATGAGCCTTGGCACATCAAGGTCCTCACCTAGATTTCTACAGAAATACGAAAGCCGTCACGACGTACAGAATCAGTAGCCCCGAACCAATAGACCACCACCCCGCAACCCTTTGAAGTAGCTCCGGTGAATCCCTGTGTTGGGCGTCTTCCTGGTGGAGTAGAAACTTTAGGGTCGCCCTTTCCTTGCTGGACAGGTTTGAAACATAGGGGCTAACCCCCTTCACCATCTCGAACCCATTGATTATCAATATGACACTCGCCCAAATTGAGAAAATTTCTTCGAACCAGAGGTTCGAGTTCACGAAGGCCAGGATAGAAAGCACTAATGCAGCCAGGAACAGATGGCCGTAGTCATAGATCATCGCTACCGCATCCAATTCGCTGACGATGCCCGTTTTAGAAGCAAGGCGCCCGAGATGCAGTGAAGGACCATTGTTCAGGTACACGATAAGCAATAGAAATACCAAGAACATGAAAGTGGTTTCCACGCGTGTGGCGAAGTCTGTGGACAACCCACTCGTGAGCGAAAAGATAAGCAAAGTAGCTAGCATCGTAAGTCCAACAAGAGTTAGTGTGATGCTAAGTAGAGCCAACGGGCTTCTCCACGGAACGAGGAGTAGATCCAGCAAGCTACTACCGGCGCCGAGCAGGACCAGAGCTAAAGCGAGATTATATAAATTGTGGGGTGTCGTACTAAAATCGATCTCTATTCGAGAGATGCTAAATACGATGGTCGCGGCGCTTGCGATAACAGAGACGAAAATTACTGTGGCGTTGTATCGCTCTCCATCCTCGGTAGATGACCAGTCAATATGATCGTAAATTTCCCGAGCCTGGCTTGGTCCAAGACCTGAAGCGGCGACGAGATCCGCGGGCACTAATATATTGGACACCTCGGTACGGTACTGAAGTATCCTTTCCGCACGTTTCGGGCCTATCCACTTTAGTTGTTGTAACTCGGTGCTAGTTGCCTCGTTAATGGGAATGAGAGAATATGCCAAAGCAATCTTTCTATTGAAAAAGACCATACTAACGCAAAGGCATCGCAATGGAAGAAAGTAAGACATCTACGAGACTGCTACTAACCAGCGTGGTCGTCATGCTGGTTGTGCTGGTAACAGGTCCTTTGGGGTATAAGTTTGGGCTCGCTCCCCTAATGCCTTCGATGACCAGCGTGATGATCGGTGTGATTGGTGGGCTGCTGGTCTCCCTGGTCTCTCTGGGAATGTGGGTCGTGGCCTTTAAACAAGGTAAACGCAGGGACAAACTGCTTCTGCTGGTTAGTTTGGTCGTAGGGCTGTTACCCATGGGTGCGATGGCTCCTCAAATTATAAAAGCACAGTCCGTACCACCTATTCATGACATAACGACTGACACTCAAGAACCACCTGAATACTCCGCAGTGATTGCTCTTAGGGCAGATGCGGCGAATGATCTTCGGTATGGGACAGAAGCACTGAGTCCAGAAAGACACGCCGAGCTGCAGTTGACGGCATACCCGAACGTAAAGACTTCTTACTCTGAGCTTGACGTTGCTTCTGCGGTAGCGAGAGCCAGGACAGTGCTTAACGACCAAGGCTTAGAAATCGTTGATGTCAACGTGGATGAAGGAATAGTCGAGGCGACGGCCACTACATTCTGGTTTGGATTCAAGGATGATGTTGTTGTCAGGGTAAGAGAGCACGAGTCAGGTAGTAAGATCGATGTTCGTTCGGTGTCGAGGGTAGGTACTAGTGATCTCGGCGCTAACGCCGCAAGGATTGAGCGTTTCTTGAATACCTTCTAGTTTGCGTACCTGATACAGCGGTCTAACATGTTCTTTCTATTGACGCGTTAGGATAATTTTTTTCGGACTAGTTCGTTGACTTGTTTAGGGTTTGCCTTACCGGAAGTTTCTTTCATAACCTGGCCAACGAAGAAACCAAGCACCTTGGTTTTCCCTTCTCGGTATTGCTCCACCTGTTTTGGATTGTCCGCGATGATCTTATCAATCAATGGTTCCAGTGCCCCACTATCTGATACCTGCTTCAGGTTGTTTGCATCGATATAGTCATCCACTGAGTCGGCTTCAGTTTTCCACAATGCGTCGAGTACGTCTTTTGCGATTTTTCCACTGATGGTCTGGTCGTTGATTCTTAGTAGCAGTAACCCAAATTGTTCCGAACTGACGGGGATGTCGGAAGTCTCGATGGAATCTTTATTTAACCTGCCCAGCAACTCTACGCGGACCCAGTTGGCCGCGAGCTTTGGATCACTGCAAGTTGCGGCAACCGTCTCGAAGTAGTCTGCGAGCATTGGTTCTGATGCTAGTACCTTAGCGTCCACGTTGGAGAGTTCGTAGTCACTCTGGAAACGTTCCGCTTTTTCTCGTGGCAACTCGGGCATATTCTTTTTTACTTCGGCGATAAACGCCTCATCGATGACGATCGGCAATAGATCGGGTTCAGGAAAGTATCGATAATCCATTGCCGTCTCCTTGCTTCTCATCGGTCTCGTTTCATCTCGGTCAGGATCGTAGAGGCGGGTTTCCTGTTCTACGCGTCCCCCGGATTCCAGAACTTCCTTCTGCCGAACAACTTCGAAGTTAATAGCTCGCTCCAGGAAACGGAATGAATTGACGTTTTTTGTTTCAGTCCGTGTTCCCAACTCACTCGAACCAACGGGACGCAACGATACGTTGGCGTCACAGCGCAGAGACCCTTCCGCCATGTTGCCATCAGAGACGCCAAGATAGGTGACCAGTTGATGAATATACCTGGCATAGGAGACGACCTCTTTTGCTGAACGCATATCGGGTTCCGAAACTATCTCCAGCAAGGGGGTCCCGGCACGATTGAGGTCGATCCCTGTACTGTCGATGAACTCTTCATGCAGAGATTTACCGGCGTCTTCCTCCAGATGAGCCCGGGTGATTTGAATTGTCTTTACTGAACCATCATCCAGGGGTATTTCGACTGAACCGCCCAAAACGATGGGTTTGTCCATTTGAGTGATCTGGTAACCCTTCGGTAAATCCGGATAAAAATAGTTTTTTCTATCGAACGCTGAAACCAGCGATATATCCGCGCCAATACCCAGGCCAAACGCGATAGCCTTTGGGTACACTGCCTGATTTACCACTGGTAGAACACCGGGTAGACCCAGGTCGACTGCGCTTGCCTGGATATTGGGTGCCGCGCCGAACGCGATGCTTGAGCCAGAAAAAATCTTCGACTGCGTTCGCAACTGGACATGAATTTCTAGTCCGATAACCGTTTCCCACTCCACAGTTAGTTCTCCGCAGCCATTGATGCAGGCACACGCTGATGCCAATCGGTTCGTTGTTGGAACTGATGGGCAGCTGCCAGAATGCTTGCCTCATCGAGATAGTTACCAATAAGTTGTAAACCAACGGGAAGATCTGAGGAGAATCCAGCGGGGATGGACATGGCAGGTAATCCCGCAAGGTTTCCGGCGATGGTATAGATGTCCTGTAGATACATCGCGACCTGATCGCCAGTTTTTTCCCCAAGTGAGAATGCTGGTTGTGGCGCTGTGGGGCCAAGCAATATATCAACTTCTGCAAAGGCTGCTTGGAAATCATCTTTAATCAGGCGTCTAATTTGTTGTGCTTGTCTGTAGTACGCGTCGTAGTAGCCCGTTGAGAGAGTGAATGCGCCTACCATGATTCGACGTTTGACTTCGTCACCGAACCCTTCGCTGCGAGATCTCTTGAACAGGTCAGCAAGGTCTGTGGGTTCTTTGCACCGGTAGCCAAAACGAACGCCGTCATAGCGCGACAGATTTGCAGATGCTTCCGCCGGGGCAATGACGTAGTAGGCTGGGATTGAATACTCAATATGAGGTAGGCGTACCGAGCTAATGGTTGCACCAAGATCCTCAAATACTCGAAGGGATTCTCGAATGACCTGTTCAGAGCCAGCTTCGAGTCCTTCAGCGAAAAAATCCTCACAGATACCTATTTTTAAACCATCCAGAGGTTTATTTAGGGATTCGACGTAATTGGGCACATCTGCGGCCAGGCAGGTCGAGTCTAATGGGTCCTCACCAGCCATGACACCCAAGAGCAAAGCTGCATCCTCTGCGGTCCGCGTCATCGGTCCCGCTTGATCCAGACTGGATGCAAACGCAATCATGCCCCAGCGAGATATTCTCCCGTATGTAGGTTTTATGCCGGTGATCCCACAGTGTGCGGCCGGTTGCCGAATTGATCCTCCTGTATCGGTTCCCGTGGCGGCGGAGCAAAGTCCAGCCGCAACCGCGGCTGCTGAACCACCGGATGATCCGCCTGGCACCCGAGTTGTATCCCATGGATTCAGCACCGCCCCGTAATAGGAAGTTTCGTTGCTTGAGCCCATGGCGAATTCGTCCATGTTGGTTTTTCCAATAGTGACGGCACCAGCCGTCGCCAGTCGAGATACCACTGTCGCGTCAAAGGGTGCGTCGTAGTTGTATAGCATTTGGCTACCAGCCGTTGTTTTGACGCCCTGGGTGCAGAATATATCCTTGTGTGCGATAGGAACGCCTGTCAGAGGACCTGCGTTTCCCGCGGCCCGGGCTTGGTCAGCTTGCTGCGCGGCCTCCAGGGCAGATTCCTCCAGTACGCTTATATAGCAGTTGAGCTGTGCGTGCTGCTTGATCCGGTCCAGGTAGTGTCTGGTTAATTCCACTGAGCTATAGGTGCCCCGAATCAGATTATCCAGCTGCTGAGCTATGCTGTCGTATTGCATGCTCACTCGATTACCTTCGGTACGAGATATAATCCGTCTTGAGTTTCCGGGGCAATGCGCTGATAGATTGCTCGATTGTCTCCCTCAGTAACGACATCGGGACGTAGTGGTTGGGTTGCATCCAGGGGATTTGACATGGGTTCCACCCCTGCAGTATCTACCTGCTGCATCTGCTCCACCAGTTCCAGGGTTTCTGTCATGCTGGCGCCGATCTCAGCGAGTTCATCTTCAGTGAATCTGAGCTGCGTCAATTCGGCGATATTCTTTACTACTTTATCGGTGATCTTCAATTTCGTCTCCTACGGACGCGACGAATCGTAATGAGGTTTGTCACAATCTGCAAACGGGCTAATTTCATAATCACTTGGGCGGTGAGCCTTTTAAAACACAGGTTGTATGAAAAGCTCGTAAAATGATAGAGTTAGAGATGGTTTTGAAACTAAAAAATAAGGTTGGCAGAGGAATGCATTGCATTTTTCATAGTGCGTCGTCCGCCTCAGATTATGGGAGCGCCTCTTAGTTATGCTAAAGAATCTTAGAGGTATGTTTTCCAGCGATTTGTCCATTGATCTGGGAACGGCAAATACACTGATTTACATAGGTGAGAAGGGGATAGTTCTTAACGAACCTTCAGTTGTCGCAATTCGCAATAGTCCCAATAATCAGAAAACGGTAGCTGCCGTCGGCATAGATGCAAAACGTATGCTGGGACGTACTCCCGGTAATATTGTAGCGATTCGCCCGTTGAAAGATGGAGTAATTGCAGATTTCCAGGTTACGGAAAAAATGCTACAGCACTTCATCAAGAAGGTGCATGAAAATAGTTTTTTTCGACCCAGCCCGAGAGTGTTAGTTTGTGTCCCATGTCAATCCACTGAGGTGGAGCAGCGCGCCATAAGAGAATCGGTGGTGAGTGCTGGTGCGCGTGATGTGTTGTTGATTGAAGAACCGATGGCGGCTGCGATTGGGGCAGGTCTGCCGGTACATGAAGCGGTTGGGACGATGGTAGTGGATATTGGTGGAGGAACTACTGAGATTGCTGTGATATCACTTAACGGTGTTGTTTACTCCCAGTCAGTGCGGGTAGGTGGCGACCGGTTCGATGAGGCAATCACCGCCTATGTAAGAAGAACACAGGGTAGTCTGATTGGTGATGCAACCGCTGAGCGAATTAAGCAAGAGATTGGCATGGCATTCCCATGTAATGATGTTCGAGAGATTGACGTCCGTGGCCGTAACCTTGCAGAGGGAGTGCCCAGAAGTTTTACTTTGAATAGTAATGAGATACTCGAAGCTCTTCAGGAACCGCTGACGGTAATCGTTGAGGCGGTTAAAGCAGCGCTTGAGCAAACGCCGCCTGAACTGGCGTCGGACATTGCCGAGTGTGGTCTTGTGCTAACCGGAGGTGGATCCCTATTACTTGGATTGGATCGTCGGTTGTCAAACGAGACCGGTCTTGCGGTTATCGTTGCTGAAGACCCATTAACATGTGTTGCACGAGGTGGTGGTCAGATATTGGAGATATTGAAAGAGCGAGGGGACTCTGAATTATTGCCAATTCATTAGGATTGAAATAGACAACAGGTAAAGGGCGATTAAATCACTATTTCTAGAAGAATCGACGATAGGTTACAAAGCGCTTGGATTCGCCATTCTGTCGCTCGTCCTGATTCTCGTAGATCATTGGTCTAATATTCTAGACTCGACAAGATCCCGGCTAACAGTTCTAGTTACTCCCGTCATAGTTGTCGCAGATTTCCCAGCAAAAGGTTTTCAGAGCGTAGGTGGCGTGTTCACCAGTGGAGGGGCTATGCGTGAGAAGATAGCGCTCCTAGAGGAGGATCTGCTTTTACTTCGCGCTAAAACCGAAAAAATGGCGGCTCTGACTGCGGAAAACAACCGTCTCAGGGATCTTTTGGGATCAGCTGCAAAACTCCAGGATAATGTTGTTGTTGCAGAGCTCATTGGCGTTGATCCAGACCCTGGAAAACATGAGGTTGTCATCGATAAAGGAACGTCCGATGGCGTGTTTATTGGTCAACCGCTTCTTGATGCCAAAGGGTTAATGGGGCAGGTTGTCGGTGTTAGTCGCTATAGTTCACGAGTGTTGCTCATCAGCGATCCTTCTCATTCAGTCCCAGTACAGGTGGCACGCAGTAACTTAAGATTTGTTGCACAAGGTACAGGTGCAATGAGTCGCCTGGACTTGATGTATGTCCAGAATACAGCGGACGTTCGTACCGGCGATTTGTTAATTAGTTCGGGTCTGGGAGGAAGGTTTCCTGTCGGTTACCCGGTAGGAATCGTCAATAAAGTGGAGCATCGCGGCGGTAAGCCATTTTCATCGGTTACGGCAATTCCCAGTGCATTGCTTGATCGAAGTCGTCATGTATTACTCGTTTTTACAGAAGACAAACTGGCGAGCCGCCATAAAGAGGTCCGTGATGGACATGGTGGTTAACGCGCGCATGAATGGTCTATGGATAATCGGATTGACCTTTTTTGCAGCAATGTCTCTGGCAGTAGTTAGCCTGCCGGCATCTATTTCTTTAGAACTTGGTTACTTAAGACCCGAGTGGGTCACGCTAGTTTTAGTTTATTGGGTGATTGCTTTGCCAAACAGAGTTGGCATTGTGGTCGCCTGGACCGTCGGTCTGGTGATGGATGTCCTGTTAGGAAGCCTATTAGGTCAGCATGCCATCGCGTACATGATCGTCGCCTATGTTGCCTATACCCGTTACCAACGTCTGCGCATGTTCGCGATATGGCAACAAAGTTTGGTGATATTTGCGATCGTCGGTTTGAATCAGTTAATTAACTTCTGGATAGAAAGTATTGCAGGAATAGCAGATTGGACTATGTGGTATTTCCTCCCGTCTGTAATTAGTGCACTCGTGTGGCCTTGGGTGTTTTTGTTGTTGAGGTTCATGCGAAGGAGTTTCAATGTTACCTGAAGGAACCTAGCCTCCTGTAAAGCGGATCCAGATCACCTTCGAGAGGGACTCCCGATGTTTGATCTGAACACGCAGAACGATGACTGAACTCGTCCTCGCATCTGCCTCCCCACGTCGAGCAGACTTGCTTCGCCAGCTTGATCTGTCATTTTCCGTGGTTATACCAGACATTGATGAATCCAGATTGCCCGGAGAGGCACCTCGGGGTTTTGTCCAACGGCTTGCATTGGAGAAAAATTATGATGTTGGGGAGCGGTTAGCGTCACCAGCGGTGGTTGTGTCCGCGGATACGATTGTAGTAGTTGAAGATGACATTCTTGGCAAACCAAAGTGCCGCGAGGAGGGGCTCGCAATGCTTCTCAGCTTATCAGGACGAAGCCACTGGGTTTTGACGGGTGTCGCAGTTTCACGTGAAAAGAATGCGCATCACTTTGTTGTGGATACCAAGGTTCGATTCAGAACATTAAGTCGTAAAGAGATTGAAGCCTACTGGATGACCGGAGAGCCAGCGGATAAGGCTGGATCTTATGGCATACAGGGTAAGGGAGCTGTTTTTGTGAGTGGTATCGAGGGCAGCTACAGCAATGTTGTTGGCCTGCCGCTTATGGAGACTGCAAGGGCTCTTAACCAGTTTGATATTGATTGCCTGACATAGGGTAGGACAGGAAATAAATGGCAGAAGAAATAGTAATAAACGTATCTCAACATGAGAGCCGCGTGGCGGTAGTTGAGCAGGGGCTTTTACAGGAGATCTTTATAGAACGAACCCATAGTCCAGGAACTGTTGGAAACATCTATCGGGGAAAGGTCATTAGGATACTTCCAGGCATGCAGAGTGCATTTGTCGATATCGGCCAGGAAAGAGCCGCCTTTATGCATGTATCGGACCTTATTGATTCCCACGGGGCGATGATCTCGGAGAGGGGTTCTGACTATAAATTTCCTCCGATAACGGACCTTATTCATGACGGACAGGAACTCCTGGTGCAGGTAACCAAAGAACCCATTGGTACGAAAGGTGCGCGTATCACAACGAGTATCTCCCTGGTGTCCAGATATCTGGTCTATCTACCAGGGTCCAATCATGTGGGCATATCTCAACGTATTGAAGATGAGGACGAGCGAGAGAGGTTAAAAGCTGCAGTATCCGGGATTCAAAATACTGAAGACGGATTTATTGTTCGTACGGCGGCGGAGGAAATGGTCGTTGAGGAAATATATAGGGACGCGGCGCTGCTTCGTAAAAGATGGGAACAGATATTGAATGACAACCAGAATGCGAAGTCCCCGGCAGTCATCTATGAAGATTTACCCCTACCTCTCCGGGTTATGCGCGACATAATCAACCAAAAAACCTCGCGAATCGTGGTCGATAAAAAGGAAACGATCGCATCCTTGATGCGATTTCTTGATGACTTTATTCCAGACAAGTCAGAGAATCTTGAAATGGGCGGCGCTGACGTCCCCTTGTTTGACGCCCATAATCTGGAAGATCAGATAGATGCCGCACTTGAACAACGAGTGTCCCTGAAATCTGGTGGATATCTGATTATTGACCAGACTGAAGCCATGACCACGGTCGATGTAAACACCGGCGCATTTGTAGGCAGAAAGGATCTTGAAGATACCATTTACAGGACAAACCTCGAGGCCGCTGCAACCATTCCCCGTCAATTGCGACTGAGGAACATGGGTGGGATTGTGATTATCGATTTTATCGATATGGAAGATGAGGAGCATAAACGACAAGTGCTTCGAATCTTGGAGAAAGGGCAGCAAGCAGACCGGGTTAAGTGGAAAATTACTCAGATCTCCGAGTTAGGTCTTGTCGAGATGACGCGAAAGCGGACTCATGAAAGTTTACTCAGAATGATGTGTGAACCATGTGGCTATTGCAGTGGTAGAGGGTTTATTAAGACGGCCGAGTCGGTCTGTCTTGAAATATTTAAGGAAATTCAACGTCAGGTTAGACGAAATAGAAATGCGTGTCTCGTAATGGCGTCGCAATCTGTTATTGATCGACTCCTGGATGAAGATGCCGATTGCGTGTCAGAGTTATCCAATGCGCTCGGGGTGGAAATTAGATTCCAGGTCGAGGCGAGTTACAGTCAGGAGCAGTTCGATGTTGTCGAAGTGGTCACTTAACAGGTAACAACTATGGTTCGGCTACCGGCTAAGTATATTGCTCACAGTATTCAGTTCCTGATGCTGGTTCTGCTTATTACTGCAGCTTTGTACGTTAGCGTTGGTCGAATTCTGGTCAGTGTTAGTGATCCATATAGCGATAATTTTGCCCAATGGCTTGAAGGGATACTCGGGGTACCTGTAGCAATAGGAAGTGTTGAAGGTGATTGGAGCTATTTCGATCCACGTCTTACCGTTCGCGATGTTTCACTCGGTTCATCTGTATCTGCAGACCAGGTTACCATGCAGATAGATGCTATCCGCAGTTTGATCGAGCGAAGTCTGGTAATTACGACTGTTGAGTTTGGGAATCTTGAAGCAGAGTTGGAGGAGCGCGACCCAAGGAACTGGCAACTTGTAGGATTTCCTGAGTCATCGCAACCAGTGAATTTGGATTTCCTTTTTGATTCCTTGCCACATTTGAGTATTGCTTCAATCGAATCGCTGAATATTTCTCTGAAAGGTATCCGCGGGGAATATGCTGTCAGTGCTGATCGAGATCAGATTCAGTTGTTAGCGGGTCATGGCCAGAAAAGCTTTTCATTGCCTCTTCGACTTGTCAGGGAGGATACGCAAGAAGCAAGCAATATGCGTGTTCTCGGCAATTACGTTGGGGATCCGAGAAACGACGACTTCCAGGGAGAGTTCTATACAGAGGTATCGGGCGTTCGGTTGGAAGATTTTCTACATGGGCTGGGCGCGTTCGAACGATTTTCGGATATTTCAATTAATGGTGAGTTCTGGTTGTCCGTTAATGCTGGTCATACAATGGTAACCAGCGAGATTGACGTGGGCGCCACACTTGAGAGGCCTGATGAAGAGAATCTTGCTGTTAGGGGTACTCTGCTTTTCGGTCTGGAAGGCTTTGGTGATCACTACGATGTCTTTGGTAAGCGGGCAAACATAGTGCTTGGAGATAAGGAGATTCATATAGAGGGGTTGCACGGGGTGATTTCAAATGATCTTCGTTTTTATGGACTCATTGTGCCAACGCTGGATCTTCAGGGAATCTCAAGTTCCATTAGCTCTCTGGGACCATCTGTTACACCTCGGAACATGCTAAGCGTTCTAAACTCGATATCACCAAGAGGTTTGCTTAAGGAAACTGTCGTTTACGCAGAGGTCGACAGTGAGCTTAAGGATTTTCGTTTCGTTAGTTTGCTGGATGGTGCCAGGGTCAATGCGTATCTCGGTTCTCCGGCGATAGACCAGTTAAATGGCCTGATTTCAATCGGTATGGACAGCGGTTATATCGATATCGACAACGATCAGTTCAATATGCATTTCGAATCAATGTTCAAGCGCTCCTGGCCGTTTAGTTCAGCGCGGGGACGAATCAACTACCGGTACGATGGATCCGCTTTTCGGTTTAGTAGTGGATTGATTGAGCTTCTTTATGGTGACCTGGCGGCATATGGAAAACTGCAGGTCAACCTGCCTACTGGCCGAGAACAACATACCTGGGGACTGGCGATCGGCATCAATGACGGTGATCTCTTAGATGCTCATCGCTACTTACCCAATACCCTATCCCCACAATTATTGAGTTGGTTGGATACATCCGTTAAGGGAGGTGATGCGCAGGAAACTGGATTGTTGTTCCACGGTTCACTATTCAGAGGCTCACCGAAGATTAGAAAGGTGTTTGAAACCTACTTTAGAGTAGATGATGCGATTCTCGCCTATCATCCTGATTGGCCGGTGCTATCCCATCTGGATTCGACAATCTATCTGAATAACGCTGGTGTCTATTCTGATCGTGGTAATGCACGGGTGCTCGAAAGCGATGTATCCAATGTGCGAGTCAGTATTCCAATACCCTATAGCGGGGTAGCGGAAACTGTATCAGTGATCGCTGATGTTCGAGGCCCTCTGGTCGATGGGATCAAAGTTCTAAACGACACGCCTATAGCTGAACAAATCTCGAACGTCGCACGAAATTGGTCTGGGACCGGAGGAATCACCGGTAGGTTAAAGCTGGATATCCCCTTGGGTGATACAGATCGCGAAGTATCCAGTGATGTGCACGTAACACTCAACAACAATGATATTCAGTTTCCAGAGTACGATCTGGAGGTTGCGAATCTGGAGGGGACGATCCGGTACGAAAATTCGTCCGGCCTTACTTCTGAGCAGTATACGGGAGTCTTGTTCCGGCAGGAGGTTTCAGGGTTTATTGGCAGCGAGCTAAGTCGGGATTCGGGAGAGATAATCATCAATGTAATAGGCGAAGTGGACGCATCCGATATTTACAGCTGGTCGGGCCAGAGTCTGCTTAGTCGAATGACAGGGAAATCTTCTTACGACACGTCGGTACATATTCCATTTGGAGAAGACGCCGAGCCCAGTTACGTCCAGGCGACTTCAGACCTGGCAGGTGTCTCGATAGATATGCCGTATCCGATTGGTAAAGGCGCCGAAGAAGAACGACTTCTTTACTATCGACAGGAGTTTCTGCAACCCGGATTCCAAATCGATCTGGCGTTAGGCACCGCACAGGCATCGTTGTTGGTTCACGGCGGTTTAGTTCGAGGTGGTGTCGTCCATTTGGGTCCTAATGCTCCTGGTCGGCCTCAATACGATGCTGTTCGAGTCACCGGCTCCTTCTCGAAGTCTGATTATGAAGAGTGGGACCAGTTCTTTCTTGATATGGAAGCCATTTCCGATGTGTCTCTTGAGTCGGAGCTGGCGCAGAATGTTGAGTCGATTGTGCTGGACATTGGAGAATTGAATCTTTATTCACTTCTCCTTGAGAGTGTTCGCGCGAACATCACTCGATCATCAGATGCATGGAACGTTGTGTTAGTAAACGAGGTATTGACTGGCGAAGTGATCATAGAAGATGACGACGAAAAGCCACTGGTAGTAAAGCTTGATTACCTGAGATTCCCAGTAGATGAAGCTGAGTCTTTCGACCCAATGGCTGAGGTGCTTCCTCAGGAGCTTGGGGACATCGATTTTTCGACCAAGGAGCTCATGTATGGAGAAGAGGATTATGGCAGCTGGTCATTCCAGTTGAGACCAAATGAGCAAGGTGCAAGTATGGTGAATCTTTCAGCGGAGGTTAAAGGAATATCTCTGGAACGTGCTCAGCTCGATTGGCGATACGATGAGCTTCATAGTTCAACTTTTTCTGGCAATGTAAACGTTAGCGATCTTGGTACTGCGCTGCGCGAGTGGGGCTATGCTTCCAGTATTGAAGGTAGTGATTTCAACCTAGCGGCCAATTTTGGTTGGGAGGGGACGCCTGCTGCAATCGATATGGATCTGATTGCCGGTGACATTCAGTTACTGAGCGGTAAAGGTCGTTTCATACAGGCAGAGACAGGTACGGGAGCCTTAAAACTGCTGGGCATCTTTGACTTTGCTCAGATTGCAAGAAGGTTAAGTTTTGATTTCTCTGATGTAGTTGATAAAGGTTGGAGCTTCAACAAGATAAGCGGTTCAACATCCTACAACAAAGGCATGATAGATATTCTTGATCCTATCGTGATCGAAGGGTCGAGCAGCAATTTCAAGATTGCTGGAACCGTTAACCTTGAGACCAGAGCGCTGGACAATGACCTTATTGCAACGCTGCCGGTGAGTAGGAACCTTCCCTGGTACGCTGCGTACAGCGCCATTGTAACGGGTCCGTTGGTAGGTGCTGCCGTGATGATTGCGCAGAAGGTTTTGGGGCCGAAAATCGATCAATTCAGCAGTGCGAAATACAAGGTTAGGGGCACTATTGAAGACCCTCAGGTAGTCTGGTACTCGTTGTTTGACGACAGCGTTCGTGAAACAGCAGTGGATGAATCGCCCTCAGAGGAGGGAAAAGGTGATCCGTTCATCGATGTCCCCACAGATGTGTCAGTGGCGGGTGAGGCCACGGAGGAACTGGAATAGTTTTCTATAGCTGGCACTGTTTTCTTCCTCTTGGTGTTCAGCTTTGGCCCTGCGGACTAGTTGCTGTAAGTGTTGCCGGTCGACAACAGGATGTTCTTCTACAATTGCTGCAAAGGTCTGCCCCTGATCCGTAAGTAACCCACTTCGCCAACGTTCTAGTCTTTTGTGCTCCTTTCTAATGCTCTGGGGATCAAATAAATTTGTCAGGTCGCTTATTTCTTCAGGATCCCTGTTTCGTATCAGCTTGGCGATATATTGAATGTGCCGCTTTCGCGCATTTCCCTTTGTGATTCGTTTTCCTTCCAGGATAGCGTCAGATATGTCTGGGATTGCCAGGTCATGAACCTTCTCAGCCGATAAGCTGAGAAGCTGTTCCGCGATTTCTCTTAGGTCATGTAGTTCGCGTTTTCGCTGTGACTTACTTGTGTCTTCTGGTGCGGTTGGTTCCAGGTCGTCAGAATGGTCTGTCATTCTTCTTCACCAAATCGTTGTGCAATGAGCTCAGTCAGCGCGTCGATAGCGAGCTGCTCGTCGTCACCTTCGGCTTGTAGCTCAATTTCGGTACCGCAAGATGCCTCAAGTAACATCATGGACATGATGCTCTTTCCGTTGCTTGATTTTTCAAGATTTCTGACAGTTATTGTTGATGAAAACTCGGTCGCCTTCTTGACGAACACGGACGCAGCCCTCGCGTGCAACCCGAGTTTATTTTGAATAAGGACTTTCTCAGAAATCATTCGGTTTTGGGGAGTTCGCGGTGTCTTATTTGCACGTTCTTCTAGCGGTCCTGGAAATGCGTATAGAGTTTGCTCGCCAGATAAACTGATCGATGTTGGCCGCCAGTGCAGCCTATCGCAACGGTGATATAACTTCGATTGTTTGCCTCAAACTTGGGCAGCCAGATCTCCAAGTAGTTAAGAATATCGTTTTTCATTGCGATCGCGTCTGGTTGATCCTCAAGGAAGCTTCGTACCGCTTCATCCTGGCCGGTAAGGTTCCGCAAGTTTTGTTTCCAATGAGGGTTAGGTAAGCACCGTACATCGAAGACCAGATCAGCGTCGACTGGTACGCTATTCTTGAATGCAAAAGATTGGAACAAAAGGGCAAGCTCATGGCTTATGTTAGCGACCCTTGCACGAACGAGGTCTCTCAATTCATGAATCGAAAGGGACGTTGTATCTGTTGACAGGTCTGCAAGGTCTGAGATTGGTTCGAGCAATTCAGATTCATATTCTAATGCTTCGCGCAGATCACGGTCTTCGTTACTTAGGGGATGTTTTCGCCTGGTTTCGCTGAATCTTTTTACAAGCGCGGCGCTGCTGGAATCTAAATAGACGACCTTCGTCTGGACGTTCAGTGGATCGAAGTCCTTCAGGATTTCTGGAAACTGTGAAAGATCTTCTGCGATATTCCTCGCGTCAATGCTGACTGCTACGTGAGGCTGTACCGAGAGCCGCTCAATCAACGGGGGCAGTAGGGTCACGGGCAGGTTGTCTATGCAGTAAAACCCGATGTCCTCTAATACATGTAGCGCGGTACTTTTACCCGAATCGGAACGCCCACTGATGACGATTAGAGAAATCAAATCTCAAGCCTTAGCTGCCTAAAGCTATTTTCTATACTATTTCCTTCGGAAAGTCATATTTGCGAGAAACTAGCTTGCCACGTTGGGATGGAGCATTTCCTCGTTGTCGACGAGAGCCATTTCAAAAAGCTCGCGACTGTCTTGGGCTTCAAGGAGTCCGTTTCGATACATCTCAGATTCAAATTTCCTCGCAAGCATCGCCAGGGTCCGCAGGTGATCGGCGGTCTCATGTTGCGGAACCAGCAATACGAACATGATTCTGACGGGAAGGTCATCGAGGGCACCAAAATCAATTCCGCTGGACAAGCGAAAAAGACTTCCTATAGTGCTGGAACATGCAATGCGACAGTGTGGTATCGCGATTCCGTTGCCTATCGCGGTTGGCCCAAGTTTCTCTCGGGCAATAAGGTTGTTGTAGAGTTGTTGGGCGTTGAAACCAGATTCCACGCTGGAGATTAGATCCGATGCTTTTTCGATTGCGCGCTTTTTACTAGTGGTTTCTATGTCGGCGAACGTTCGTTCTGCTACTAGAATGGATTCAATGTCCATCGTTAGTCGAGGTCCATTGGTGAATGAGTTTTCAGGTAAAAATCTGGATTCATTATATCTGTTGATAGAGTAGTTTTGCTAGACTTGGCCCCATTTAACAGACTAGCGGTAGTTCAGCCACGCTGTTTTCTATCTTTAGATTTTTCTTTTTGTTTGATGAGTTGTCGGTCGAGTTTATCCACCATGAGATCGATCGCAGCATATAAATCATCTGCCTGTGCATCCGCATATACTTCTCCACCTCTAATTCTTATCGTGGATTCAGCTTTTTGCCTCTGCTTCTCTACGCTTAAGATTACATTTACATTTGTAATTCGGTCGAAATGACGTTCGAGGCGTTCTGCCTTGGTTTCGACGTAGTTTTTTAGGGCTTGGTTTATATCCAGATGATGGCCGCTGACGTTTATTTGCATGGATCCTCCTTTAGGATATGTGATTACTTGTTACTAATTTTGACTTGCGTATCTGTGTTTGGTTCGCACAAAACGATGGTTTATATGAGTTGTTTTCGTTCATTTGAGGGTGGAATTAGTAAGGACTCCCTGTATTTGGCGATTGTGCGTCGAGCGACCTTGATGTCCTGATCAGCCAACATATTGGCAATCTTGCTATCGCTTAGTGGTTTCTTTGGGTTTTCCTCCGAAACTAGTTTCTTAATGAGGGCTCGAATCGCGGTTGAGGAGACTTCGCCGCCGGTATGTGTACTCACGTGGCTTGAGAAGAAATATTTTAATTCGAAAACCCCTGCTGGAGTATGCATATACTTCTGCGATGTAACTCTCGAAATTGTTGATTCATGAAGATCGACTGCCTTAGCAATGTCATTTAGTACCAGAGGCTTCATGGCCTGCTCACCATACTCAAGGAAGTCGCGTTGAAATTCTACGATCTTCGTAGCGACTCGCAGCAGGGTATCGTTTCTTTGTTGAAGAGAGTTGATGAACCACCTGGCTTCCTGAAGATTATTCTTTAGGTATGTTTTGTCACTGCTCTTTGTAGCGGGATTGATCATCGAAACGTATTCTGGATTTACCCTTATTCGAGGCGCGGACTTTGGGTTCAGCTCGACGACCCATCGATTGTTCTTTTTCGATACATATATATCTGGTTCGATATATTCGATATTGCTATCTGCGATATCGCTTCCTGGTCGGGGATTAAGTGAAAGGATGAGTGCGAGGACCTCTCGTAAGTTATTCTCCTTCAGACGTGTCTTTCGAGAGATTGCCGAATAATCACGATTCGCGAGTTGCGCAATGTGTTGCTCCACCACCGTAATGGCCTCTGTTCTCCAGGGCGTTTCTACCGGCAGACTCCGTAGCTGGATCGATAGGCATTCTCTGACGTCTCGTGATGCGATACCGATTGGGTCCAGATGCTGAATCAGGTTGAGTACCGCTTCGACCTCATCGAGTTCTAACTCCCACTCAGGAGGCGTGCTTTCCAATACCTCTTGCGTAGATATAGTTAGGATCCCGTTGCTATCCAAACCGTCCAGGATGGCCAGGGCGATGAATTCATCACTCGCGCTTAGGCGTAAGAGATTTACCTGGTCGAGTAAATGCGAATGAATGGAGGTGGCTTCGCTGTTCCTGTTCTCGAAATAGTTGTCATCACCTTCAAAATCGTTTCGATGGTTTGTAACGGGAATAGCCTCGTCGAAGATGTCTTCCCAAACGCTGTCTACGGGTAGATCGTCTGAAATCGTATCAGCGTCAATTTCCTGACTGGTATCTGGAACCGCTTCGCCGTCCAACTCAGGATCGGGCGGTATGTCTGACGGATCGATATCTGACTCCGGGTTGACATCTGACTCTGAATCGATAGGCGTCTCAGAATCTTCATTGACCGGATCATCTAAGTTTTCGGGGCTATCAAGTGTGGTTTGTTCGTCGCTTTCATTGGGATCGTCTGGCTGCAATTCCTCCAGCATGGGATTGGTGTCCAATGCTTGTTGAATTTCCAGTTCAAGATCCAGGGTAGAGAGCTGCAGCAAGCGAATTGCCTGCTGCAGTTGAGGGGTCATCCTCAGTTGCTGACCCATCTTTAACGTTAATGCTGGTTTTAGTGCCATAACCAATGATACTTCAGCGTTGACGATGAGTTAACTCTATTTGCAGATATCGTTACATTCGGAAGTTTTCACCGAGGTAAATTTGTTTGACCAATTCATTTTCCAAGACCAGGTCTGGAGGACCGTCAAAAATAATTGATCCCTCGTTGACGATATATGCCATATCGCAGATATCCAGAGTCTCCCGGACGTTGTGGTCAGTAATCAGGACGCCTATATTTCGTTCGGACAGCTGGGTGATAATACGCTTGATATCGTTAACCGATATCGGATCGACGCCCGCGAATGGCTCGTCCAGAAGTATGAAGTGTGGGTCTGTGGCGAGCGCTCTGGCGATCTCTAAGCGCCGACGTTCCCCTCCAGACAAAGACATACCGATACTATCTCGAATGGACGTAATCTGGAACTCGCCTAACAACTCCTCGAGCTTCTCGTTTCTCTGGTCCTGGGAAAGATCCCGGCGGGTTTCTAATATGGCCAGGATATTTTCGGCGACGCTTAGCTTTCGAAAAACAGATGCTTCCTGCGGAAGGTAACCTATGCCGGAACGTGCACGCTTGTGCATGGGTTCATGGGTTAAGTCATGGTCATCGAGCAATACTCTCCCTCTGTCATGTATCAAGGAGCCGACGATCATGTAAAAGCACGTGGTTTTTCCGGCACCGTTTGGGCCGAGTAGACCTACTACCTGTCCGCTGTTGACACTGATGCTGACATCTCGAACGACCTGTTTGGTTCTATAACTTTTTTCGAGATGCTGGGCCTTTAAGGTATGCACGGCCACTATTTCGCTGTGTTGTATTTGATCTTGACTCTCTCGCCGTTATTTTGGCCGCTTTTCAGGTTCACGATTCCTTCCTTGACGTCGTAAAAAACGAGTTCCCCGGTAAATTCATCATCCATCTGACGCAGTCGTGCATTCCCAGATAAATGAACCTTCTGTTCCAGGATAAAATATTTAATTCGACGTGCGTCAGCGTAGACTTTTTCTTTGTTGTCCGGTTGTTGCTCTAGATGGGCGAGCTTGTCCGAACCTTCATCCGTTCGCGCGATGACCTCGATAACCTCACCCTCTTTGTTGGTAATTATTTCAACTTCATCTGCCAGTATGTGCATTGACCCCTGGGCTATCGAAACGTTGCCACGGTATACGGTCGAGCCAACCTTTTCATCGACAACGCCGGAGTCTGCTTCAACCAGGAATGGTTCTTCATGGTCTGTGCTTAGTGCTGTTGCGTGACCAGAAAAAAGGAACGCCCAGATAAAGATCAGTAATCGAATTGACATGAGCCGTCGTAAGGTTGAAAGACTGAAATAGTATAGAAAGTTCAGCCCTCTGAAGCTATCTCCGATGAGCTGGTAGATAGATGGTGTTCACTCGATCTGATGATGTAGAAAAAAATAGGAACCTGCCCTGGTCAAAATTTGCCTGCATCCCCGCAGCGGTGGTCCTGCCACTATTGTCATCAATATAAACTTTCTTGTCTGTCTCTGCGTAATCTCTTCCAGGATAGACGGTTAGACTTTCAGTCTGGATATTGATGAATCTACCGTCTGGTTGTTGCTTGATCGCAAGTACGTTTTCCCACAGTTCAACGGCCTCTTCTCTAAATGTGGACTGTGAGAGCAGGCGACCATGTTTGGCGGTGATTGCCCAGGGGATGGAATCGTCGGAGAACAGGACAAGACTAGGCGTTGTTAGGGTGGTGAGGTCGGTCAACGGAAAGTGCGTGAATCTTTCAGCACTCAGTTCATGATCCAAAGTTCCACTTTCAGAGTATTGCCGGATAGTCGCGTCCAGCATGTATAGGTCTGGATCATTTCGTGTTAAATCTTCAATTTCGGTGTCAGGGTTCGAATCTTCCAGAAACCAGTTCGTGGCGAATGCTACAACAATTATGATGCAACTCAGGATAATGGCACGGCTTGTCATTAAGCTGTCCCCGGAATTAACTGGCGATCGCGGTATTGTATAGAGTAATCAGGTATCCAAGCCAGATTGCGAGCAATAGCGCTCCTTTTATCCTACTAATCTTCCTTTCCTTATTCTTACCTACCGCGAAGAAGATAAGGGCTGCAGTAAGTAACAGCATAACCAGGTAATCACGCCAGAATACCTGCGGGCCTACTTCAGTAGGTGCCAGAATACATGGAATAGATAGGACAGCGAGTATATTGAATATGTTGGAGCCGACGATATTGCCAATAGCAAGGTCAGTTTGACCCTTTAGTGATGAAGCTAGGGATACCATTAGCTCGGGTAGGCTCGTTCCCACCGCAATTATCGTGAGTCCAATGACAAGTTCGCTCACTCCAAGGCTTTGGGCGATATTGATGGCGGACCATACCAATAGCTCTGCGCTTGCAAGCAGGAAAAGTAGGGAAATGATCAACCTGATAACACCCTGCTTCGTAGTAATTTCGGGTATTTCCACCAATTCTTCTATCTCAGGTGGTATTTCGGACGATTTTCCCTTTTCGGAAACCAGGCGCCAGAGAAACAATGCGAGGCCAAAGAACAATAGCAGACCGTCCCAGATATCCAATTTGAAATCTACGAGTGCTATGCCACAACAAACAGTTACAAATATGAGGATGGGTATATCCTCCCGTAGGAGTTCTACCTTGAATCGAAGAGGGATAATCAGGGCGGTTATCCCGAGTACCATGCCTACATTAGCGATGTTGGATCCTATGGCATTCCCAACGGCGAGGTGCGCTTCCCCTTGTAGAGAGGAGGTGATCGCAACGAAAATTTCCGGGGCTGATGTTCCTAGGGCAACGATTGTTAGCCCGATGATCATCGGTGACACTGATATATTTTTCGCGGTTGCTATAGATCCGACAACGAATTCGTCGGCGCTCTTAAAGAGAATCAGGAAACCCACCAGCATGGCGGCACATAACAGTAGTATGTCGAGCAACTTACGGTTCCCTGAAAAAGCGTGCCATTAAATTTCGATTCCGCCTTATTTGCAAGAATAGTTTGCGACAATTGGCTGCAAGACCGGGAGTATTGAGGCCGTTTGGATAATCGTGAGAGTGCCGCGGCGATTGTGTTTGTGACTACCTGGCGATAATGTTGACGAAAATCGCGATTTCAAATGACTATGACTGACCATATCGTGTTGGAGAACGTCGTATTTACCAGAGGCGTTCGCAGGATATTCTATGACGTGAGCCTTCGCATACCCAGAGGTAAAGTAACGGCGATCATGGGGCCTAGTGGTACAGGCAAAACCACCTTGCTAAGGCTTGTAGGTGGTCAAATAGTTCCGGATTCTGGCAGAGTGTGGGTTGACGAGCAGGAGATACCCAAGCTCTCTCGTGAAGCTCTGTTTTACGTCAGAAAGTCCATGGGAATGCTGTTTCAGTCAGGCGCCCTGTTCTCCGACTATTCCGTGTTCGACAATGTGGCTTTTCCTCTTAGGATACACACCGATCTGCCGGACCAGATGATTCGCGACCTGGTGTTGCTCAAACTGCAATCTGTGGGGCTTCGAGGCGCTGCTGACCTTTTCTCGTCTGAGCTGTCAGGTGGTATGCACAGACGTGGTGCTTTAGCGCGAGCGATAGCACTTGATCCCAAGATCATTATGTATGACGAGCCATTCACCGGTTTGGACCCCGTTGCGATGGGTGTCATTGTGTTACTGATTCAGACGCTCAATCAGGTATACGGGATGACAAGTATCATCGTTTCTCATGATATCGCCGAAACCGCGAGCATTGCGGACATGGTCTACTTAATTTCGGACGGTAAAGTTGTTGGTGCGGGTTCGCCAGATCACCTGTATAAAGAGGACTCGCCGCGAGTTCAGCAGTTTATTAAGGGACTACCTGATGGGCCGGTTCCATTTCATTATCCTGCCGCGGATTTTGAGGATGAATTGTTAGAGGAAATCCCAAACCGGTAGCAATATGAGTAAGCGACGCTGTCATACCTACGCCGAATAGGTCATTACTGCCTTGAGTCCATTGCGACCCTGGGTCGAGCGGGGCGAGTGTGGTGGCACGCGATATGGCGTAAGCCAGAGTGGAAGAATTGGCCGCTGATCGTTACGCAAATTTATCGATTGGGCGTATTGTCGGTCGTAATAACGGTAATGTCGGGCTTCTCGATTGGAGCGGTGTTAGCCCTGCAGGGCTATAACCAATTGGTGCGTTATGGGTCTGAGAGCGCGCTGGGTCTTGGTGTTGCCCTGGTGCTTGTCATGGAGATCGGGCCTGTAGTGTCGGCACTTTTGTTTGCGGGTCGAGCAGGCTCGGCAATAACCGCCGAAATTGGACTAATGAAAGCTACTGAGCAGTTAAGTAGTATGGAGATGATGGGAGTGGACTCGCTTCAGCGAATCGTCTCCCCCAGATTGTGGGCAGGTTTTATAGCCATGCCGATTCTAGCGTTAATGTTTAGTGTAGTGGGGATCTGGGGTGCTGCCCTTGTGGGTGTGGAATGGCTCGGTGTATATGAGGGTGCTTTTTGGTCAGGTATGCAGGACGGCGTTACGTTTTCTGATCATGTGTTGAAAGGTATCGTAAAGTCGGTGGTATTCGGACTGGTAATTACCTGGGTAGCGGTCTTTGAAGGGTATGACTGTCAAGCGACCTCGGAAGGTATTGCATCTGCCACGACACGTGGCCGTTGTATATTCGTCTGTTTCGGTACTGGTACTGGATTTTTTCCTGACCCTTATCATGTTTAACATCTAAAGGACCCGATATGCAGCCTCGTTCTATTGAAATAGTAGTTGGTGCGTTTATTCTTGCTGGTATCTTGTCGCTGGCAATTATTGCGTTTCGTGTCAGTGGTTTTAATCTGGGTAATGAAACGTCCTCATATAGTGTTTACGCGCGGTTCGAAAATCTCGGTGGTCTCGTTGTTCGATCCAAAGTTAGTATTTCCGGTGTTGTTGTTGGTCGAGTAGCGGAAGTCAGTTTCGACCATGAGACGCTCACAGCATTGGTGCGTATGGAGATAGACAGAGATATCAATCAAATCAGCACGGATACGACGGCAGCGATACTGACTGAAGGGTTGTTAGGGGGAAAATACATAGGTCTCAGTCTGGGCGCGGAGGAAGAATTTGTGACCGATGGAGGCGAGTTAATAGATACTCAGTCAGCGATCGTGCTTGAAGAGTTAATTGGTCAGTTTTTGCTGAAACAGTTTTAGGATACCCTATGAATTTGCGTACATTGTCAGTAGTAGTGTTGTTATTTATAGCCACACCTTGCTCTGGTGCTATTTCACCCTATGAGTCGGTAAAGTCTGCGACTGACGATTTGCTAGCAAAGTTGAATAAGTTGCGGCCAGCCTATGATACAGACCAGGGCCACTTTTTTAGTGAGATCGATAAAGCGTTAGCACCCTTTGTCGACTTCGAAGGATTCTCCCGTGGGGTCATGGCAAAGTTTTATCGTCGCGCGACCCCGGATCAACGCACCGCCTTTGCGGAACGATTTCGAGAGTTACTTATCCAGACGTACGCAAAAGCGCTGGTTGAGTTCGATAATCAAAAGGTTGTCGTCCGTGAAGATGTGAAAACCGGTAGAGACGCATCCAGAGCGGCAGTTACTCTGGATATCCACGGTAAGAATGGCGCGATTTATCCAGTGGAGTATTCGCTGGTGTTAAAGGATGACGTGTGGAAACTACGTAATGTGGTGATCAATGGCATCAATATTGGGCTGCAATTCAAATCCCAATTTGGTTTTTACATGCAGAAACATAGAAACGATATCGATAGTGTCATTGAAGCATGGCGCGTTGATGGTTGATGATCGGATGAGTGTGACGCTTCAAGGATTGGTCAGTATTGATTCGGTGGTCAGTTTTAGTGAACTAATGATGTCCGAATTGAATAACAGTCGTTCAGCTAAAGTGGTGTTTGATCTATCCAAGCTTGAGTTAGAAGGTTCAGCAGTGATTGCGCTTCTGGTGGGAGTGATGCGGGAAGCTAGAAGACTTGGAATCGAGATAGAGTACAAGTCCTGCTCTACCAGTCTGATCGAGATTGCGGAAGTAAGCGGCGTCGATCAGATTCTTCCACTATCGAAATAGTTTATGACAGTCGAGATTTAAGGAGTCCTGATGGACAGCGACAAAGTGAAAGAAATTCTGTCATCCGGGCTGGGTGACTGCGATATCAGGATGGAGATTGACGGTAATAAGGTCGTACTAAATCTTGTTTCCAATGTGTTTGAAGGACTGTCACGGGTAAAGCGTCAGCAAAAAGTTTATGCACTTCTAAATGACATGATTGCAAGTGGCGAAATCCATGCTGTAACCATAATAACTCAGACCCCTGATGAGATAGGCGGCTAAAGAAATGGAAAGATTACTCATAGAAGGTGGGGCAAGACTTGACGGGGAGCTACGTGCATCAGGAGCCAAGAACTCGGCATCGATTATGTTGCCGGCCGCGTTGCTCGCTGATGACCCGGTTACGATCAGCAATGTCCCCCATTTAAGGGACATAACGACAATGATAGAGCTTCTCGGATCGATGGGTGTCGAGGTTGTCATTGATGAAAAGATGAATGTTGAGATTCACGCTAACAGTATCAAACGATTCACGGCGCCCTATGATCTCGTGAAGACAATGCGGGCTTCCTTCACTGTACTCGGACCTCTGCTTGCTCACTACGGTCATGCGGAAGTGTCTTTGCCCGGCGGTTGTGCGATTGGGCCACGTCCTGTTGATCAGCACCTGCGAGGGCTTGAGGCACTAGGGGCGAGGATTGAAATGGAAGATGGTTATGTCAAGGCGAGGGTGGATGGTCGACTGAAAGGTGCGCGCGTCTATTTTGACATCAGTACTGTTGGCGGGACAGAACACATCATGATGGCTGCCACTCTTGCCGATGGTGAGACGGTCCTGGAGAACTGTGCACGAGAGCCTGAAATTGTGGATCTCGCAGATTGCCTAAATGCGATGGGAGCCATCGTTGAAGGTGCAGGGACAGAGACCATTACAATTAACGGTGTTGATTCGCTAAAGGGTTGCACCCATCGGGTAATTGCCGATCGGGTAGAGACCGGAACGTATCTGATTGCGGCTGCCGCGACAGGCGGGCGGGTAAAAGTTCGGGATGCGAACCCCGATCATCTGGAATTGCTAATCGAGAAGTTGAAAGAGGCGGGAGCGTTGATCAACCTGGGTGAGGACTGGATAGAGTTGGATATGCAGGGGAGGCGTCCTAAAGCCATTAGCCTTGTGACTGCACCATATCCAGCGTTTCCGACCGATCTGCAGGCACAGATTATTGCGCTAAATAGTATTGCAGAAGGCACCGGGACCATCAAAGAAACGGTTTTTGAAAACCGATTTATGCATGTGCATGAAATGAGCAGGATGGGAGCGCGTATTCGTCTTGAGGGAAATAATACGACTGCGATAGTCGAGGGAGTTGAAAAATTACAGGGCGCTCCGGTCATGGCAAACGACCTGCGTGCATCTGTAAGTCTGGTGATAGCCGGTTTGGTAGCGGAAGGCACTACCGTGGTCGACAGGATTTATCATATTGATCGAGGATACGAACAGGTCGAGGAAAAACTAAACAAACTCGGCGCAAATATTCAGCGTGTGGCCAGCGCATGACCGAGGTCAGAGTGAAAAGACTTCAATACGCCGATGATGATTTCGAGGCGTCTCTCGATTCATTACTCTCGATCTCAGACGAAGAAGTTGAGGGTGTCACCGATACTGTCAGGGAAATCATCGCGTCTATAAGGGATCGAGGTGACCAGGCGCTCCTGGAATATACTGAACGTTTGGATAAATTGTCGGCGGATTCACCAGATAGACTCGAAATCTCCAAGTCTCGTCAACAAGAAGCGCTTGAGACAATTGATCCTTTGGTAAGACAGGCGCTGGAGTCGGCGGTTGATCGGGTAAAGAACTACCACAAGCAACAGCTAAAGGCTTTTGGTAGTGGTGCCGACTGGGAGTATAAGGATCCTGAAGGTAATCGTCTGGGACAGATTGTTCGGAGTATGCAACGAGTAGGCCTTTATGCCCCGGGCGGCAAGGCTGCCTATCCTTCGACCGTCTACATGACTGCAATTCCGGCAAAGGTGGCGGGTGTTAAGGAAGTTATATTGGCTGTGCCTACGCCGAGTGGAGAACTCAACGAGACATTACTGGCGGCAGCCAGACTTTGTGATATTGATAGAGTGTTTACTATCGGTGGCGCTCAGGCTATTGCCGCACTCGCCTATGGCACGGAGACGATCCCGAGAGTTGATAAGATTGTTGGTCCGGGCAATGTTTATGTCGCTAAAGCGAAAGAACAGGTCTATGGCGATGTCGGTATCGACATGGTGGCGGGCCCTTCTGAAGTCGTTATCGTTGCCGATTCATCGGCGCGAGCAGACTGGTTAGCGCTCGATATGTTTGCTCAGGCTGAACACGATGAAATGGCGCAGGCCATTCTTATTAGTTCAGATGGGCTGTTGTTGGACGCCGTTGAAAAGGAGGTTCGGGATCGGCTTGAAGAAATGCCCAGAAAAGAGATTGTCAGAGAATCTCTTGGAAAACGTGGTGCGCTAATTCAAGTTGGCTCTACCGAGGAGGCCTTGAAGGTGGTTAATCGAATTGCACCTGAGCATTTGGAGTTGGCTGTTGGCGACCCATCTGATGTGATTGACGGCGTAAAACATGCTGGCGCTATCTTTATAGGAGCTCACAGTGCAGAAGTGGTAGGTGACTATACTGCCGGGCCGAGCCATGTGTTGCCGACTTCAGGTACTGCTCGATTTGGATCGCCGCTTGGCGTCTATGATTTTCTAGTCAAAACATCAATTATAGAATGTTCCCCAAAGGGCTCAGTGAACCTCAGCAGAGATGCAGCACTGATTGCCGGAGAAGAAGGACTGTACGCCCATGCAGAGTCTGCCAAGTCCCGGGTTGAGGGCTAACAGCGATACTTCTATAGAGGCCCCAAATGTCAGACGGTCCCGTTAACCGTTACCAGGCAGCGCTCAATGCTGGTGAAATTCAATACGATGACGCTCAGCAATTGGTGGTTGAAGAGCTGCAGCGTTTGTTCGATGAACTGACCCGGACTCCTGAGCGTCAGGGACTATTTTCCAGGGTGTTTGTTTCCAAAATATTTGGCGGATCGGCAGATGGTCCCATATCTGGTCTATACCTGTGGGGAGGCGTGGGTAGAGGCAAAACCTATCTGATGGATATTTTTTACGAGTGTCTTCCGTTCGACCAAAAAACGCGATTACATTTTCATCGTTTTATGCGATTGGTGCATCGACGATTAAAAGAGAATCAGGGTACACCGGATCCGCTTAAGCACATTGCGGCGAAATTCGCTGAAGATGCCCGTGTCATCTGCTTTGACGAGTTTTTCGTCAGTGATATCACTGATGCGATGTTGCTCGCGACTCTGCTTGAGGAGTTGTTTAGGAGAGGTGTGGTTCTGGTTGCCACTTCAAACGTGGAGCCTAAAAACCTATACAAAAATGGACTGCAGCGTCGAAAGTTCCTGCCTGCTATCGATTTGATCTATGAGAATACCGTGGTTTTGAACGTTGATGGTGACCGTGATCATCGCTTGAGAGCGCTGCAGTCAGCAGAAATCTACCACTCTCCATTAGATCAGTCTGCTGAAGACAATCTGCGCCTGTGCTTCTCGTCGATTGCGCCAGACATCTCACCAGACACCTCTCCAAATAGGGGTGAAGAGGGCGCCGCTCTTGAGATCGAGGGTCGTACTATCAATGCATTTCGATGCGCCGAGGGGGTCGTGTGGTTTGATTTTTACGAGATATGCGATGGTCCCAGGAGTCAAAACGACTACATCGAACTTGCGAGGTTATTTCAAACCGTCCTGGTGGCTAATGTTCCGAAAATGGAAGCAGATAACCTCACACGCCGGTTTATTAGCCTGGTAGACGAGTTCTACGATCGCAACGTGAAACTGATTCTTTCGGCGGCCGTACCAGTAGAGGAACTATATGCGGGGAATCTGTTATCGTTTGAGTTTGAGCGAACCGTAAGTCGCTTGAAAGAGATGCAGTCGCAGGAGTATCTTGCCACTGAGCATCGACCATGACTCGGTAGAGCCAAGTCGCTGATTTTCCAAGGAATAAACTAGCGGATATTACTTGCGAAACACCAGGCGCTTGGGTAATATTCGCGCTCCCGATCGAGGGTCCTAAACCGAGGTCCAAACAGCCTCAGAGCAGGCTCGCCAGGGGCAAGGGCCCTAAGTAGAGATTATGAAAACAATTAGCACGAAAGAAGAGAATGTACGACGTGGCTGGTATCTTGTCGACGCAACTGACAAGACGCTGGGCCGATTGAGCACGCAAATCGCGAATCGTATTCGTGGCAAACATAAGCCTGAATATACGCCAAATGTTGATACTGGCGATTATGTGGTAGTGGTCAATGCCGAAAAGGTCCGAGTGACTGGAAACAAAGAGAACGACAAGCTCTATCACCACCACACCGGCTACCCAGGTGGTATAAAGTCCATAACGCTTGGTAAGTTGCTTCAGGAGAAACCAGAGAAAGCGATTGAAATGGCAGTTAAGGGTATGATGCCCAAGAACAAACTAAGCCGATCAATGCTTGGCAAATTAAAGGTTTATGCCGGCAATGATCATCCCCATGTTGCGCAACAACCACAACCTCTCGAGATTTAAGCATGACCCAATACTACGGTACAGGACGAAGAAAATCCTCCAAGGCCAGAGTCTTTCTAAACACTGGTGGCGCGGGACAAATCCTTGTAAATAATCGTCCGCTCGACGAGTACTTTGGTCGTGAGACAGCTCGCATGATCGTACGCCAGCCGCTTGAACTGGTTGAACTCAACGATAAGTTTGATCTAAAGGTTTCGGTGCGTGGTGGTGGTAGTTTTGGTCAGGCTGGAGCGATCCGGCACGGTATTACCAGAGCGCTTCTTGAGTATGATGAAACCTTGCGACCTCCGTTGAGACAAGCAGGGTTTGTGAGTAGAGACGCGCGGGTTGTTGAGCGTAAGAAAGTGGGTCTGCGTAAAGCGAGAAAGCGTCCACAGTACTCCAAACGTTAGGTTGCTATCGAGGCATAAAATCTATCCTGACACGCGGTTTTTTGTTGTTTTAACCAGGTTGTCTCTCAATATTTTTTTCATCTACTGTGGTAGAATGGTGCTCTGGCCGTGGTTGGTCAAAGCACCAGTCAAGTTCGAACCGACAGGAGTATATAGTGAGTGAAGACGGCGCCGATAAAGGACGGCGTAATTTTCTAATTGGCGCAAATCTGGTTGTTGGATCGGTAGGCGTCGTAGGTTGGGCAGTACCATTTGTAGCTTCCTTTAATCCAAGTGCGAAGGCGCTCGCAGCGGGTGCGCCCATCAAGGTTGATGTGTCGAAACTGGGACCTGGAGGTATATTGGGTCCAATTCCGGCCTGGCGCGACAAACCCATATTTATTGTGAAGCGATCCGACACGATGCTCGGTAAGCTCAATTCACAGAATACACGTCTCGCAGACCCAGGGTCTGAACGAGAGCAGCAGCCGGAATACGCAAAGAACGATACGAGATCAATCAGGCCAGATATTCTCGTGCTGGTGGGTCTTTGCACCCATCTTAGTTGTTCACCAAAATTTAGACCTGCGTTGAAGCCTGAAACGTTTGATCCTGAATGGCTGGGTGGCTTCTACTGTCCATGCCACGGTTCAAAATTTGATCTTGCCGGCAGGGTGTATGCGGGTGTACCAGCTCCATCAAATATGGAAGTTCCGCCGCACTATTTTGAATCGGACTCGGTTATTGTTATTGGCGAAGATGAGGGCACTGCATGATAGCTGCGTTCAAGAACTTCATGGATTGGATTGATGCTCGGTTACCGGTGACGGAGACCTACGAAAAGCATATGTCCAAATATTATGCGCCAAAGAATTTTAACTTCTGGTACTACTTTGGTGTTCTGGGATTTATCGTTCTTGTTAATCAGTTGATGACAGGTATTTGGCTCACAATGAGCTATAACCCAACCGGGGAAGGGGCTTTTGCATCGGTTGAGTACATCATGCGTGATGTCGAGTTTGGCTGGCTATTGAGATATATGCACTCCACCGGGGCATCAGCATTTTTTGTTGTTGTTTACCTGCATATGTTCAGAGGGCTGCTTTACGGTTCTTACCAGAAACCCAGAGAATTGATATGGATCTTCGGAATGCTGATCTATGTTGCGCTCATGGCTGAGGGATTTTTTGGGTACCTGCTGCCCTGGGGGAATATGTCATTCTGGGGAGCCCAGGTCATCGTGTCTCTTGCTGGCGCAATTCCCTTTGTAGGTGAGGACCTTGCGGTCTGGATACGGGGCGATTTCAATATGTCCGGGGTAACCCTCAATAGATTCTTTGCCCTGCATGTGGTTTTGGTACCGTTAGTATTGCTGGTGCTTGTGGTTCTGCATGTTCTGGCGTTGCATGAGGTTGGCTCCAATAATCCTGATGGAGTCGATATCAAAAAGAATGTGGATGAGGATGGCAAACCACTGGATGCGATACCATTTCATCCTTATTACACGATAGGTCACGATCTCCCGGCGATAGTTGTGTTTCTTTTCATCTTCTGTGCGGTGATGTTTTTCTATCCGGACGGGGGTGGATACCTTATTGAGCACCCGAATTATGAACCGGCAGATCCACTAAAGACTCCTGATCTTATTGCGCCAGTCTGGTACTACACGCCGTTTTATTCGATGCTCCGAGCCGCAACCTTCCCGTTGTTCGGCCTTGATGCAAAATTTTGGGGGCTTGTGGTGATGGCTGGAGCCATTGCAATACCATTTGTACTGCCATGGCTGGATAAATCGCCGGTGCGTTCAATTCGATACAAGGGTACGCCCAGTAAGGTTTTCCTGACTTTATTTGTGATCTCATTTTTTATATTGGGATACCTGGGAACAGTGCACCCTACACCGATAAAAACGATGATTGCCCAGATCTGTACTGCTATCTACTACGCGTATTTTCTGCTGATGCCCTGGTATACCAGCGTTGAAGCCACCAAGCCGGTGCCAGAACGGTTGACGATGCCATGAAGCTAGTAAGTGCTTGTTTGCTATTTGGATTGTCTCTTTCCGTAATGGCGGCTGAGTCCACCATCCCATTGCTAAATATGACGCCTGACCTGGATGACAAGGCCTCGTTGCAGCGTGGTGCAAAAACCTACATGAACTACTGTCTCGGTTGTCATTCGTTACAGTATCAACGCTATGAGCGCACTGCGAATGATCTCGGTATACCGCACGATCTAATCCTGGAGCACCTGATTTTTGATCCTGATACGAGAATTGGGTCGCTTATCGAAAACTCCCTGTCACTGTCGAGCGCGAAAACGTGGTTTGGTGCGGCGCCGCCTGATCTCACTTTATATACATCTTTGAAAGGAACTCCTGACTATATCTATACGTATCTGAAGAGTTTTTATGCAGATCCAGCGAGGCCTTTCGGAGTAAACAATCTTCTGTTTGAGAACGTCGGGATGCCGCACGTTCTACTTGATTTGCAAGGACTTCCCAGAAAGGTATGTAAAACAAAGTTGGAAGCAGATGGCAGTACACAGGAACCTTGCGAGACAGATGTCATCGTTGACGGTCGCTACATGCTTGAAGTAGACGGCAGTGGTTCGATGAGTCCTGATGAGTATGATCGGGTTGCCTACGATCTAACTAACTTTCTCTATTATGTCGCAGAGCCGACCCGCCAGGAACGAGAGCGGTTGGGTGTCTACGTCTTATTGTTCCTGGCATTTTTCTTTGTCTTTACGTATCTCCTTGGTAGGGAGTATACGAAGGAATTTCACTAACGCATTGTAGTGGTATAACACCAGAGGGGTTAATTAATGGGCGTAGAAGCCAAACACTCGTCGATGATTTTTTATTCAGACGGAAACGATCACTATAGTCAGCGAGTACGTCTTGTGCTTGCTGAGAAAGGTGTTGCTGTTGAGATTTTAGATGTTGAACCGGGCAACATGCCAGAAGACCTGGCGGATCTAAATCCTTATAACAGCCTGCCAACGTTGGTGGACCGCGATCTGGCGCTATACGAGTCCAGGGTTATTATGGAGTATCTCGATGAGCGGTTTCCGCATCCTCCTTTGCTGCCAGTCTATCCAGTGGCGCGCGCACAAAGCCGATTATTCATGTATAGAATTCAGCGGGATTGGTGCGGCTATGTAGACACCATAGTGGCGGGGCGTTCCAAGGACACGGTGATAGACAGATCACGAAAGGAACTGCGTGAAAGCCTCATCGCTATTGCTCCTATATTAGCAGAGAAGCCATTCTTCATGAACGAAGAGTTTACCCTGGTGGATTGCTGTGTTGGACCCATTCTATGGCGACTGCCGGAGCTGGGCATTGAACTACCTCCGAAACACGGTAAGCCGATCCATAACTATATGGACAATCTGTTTAATCGAGAGTCTTTCCAAGCCAGCCTGTCAGAGGCAGAGCTGGATATGCGTGACTAGGTCGCTGCGCGGCTAAGCCAACCATGTCCATGACATCCAGCGTTCCGTATTTGTTGCGGGGTATGCACGAATGGATCTTGGATAATGGTTGTACTCCCTATCTTGTTCTTGATGCCACAGTGCAAGGCACTCTCGTGCCGGAGGAATACGTCAAGGAAGGTCAGATTGTTCTGAATATCGGACCGTCTGCGATTAGAGATTTGCATATCGAACAGGATTTCCTGTCGTTTGATGGTAGGTTTCAGGGTGTTGCAAGGGAGATTTACGCGCCTATGGGTGCAGTGCTGGGGATCGTTGCTCGGGAAAATGGTGAAGGTATGTGGTTTCCCAGGGAAGACGAGGAAAGCCCGGAACCTGATCCACCCGGATCTCCTACGTTAAAAGTTGTGAAATAAATGTCACTAGAAATTAGTTAAGGTAATCGAATACCTTAACAATCTTCTGTATTCCGTATACCTGTCGTGTTTCTTCCACTGCGAGGTCCGCTTCCTGCCTTGTCACTACCCCCATGAGATATACCACGCCGTTCTCGGTAACGACCTTTAGCCGATTTGCTTGCAGGTCGGTTGAGGAGGCGAGCCGTGTCCGGACTTTGCCCGATAGGTACGAGTCGTTGGCCCTGGAAATTAGTGATGTTGGTCCTGCCACAACCAGTTCGTTGTGTACGCGTTTAACGTTACGCATTTTGTCGACTACTTCGGTTGCCAATCCTATATGTTCTTCAGAGCTTACCTGACCTAAAATAAGTACATAGCCTTTAAAACTATTGATGTTGATGTGGGCATCTTCTAGTTCCGGGTGTGCTGCACGTACGTTTTTTAGTGCGAGAGTTTCGTTTCTTTCATCATCCAGTTTTGTATATGGAGAATCTTCATACTCAAGGAAGCTGTTGCTGCACCCCGCGAGGCTAATCGCGATCAATATGAAAAGCAGTTTCATCAATGTGCTCCTTTTAGGCGTAGTCATCGAGAGTGAATTCACATTTCATCCATTCCAGCGTATCAGAAATAGAGATAACATCGAATCGACAATCATGTTCCTGGAACGCTGGGTTTTTTAGTAGAAAGAACTGAGCCGTTCGTATTATTTTTCCAATCTTGCTGTAAGTCACAGTTTCGGCCGGAGTTCCACGATATGTGTCATTTCTATAGCGTACTTCCACGAATACCAAGGTTTTGTCCTTGCTGACGATTAGATCGATTTCACCACGGCGTGACCTGAAATTCCGAGAGACGAGTTGGTATCCGCGGTTCAACAGGTGTTTTAGTGCTTTTTCTTCTGCTGCAGAACCTAATGTTGCGGTTGAGATCTTCATGCATAAGTCCTATGAAGTCTCACCACCTACTGAGCGCTCATTGGAGCACTTACAGGTGTGCCGTCTTTAAATCGCGCCCACATAAGTTCTCGCTCTATCTCGTTGTTCTGGTTGAGTCTGATGATTCCCGTTGCACCGTATAGCCGTTCGTTGGAAAGCTCTTTGAGTTGTTGTAATCGGGGATATAACCGATGGGCGTCTAGGCCCATGGCATAGAAGGGAGCCAGTTGGCCGTCGGCTCGATTCCAGGTGGATTGGATTTTCTTCTGTATCGTATCAAATGAGGTCAGTTTCCAGGGAATGTCGCAAAACCTGATTCCGTCTAGATCTATTGCATCAATCCATGAATCACTGGATTCGTAGATGTGTGAGGTTGCGTAGACGGGAATATCCTCAGCATAAAAATGTTCCAGAGTAGGGTTGATACCACGTGCCTGGCCTGGGTTTGCGAGCAGAAAAATAAAGTCGATATCCTGTCGTCGTCTGGGTGTGAATTCGAATCGTTCGCCAATAATTCGTCTCAGGTCGCTTGCTCGCTTCTCGCTACTATCGATGTCCAGCAGTTTTTTGACCAAATCTGAATAGTCACGCTGATTGGAGAAGGTTGCGCTATCGACGATGTTGCCACCCTTAGCACGCCACCCCTGTTCGAAAGCCGCGAAGTTTCGTGAACCCCATTCTCTATCGGGATAGATAACAAGTGCATGTTTTAGGCGTTCGCTGTGGACCTGTTCAATAACCTGGATGATTTCGTCTTCGGGTGCCAGGCCAAATTGGTACAGGTTTGGGTTTAGGCTGTTGTCCGATGTTCTGTTGAGTGCCAATACGGGAATATTGAGGTTCAATGATGCTATCTCGGTGACGGCGTCTTTCGATAGCGGCCCAATGATCAGTTCCACGCCCTGGGCTTTTGCACGATTTACCAGTTCAGTGGCAGTTGCGGTGGTAGTGTCATAGATAATGATTTGTGCTGAGCCATTCTGTTCGTAATGTGCGGCGATGAAGCCATCTCTAATGGCCTGTCCCCTGGAACTTAGATCTCCCTGAAGTGGAAGTAACAATGCAATAACCGAGGGACGTTCACTGACAATTCTGGATAACATCTTGAGGCTTCGGGGCAATGATCTGGAGGCCGTATGGTGAGACCACGCTCTTTTCCACTTGTTCAATTCGTGCAATTGCTTCAAAGGATCGTTTTGATGCAGCTTGGCGAGGGCTGCTAGTGATAACCAGCCCCTTACATCGCTTGTGATTGCCCTATTTGCCTGTGTGGCCAGGCTTCGAGCCGGGACTTCCATTAACGATGAGAAGATCTGTTCATGGTTCTCTTCGAGCTCGCTGTCTTCCAATAGGCGATCTAGGTAGATCCGTTCTCTGGCGCTTGCGACAAAACTTCTGGTTTGCTGATAGGCATCCGACCTGGTTCTGGCGATGCTGGTCTGGTGATTTATGGTTAGCGTCGTGGACTGCAATCGCCTGTCGCCAAGAAACGATAATGCTCTCTTCGCATCTCCGTTAGCTACCGCAGTTCGCGCAGCCAGAATCAGGTAGTCTGTGGATGTTGATTCCACTGTATGAGGGTTTGAGATCAACTCGAGGATTTGCTTTGCCTGGCGAGCATCACCAAGGTCGAGCGCCCGTGCCGCTGCCGCCAGCCGAAACTCTGTAGCTGCGAGGTCTTCAGCCTGCTCGGCACGAATCAATAACGTCGAAAGTGACTGATCCGGGGCGCGGGGTTTTTTACCGGTCTCGCTTGGTCGCTCTGTGGGGGTGGTGCATCCTGTTAGCACGACCACGAAAGAAACAAATAAGTAGTGCTTCAGCATTGAGATCAGTCAGTGTTTTGTTTCAGGTATTATCACATATCCCAATGCGTCTTCTTAGGGATTTGTGAGCCCGGCGCGTAAGCTAACGAGGAGAGGTATGTGAGTAAAAGTGCAGACGAGCAAGGGAGATTGTATGTGGTTGCAACACCGATAGGAAATCTTGAGGACATAACCACGCGCGCCAGGCGGATACTCTCCAGTGTTTCCTATATTGCTGCTGAGGATACGCGCCATACCGGCAGTTTGCTTCAGCATCTCGGCGTTGATACTCCCACTCGTTCTTATCATGATCATAATGAGGCCCAGGTTACTCAGAAAATTATTGCAGATATTAGGAAAGGAGCCGATATCGCGATTGTTTCTGACGCGGGGACTCCTCAGATATCAGATCCTGGTTTCCGATTAGTCGAGCAGGCATTTGCGGGCGGTATAGAGGTCATTCCTGTGCCGGGTGCCAGTGCGCTAAGTGCCGCGTTGAGTGTGTCCGGGGTGGCGACGTCCAGGTTTGTATTCGAGGGATTCCTACCTTCAAAAAAGGGACAGAGACTTAAGGCGCTTCACCTGATTGCAAACGAACCTCGTAGCATGGTGTTTTACGAAGCGCCGCATCGAATACTGCGTATGCTGGAAGACATGGTGGAGACCTTGGGTAGTGATCGAAAGATCACCATATTCCGTGAGTTAACGAAGATTCATGAGCAGATTTTCCTTGGTTCCATAGGCGCCGCTACTCAAGCGCTGGAAGACGGTTCCATTCCGAGTAAAGGTGAATTTGTGGTTATTGTTGAAGGTAATCAGAAGGAAGGTGCGTTGGCAGATATGGAATCCGAGCATGTCATGCGTGAACTGATTCGGGAACTACCGGCCAGTAAGGCAGCAGAGATAGGCGCCCGTCTAACGGGAGAGCCGCGCAAGCGGCTTTATCAAGTTGCTCTAAGGCTTAAAAATAAATTGTGATGTGATGGATTTGGCATTAATCTGCCCCCGAGAGTTGACCAGACAATCGCCGCCTGAAAGGGGGGAGGAAAGTCCGGGCTCCACAGGATAAGGTGCCAGGTAACGCCTGGGAGGCGCGAGCCTATGGAAAGTGCAGCAGAAAATATACCGCCCTTTTAGGGTAAGGGTGAAATGGTGCGGTAAGAGCGCACCGCACTTGTGGTAACACAGGTGGCAGTGTAAACCCCACCTGGAGCAAGACCAAATAGGAATCCTAATGCTGTGATCCGCAGCTGGGTTCGGGTAGGTTGCTAAAGGTTCATGGTGACATGGATCGTAGATGAATGATTGTCCACGACAGAACCCGGCTTATTGTCAGCTCTCATTATAATAATGATACTTTTTATAATTAATTGATCTATACAGTGAAATATGGCGAAATAGTTAAGAAGTTACTTTAACTATAGGCACTATCTAACTGTATTAATTTCCTTTCTGTAAGAGGCCTTCCCCGCAACCTGGGAAATTCACCTAAGTTATTGTGTTTTAACAATAATTTGTCGTTTGGAACTTCTTGACAACCTGTTGCCCCCTTCTTATTGTGCATTGTGACAAAAAGTGGGTAATTGTGTGGTTTTGTGGGCGATTTTATAGCTAAGTAGCAGATCGGTCCTGGTGAAGTAGAGTTTGGTGGCATAAGTCTAAATATTGTGTCTCCTGCTTCCAGATTTTCCACAAATTAGCGATTCCTGAATCACAATTATAGGGTGTGGAACCAGGTGTTTCGAGGCGTAAACAACATAAATCTGGATGCGAAGGGTCGGCTGGCGATCCCAGTTCGCTATCGCGAGCAGTTGGCCAACCATTGTGGTGGTGAAATGGTCGTGACCATTGATACCGAGGAAAAATGTTTATTGATCTACCCGCGGCCGGAATGGGAAGACATTCAGCGTCGCGTTGAAAGTCTCTCCAGCTTCGAGGTTGCGACCAGACGTGTTCAGCGCTTATTAATAGGGCACGCGACCGATATTCAGATGGATGGAAGCGGCCGGATTTTGCTTACTCCACCTCTAAGAGAGTATGCGCAGCTCAAAAAGAAGGGTGTTTTGCTTGGTCAGGGCGCAAAGCTGGAACTATGGAACGAAGAGCACTGGTTGACCAGAAGGGATGAATGGTTAACAGATCCCACCGGTCTGGAAATTCCAGACGAACTTAAATCACTATCTCTGTAGTAGAAGTCCATTGGTGCACACTCACAAAACTGTCCTCCTCCAAGACGCAGTCGATGCCCTCGTGATTAACCCCAAAGGGAGTTATGTGGACTGCACCTACGGGAGAGGCGGTCACAGTCAGGCGATTGCCGACAAGATTGGTGATGAAGGCCGGCTATTGGTAATTGATAGGGATAGTGAAGCGATTACCCATGCGAGGAAAAAGTTTTCGGAAGATGATCGAGTCACTGTTGTACAGGGGTCTTTTAGCCAGGTTGCGCAGCATGTCGCCAGCTGTGACATGAGTTCAGTAGATGGTGTTCTTTTAGATCTGGGCGTGTCCTCGCCGCAGTTAGATTCGGGAGATCGAGGATTCAGTTTCTCCGAAGATGGACCGCTGGATATGCGGATGGATCGTGATCAGGGAATACCTGCGAGCGAGTGGGTTCAAAGTGCGTCAGAGGCGGAGATCGTCGAAGTGCTCAGAACTTACGGAGAGGAACGATTCGCGAGGCACATCGCTAGAAAAATTATTGAAGTTAGAGAAACTCAGACCATTGATCGAACAAAACTGCTAGTTGAGATTATTGAGTCGGCGGTTCCGATAAAAGAGAAGAATAAACACCCGGCAACCAGGTCTTTTCAGGCAATTCGCATTCACATCAATCGGGAACTGGAAGAGCTAAGAGAATGTCTTGCAGATGTTGTTGAGTTGCTCACATCAGGCGGTCGGTTAGTGGTCATTAGTTTTCATTCGCTGGAGGACAGGATCGTGAAGCGATTCATCCGGGAAATGGAAAGAGGATCGTTGCCGAAGAAACTCCCCGTTAGAGACGAGGATATTGATCGGTCACTGCGGTCGGTGGGAAGGCCGGTCAGGGCAGGGCAAGAAGAAGTGGCAGCCAATCGACGTGCTCGTAGCGCCACGATGAGAGTGGCGGAGAAGTTAGGGTGAATGCGCTGCTGGATACGTTTAGATGGCTCGGACAAGAGCGACGGCTTCTTGTCGTTGCTCTGGGCGTGCTGATTGTTATCACGGCACTTGCTGTTGTGGGTGCTTCTCATGAAACCAGGAATATGTATCGCGAAATTCAGGTGCTACAGAAGGAGCAGGATGACCTCGAAAGCGAATACGAAAAACTCGTTCTCGAGCAGAGTGCCTGGGCGAACAATACTCGGGTTGATCAAATTGCGAGGCACGATCTGAATATGGTTCCACCGGAAGTCGGTGAAGTTATCGTGGTGAGGAAATAGCATGCGTGTTCTCCTCGTTGCGTGTTCGGTCGTCATCGTGGGGGCTCTTATGGAGGCCCGGCTGGCGTATCTATATCTCATTGAAAAAGACTTCCTTCAGGACCAGGGCGATGCAAGAACGATACGCATGGAGAGAATTAATGCGCATCGTGGAATGATAAGAGACAGGCATGGAAAGCCAATGGCTGTGAGTTCGCCGGTCATTTCGTTGTGGGCGAACCCTAAAGAGATAACACAGGAAGAAGATCAGCTACGTTCATTATCCGAGCATCTTGAGGTTCCTTTTGATAGGTTTGTGGAGAAGATTAATCGCGCGCAGAGTCGTGACTTTGTTTACTTGAGACGGCATTTGTCGCCGTCGGATGCACGAAAGGTCATGGCCCTTGATGTTGCGGGCGTATACGAAGAGAAGGAATACCATCGTTATTACCCAGCGGGCGAAGTATCGGCACACGTGGTTGGCTATACCGACATCGATGATCAGGGTCAGGAAGGACTTGAGTTGTCCTTTGACGAGTGGCTAGCGGGTACTCCAGGAAAGAAAAAAGTCTTGAAGAATCTGCATGGCGAGATCGTTCGCGATCTTATGCCAGTCAAAGATGCAACTCCAGGACGAAATTTGGATCTTAGCATTGACCTTCGTCTCCAGTTTCTTGCTTACAGAGAACTGAAGTCCGCCATTTCACATTACCAGGCAGCGTCTGGCTCGATCGTCATACTAGATGTGCGAACTGGCCAGGTGCTCAGTATGGTCAACCAACCGTCTTACAACCCGAACAATAGACTGAATCTTGACCTGGCTGCAGTCCGCAACCGGGCCGCGACCGATGAATTTGAACCTGGCTCTACTGTGAAGCCGTTTACCGTAGCCGTTGCGCTTCAGTCAGGTTACAGATTGGAAAGTGAGATCGACACTCACCCGGGTTTTGTTCGTGTCGGAGATTTTACAGTTCGCGATCCATCGAATCGCGGAGTCGTTAATTTATCTCAGATCGTTGCATTGTCGAGCCAGGTGGGTATCAGCAAGCTTGCTCTAAACCTGAACGAGTACGACGTGTGGTCAATGTTTCAGAGCGTAGGCTTCGGGCAGGGTACCGGGTTTGGGTTTCCTGGGGAAAGGGCAGGTTACCTGCCTAACCATCGACGGTGGACGGATATTGAGAGGGCGACGTTCGCCTATGGCTATGGTTTGACGGTAACTCCCCTGCAACTTGCGAGTGCCTACCTGGCGATCGCGTCAGGCGGCGTTAAGCGTGATATTAGCTTACTTAATAACGTTTCGGTAAACGAAGAAAGGGTTCTGGATAAAGCGGTAGCAGATGACATCAAATTGATGCTTCGAGCAGTAATAACAGAAGGTACGGGTGTCAGGGCAGCAGTCCCTGCATATGAAGTCGCAGGCAAGACTGGAACAGTCCGCAAAATTGGCGAGTCTGGGTACGAAGACACCGCACACCTCGCGTTTTTTGCGGGGATGACACCTGCGGAGAATCCAAGGCTGGTAGCAGTGGTGCTAATTAATGAGCCGAGTTCCAAGGAATATGGTGGCGGGGCCATAGCAGCGCCCGTGTTCGCTCGGGTGATGGCCGGAGCTTTGAGAGTTTTGAACGTGCCGCCACAACCGTCGCTGGTGGCCTCAGGATGACCATGCTTAGTCAACTTATTCCAGATGAAACACTCCACGAGGATGTTTGGGTTGATGGCATCACTGACGACTCGCGCAAACTAAGTAAGGGGGATCTCTTTATCGCCATGCCTGGAATCAGTCATGACGGTAAACAATTCATCGGCGCGGTTGAAGATCGTGCCGCGGCCATCTTGTGTGAACCACCTGTACCAGCAGGAAAAGTGTCGGCCCCGATTTTTGCTATTCCCGGTCTCAGGGGCAAGAGCGGCGATATCGCAAGCCGGTACTTTGGTGAACCATCAAAGGAGCTTAGAGTTTTTGCGGTAACAGGGACCAATGGCAAGACGTCCGTAGCCAATTTTGTTGCTAATGCGGTGAATGCGCTCGGAACGAACTGTGGTGTTATTGGAACGCTCGGGGCTGGTTTACCAAACGAACTCGATACGGCGTTGACGGATGGCCTGACCACGCCAGCTGCGCTCACGTTGCAGTCAACGCTGGCCACATTGATTGACAAGGGTTGTGCCATGGTCGCGCTAGAGGCCTCATCCCATGGGCTTAGTCAGGGTAGATTGAACGGAACGCAAATAGATATCGCTGCGTTCACGAATATTTCTCGTGATCATTTGGATTATCACGACACCATGGATGACTACTTGCAATCCAAAAAACAATTGTTCGATTGGCCCAAACTGAAAACTGCGATATTCAACGCTGACGATTCTTATTGTGATGCTATCTCCAGGGATGTTACGGCGGACAGGATTCTCTACGGCGTTGTGAATGAGGCCGATGTCGTAGCAAGGTCCATAGAAGTTGATGATCGAGGGCTTTCGTTCAAGCTGGAGAGTCCCTGGGGTACATCCGATATCCACTCTAGCCTGCTTGGCCGATTCAACGTGAGTAACCTTTTGGCGACCGTCTGTGTATTGGGTGCGTTGGGATATGAGTTTGATGAGATAACCCGCGTGCTGGGTCAGATAACTAATCTACCCGGGAGAATGCATGCAATTCGAGAAACGGGACAGCCTTTGGTGGTAATTGACTATGCACATACGCCAGATGCATTAAATAAAGCCCTGCTCGCGCTTAAAGAGCATGTCTCTGGAGAGATCTATTGCGTCTTCGGATGTGGCGGCGGACGAGACAAAGGCAAGCGTGCAGAAATGGGGGAGATAGCCTCGCGCGCTGCTGATTACGTGATAGTGACTAACGACAACCCCAGGTTCGAAGACCCACAGGAAATTTCCGACGATGTAGTTAAGGGGTTTGGTGCGGGTGGTAGTTACGAAATTGAGCTTTCTCGTGAAATGGCCATCAGTAACGCTATTAGCCAGGCGGGCCAAGGCGATGTGGTTTTACTCGCAGGTAAAGGCCACGAGGACTATCAGGAGATACAGGGAGAGAGAAAGCCGTTTAGTGATTTCAAGGTGGTCGAGCAGTGTTTTGGCACTGTTCGTTTGGCGTAGTGGAATTTTGGCAAAGGTGCACAAAGTGATTTTTGGGCTTGGAGAAACAGGGCTTAGTTGCGCGAGATACTTTGATCGCGTTGGGGTCAGTTACTCCGTCGTTGACGACAACCCCGCGCCACCGCGGTTGGCGGCCCTGCATCAGATCAATGCTGACGCGCCTGTTTCTTTGGTCGACCCGGAGATAATTTATGGGGCCAGTGAAATAGTCGTTAGCCCTGGTGTCCCACTTTCACTGCCTGTATTTGCCGAAGCGAGAGCTCGTGGCGTCGTGATTACAGGTGATGTGGAAATGTTTGGAGAGCTAGCGAACGCGCCTATTGTTGCGATTACCGGATCCAACGGTAAGAGTACTGTCACGGCCCTGGTAGGTTATCTGGCAAGTGCTCAACGTTCCGGTGTGTTCGTGGGCGGTAATATCGGTACGCCTTGTTTGGACCTTCTCAATGATGAGGCAACCCTCTATGTTTTAGAGGTTTCAAGCTTCCAGCTGGAGTTGGCTACTCAGTTGCCGACGCGTGCCTCCGTCGTACTTAATCTGGCGCCAGATCATCTTGATCGCTATGAGTCCCTTGAAGATTATTACAGCGTTAAAAGCAACGTTTATCGAAATTGTAGCAACGCGATTTTGAACCGGGGTGTTAGTTCTGAATTTCCCATTCCCCAATCGAGCACTGTGAGATCTTTTGGTGTTGATGCTCCGCCCTCAGCCACTGACTTTGGGATTATCGAATTCAATGGTGAGAGATACATCGGTCTTGGTGACGAAAAACTAATCGCGATTGAAGAGATCCCTATCGATGGGATGCACAACGTGCTCAATTGTATGGCGGCTCTTGCGCTTGGTACTGCGATTGGTCTCGATATGGATGCGATGCTGAGGGATCTCAAGAAATTCCGGGGATTGGAGCATCGCTGTGAATTGGTCGCTAAGATTGGTGGAGTAGCCATCTATAACGATTCAAAGGCGACTAACGTTGCCTCTACCGAAGCCGCCATCCGAAGCTTCGGATTGGAAAAAAATCTTGTCCTCATCCTGGGCGGTATTTCAAAGGGTGCGGACTTTTCGCCACTAAGGCTTTTGGCCAAGAAATTCGTCAAGCAGGTCTTGGTCTTTGGTAGTGCCAGGGAAGAGATCCTGGACAGTCTAGATGGGGTTTGTCCCAGCGTGTCCTGTGACTCGCTCGAAGAAGTTGTAGCAGCTGCGATTAGCCATGCCAGTGACCGTGATGTCGTACTTTTTTCTCCTGCTTGTGCCAGCTTCGACATGTTCGACGATTATCAGGCGAGAGGAAATGAATTTAAATCGCTGATTGCCGGGGTCGCCATATGACTGCGAACGCGACAGTGAAATCAGTGCAGAACAGGTTCCCGCTAGATCCTGTGATGTTTACGACTGCGCTGCTATTGATATTGGTTGGTCTGATTATGGTGGCATCGGCATCGATAGAGATGTCAGCCAGGAACTATGGCAGTCCGTTTTATTTAGTTCTTAAGCATGCGGTATATCTCGGTATTAGCGTTGGGGCAGGCGCGATGGCTGTTGGGTTACCGATGACGTTCTGGCAGAAGGTGAACATGCCCCTGTTACTGTTGGGTTTTGCACTTCTGGTCCTGGTGTTGGTTCCAGGTGTCGGCCGAGAAGTGAACGGCAGTGTAAGGTGGATTTCCCTAGGGTTCTTTACGATTCAGGGTTCAGAGTTTCTGAAACTGTTCATCGTACTTTATATGGCAGGCTATCTGGTGCGGGTTGGTGGTATGGAGCAGGCTGATCTCGGTAGCTTTGTTAAGCCGCTTGCGGTAGTGGTGGGCTTGGTATTCCTGTTAATGGCACAACCGGACTTCGGTGCGTCGGTGGTAATTATGGCTGCTGTTATGGGTGTGATTTTTCTTGCAGGAGCCCCAATACGATATTTCATGCCTTTGTTGGTGGGCTGTGTTGGCGCGGGTGCATTGTTAGCCGTTCTGCAGCCCTATCGTCTGGCGAGGTTGACAGTTTTTACTGACCCCTGGGAGCACCAGTACGAGGCTGGCTATCAGTTAACTCAAGCACTTATTGCGTTTGGTCGGGGTGATCTGTTTGGTCTGGGGCTCGGTAACAGCATTCAAAAACTTTTCTTTCTTCCCGAAGCTCACACTGACTTTCTATTTTCAATTTTGGCCGAAGAACTGGGATTGGTTGGCGCGACACTGGTTATTTCCTTGTTTTGTGTGTTGATGCTTCGGGCGCTGTGGATCGGTAAGACGGCGCAAGATCGTGACAAACCATTTCATGCCTATGTTGCCTATGGTGCGGGACTTATGTTGGGTATTCAGGCGTGCATCAATCTCGGTGTGAATCTGGGGCTACTGCCGACCAAAGGACTGACGCTGCCCCTGATGAGTTATGGCGGTAATAGTCTGATTGTTAGTTGTGTGCTTGTTGGGATTTTGCTTCGCGTGGAATTTGAGTGCAGAAATGAGCAAAGGAGGTCGCGTGCAAGGTAGTGGCTTCATAGAGGCGCCCGAGATGCGACGTATTAGACGCATACATTTCGTAGGTATCGGTGGGGCCGGGATGTGTGGGATCGCAGAGGTTTTGCTGAATCAGGGTTACGAGATATCGGGATCTGATCTTGTGGCCTCAACTGTCACCGAACGATTGACGAAATTGGGTTCTGAGATCTTTGTTGGACACGCTGCTGAAAATGTAAGTAATGTCGATGTGGTAGTCGTTTCCGCAGCAATAGACAGTGATAATGTAGAAGTTGCGGCCGCACTCGATAATAGAGTGCCTGTGGTTCCCAGAGCAGAAATGTTGGGCGAACTAATGCGGTATCGACATGGCATCGCGGTTGCGGGCACGCACGGCAAGACAACAGCTACAAGTCTCATTGCCTCCGTTTTGGCACAGGCCAAACTGGACCCTACCTTTATCATTGGGGGGCTACTGACCAGCGCAGAGTCAAATGCAAAGCTGGGTGCGAGTCGATACCTGGTTGCGGAGGCAGATGAGAGTGACGCGTCGTTCCTCCACTTGCAACCGATGGTTGTGGTCCTGACCAACGTAGATCGTGATCATCTGAGTAATTATGAAGGCAGTTTTCAAAAGCTAAAAGAAGCGTTCGTCGAATTCATCCATAACCTTCCGTTCTATGGGCTGGTTGTCGCCTGTATCGATGACCCGGTTGTCCGCTCGATTCTGCCGGATATTAAGCGATCGGTCCTGACCTATGGATTCGACTCGGATGCAGATATTTGCGCTTATGACTATACCCAGAAAGCCAATATCTCTGGTTTCAAAGTTAGTCGACCAGGCGCCCAAGAGGATTTGGAAATCAAGCTCGCATTGCCGGGGCGACACAATGCGCTCAATGCACTAACGGCGATCGCTATTGCGATCGATGAAAAAGTTCCGGACATAGACATTGTGCGAGGTCTTGCTGGCTTCCAGGGGGTCGAGCGTCGGTTCGAAATTCATGGGACTTTCTCAGTCAATGACGGGGAATTTATTCTGGTGGACGACTACGGGCACCACCCAAGCGAAGTTAGAGCAACGATTGAATCTATGCGTGATGGGTGGCCGGAAAATCGCCTTGTAATGGTTTATCAACCGCATAGGTATACAAGAACTCTGGAACTGTTTGACCAGTTTATCGATGTGCTGGCTGCCGTTGACTACCTGATTTTGCTGGATGTCTATCCGGCAGGGGAGGCGAAAATATCAGGAGCCACGGGTCGTGATCTCTACAATAAATTAAAACAACGAAGTCAGGTGGACTACGTGGCAGAAGTTAAGGATGTTCCATCACATCTCAATAACGTTCTCCAGGCTGGAGATTTGCTGTTAACACAGGGAGCCGGAGAGACCGCTCAACTCGCCAGCGAACTTACTTTAGGTTGGGCAGATAGGAGGGTGTAAGTATGGACTATAGGCCCATTATTTTTCTGATATCCACCGTGCTTCTTGGCGGCGCTTGCTTCCTTCTTGCCATCTCATTCACCGGGCAGGATCGCAGTATTTCGTTAAGAAGCGAACTAACGGAGAGTCAGCAGGAGCAGGTGCTTGGTGCCCTGACGTCTGGGGTGGATCTCTCGGACCTGGATGAGATCAGGTTGCATTTGCAGGAAATCGATTGGATCCACAGGGTATATATCGCGCGCAAGTGGCCTAATGATCTCGAATTGGATATCCGAATGGAGCAACCGATCGCTTACTGGAATGATGATGGGTATATCAATGACAGGGGTGAGGTTTTTGTCACCGACCACATCGTTGGCGGAGACTTGCCTCAGTTGTATGGCCCAACGGGCTCTGCCCCGAGAGTAATGAACGAGTACCAGCAGTTGAATCGTGCATTGTTTAAGTCGGGAAGGGCTATCGAGACGCTAAGGTTAAATGATAGAGGGGCATGGGAATTCCAGGATCACTCAGGAATACGCGTCGCTTTGGGAAAAGAAAATATTAGGCAGCGACTGCAAAGAACTATTGATGTCTTGCAGGAGATAACAAGCGAGGAGTCTCTGGGTACGCCTGTTCGGGTTGACGCAAGGTACAACAATGGTGTGTCCATTGAGTGGCACGAAAAATTAGAAATAGCAAAGAACTTCAAACTGCAGAGAGATGTGAGCTTATGAATAGTTCGAATGGACATCAGATGATCGTTGGGCTTGATATTGGGACTTCGAAGGTTGTTGCGATTGTCGCTGAATTATCGCCTGAAGGAGATATTGAGATTGTTGGGATTGGCAGTCACCCGTCGACGAAGGGTTTGAAGAAGGGGGTCGTGGTCAACATTGATTCAACGGTGCTCGCAATTCAACGCGCCGTTGAAGAAGCAGAGCTGATGGCCGGTTGCCAGATACACTCTGTATATGCAGGTATCGCGGGAAGTCACATCCGCAGCCTGAATTCTCATGGGATAGTGGCGATACGAGATCGGGAGGTGTTTTCACCCGATATAGATCGAGTAATCGATGCTGCACAGGCAGTAGCGATACCTGCAGATCAGAAGATCCTGCATATTCTTCCCCAGGAATATGTCATCGATAATCAGGAAGATGTGAAGACCCCGCTGGGAATGTCAGGTGTGCGCCTGGAAGCAAAGGTTCACCTGGTGACCTGTGCCGTTAACGCAGCACAGAATATTGAAAAGTGTATTAAACGCTGTGGATTGGAAGTTGAGGACATCATTCTCGAGCAGGTGGCTTCCAGTTATGCAGTGTTAACTGAGGATGAGAAAGATCTTGGCGTTTGTTTGGCGGACATTGGCGGAGGTACAACCGACATTTCCATTTTTACCGATGGTGCCATACGACACACGGCAGTGATTCCCATCGCCGGAGATCAGGTAACCAACGACATTGCAATGGCGTTGCGAACGCCGCCACCCAACGCAGAAGAAATAAAAATCAAGTATGCCTGCGCATTAGCTAGTCTGGCTGGGGAGAACGAAACCATTAAGGTGCCTAGCGTTGGTGATCGGCCTGATAGGGATCTTTCACGTCAGGCCCTGGCAGAGGTTGTAGAGCCCCGCTACGACGAACTCTTTACTTTGATACAAGCGGAACTCAGGCGTAGTGGATTCGAGAGCCTTGTTGCGTCTGGGATTGTCCTTACCGGCGGTACGTCAAAGATGGAGGGTGTTGTTGAACTAGCGGAAGAGATCTTTCACATGCCGGTTAGCATCGGCAAGCCAGCTGGATTCTCGGGACTTTCAGATATTGTGAAAAATCCAATTTATTCAACGGCGGTAGGACTATTGCAGTATGCGGCAGACACACAGATGGATGGAATGGCCGAGTCGCATGGTGAAATGGATAGCGTCGTGAAACGGGTTAAGAACTGGTTTATGGGTTGAAGTGCGTGATCAAAATAACAATAGATTCTTTTAAAAATCTTTGCCTTAGGAGGGTGAATAATGTTTGAACTGGTCGATAACGAGCCGCAAAGTGCCGTAATCAAGGTGATTGGTGTCGGAGGCGGAGGCGGAAACGCCGTGGAGCGTATGGTCTCTCAGAGCATTGAGGGTGTAGATTTTATATGCGCAAATACTGACGCACAGGCGTTGCAGAACTTATCTGCGAGAACGCTGCTTCAGCTTGGGACGTCCATTACCAAGGGGTTAGGTGCGGGCGCAAATCCTGTGATGGGAAAAGACGCAGCGATGGAAGACCGTGATCGCATTGCCGAAGTATTACACGGTGCAGACATGGTCTTTATTACAGCTGGAATGGGCGGTGGTACTGGGACTGGTGCCGCACCGATTGTTGCGGAGATTGCCAGGGACCTGGGTGTGCTAACCGTTGCGGTTGTTACAAAACCATTCGTTTTCGAAGGTCGAAAGCGGATGAAGATCGCTGAAGCAGGTATTGCGGAATTATCGGGACACGTCGATTCACTAATTACGATTCCTAATGAAAAGCTCCTGGCGATTATGGGAGAAGACAAACCGCTGCTTGAAGCTTTCGGTGCGGTAGATGACGTTCTGCTTGGCGCGGTTCAGGGGATCGCGGATCTTATCATCCGTCCGGGCATGATCAATGTCGACTTCGCAGATGTGCGTACGGTAATGAGCGAAATGGGCATGGCGATGATGGGTAGTGGCATAGCATCTGGTGAGAGCAGGGCACGTGAAGCAGCAGAAGCTGCTATTAGAAGTCCGCTGCTCGAAGACGTGGACTTCAATGGAGCTCGCGGAATCCTGGTCAATATTGCCGCCAGTGCGAGTATATCGCTTGGTGAATTCTCGGAAGTTGGCGCTACGGTTGAAGACTTTGCGTCTGAGAATGCGACGATTGTCATTGGTACCGTAATCGATACTGATATGGATGAGCAGTTGCGCGTAACTGTGGTTGCTACGGGACTTGGTTCAGAGCAATTTGAAAAGCAAAGGGTGGGCAACGAGGAAGTTCAGAAAAAGGTGGCCGGTGATGGCCCGGTGGACTACGGCGACTTTGATCAACCTACAGTCATGCGTAATCGGGTGATAGAGGGTGGTGCAGACGAAATACCGGAGGGTAAGGACCTGGAATATTTGGATGTTCCAGCTTTTTTGCGGCGCCAGGCTGATTAAAGCGCCTATTTTCGGGCTTTTTTGCAACTTTTAAGGCATTTTGGAGTCAGAATGGTAGTACTTGCAGCATAGAGCTTGGGGCCGGAATCTGTTAATATCTCGCGCCTCAGCGGGACAATAAAAATAATGATTAGGCAGAGAACGCTCAAGAACGTCATTCGCGCCACAGGTGTTGGGCTTCACACTGGTGAAAAGGTCTATCTCACGCTGAGACCGGCCCCAATTGACACTGGTGTTGTTTTTGTTCGGGAAGATGTTGAGCCCATTGTTGAAATCCCGGCCAAAACTGAGTTTGTAGGTGATACTACGCTCGCTACGACTGTTATGAAGGACGGTAAGCGAGTAGCCACGATTGAACATTTAATGTCAGCGCTTTGCGGCCTGGCCATAGATAATGTTTATGTCGAGGTAAGCGGACCTGAAATGCCGATCATGGATGGCAGTGCTGCTACGTTCGTGTTTTTGATCCAGTCTGCCGGGATCGAAGAGCAGAATGCGCTTAAAAAGTTCATAAAATTCAATAAGAAAGTCTCAGTTTGCGATAACTTTGGTACCTCGTACGAGCAGTCCGTGACGATCCAGCCCTATGATGGCTTTCGGGTTAGTCATACCATTGTTTATGACAATCCCATCATCAAAGAACAAACCGCAAAAGTTGATGTGTCCAGCACTTCTTATGTGAAGGACGTTAGTCGAGCACGAACGTTTGGCTTGATGCAGGAGTTTGATCATCTAAGGGAAAGGAACTTGGCTCAGGGAGGGAGTCTCGATAATGCTGTTGTTGTCGACGATTTCAGAATTCTGAATGATGATGGATTGAGGCACAAAGACGAGTTCGTGCGGCATAAAATACTTGATGCAATTGGCGATCTATATCTTCTGGGCCATAGTCTTATTGGTGAGTTCATCGGATATAAATCGGGGCATACCGCGAACCATGCATTGCGTGAGGAGATCTTGAGTCAGCCTGAAGCCTGGGAAATCGTTACCTTTGATTCTACGGAAGACGCGCCCCTTGTTTACTCCATGCCATTGATTATGGAACAGTTTTAGCTCTTTTCGATAGCTTAATTAGCGCTTTGCGTAATCCCTCATCTTCGATATATTTAGCGGTATCCGCAATTTGCCTCGCATTTTCAGCCGATGGCGGGATTGCTGGATTGAGAATTTGTGGTGGTTCGGGCTCGCTGGGTTGTACCGAAACCTTCAGTTTGTCGATGGGATATTGCTGACGAAGTAGAGCAATAATATTACGCTGTCGATATCTCAGCTGTGTGGCGACCGCACTGGATGGGGCAATCAGGTGCAGGGTTTGGCCTTTGTATGCAGCGACGTGGATATCTGTCGTTAGATGCTTACGGATGACGTCCTGGATTGAAAGCAGTTCTTTGGTATGGTTATAGAGATTTTTGAGAACCGTAGATTTACCCAGGATTTGGGAAGGACGTTGTGGAGACAGATATGGATGCTGTGAAGAATTTGACATGCCAATTGCTCAACTTAGGCGTTAGTTGATCATAACCGATGAAATTCATAATTGTAGACAATCGGACCGGGAAGCATCGTTCATTTACTGCGAATGGGCTTGTCATTGGATTGACGATTACCGGGCTTCTGGGAATTCCGGTACTGTCTGGAATTTCTTCCTATTATCACGGCCTAGGTGAAGCCGGCTTAAATGATCAATTGGTTGGAAAGTGGCGCGACGTTCTCAAAGCTCAACAGGGCGAAATCGCAGAAGCTAGAACTTCGGCACGCGAGAGTCTCGAAGCCAGCGCTCTGCGTCTGGCTAAACTACAGGCGAGAATTGTTCGACTGGATGCGCTTGGTGAACGTCTGACTTCTGTTGCCAAATTGGAAGAGGGAGAATTCGATTTTTCCCAGCCGCCGGCACTTGGCGGACCTTTGGAAGAAAAGGAAGATGGTCAGGGTGTGCTGCCGGATTATTTGCAGTTACTTGATCAATTGGCTGAGGATATTGAGAGTCGGGAGCAGCAGCTTTCTGTTCTGGAAACATTGCTGGTATCGCGAAAAATACAGGATGATGTGTTTATTGCCGGTCGACCCGTTGAGAAGGGATGGATGTCTTCCAGATTCGGCAATCGAAATGATCCCATCACAGGTAAACTTGCATGGCACAGTGGTGTCGATTTTGCTGGGAAAGAAGGCTCAAATGTAATATCAGTTGCCGCGGGTCTAGTCGTTTATTCCGGTCCGCGCAGTGGCTATGGCGAGTTAGTCGAGATTAACCACGGAAGTGGCTTCACCACGCTATACGGTCACCACAAGAAAAATCTCGTAAAAGTCGGTGATATTGTCAAGAAAGGGCAGGTCATTGCCCTTATGGGTAGCAGTGGTCGATCCACCGGCCCACATGTTCACTTCGAAGTCTATAAAAATGGTCGAGTTGTCGACCCATCCTCCTATATTCACCGCACGAGTCGGTGATACCAAGCTGTGTATCTCGCGGACCATGTTCGCGATCCCATTTTGTTCCTATTTATTATTAGGTGATGCAGGTGCTAGGTAGATTATTTGGTAGCAAAAACGACCGCGAATTGAAGCGCATGGGCAAGATCGTGGCGAAGATAAATCAGCATGAATCGTCCATGGGCGATCTAACTGATGAGGCGCTCAAGTCACAAAGAGAAGTGTTTCAGACTCGATTGGCTGATGGTGAGTCTTTGGAGGACATTCTTCCAGAGGCCTTTGCGACCGTGCGTGAGGCGGGCAAGCGTGCTCTGGATATGCGTATTTTCGACGTTCAGCTTATCGGCGGTATCACTTTGCATGAGGGACGCATCGCTGAAATGCGTACTGGTGAGGGTAAAACACTAGTCGCGACGCTGCCCCTTTACCTTAATGCGCTGACGGGTAGTGTTCATCTGGTGACGGTAAACGACTATCTTGCCAAGTGGGGCGCACAGTGGATGGGACCGGTTTACGAGGCGTTAGGCATGAGCGTTGGTATGGTGTATGCAGGACAGGACCATGCGGAAAAGAAATCGGCCTATCTGTCTGATATCACCTACGGAACCAACAATGAGATTGGTTTTGATTACCTGCGAGACAATATGGCCTTCTCCCTGGAGGAGAAAGTACAACGTAAACTTCACTACGCCATTGTCGACGAAGTAGACTCGATCCTGATTGACGAGGCACGTACACCTTTAATAATTACGGGCGGGGTTGAGAATTCATCTGAGTCCTATAGGGCGATTAATACTATCGTCCCTCAGCTGGATCGACAGGAAAAAACACCCGAGGATGTTCTCAATGAGATCGAACCACCCGGGGACTTTTTCGTAGATGAAAAACAACGTGACGTTGAATTGACCGACGCTGGTCACGAGAAAGTGGAGCGGTTACTGGTTAAGCATGGACTCTTAAAGAAAGACGATAGTTTGTACGGTACGTCTAATCTAATGTTATTGCATCACGTGCAAGCCGCACTCAAGGCTCACTGCCTGTTTCAGAGGGATGTTGATTACATCGTTCAGGATAAGGAGATAGTGATCGTTGATGAACATACCGGTCGTACTATGCCTGGTAGAAGGTGGTCGGGCGGGATTCATCAGGCCATTGAGGCCAAAGAGAATGTGCCAATTTCAGATGAAAGCCAGACGCTGGCCTCAACGACTTTTCAGAACTACTTTCGTATCTATTCAAAACTTGCGGGTATGACGGGTACCGCAGATACCGAGGCGTTCGAGTTTAGGCAGATCTATGGTTTGGACGTAGTGGTCATCCCGACCAATTTACCGATGATCAGAGATGATTTGAACGATCTCATCTATATGACGGAGGAAGAAAAGTACGACGCCATTGTTGATGAAATATCGATTTTGCTCGACAAGGGAGCGCCGGTTCTGGTTGGTACAGCTTCGATTGAGTCCTCAGAACGATTATCTATATTGCTGAATAAAAGAAAGATCAAGCACAGCGTCTTGAATGCGAAATTCCATGAAAAAGAAGCTGAGATCATTGCTCAAGCCGGGCAGCCCGGAACCTTGACGATAGCGACAAATATGGCGGGTCGTGGAACAGACATTATTCTTGGCGGTAACTGGGAAGCTGAGTTGGGTGATGGAGATTCCGAGGCAAAAGTCGAGGAACTGCGTAGCCGATGGCAGCTGGACCATGACAAGGTCATTGAGGCTGGAGGCCTACATGTGATCGGCACAGAGAGACACGAAAGTCGTCGCATCGACAATCAGCTTAGAGGTCGTTCTGGGCGGCAGGGAGATCCAGGATTCTCACGATTCTACCTGTCACTTGAAGATGACCTCATGCGCATATTTGCCTCGGATAAAGTACGAGGAGTGATGCAATCCTTGGGGATGGAGAAGGGAGAAGCGATCGAACACCGAATGGTGACAAATGCCATCGAGAAAGCCCAGCGTAAGGTTGAAGGGCGAAACTTCGATATTCGAAAGCAGTTACTTGAATACGATGATGTGGCGAATGACCAGCGTCAGATGATCTACGGGCAACGTAACGACCTGATGGAAACTGATGATATCTCCGAGACAATCAACATAATCTGGGACGACGTAGTCAATCAGGTGATAGACGGTTTTGTTCCTCCACAGAGCCTGGAGGAACAATGGGACATTCCCGGACTGGAACAGGCTTGTATCACCGAATTCAATGCCCGGTTACCAATACAGCAATGGCTTGATACTGACGACTCTATGTATGAGGAGTCTTTGAGAGAAAAGATCGTCGCGTCTACCCGAGAGGAATATGCACGAAAAGAAGAGGAAGTCGGTCCGGACATCAGGCTAATTGAGAAGCGCATCATGCTGGATATTGTGGATTCCCTTTGGAAAGAGCATCTTGCGGCGATGGATCACTTGCGCCAGGGAATCCATCTGCGCGCTTACGCTCAGAAGCAGCCGAAGCAGGAGTACAAGCGAGAGGCGTTCCAATTGTTTGAGGAGCTTCTTAACAATATTCAGGTAGAGGTCATTCGAATATTGTGTCGAGTTCAGTTTCGTGGGGCGGAAGATGCAGAGGAAATGGACCGTCGCCGACGCGAAGAAGAGGCCAGGAATCGACTCAATTTCCAGAAAGCTGCCAGCAGTCAGTTAAGTGCGGAGCCGGGCGGATCCCAGCAGGTTCAACCACAACAGGCTCTACCACAAACACCATTCGTTCGCAGGGAGAAAAAAGTGGGACGTAACGAATCGTGCCCCTGCGGGTCAGGGAAGAAATACAAAGCTTGCCACGGGAAACTGGGGTAAATCATGGCGGTCGGTGAAGCGAATTTGAATTTTCAGGTAGTGCCGGGCGTTCGCCTGGCCGCTACTGCTGCTGGCATTAAGGATGCTGAAAAATCGGTTAGCGACCTGGTACTGTTCGAGTTTGCCGAAGGTAGCACCACCGCTGGCGTATTCACGAAGAGTCTGTTTGCAGCGGCACCAGTTGTGTTGGGTAAGAAGCACCTGGAAGCGGCTCCTTCAAGATATTTTCTTATAAACAGTGGCAATGCCAACGCAGCTACGGGTGAGCCGGGTATCGAAGATGCAATGAACTGCTGTACGGCGACCTCGCAACTTACGGGTACGCGGCCGGAAGAAACGATTCCTTTCTCCACCGGAGTCATTGGAGAACGCCTTCCTGTGGAGAAAATCACCTCATCAATCGCCGAACTAACATCTACACTCGACGATTCGAACTGGCTACAGGCGGCAGAGGGTATTATGACGACGGATACCCGTCCTAAGGTCGCGACCAGACGTTTTAGTGTCGATGGAGAAACTGTAACTATTACGGGTATTGCGAAAGGCGCTGGAATGATTCAGCCCAATATGGCGACTATGTTGGCATATGTGGCCACTGACGTGAGATGTGAACAAGAGATGTTGAAGGAGTTACTTGTTCAGAGTGTAGATGCTTCCTTTAATAGAATTACCGTTGATAGTGACACTTCCACTAATGATTCCTGCATGCTCACCGCCACCGGTGTTTCGGGTGTTGATCTTGCCGATGCCAGTACGCGAGAAATTTTTTATCCGGAACTCGCTAGTCTTATGAAGGAACTCGCCCAGGGAATCATTAGAGATGCAGAAGGCGCCACGAAGTTTGTGACGGTGACGGTTGAGGGCGCACCAGGTAGTCATGTTAGTCTGGAAATCGCCTATGCAATTGCCAACTCCCCCTTAATGAAAACAGCAATCTTTGCCAGTGACGCGAATTGGGGGCGTATCGTGATGGCTATTGGTAAAGTCGATGTGGATATCGACATAGATAAAATTGATGTTTACCTGGGTGACGTTTGTTTAATGTCACAGGGCGGTAAAGCATCTGATTACACCGAAGAACGTGGTGCAGCCGTGATGTCGAAAGATGAGATTCTCATTCGCGTTGATCTGAATTCAGGGGGTAGCAGCGAGACGGTTTGGACGAGTGATCTATCGCACGAATATGTGCGAATCAACGCGGAATACAGAACCTGATCTAGTCCTTGTTAAGTTCGCTTGCTGTGACGTCATCATGTTCTGCATCAGCGGGGATGGTGCGATTGCCATCAGCCCACTCTCCAAGATCGAGCAATCTGCACCGATCTGAACAAAATGGGCGGTATTTACTCGATGGAATCCATGCGACTACTTTTTCGCAGGTCGGACATTTTACGATTACGTCAGCCATATCCACTTGTTTCCGATAGTTCGACATATTTTGCGTGCAATTGATCTACTCTTGCAATGAGCTGTTCAAGTGTACCGTCGTTGACCAGAATATCGTCAGCGAGCCGAAGTCTCTGCTCTCTAGTTGGTTGTACGTCCATAATGGCCTGAACCTGCTGTCGGGTATTGTTGTCTCTGGTAGTCACTCGCTTGATCTGCAGATCGGGTGGCACGTCTACTACTAGCAGCCGATTCATGATAGGAGAGCGGCCAGCCCCCGCGGAGAGGATGAGCGCAGAGTAGCTGGATGTGGACTGCTCCATGGTCCTTCGAAGTTCGGCGTTAATAGGCCCGTGTGTAAGTTTCTCTAACCATTTTCTTTCCGCAGTATCGCGAAAGACAATTGTACGAAGTTGGGAGCGGTCCAGTGTGCCATCTTCAGCGAGGATACGTTGACCATGACGCGCAACGATTTCTGCAAGCGCCGGTGTGCCGGGTTCAACAATTGTGCGGGAAGCGACGTCAGCATCCGCGATGGAAACTCCCAATTCGGACAATCGATCTGAGATGGTGGTTTTACCGCTTCCAATACCTCCTGCTATACCAACGACAAACATCAGTTTCTAGTTGGCACCCAGTATTCCGAAATACCAATTCATCAGGGTGTCTCCCCAAATAAGGGTGACCCAGCCCGCAATCGCGAGGTAGGGCCCGAAAGGAATCGGATTTGATCGACCTCTTCCGAGTAGAATCAACACGCCGGCACCAATAACGCCGGCGAAAGAGGATAGGATTACAACGAGTAAGAGCGGTTGCCATCCCAGCCATGCACCAAGCAGCGCCAGCAGTTTGAAATCACCGTAGCCCATTCCTTCTTTACCAGTGACTACTCTGAATACCTGATAGATTGACCATAGCGAAAGATATCCAGCACAGGCGCCAATAAATGCGCTGTGAAAACTAACGAAAACGCCAAAGAGATTGACGGACAGGCCGAGCCATAGGAAAGGCAGGGTGATGTCATCCGGAAGCAGTTTAGTGTCGAAGTCGATTACCGATAATGCGATTAGCGCCCACGTGAAGGCGCAAGCAAAGAGGCCGGGGATCGTGAGTCCAAAGGTATAAATCACAACTACGGTCAATATTCCGGTCGCGAGTTCTACCATTGGATACCGAAGGGGTATCGATATGCCACAACTGGCACACTTTCCTCGTAGCACCAGGTAGCTTACCAGTGGGATGTTCTGCCAGGCTCTAATTCCGGTCTTACACTGAGGGCAATGAGAGTTAGGAAAAACGAGATTAAATGGTTCTTCATCGGTGTCGGTTTCGTGACCTAGAATCTCGTGTGCCTGGTTAGTCCATTGCCGGTCTAACATCACAGGCAGCCGCAGTATCACGACGTTGAGAAAGCTGCCAACAAGAAGGCCAAACGTTAGCGCCATTACAAGGACGAGGATAGGGTACTGCCCCTGGATCAGTGACAGGTGTTCAATCATGTTAGAGTCTTAGTGTATTAGTGACCGCCACCACCGCCGATGGCATCGCCCATCGAGAATAAGGGTGTCGATAGAGAGTAGTATAGACCGTCTATGTGACTATTGGGTACTTCAAAAGTGACAAATATGGTCACTTTTTGACCCAGTAGCGGCTAAGGTTGCTTCAGATTGACCATCGGGGTCACTTTTCTACGACGAACGGTCGGGTTTCAATGGCACAAAAGTTGCCTTACACTGTGCAAGCTTTGAAACTGCACTCAAGTCAATTTAAAGCTTTAACATTAATTTTTAATTGGAGCTTGCATCATGAACAAACCACAACAGGGTTTTACCTTGATTGAGTTAATGATCGTTGTAGCGATCATCGGAATCCTCGCTGCGGTTGCCTTGCCTGCATATCAGGACTATGTCAAGACAGCTAACATGACGAAGGTAAATTCACACTACGAAGAAGCTGTTCGACTGGCTCGATCAACTTTTGTAAAAGGTAATACTCAGACAGCCCTTGGCTTGACCAGTACTGTACCTTCAGACGCATCCGGCTGGATTGACATCTTCAATCCTGGCGGCAACCTGGCGCCTGGCGGTGGTGCTGCTTACGCAGCTGCTGCAGTTGATGCGTCTGGTGTAGTCGGAGTTGTTGGTGACGGTAATTCTGTTACGATCGCCAAACCTGCCTATCAGGATTTGACAGCGGCCACTTCGACAATTACGGGTGCTTCCGAGATGTAAGCGATTTCGCTTATCGAAGAAAGCCGGGCTTGTCCCGGCTTTTTTTTGTCTGTGGTGTACAGTTGCAGGCGCTTTTTCTTCCCGCACGAAATTACTGTGATTTATGAGGCCACTGGCGATAGTATTGTGGTTTCGAGCAATGTTGAAGCAATGTTATAGGGGCTGTTTCATGGAACATAAGATACGTGGAGTATCGTTAATCGAGCTGATGATTGGCGTTGCCATCATTGCCATTATTGCTGCAATCACCTTGCCTATGTACAACGACTATATTGATACAGCGCGGCAAGGGGTCATGATCAATAACATCCAGACGATTCATCTACTGCAGGAAGAGCGTCGGCTTGATCGCGGCGAATATGTGGAGGGGACATACTCACCGGCGGCACCCACAGTTGGTCTGGGTGCAGAACTCAACTGGGCCCCCAATACGGATGCAGATCTGATTACTTATGTGGCGGTCTGCGCTACTGATGGAGCAACCTCTCCAGAGTGTGCCCGTGGAAGTGCCTACACCATCACTGCGACTCACGCTGATGGCGGTGATGATGTTGTCAGGAGTTTTAGTCCGCCCTAAGCCAGGAGGTTGGTAGTAGCGAAACTCAAAGGTGATTGCGTTTGGCCTTCGGCCAAGCCGCAATTTGGTGCCGGAAAGTGGACTCGCACAATATACGTAACCTATTGAATATATTATAACTTTCTCTTTTTTAAGAGGTTAATATACAGAAAAGGTTACAGAAATGGCCCACGTCATGCCTAAATATATCCGCATTACCAAAGGGAATTTACTGCGTTACCAACGTGATTACCCGACTAGATTACAACGTATTGCTGACAAGAAAACATTCACGTACCCATTGGGTCTTAAAAAAGATGCTAACGAAGCTGCAGTCAATCGTGCAATTGCGGATGCAAACGAGCAATACGACCTGCATGTAAAGATGCTGACCGAAAGCGATCCTGCCGCTTTTGCCGAAAGTGAGTTAGACAAAGCTGCAATCGCACTCTTGAAGACACGAAGGTTACGAGCCGGCCAGTATTCCATACCCTTTGATGCTGATGAGGATGGCTCGCCAATAACAGAAGAAGAGAAAACAAGACGCCACAGACTGTTTGAGACAGGTGTCAGACCCGAAGAATATCTGAACGAAATTGATTACGCAGAGGAAGCTTTTCCAGAGATTGATAATGTCCGCGTTAAAGAAGCGATAGGCGAGTCACTCACTTTTAAAGATCTTGCTGTGTACCGCGCCTTCGATAAATTACTCAGTGCTGAGAAAGCCAAACCCAGAACCTTAGGTGCACTTTGGGAGGAATATAGAGACCATACTGGAATCGACCCCAGCACTAGAACAGGTAGACGCGAAGAAAAGCGATGGCAAAACTTTTTAGCCATTACCGGCGACAAAATTATCGCACCAAACACAAATAACATCCTGCATCAGGGACTAGACAACTATGTTATTGAAAGAAAAACATCAGGAGTAAAAGGGCAAACCATTGATCGTGAGCTAAACCGCATACTTGCCTGCTTAAGATGGGTTTCAAGAAAATATCGCTTTGATTGGCAGATCGTGAGACCACTAACGTGGAAAGACCCGGTAGCTAGCAAAGCCGTCATGACGAGGGAGGAACAAAGGCAATTATTCGCCTTCTGCCTCGACCAACAAGATGAGCTTACACAGCTAAGATCAGCAGCAACTATTTGTATGCTTCAGGGCGGGATTATGACATCAGAACTTGCACGTTCAGAACCGGATGACCTGCATTTAGATGCCGAAATTCCCTACCTTTTAATAAGACAGAAGACCAAAACCAAGCAACGAAATCGGGTTGTTCCTATCGTGTTAGCGCCCTCTTTTCTTGTGGATTGTTTACCTGACTGTATTGCCAGATTTAAAACAATATCCGACAGTAGTCGGAGCCACGATACTAACGTCATATTGAAAAAGGCAACGGGTAATTTGTCACTGACAGGTCATTGTCTAAGACACACGTTCAGGGCAAACGCTGAATCTAATGGCGCTAATCTAATGTCAGCGGCCAACATTGGTGGCTGGTCTGCTACACAAATTGGTATTTCTCCCATCATGATGGAATATGGTCAGGAAGGTCTTACCCAATCGGAGCCTCTAAAAGCACTGTATCAAGAAAATAAAATTATTCATCAGCATCTGTCGGAGTATTTTTCATAGATGTGAAGGCATGGGCCCGGGGAGGCCCTACAACTGCTGTTAATACGGTTGGTTACCGCGCGGATTTATAAGAAGCTGATTTTCAAAAAGGAAAAGCGAAACCGAACTCTACACCAGACATCGAGCCTCAAAAGGGCGCTCAGGTAGATAATTCATTTTCAAGGTGGGCCGCATGCCCAAAGTTTGGCTACACTGTGTTTTGTGGGAAATTATAAGGACTTTTAGGTATATGGGGCGGTTGATTACAGCCTTTCTGTTATTTCAGGCGAGTACTGTTAGCTGGTCTAGCACGGAAGCAAATTTTGAGCCCTCGAATGCAAAAGAGTTAACACTCCTCGTCTATAACACCCACGGTCTGCCAGAGTTCTTTGCGCGCGATAACCCAAAAAAAAGGTTCCCAAAAATTGGGGAGCTGACTGGAGGGTACGATTTATCTTTACTGCAAGAAGACTTTGCCCATCACGATTTGCTTTTGCAGGGTGTGCAAAGGCCCCAGAGCGTAGTGCGTGGCATGGACGCGCAGAGCCCTAACTGCATAGTATGCTCCGGGTCCGGGTTAACACTTGTCTCTAACTTATCTTCTAATTGGACGGTCAGTGCTTCTTTCGAACCCTTTAATACGTGTTCAGGTTGGTTGACCAAGCTAAATGACTGTTTTGCTCAAAAAGGTTTTCAGTTGGCGATTTTAGAAAGCGCTGCCGGCCTTCGGATTTATATAGTGAATACCCATCTCGATGCGGGTCGGACCGAACTTGACAGGCTAGCAAGAGCGTCACAACTCGATCAAATTGCGCTTGCTTTAGAAGCAGATGCTAGCAGTGAGGCAGTGCTAATCGTTGGAGATTTGAATCTTGACTGGGAATATCCAGCGGATAATGAGGTGCTGCAAAATTTTGTTCAGCGTTTAAATCTTGTACTTGCACAAAAAGGCGGCGACGCCTCGAGTGACTGGAAGACGCTAGACTACATTTATTATCGTAGTAGTAAGAAAACTAGCTTAACGGTCGATGGTGCGGGTGAAGACAGCGCCTTTACTGACAATGGAAAACCTTTGAGTGATCATCCAGCGCTCTTTACAAATTTCATTATCAGATGAAGCTAACACTCGCAGGCTTGCCACTGCTCCGGACGAGTGCGTTTTTTGAGGGTTCGAAACAAAAGTTGCGTAGATTGTCATCATCCGAAAGAAAGACTGTTTAGATGTAGGCAAAAGACTTATCGTTTAAAGGCCCCGGGGGCCCTGCAACTGCTGTTAATACGGTTGGTTACCGCGCGGATTTATAAGAAGCTGATTTTCAAAAAGG
>MDTB01040106.1_pt1 | contig 158296 bp, 150 predicted proteins | sample 811161 | NCBI WGS metagenome assembly MDTB01 (sample SAMN05326650, study PRJNA326480) | marine metagenome | isolation source: seawater | place: Mediterranean Sea | collected 2009 | reverse complement strand
AGAATCAATATGGCGAAAATTTTTCTCATTTTTATTCTTACTCCTACTAAGGAAATTAATGCATACGGTGGAGTATTTTAAAACATTTTAGAGAAGGATTGAAGGATTATAGCTCAGTAGTATCTATATAAGCTTGTTCTGATATTTGTTGCCAGTGCCGAGAATTATTAAGAAAATTTTCATACGATCTCCACACCTTTGCTACCAAGGGATCTCGGCTAGCTAGATTATTAATTACTTCTCTACTGAGAGATTTTAACTCTTTCAATACTTCTTTTGGATACGGTATAACCTCAACAGTTTTATCATCAATAATTTGTTTTAGCGCAATTGAGTTTCTAGCATTATATTCAGCTGTCATATCCATATTTACCGCTTGGCAAGCAACTTTAATTATAGATTTAAGATCATCAGGTAATGAATTGTAAGCATCTAGGTTAACCATACATTCTAGGGTAGGACCAGGCTCATGCCAACCAGGATAGTAGTAATATTTTGCTACTTTATCTAGACCAAACGATAAATCATTGTAAGGCCCAACCCATTCAGTTGCATCTATTACTCCAGTTTGAAGAGCAGTAAAGATTTCAGATCCTGGTAAGGCAACGGATATGCCTCCTGCCATCCTGACGACTTCTCCTCCTAGTCCAGGCATCCTAATTTTTAAGCCGCGAAAGTCTTCCATATTGTTGATTTTTTTATTAAACCATCCCCCCATTTGGACGCCAGTATTTCCTGCTGGAAAAGGCTCAAGATTAAATGGCCTATAAGCTTCTTGCCAGAGCTCTAATCCTCCCCCATAGTAGAGCCACGCATTCATCTCATGAGTATTTAGACCAAACGGAACGCATGTAAAAAATTGCATTGCTTCAGATTTACTTCTCCAATAATATGAACCACCATGACCTAGTTCTGCGGTTCCACTTGATACAGCATCAAATACTTCAAGAGGAGGGATTAATTCTCCCCCTGCGTATACTTGGATCTTAATTCTACCTCCACTTAAGGATTCGATATATTTTGCTACATTATTTGCACCAGTACCTAAGCCTGGAAAATTAGGAGGCCAAGTTGTAACCATCTTCCAAGAAAAGGATTGTTGGTCATTTGAACTGTTATTTTGTTCTTTTTCTTGGCAAGCTGCTAATGCAGCAATACCAGCGGCTCCATATACAAATTCTCTTCTCTTCATGCTTATATCCTTAAATTTATAAGTATAAATACCAGACTCACAGACTAAGTCAATCATATTATACCTATCGCCACTAATGATTATATCTAGGAATTAAGCATATATAAAAAACCACTATTAACTTATAAATAATAAAGTGGGAAAGATAATTAAAAAATAGTCATATTATTAATAATTAGTGGGAAATTATATACTATACAATAAATTTTCTTTTTAATTATAATTAGATTTATTTAAATGGATTTTATATGGTATTTTTAATTCAGAGAGTAAGTAAGGCAAAAATAGCTATAAGAGGTACTAAAATTGCAGAAATTAGTAATGGCCTCTTAGTTTTGGTTGGGGTAGAAAAGGATGACAATTCTAATGTAATTAAAAAGCTTATTGATAAGTTATTGAAATTCAGAGTATTTAACGATAAATATGAAAAAATGAATTTGAATATTGAACAGGTAAAAGGCCAAATTTTATTTGCACCTCAGTTTACATTATTGGCAGACCATTTTTCTGGTAACAGACCAAGTTTTTCTAAAGTTCCTAGTAATTCTTACAGCAGGGATATTTATAATAAGGTTATTGCGGAGATAGAAAAAAATGATGTATATGGTGGTTCTGGGGTGTTTGGTGAAGATATGGAAATTAGTTTGATTAACCAAGGACCAGCAACGTTTTGGTTAAATATTTAATTTGTAGCTTTAAAATTAAACAAAAGTTAAATTTAATAGTATCATAAGATATATATTTTCTTGAATTGGAGATAGCTAGTTATGGGTATTGGTGGAATAAGTATGTGGCAGTTGCTAATTATTTTGCTTATTGTAGTGCTTATATTTGGTACTAAAAGGCTTAAAACTTTGGGAGGAGATCTAGGTGGAGCCATGAAAAGCTTTAGAAAAGCTATGGATAGTGATGAAAAAGAAGTGAAGCCAGAAAGATTAGGAGATGATAAGCAAGATGCTGAATTTACTGAACAGAAGGAAGATTCAAAGGGAAGTTAATCTCAATGTTTGATATTGGATTTTGGGAACTAGCTCTAATTTTAGGCATGGGGCTCTTAATATTGGGCCCTGAAAGATTACCTGCAATAGTTTCTAAGTTTGGAAGGTGGGTAAGTAAGGCCAGAAGGACAGCTAATTTTCTAAGAAGGCAGTTAGAGGAAGAGATCGTTTCTGCAGATTTATCTCAACCTATTGATTCTAATTTGGGTAAGTCAAAAACTCATCTTGTTACCCCCATCAATAAGGCTAAAGATCTTAACAATATTAAATCTAAAGTTCTTGATAAAGAATCATAATTTAGCTTTATATTTAATTAAATTTTAAAAAGGCTTAATACTCATGAGCTCGACCGATAAGGAAAAATTACAAGAAGGCTCATTAATTTCTCATCTAGTAGAATTGAGGACTAGGTTACTTAGGTCAATACTTTCTATTCTTATTATTTTTATTTGCTTGGTACCTTTTGCCGAAAATATATTCACTAGCGTAGCTACTCCGCTTATGAATCAACTACCTAGTAATGCGACAATGATTGCAACACAAGTAGCCTCACCATTTTTAACTCCATTTAAGATGACTTTATTTGTAGCACTTTTTCTAGCTATGCCGGTAATTTTATATCAATTATGGCAATTTGTAGTTCCAGGTTTATATAGAAAAGAGAAAAGATTTGCTTTCCCTCTCTTAATATCAAGCATACTTCTATTTTATTTAGGAGTTGCCTTTTCTTACTTTGTAGTCTTCCCAATAATGTTTGCTTTTTTCGCAGCTGTTGCTCCTGAGGGAGTTACCATGATGACAGATATTAGTGCTTATCTTGATTTTATAATTACACTTTTTTTTGCTTTCGGGTTAGCTTTTGAAGTACCAATAGCTACGGTAATTTTAGTATGGAGTGGTTTAGCTTCTAGGGAAAAACTTGCTTCTTGGCGCCCTTATGTTTTTTTGGGCGCTTTTATAATGGGAATGCTTTTGACTCCTCCTGATGCCATTTCACAAACTTTATTAGCTGTTCCAGTTTATTTGTTATATGAAAGTGGTTTATTTTTACTTAGATTTTTAAAGATAGATAAACAAGATAAAGAAAAATAATTCTACTGGTCTCTTTCCATAGATACTAAATAATTTATTAGATCAATTAATAAGTCATATCCACCAGCCTGGCCAGCATCAGTTGTATATTTACCATTAATAATTATAGTTGGCACACTAGCTATTCTGTATCTTCTTGATAGCTCATCAGCACGTTGTAATTTAGTATGAACTGAAAAAGATTCTAAAGTTCTCATAAATTCTTGATCATCTATACCTTGGTTGGAAAAAAAACTAACTAAAGAATCATTAGTATCTAAAAAATTTCTATTTATATGAATTTCTCTAAATATTGGTACATGAATTTCATCTGCAATTCCAAGAGCTTCAGCTGCATAAAAAGCCCTTGCGTGAGTTTGAAGAGTACTATTCCATACAGCAGGAATTCTAATGAAATTAACGTCCTCAGATAGGCTCTCTCTCCAGTTTTCTAAATAAGGATCAAGAGTGAAGCAATGCGGACACCCATACCAGAAGACCTCTGCTACTTCTATTACATCGGGACTAGAGCTTGTGGGTTGTGTGGGTGAGAGTATTGAATAATGAGTACCCTCGTTAAATTGAGGAACAGTATTCTGTGATTGGGCAGTATTAATAATAAAATATGCAAACAGAACTATTAAACTTATATTTTTAAAATAAGACATTAAGATCTCCTCTATTTTAATCCTTGGATATAGCTCGCTACTGCCTCTATCTCTTCTTGAGATAATAATTTAGCAATTGTTCTCATTACTTCATTAGAGTCTGAGTACCTTGTTCCTATGGCATATGCATTTAAAGTATTTATTGTGTATATTGAGTGCTGCCCTTTAACTTTTGGATAAAGTGAAAAAGGATTTCCTTTACCAGATGGCCCATGACAAGCAATACATGCGGGAACATTTTTTTCAAAGATACCCCCCCGATAGATTTTTTGACCTAGATCTACTAATTCTGGATCCGCACCTCTTTGAATATTTGGTAAAGAGCCATAATAAGCTGCTAAGTCAATCATATCTTGCTCGGTTAGAGAGATGGCAAAAGCATTCATTAGTATATTCTGCCTTTGTCCATCCTGAAAAGACTTCAATTGTTTAGCCGTATATAATGGATGTTGACCAGCTAGGCTAGGCCATTCAGGGTTTATACTATTGCCATCAACACCATGACAAGCAACGCAAACAGCTGCCTTTGTTTTTCCATTCTCTATAGATCCTTGAGGAAATGCTATATCACTGTAAAGTAAGAATAACCACTGACTAGAGCAGACTAATAGTCCATAAAACAGAAATTTAATACTTGAAAATAACTTATTTGCCATTACTTTCGTCGAGCCTTTTATTAATTAGTAGTTAATATATTAATTGTACACTAATATAGTAATGAACAATATTAATTGAATTATATTGGATTATGATATTTTCTCAAGCTTCTGATTTTATGATAAGTGCTAAAACTTCTAAACAGTTTCCTCAAGATTCTGGTTTAGAAGTTGCTTTTGTTGGTAGGTCAAATTCAGGTAAGTCTAGTGCGATAAATGCAATATTACATAGAAAAAATTTAGCTAAGACTAGCAAAACGCCAGGTAGGACCCAATTAATTAATTTTTTTTCAGTAAGTGATTCTAACCACCGGATTGTTGATTTACCAGGATATGGATTTGCTAAAGTGTCAATTGAGATAAGAGATAGTTGGACAAAAATGATTGAATCATATCTTTTTTCTAGAAATTCTTTAGCTGGATTTTTTATAACTATAGATGCAAGGAGGGGTCTTAATGATTTAGATAGGACAATGATAATATGGGCTGATTCAGCAAATAAACCTATAGTTATTTTACTTACTAAAATAGATAAGATTTCTAAGAATACACATAAAAATCTAAAAAATAATTTTGATAAGACTTTGCCTATAGCCTGTAATTCCTTACTTTTTTCTTCAACTTCTGGTGAGGGTATAGAAGAATCACAGTTACAATTATCTAATTGGCTTTCATTAAAAGATTAATTAATGGGCTTCATCCCAATTATTACCAGTGCCAAATTCTACTTTTAGAGGAACTGATATCTTTGTAGTGTCTTCCATAATTTTTTTTACTTTTATTGCTATAGTGTCTACCTTATCCTTATTTACTTCTAAAACTAATTCGTCATGAACTTGCATTATTATTTTTGCATCTATACAAGAATCTTTTAGCCATGTATCAACATTGATCATTGCTAATTTAATTATATCTGCAGCTGAGCCTTGCATAGGTGCATTTATAGCACTTCTTTCAGCGTACATCCGTCTTTGATGATTTTTAGAGTTTATTTCTGGTAAATACAGCCTCCTTCCATTAATGGTAGTGACGAACCCATTATTTTTTGCAAAATCTTTTATTTTATTCATATATTCTTTTACCTTAGGATATTTTTCAAAATATAGATTCACGTATTCTTGGGCATTTGATCGAGTTATACCCAGCTGACGCGCAAGTCCAAAAGCAGACATACCATAAATTAGTCCAAAGTTTATAGCTTTGGCTGACCTTCTTTGTTCTTCAGTTACTTCATCGATACTTTTATTATTAACTTCGGCTGCTGTTAGCCTATGAATATCATCATCATTATTAAATGCTGATATTAAACCTTGATCTTCTGATAGATGGGCCATAATTCTTAGTTCAATTTGAGAGTAGTCCGCTGCTAGCAAAAGATATTTTTCTGGAGCGATAAAAGCTTGTCTAATCTTTCTTCCTTCTTCTCTTCGTATAGGGATATTTTGTAAATTTGGGCTCGAGGAAGAGAGCCTTCCTGTAGCTGCTACGGCTTGGTGATAAGAAGTATGTATACGGTTTGTTTTTTTATTAATTTCTAAGGGCAGCTTATCTGTATAGGTAGTCTTTAGTTTTGCTAAGGCTCTATAATCTAAAATTAATTTAGGTAACTCATAATCTTGGGCTAAATCTTGTAATACATTTTCGGCAGTAGAGGGCTGTCCTTTAGGGGTCTTACCTAATATAGGAAGCCGTAATTTATCATAAAGTATTTCTTGAAGTTGTTTTGGAGAGGAAATATTAAATGAACCTCCAGAAATATTATATATTTTGTCTTCAAGATCATTCATATTTTTAGCTAAATCTTTACTTTGTAACTTTAGAATTTCCGAGTCTATAAGTACTCCAGTATGTTCCATTTCTTGAAGGATTTTTATTATAGGTCTTTCAATTTCCGTGTATATTTTTTGTAATTCAGGGATAGATTCTAGTTTTTTCCATAGGTTATAATGCAGCCTTAGAGCTATGTCAGCATCCTCTGATGCATAGCTTGATGCTTCATCTATATGCACTTTATTGAATCCAATTTGTTTAGCACCTTTTCCTACTATGTCTTCATATTTAGTAGTATTGTAATTTAGATATTTTTTCGCTAAGGAATCCATATCATGACGGCTAGCTGTTGAGTTAAGCACGAAAGATTCCATCATAGAATCATAAAAAATACCATTCATCTTAATTTTATAATTTTCAAAAATATGCATATCATATTTTATATTTTGACCAACTTTTTTATTATTACTTTCTAGCCATGGTTTTAATTTTGAAAGAACGTAATCAGTATCTAGCTGGTTCTGAGCTGTTGGATAGTCGTGATTTAGTGGTATGTAGGATCCTTTATTTGGCTTGTAAGATATCGATAGTCCAACTAGTGTTGCTTTCATGTAATCAAGACTAGTAGTTTCTGTATCAATAGCTACGATAGATGCTTTTTCTATATTATTTATTTCTTCAAGAAAATCAGCTTTAGTAAGTATCGTTTTATATGAAGCATTTGTATTTTTAGTAGAATTTATCTTAACTTCTTTTAACCCTCTTAATAAGCTATTTATTTCAAATCTATCATGAAGCTTTCTCAGTTCTTTTTTGTCAGGAGCTGTTTTTTTTAATTCATCAAATTCAATACCAACTTCTACATCTCTCTTTATTGTCGTTAGTTTTTTATATAGCGGTATTTTATCCAATGAATTTCTTAACTTCTCACCAACTTTACCTTCAATATCATTAGCATTTTTAATAATTTCATCTAAGCTTTTATATTTAGATAGCCATTTTGTAGCAGTCTTAGGACCTACGCTAGGAACACCAGGTATGTTGTCTGCAGAATCACCTACAAGAGCTAAGTAATCTATAATTTGTGAGGGCTCCACTCCAAATTTATTGATTACTCCTTCTGAGTCATAGGTTTTATTACTCATTGTATCAACTAACGTTACTCTTTCAGTTACTAGTTGTGCCATATCTTTATCTGAAGTTGAAATTACAGTTTGGATATTATTTTTTTCGGCGATCGAAGCTAAGGTTCCTATAACATCATCTGCTTCTACACCTTTTATTCTTATTAAGGGGAGACCAAGGGCTTTTATTGATCTAAATAAAGGTTCAATTTGAGGCCTAAGGTCTTCAGGCATGGGCGGTCTATTAGCTTTATATTTGGCGTAAATATCGTTTCTAAATGTTTTGCCAGGCGTATCAAAAACCACTGCTATCTTTTGCGGCTGATATTCATCTAGTAGTTTGTTAAGCATATTTAGCACACCAAATATTGCTCCACTAGGCTCTCCTTTGCTAGAAGTTAGATTTGGTAAAGCATGATATGCCCTGAAAAGATAAGAGGAGCCATCTACTACTATAAATAACTTTTTAGATGACATAATTAGAAGAAAAATATTTTCATATAATAGAGCTTAGATCTTTATAAGAAATATCTATTTCTTTATACATAGAATCTAATATAAGATCTCCTTTTTGACCGCACCCTGAAAGAATGAGCATAAGAAATATAAGATAGTTATTTTTCATCTATTTTCTTTGCAACCATTTTATAGGCCTCCCTGAACGATATATTTTTTTCTAAAGCTAATTTATTAGCCTGTTCTGTAGCATAAATATCAGGATTTAATATTATATTTTTCTCATTAAATGATATATTTTCTATTGAGTGAGTCATAATTTTTATAGTATCAATTGCAATATCGATAGATCGGAATAGTGGCATTTTTATTCTTTGTAGATCTCGATGATATCCAGAGATTAACTTTGAAGAGATTGATAAAGTTTCTACTAGTGAAGCTATTCCTATAGATTCAGCACTTCTTACTAGTTCAAAAACATCAGGATTATTTTTCTGAGGCATTATTGAAGATCCAGTAGTTATGTTTTTCTTGATATCTAAAAAGGAAAACTCATCACTATAGAATAAAATAATATCTGATGCTAATTTAGCTAAATCACCTAAAATAATTGTAATTTCAAATATTACTGATGCTTCAGCTTTTCCTCGACTTATCTGAACAGCTGTTACTGGCTCATGTGTAGATTTAAATCCTAAGCTTTTTGTTGTTAGCTCCCTATCAATATTAAGACCAGGAGTGCCATATCCTGCAGCTGATCCTAATGGATTTTTGTCAGCCCTATTAGTAGCTAATTTGATTCCTATTACATCGTCTGATAATTCAGAAGTATATCCTTCAGCCCATAGCTTAACAGAGCTAGGCATACCCCTCTGTGTATGAGTATAGCCAGGAAGTTGAACTTCACCTTGCTTCTTAATAAGTACATTGATTTTACTAATTAGTAACTCAAGCTCCTTTGCTACGTTATCTCCTACATCCTTAAGATAAAGTCTTAAGGCAGCAAGTACTTGATCGTTCCTGGAGCGCCCAAGATGAATGCTTCCTCCTGCTGAGCCAAGATATTTTGTCAGATGGTTTTCTATTGCTGTATGACAGTCTTCTTGCTCAAGATCAATTTTCCACTCACCGTTTTTATGATCTTTTCCAATTTTCTTAAGTGCTTTAGAAATTTTATGATAATCATCTTTTTTTATTAAGCCTTTCTCTTTAAGCATACTTGCATGGGCTATTGATGCTTGAATATCATATTCAACTAATCGCTCGTCCAAATGAAAATCATTACCTACAGTATATTTCAAGATTAAATTATCTACTGGTAAGTCTTTATCCCATAAACGTTTCATAATAACTTCCTATTTTTTCTCAGCTTTGCTTAATATATTTATATCATTCACTACTAGCGTTCCTGTTCCATCATTAGTAAATATCTCCAATAATAAGCTATCAGCTAAATCATAGGAAATAACATGGACACGAGGTACGCCACTGGTAAGGGCAAGCTCTATCGCTTTTGCTTTAGGGAGCATTCCATCTTCTAACTTACCTTCATCTTTAAGCTTTTTTAAACCATTTATATCAACATATGAGATCATAGACTTAGGATTATTTTTATCTTCTAAAATTCCTGGCGCACTCATGGCTAAAATTAATTTCTCTGCTTTCATCGCTGAAGCAATTGCTGCAGCAACTGTATCAGCATTTATATTTAACAATGTTCCTTTATCATCAGCAGATAATGGACTTACAACAGGAATAAGGCCATTGTCTAACTGCTTAAAGAGAATATTAGCCTCAACACTTTGAATATCACCGACAAATCCATAATCTTTTATTTTTACACCTTTATCATCTTGCACAACAGGCCTTTTGATAGCTTGGATAAGGCCAGCGTCCACTCCACTAATTCCAACGGCAGGGATAGCAAGATCCCTAAAGCATGCTAATAATTTAGTGTTAATTTGACCATTAAGTACCATTGCAGAAATCTCAAGTGCTTTTTTATCTGTAACACGTCGCCCCTCAATAAATTTACTATCGATACCTAATGATTTTGCTAACTCTGTTGATTGAGGACCTCCACCATGTACTAAAATAACTTTAATTCCAAGGTCATACAAAATTCCTATTTGCTCTACAAGTAAATTCGTTGCTTTTGATGATAGGAGAGCTTCTCCTCCAATTTTTAAGACGAATATCTTACCTTTAAACATTCTGATATATGGAGCGGCTCTCTTTAATGCAGAGACAACTATTGCTCTTTCATTTTTTTTTAATTCACTCATATTTTTTTTATCCTTTCATCATTTTATATAGAATGGCCATTTGAGCATACATACGATTACGAGCTTCCTCTATGACAATACTCCGAGGCCCATCTAATATACCATCAGAAACTACGACCCCTCTTCTCACAGGCAGACAATGCATAAATTTACATTGTTTTTTTGCTGTATTAAACCACTCTTCATCAATGCACCAATCAATAAATTTTTCTCTTAATAGTTTATCTTTAATTTGATCTCCATAGTGTAAGGTTGAAGACCAAGATTTAGCATAGATTACATCGGCCCCTTCCATTGCTACTTTTCTATTATCAGATTCTAGAACGCTCCCACCTGATTTTGTAGCTTCATTAGTTGCTTTTTCTAAAATACTTTTTGGTAATGCAAAACCATCAGGTCTTAAAACTGTCACATCCATTCCACGTTTAGCCGCCATGATTAAAGTAGATGCAGGAACGGCCAGAGGGAGTGCATTTGGATGATAAGCCCAAGATAGCACAAACTTTCCACCATTCTTTGGAATTTCTAAATTATCCATTGTTTTCCAATCTGCTAAATTCTGACATGGGTGCTGTATTGCCGATTCCATATTAATTAATGGCTTATCAACCAAAGATGATAGATTTTTAAATTTAATATCTTCTAAATCATCATCTATATTTTCTCTCTCAGCAAAAGCTCTTATTCCGACTGCATCACCATAAGAAGCTATAACAGGAACCGCTTCTTTAATATGTTCAGCGGCTGAGCCATCCATAACTATTCCATGTCGAGTTTCTAGACCATGAATAGACATATCAGGAGAAATAACAAATGAACCCCCACCTAACCTAGACATGCCAGCCTGAAAAGACGCAAGAGTCCTAAGTGATGGACTTAGGAAAAGTAATGATAGCACCTTGCCCTTTAGTACATTAGGGCTAGGATTTTTTTCTAGTTGATTTGCTAGATCAATTAGATTATCAATTTCATCATTACTAAAATCAGTAAGGTCATTAAAGCTATTCATTATTTATTTCCTTTAGAGCTGATGAGAGTATTTCGATATGCGATTTTTCTAGTATATATGGTGGAAGTAGACGCAAGATATTTGGGTCACTGCTAGTTCCAGTCATTATATTTTTTTTCAGTAACTTATCTCTTAAAGCATTAGCAGGTATTTTTGTTTTTAACCCAATTAAAAATCCTGCTCCCTGAATATCAATAACTGGATCTATTTTACAGGTACTAAATAAATATTTTGATACACTATTTATATTATCCATAAGGTTGTCATCAATAATAGTGTCTATAACTGCACTAATGGCTACAGATGAAAGGGGACCTCCACCAAAAGTTGTTCCTAGAGAGCCAGCACCTAAATTTTTTATTATTTTTTCCTTCATAATGACTGCACCACAGGGGAGTCCTCCTGCTAACGATTTTGCTACCGTCAATAAGTCAGGCGTTACTTGAAAATAATCTGCTCCAAAAGGTACGCCCAACCTACCCATTCCTGTTTGAACCTCATCAAAGATCAATAAAGTTTTATTTTTTTTGCACTGATGTTGAATAGAATTAATAAACTCATTAGAAAATTTATAAGCACCTGCAACTCCCTGAATCGGCTCAATGATCACTGCCGCAGTATCTTTGTCAACAGCTTTTTTTAACGAGTCAATATCATTTCTAGGTATAAATTCTACTTTCATAGGCGTTGATGGGAATCCATACCATTTTTTTTGTGATCCCCAAGTTACAGCTCCAGCAGCAGCTGTTCTACCATGGAATGCATTTTCTATAGCTATGATTTTTTTTCTTCCTGTTAATTGAAGTGCTATACGAATAGCATTCTCATTCGCTTCAGCACCACTATTAACAAAAAAAACTTTATTAAGGTTTTTAGGGGAAAATTCAGCTAATTTTGTAGCAGCATCATCTCTAGACTTCATAATTACAGCATTGCTTTGAAAAAGAAGATTTTTTGCTTGATTCGTTATAGCTGTTATCAATTTTTTATGATTGTATCCTAGACACGTAACTGCATGCCCGCCATATAAATCTAGCACTTTTTTATTTTTCTCATCTTTGAGGAAAACTCCGTCACCTTTTACGGGCTCAAAGGGTAAGACAGGATATACTTCTTGTAAGTGTGCATTATATTTTGACATTATGCCCATCCTATTGGAGGGATCATTAAACCCTCTGTCTCAGGCCATCCTAGTAGTTTGTTCGCAAATTGAATTGCACCTCCCGCAGCACCTTTTACTAGATTATCAATAACACAACAAATAACTAGATTATTGTTATTTAAAGATATAGAGAGCTGGGCTTCATTTGTTCCAACTACATCCTTTATTTTAGGGGGGGCATTCAGTATATCTACAAAAGGCTTTTCTTTGTAATAATTTTTAAACAGGTTAAAAATATATTTTTCATCATAATCATTTTTTAATTTACAAAAAGTAGTTGCATATATTCCACGAGTAAATGGCCCTGAATGAGGTACAAAATTTAGATTTATTCCTTTGTTAGTAATTTTTTTTATAATATGCTCTACTTCTATCGAGTGTCGGTGCTTAAGGGGCTTATATGAAAAAAAATTGCCATCACGAACAGGATGATGAGTATTTATTTTAGGTAAGCTACCAGATCCTGTGCTTCCAGTGACTGCGCTAGTAAAAAAATCAAATTCGCTAATATTGTTCTCAACTAATGGAACAATAGATAGTAGCATTGATGTAGAAAAACATCCTGGATGAGAGATATTATTATAATTATTTTCTTTTATTTGTTCAGGAATACCACAAATAAACGATTTTATAAGTTCAGGTGCTGTATGATCTTGACCATAGGTTTTTTCAAAGTCATTTTTGTTATCAAACCTGAAGTCAGCTGCAATATCGATTATGTTAGTCTTTAGATTTAATTTTTTTGATTCAGAGATGATTTTATTTATTGTTTTAGCTGAGCTTCCATGATTGGCAGCAGATATTACCATCCAGTGATCATGCCCCTGAAGCCCCTCTATCCCAGCCTCAATTGATATAAATTTTTCTTTAGGATAAATTTTTTTCAGATATGGAAATTTTTCTGATAAAAATTTCCCATTTTGACTACTAGAAATAATCAATTTAGGAAAAAAGTATTTATGATATGACAGAAGCCGAAGTAACTCTCCAGCTACATAACCAGATCCACCTAATATTATTACAGGTATTTTATTACTCATTTTTTGCTTCCGATGTTATTAGGCAAAATTTCTGATTCAATAAAATTACCTAAATCTGTTGAGTTAGTAAGAGCGTTTATTGCTTTTATACTACTTTGTTTTTCGATAATATCTATACCTACTTGATTATCTGTTGCTGGTCCAGTCACAACTGATGGAGTTAAGTTAAAATTATCTTTCAATATTTTAACTCCTCCCCATGCACCTATAGGATCATTTGCACAAAGCACAATAGAAGAGAAATAACCTTTAAGCTCTTTGTCTAACAGAATAGATTCAACTCCGTATGCACCAAGGATACCATCGCCAAATTCACATACAATTACATCTGGATTATTATTAGCTAAAGAGCTACATATTTTTTTTGTTATATCAGCAGAGTTTTCTGAAGTTGTAGCTACTACTCCATAGTCAGAGAATATTTCTGTATTTCTAGCACCTGCATCTTCCATAGCAAGTATGTCTCGTCGAAGAGCAACACCAGTACTTTTAAATGCATCAACAGTAAATCCATTATGATTAAGCTGGCTTATTATAGAGCATGCCGCAACTGTTTTTCCTGAATCCATACAAGTCCCAGCAATAGCAATAATTGGTATCTGATTAAGATCAAGTTTTTTAACTATATTTTTTTTAGGTGCTCCAACTTTTGCAGGAACACCTATTCTCTCACCTAAGAAAGGAAATTCTAAAACTACACCAAGTACTTCACAGTCAAAAGGAGAACCCTGGCTAATATTAATAGAGTCACAAATGCCTAAAACCCCCCCAAGGTTTAAGACTTGTATTTTATCACCAGCTGAAAGCTTTTCCGGTATATGACCAGAATAACCAAATAATGCTTTTCTATGCCCAAGTGCACCAATAATAATATCCCCTTTTTTAATTTGGGCCATTCGTCCGCTTGTAAGCTCTAGTGTGTTGTACCGAGATTTATTATTTAGTACTTTTGCAGCAACAATCACTCCTTCTTCACAAGGAATGTCAGGACTTATTCTTATTTCACGCCCTATATCATTTGCTATAGCAACGGAAGAGATTTTATCTACAATTAAAGATTGCATATTAACTCTCCTTTACTCTGCTGTGAAGAGTTCCTGGTAGAGATAAGATTCTTGAAAAGCCTAGTGCATCTCTAGCATCCCACTCACCTATAGATTCTCCATATTTACTTTTACTTGCTGACATGAGAGAAAAAGGCGATTTAATTCCAGTAATAAAAACTGAACCAGGGCGCAATACACAGTCAACTTTTCCAGAAACATATTTTTGTGATGACATAAAAAAAGACTCTATATCATTACATGCAGGATCTAGCTGTTTCCCCTCATGAATAAGTTCACAGTAATGAAGGCTTAATTGTTCCTTAATTTTTAACTGTAAAGAGGAAAGTGTTAGTTTTTCTAATTCTCGATGAGCATTTATTAGAATCTCAGCAGCAGGTGCCTCGAATGCAACACGTCCTTTTATGCCTAATATAGTATCTCCTAAATGGATACCACGACCTATTCCAAAAACCTTTCCAGTCGTTTCTAGTTTTTCAATTATCTGAATTGGGTTGAGGTCTTCTCCATTAATCTTAATTGGAATACCTTTTTTAAATTCAATAATAATTTTCTGTTCATTTTTAGAAGAGGAAGGAAAAACATTAGGGCTGAGCTCCCAAGAAGATTCTGGAATAGTCTCTTTAGAATCAAGTGTTTCAGATCCTCCAATAGTAACTCCCCATAGCCCTCGATTTATAGAGTAAGTTGAGCCTGATTTTGGGGTGGGAAGTCCTAATTTTTTTAGATAGCTTACCTGATCATCTCTTGCCCATGATTGATCTCTAACTGGAGCTAGTATTTTAAGATCAGGCGCTAATGATTTTAGAATTATTTGGAACCGAATTTGATCATTTCCAGCGGCTGTACATCCATGAGCTACAGTATCAGAGTGCATATCTTTTGCAATTTTAGCTAAATATTTTGCCTGAATAACTCTTTCAGAGCCTACACACAGAGGATACATGTTACCCTTTTTTATATTACCCATAATTAAAAATTTAAGAACATCATTAAAGAAGTCATCTTTTGCATTGACTAGGATGTGGTCATTAGCTCCTAGTTTTTTAGAATGTTCTTTCAAGTGTTTTGATGTTTCTTTGTTAATACCACCTGTATCTACTGTGACAGTTATAACTGGTTTTCCATAGGTTTCTTTTAGCCAAGGCACACAGAATGATGTATCCAGGCCACCAGAAAAGGCAAGTATGATAGGAGAATTTTTATTAGCCATTATTAATATCCTTTTCTAATTTTATTTTAATTTTATTCTGTTGCGAAATACTGCTAGTAGCAATATAAATAGTATCATCACCAGATAGTGTTGCTATTATTTCTGGCCAGTTAAGTTCATCTAGTGTTACAGCAACTCTTTGAGCTGCGCCTATTTCTGTTTTTAAGACAAGAAGGTTTGGGCCTGCGCTTATAACTCCAATGATAAAGCTATCTATATTTTTTAGAGCATAATTAGTAGTAATATTTTTTTCAGGCAAAGTATAACTTGAGTTAAATTTATTAATTCCCATTTCCTTTAAGTCTCGACTAACGCTAGACTGAGTTACCCCATAGCCTTTATTCTGAAGTAAATTTACTATTTCTTTTTGTCGTAACACATTGTTTTCCTTTATTATTTCAGCTATTGCGTTACGTCGACCTAATTGTTCTGTCAAAGATGTAGGCATGATTAATGATCCTTTGTGCATAATTTGTGCATATATTATATTATATGTACAAATTATGCAATGATTTATTTCTAAAGGAATTTCGATTTCTTCTATAAAATATGTATTTCATTCTTATGGGTATTTTTTTTTGGAAGCGCTAATAATAAAAGATTTATATAAAACTTACTCTAATGGCAAGTATGTCCTTAAAGGAGTAGACCTTGCTGTACCAGAAGGTGATTTTTTTGCATTATTGGGTCCAAATGGAGCTGGTAAAACTACAATTATTAATATTATTACATCATTAACATATAAGACAGATGGTTCAATTAAGGTGTTCGGACATGATTTTGATTTACAAGCAAATTTAGCTAAATCTTTTATTGGAATAGTTCCTCAAGAGTTTAATATCAACATGTTTGAGACTTGCTCTAATATTCTTATTAATCAAGCTGGGTACTATGGCATAACAAGGAAAGAGGCCATTATTCGTACTGAGAAATATTTAAAATCAGTAAAATTATGGGATAGGAAAGATGATATAGCACGAACTCTATCAGGAGGAATGAAACGTCGACTTATGATAGCTAGAGCCTTAGTTCATGAGCCTAGACTATTAATCTTAGATGAGCCTACAGCTGGAGTAGATATAGAAATTAGAAGATCAATGTGGAATTTATTAAGAGAAATAAATGATATAGGAATGACTATTATACTTACTACTCATTATCTTGAGGAGGCTGAAAGCCTGTGTAGGAATATTGCAATTATTGATGAAGGGAAAATAATTGAAAATGATTCAATATCAAATATTGTAAAAAAACTATCTCAACAGTCATTTATATTTAATCTATCAAATTCATGTAATAAAAGACCCAATATAGAGAACTTTAAAGTTTCTATGAAATCAGAAAATGAAATTGAAGTTCGTGTTTCAAGTCATCAAAATTTAAATGATGTATTTCAAGAATTTTCTAAACAAGGTATAGAAATTTCTAGTATGAGAGCTAAAAGTAATAGGCTGGAAGAATTATTTATAAGTTATGTTGATGCGAAGAGAAATGATGATGAATAATATTATCAAGAATATGAGAATAAATAGGCTAGTCAGAATAAACTTAGTTGGCTTTTATACAATTATAAGGAGAGAAATAAAGCGGGTTGTCAGAATATGGATTCAAACTATACTTCCACCCGCTATAACTATGACTTTATATTTTATAATTTTTGGGAGCTTAATAGGTAGTAGGATAGGGGATATGAGTGGAGTGCCCTACACTACATTTATAGCTCCTGGTCTTATAATGATGTCTATTATCACGAATTCATTTGGTAACGTAGTCTCTTCTTTTTTTTCAGGAAAATTACATAGGCATTTAGAGGAAATGCTTGTATCTCCAATGGAAATAACCACTATAGTTTTCGGTTTTGTATCAGGAGGATTATTTAGAGGTATTCTTGTGTCCTTAGTAGTTACTATTGTAGCTTTATTTTTTACTGAGCTGAAGATAACTTATCCACTAATTACAGTTTCTACAATTATTTTAACTTCTGTAACTTTTTCCTTAGCTGGTTTATTGAATGCGATATTTGCTAAAAATTTCGATGAGATTTCAATTATACCAACATTTGTTTTGGCGCCATTAACATATCTTGGTGGTGTGTTTTTCTCTATCTCTTTACTTTCTCCTTTCTGGCAGAGTGTCGCTCAGTTTAATCCAATTTTATACATGGTGAATGCTTTTAGATACGGAATGCTTGGTATTTCTGATATACCTATACTTAAAGCCTATACTATAATTATTTTAGCCTTAGTTTTTTTATTTTCTCTTGTTATTTTTCTTTTAAAAAGAGGAACAGGGGTAAGGAATTAAACTTAATCTAAACTTAATAGGAAACCTTGACTTTGAAATTCACCGATCACTCCTGACTCATTAATTTCAATAATAGAGACACCTTCTGGAGACATATATTCTCCTTCTCTAAAGCTTCTAGAATTAATTCGAACAAAGCTATTTTCTGGATCAATGCTAAATACATGCAGTTCTAGATTTAGGACTGGCAAGGCTATGCCTTTGGCTTTTGCCTCCATATAAGTAGGAATTATTGGAATATCTATTTGATCTAGTTCTTCAGATTCTAGATTAATAATATTGATAGGGTCTGTAGGTATATATTCATCTACTTCTTCATTTATATCCTTTATTTCTACAATTGGTATTGAATTATTGTTAGTTGTATCAGTAATAGGGGAGGCTGGTATCAGATTTTCAATTGAGGCTTGCTGAGGATTATTTTCTTTACTATTCAACCAAAGCCATATTAGGCCGAAGCATGATAGACAAAGTATACTGATTAATACTTTTAACCAAATCGGAGAATTATTTGTTGGGATAGCATAAGGAATATTAGTTATCTTTGGAGTCTCAGATTTCAAGCGCTCATTTTCTGATTTTCTTAATGCATCTAGTATAAAAGACATCTTAAATATTTCTCATAATTAAAGAATATTGAAATAACTTAACTTCTCTAAGATCCAAATAGCATCAGGATCAAGAGCCTTAATTAAACCAAAAATAATTAAAAATATACCTATTAAGGCGACAGATGAAAAAATAGTATTAGTATAAGAGGGCCTTTCATTGTTGCCATAAATTTCTTTAGCAGATTTTCTAACTAAAGATTTATCCACAACTCTTACTTCTTCGGTATAGGCAGCTAAAAGAGCATGGTCACAAAGAACATTAATTATTCTTGGTATACCTTGAGATAAGCGATAGATCTCTTTGAGAGATGAGTATTTAAATATCTCACCCATCGCACCAGCTATCTTCATTCTATGTTTAATATACTGAAGAACATCTTTCTTGCTCAAAGGGTCTAAATGATATCTACCAGTTATTCTTTGAGAAAGTTGTCGCATATTCCTTTTATTTATAGTTTCTCTTAGTTCTGGTTGGCCAATAAAAATTATCTGTAATAATTTTTGTCTTGATGTCTCTAGATTAGTAAGAAGCCTTACTTGCTCTAACACATTTCTATTTAGATTCTGAGCTTCATCAACTATAAGTACAGTTCTTCTTCCTTTAGAATGAGAGTCTAAAAGATATGAGCTTAGTTGATCAATTAAGGTTTTGATTGTATCTTCTTTAGAAAGTTCAATATCTAATTCTTCACAGATAGTTATGAGGAAGTCTTTTGTAGTTACCTGCGGATTTAATATTAAAGCTATATCTACTTCTTCGGGAATTTGCTCTAAAAGACTTCTTACTAGAGTTGTTTTGCCTGTACCAACTTCACCAGTTAGCTGAATAAAGCCACCACTCTCAGATATGCCATAAACTAAATGAGCAAGAGCGTCTGTATGTTTTTGACTTAAGTAAAGATACCGAGGATCAGGCGTAATTGAGAATGGTTTTTCATTAAGACCAAAAAACTGAGTATACACAAACAGCTCCCGATAAATATTAGTTTATTTTATCAAAAATAATTTATTCAATTATTTCAATAGTAATTGTATCTGACATTATGGGTGGATTGTGTGGCCTATGGAGTAGGTCCCCTAGCACTAGTTGAAGATTATGTTCACCAGGAGCTAGATCAATTATAGCTTCGGATTGACCTAAGCCAAAATGAACATGGTTTTCATCGGCTGGAATAGGGAAATCAAAATTCTCTAATTTAGTGTCTATTAGTAAGTGGTGATGTCCAGTATTAGGCGAATCGACTAAGGCTGGAGCTATCCCTATTCCTGAGAGTCCAAACACTATCTTTACTGGACTAGAAATTTGATCTCCATCAGCTGGCTCAATAAAATAGACGTAGGCTTCAGGAGGAGCAGCTCTTCTAGACAAATCCATAGCAGGCTGAGCTTCAGAAGTAGAGCTTTCGTCTGACTCAATAGCTACTTCCTGAGTACAGCCAAAAAGCACAAAAATAGATAAAAAATATAGGAATTTCTTGAGTAACATTTATTTCTCCTTGAGTTTTTTGCTTTTTAGTTTGTTTCTGTCACGAACTAATTCTTTAGGGTCAAAGTCGTCAACAGCCATAACTTCCATCATTTTAGCATCAAAATCTATAATTTTATCTTTCTCTGCTGGGGTGATAATTTCCTTAGCCTCTGCTTCTTGTATTTCCTCAAAGAAAGTTTTTGAAGTTAGAGTTTTATTTTTCTTAGCTAATAAGATTTTTTTCTCTATAGGAATAATTTCTTCGGCTAATAAAAGGGTTTCATTTAGAAATGCTATATGACCTTTTTTACCTTTATACATTCCCTCACAAAGCCTTTCTCTAGTTTTTGAAGGCTTGATCATAAGATCAGAAATTTCCTTACCTAGTTTATCGGAAGGAGATGAAAAAGACCTACCTCTAGGAAAAACTAGAGCTCTAAGAATCCTCGATACAAGCTTATTTGGGAAATTTCTTAGAAAGCCATGAAGCTGTTCTTGTGCATTATAAAGTAGAAATCTACAAGACCACTCAACTAAAGGCAAATCTTCCTCTGGCGATCCCTCGTCTTCAAAATTCTTAAGTACCATTGATGTAAAATAAAGATAGCTTAATATATCTCCAAGTCTTGCAGATAGCAGTTCTTTTCTTTTTAAATCTCCTCCTAGAAAGAGCATTGCAATATCAGTTACTAAGGCAAATGAAGCACTATACCTATTTATATGTCGGTAATAAGGACTTAAGGAGTTTTTTCTTGGTGCAGATGTAAACTTAGAAAATGTAATTCCCATGATTAAAGATCTAAAGGCATTAGATATAGAATAGCCGATATGCTTAAAAAATAATTGATCGAATAAGGATAGCCCTTTATTCTCATCTTTTTCTTTCATTGCATTGAGCTCAGGTAAAACAAAAGGGTGACAACGAATAGCGCCTTGACCAAAAATAATTAAACTACGAGTAAGTATATTTGCACCCTCAACAGTAACGGGAACTACTGAGCCAGCAAATCTGTTACCTAAATAATTTTTTGGGCCCATCATGACGAGTTTACCAGCATGAACATCTATAGCATCTTTTGCTACCTGTCTGCTAAGTTCCGTATTATGGTATTTTAGAATAGCACTAGGTACTGCAGGTTTTTCGCCTTGATTAATAGCAGCGCATGTGACTTTTGATCCAGATTTAATGATGTAAGTATAACCAGCCATTCTAGCAATTACTTCCCCTACCCCTTCAAACTTTCCGATTTGCATACCAAACTGCTTCCTAAGCCTTGCATAAGCACCGGTAGTATATACTGCTGCCTGAGCACCACCTACTGCATTACTTGGAAGAGCAATTCCCCTTCCAACTGATAGAAGCTCGACAAGCATCCTCCATCCTTTGCCAGCCATTTTTGGCCCGCCGATTATCCCATCTAGTGGTATAAAGACATTTCTTCCTTGAGTTGGGCCATTTTGGAAGGGTATTCCCATAGGCAGATGCCGCCTTCCTATTGTTATTCCTTTTAAATTAGTGGGTACTAAAACTGCTGTTATCCCGTAATCGTCTTCATCACCAATCAAATGATCAGGATCTGAAAGTTTTATTGCAAGTCCTAATACTGTAGCAATTGGTGCTAGCGTTATATATCTTTTATCCCAGTTCAAACGTATACCAATTATTTCTTTTCCCTCATATTTTTCTTTACATATAACTCCACTATCAGTTATTGCTGTTGCATCAGAACCTGCCCTAGGTGATGTTAAGGCAAAACATGGCACATCAATGCTCTTAGCTAATCTAGGTAACCAATAATCTTTCTGTTGTTTGGTTCCATAATGGAGTAGTAGCTCCGCTGGCCCGAGAGAATTTGGAACACTCATAATTGAAGTTAGGGTTGAGTTACAAGAAGATGCTTTCGATAAAATCATAGAGACAGCTAAAGGAGAAAAACCTAAGCCTCCATATTTTTTTGGGATTATTAGTGCAAAGAATTTTTTTTGTTTTAGGAATTTCCAAGCTTTTTCTGGAAGGTCTAAAAGATTATGATTTATTTCCCAATCATTTAGCATCCCACATAATTCTTCAGTTGGACCATCCAGAAAATCTTGCTCATCTTTTGTAAGTTTCCCTGGTTTTAAATCAAGTAGTTTATTCCAGTCAGGCATACCAGAAAAAAATTCACCTTCCCACCAAACACCACCTGCTTCTAAAGCCTCTCTTTCTGTTTCTGATAGTGTAGGAAGTTTGTTTTTTAGTGATTCAAATATACGAGCAGTTAAATACTCTTTTCTTAGATTTACAACGTTGAGTGAAAGTATAGGGATGAATAGAATCCATAAAATGATAGACCAAAAAAGACTAGGGCCTAAAATAGTAAAGGCAACAATTGTAGCTCCTAACGCAGCTGTGAAAGTTTTATAATTAATACGGTTATATGATAGATATATACAGACAACTAAAATAATTAAAAACCATAATAATATAACCATACTAATTTACCCTTATAGTAATTCTTCTACTGCACTTCTTTCTTCTCTTAATTCATTATTAGTAAGACCTATTTTATCGTTACTAAATTCATCAATATCAAGATTCTTGATTATGGAGTATTCTCCGTTATTGCAGATAACAGGATAAGAGAAAACCACTCCTTCAGATATTGAATAACTTCCATCAGATGCAACACCCATACTTACCCAATCATTATCTGATGTTCCTTGTACCCAGTCTCTCATATGATCAATAGCAGCAGAAGCTGCAGAAGCGGCTGACGATGCCCCCCTAGCTTTTATTATTTCTGTTCCTCTTTGTTGCACTAGCGGGATAAATTTTTCTCTATACCATTCTTGATTTACTAGCTCTATTATTTTCTCTTCATGTATAGATATTGGGCCTCTCTTTCTTTTGACACAATATGAAATATCTGGGTATTGAGTGGCAGAATGGTTTCCCCAAATTATCATTTTTTTTATTTCCGAGACGTGGGCATTAGTTTTTATTGCAATCTGTGCTTTTGCTCTATTATGATCAAGCCTTGTCATAGCCGTAAAGTTTTTTGGATCAATATTTGGAGCATTTTCTCTTGCTATTAGGGCATTAGTATTAGCAGGGTTTCCAACTACTAGGACTTTAACATTGTTATCTGCGAACATATTTAAAGATTTTCCTTGCTCTGAAAATATTTTTGCATTTCCAAGTAATAAATCTTTTCTTTCTATATCAGCTGTTCTTGGCTTAGCTCCAACCAAGAAAGCATAGTTTATATCTTTAAATCCTATTTCAAGCTTATCTGTTACAATAATTTTATCTAGTGTATCGAAGGAGCAATCATCTAGCTCCATTGCAACGCCTTTAAGAGCTTCTATTGCTGGTGTAATTTCTATTAACTGAAGAATAATAGATTGATCTTTGCCAAATAATTGGCCAGAGGCAATTCTAAATGCTAATTGATAGCCAATCTGACCAGCTGCACCTGTAATTGCTATTCTTACTGCTTTTTTTGTAGACATTAAATTTAATTTCCTTAGTTGAGTTGAGGTTGTTGCGAGTCTTGAGAGGTTTCTGGGTCATCAGTATTTTGGTTTATTTCATTGTGAAGCTCTACCTGGCTATTAAAAATAGATGCTACTGCTTCCATTTCACCTACAGCTGCATTGTATCTAGAAAACATAATTGATCTATATTCTATGGTGGCCTGATCACCAGTGGTTGTTATTTCTTCATTTAAGCAATCTAGGTAGGCACTTATATTTTCCATATAATTTTTAATCTGATCTTGGGCTATTAACATTTCTTCCATAGTTGCGGATAATCCATCTGGTATTATTACAAGTGGGGGATATTCACAGCTATAGCTAATATTTGCGGTATTAATTACTAATAGGGAGAAAACAAATCTCAATACATTCATGATATTGACCATATTTTTAGAATTTATTTAGTTATTGATACTATACCCTACTGTTTTGATCGGTTCCATTTATGTTGTTATAGCTTATCTTTTTAATCTTTAATATAGTACGTCTTTATGAATTTTTAATGAAAAAGTGGGAAACTATTGCTATATTTTGATAAAAACTTACTAAGAGATAAGGATCAAGCAAGTTTAATAAATAAAGGCCTAAGAGGGATAGAGAAAGAGTCTCTTAGAGTGAGCTTCAATGGAGAGCTTTCTATGAAGCCACACCCATCTTTGCTGGGGTCAGCTCTTAGCAACCCCTACATAACTACAGATTACTCAGAAGCTTTATTAGAATTTGTAACACCTGCCTATAACACTAATTCAGAAGTGATACAGTTTCTTTCTGATATGCACGCCTTTTTTTATTCTGTTTGTGATGAAGAATTATTATGGCCCCAAAGTATGCCGTGTGATATTAGTAATATCCCAAGTCTCCCTATAGCTAATTATGGAACATCTAATCTTGGTCTAATGAAGTCAATTTATAGACATGGCCTTGGCCATCGTTATGGGAAAGCTATGCAGTTAATATCTGGAGTGCATTTTAACTATTCTTTGCCCTTAGATTTCTGGCCAATATATAGGGAAAATAAAAAAAGTAAAGATCGTTTGAGAGATTTTATCTCAATACAATATATGTCACTTATGAGAAATTTTTCGCGTATTTCTTGGATTTTTATTTATCTATTTGGTGCATCTCCCATAATGCCTAAATCTTATAATAAAAAATCAAATACTTATTTGAAAGAGCTCGACTCCTCAAGCTTATATGGTGAATTTAGTACTTCACTTAGGATGAGCGATATTGGGTATTCTAATAAGGGACAGTCAGAAATAGATATATCAATTAATTCTCTTGATAGTTATATAGAAGACTTATCAAAAGCAATTAAAACACCTAATCATGAATATAGTAAGATTGGCCTCAAGCATAATGATCAATATAAACAATTAAATATAAATAATTTACAAATTGAAAATGAATATTATAGCTTTGTTCGCCCTAAAGCTATTGCGATTAATGATAAGCCTTTGTTGGTAAATTTAAGAAAAGAAGGAGTTGGTTTTGTAGAGATTAGAACAGCCGATATAAATATGATGGAGCCTATAGGGGTTAATCAGCACCAATTACGATTTACTGAAGCAGCTCTATTATATTGTTTATTTTCTAATAGTAAGCCTATTAGCTCTAGTGAAAAAAAAGAAATTAATGAAAGAAACCTTCTAGTCTCACAAAAAGGGAGATTTCCAAGTTTAGAATTAATTATTAATAATAAGAAAGAGTCATTGAAAAATGCTGGGCTTAGTATGTTGGATCAAATTTTAGATATAGGAAAATGCATAGATAGCTCAAGTGAAAATGATGATTATGCTGATTCTATTAATTTATATAAAAAATCGTTTTATGATTCTAGAGAGACACCATCAGCTAAAATTTTAGAAGAAATTAGTAAGGCTAAAATGAATTTTCTAGATTTTACTCTATATTTATCACAGCAGCATTCTAAATATTTTAAGAATATTTCCTTGGAGAAAGAAAAGTTTATTTTTTTTAAGAAGGAGGCAGAAAAATCTATTTTAGCATCAGAAAAATTAGAGAAGAGTCAAACATTGTCTTTTAACGATTATTTGGAAAAATACTATAAGGAGATTTAAATTATGAAATATGCAATAAGGATTGAAAAACATGGGTCTCCTGAAGTAATGAAATATACTTCTGTAAATGAAGAGAGTCTGAAGGATGGACAGGTTAGGATTGACCATAAAGCTATAGGTGTTAATTTTATTGATACCTATTTTAGGTCAGGTCTTTATCCCATAGATTTGCCTAGTGGCTTAGGAGGGGAAGCAGCAGGGGCTATTTCAGAGATAGGTCCAGGGGTTGATAGTCTAGAATTAGGAGATAGGGTTGCGTACGTTTCACCACCTCCCTCAGATTCGTATTCACAATCAACCACAATTGATTCAAGTAAGCTAATTAAGCTCCCCAGAGAGGTTGATTATAAAACAGCAGCAGCTATCTTATTAAAGGGCTTGACTAGTTGGTACCTTCTTAGAAAGACATATGAAGTCAGAGATGGTGATTATATTCTTTTATATGCTGCAGCAGGCGGTGTAGGCTCAATAATGTGTCAGTGGGCAAAATATTTAGGAGTGAACGTCATAGGTGTTGTTAGTACAGAAGAAAAAAAGAAAATAGCTTTGGAGAATGGCTGCTCTGAGGTTTTATTGTATGGGGAAAATATCGTTCAGTCTGTTAAGCAGATAACAAATAATTATGGAGTTCCAGTTGTTTATGATCCTATTGGTAAAGACTCACTTTATAATTCTTTGGATTGTCTTAGCCCTAAAGGCTTGCTTGTCAGTTATGGCAATGCATCAGGTGTGATAGATTGTCTTCCAGTTTTAGAGCTTTTAAAAAGGGGCTCTTTATATGTGACAAGGCCAACTTTATGGAGCTATATAAAAGAAAAAGAAGATTTTCAACAAGGGTGTAGAGAGCTATTTGATCTTGTAAGAGAGAAAGTAATTACTGCAAATATTGGCCAGAGTTTTCCATTAGAAAGGGCAGTTGATGCACATTATGCTTTAGAGAGAAGGCAAACTAAAGGTTCAACAATTCTAATACCGTAGATTTCTAAATTATTTCTATTGGCCAGATTATTGGAAGTATATACATTGTTATTATAAAAATAATTACTGACAGAGGAAGGCCAAGCTTTAGATAATCAGAGAATCTATAACCACCAGGGCCCATAACTAAAATATTTGCTGGATGAGAGACTGGGCTTGCAAAACTTGCCGAAGCTGCAATTGCTACGGCCATCATTGCAGTTTGAGGATGAATGCCTAAATTTATACTTGCTGAGAGCACAATCGGAGCCATCAATACTACTAGAGCGGCTGTAGGTATCGCCATTGTTGCAATAGCAGTAATAACATAAAGACCTGCTATTACCCACCAAGGACCTAAAGGAGATAAAACGTTCATAACTTGATTAGCAATTAGAGCGGCGGCACCACTATTTTCCATTGCAGTGCCAAGTGGCAACATACCAGCAATTAAAAAAATAACTCTCCAGTTGATAGCAAGGTAAGCTTCTTCCATGCTTATACACTTGAAAAGAATCATCAATGTTGCTCCAATAATGGCCGATATATATATAGGAAACCATCCAGCAAGAACAGAAAATAAAACTACTACCATTATTGATATAGCGATTGGCGCTTTTTCTGTTTTAGTTAATTTCTGTGAGTCTGGCGTTAAAACAATAAAGTTGTTATCTTTTTGAAAGATATTAATTTGTTCTCTAGGACCAATAGTTAATAAAGCATCCCCTAGCTTAAGCTTTTCGTGATTTAAATTTGACCTTATAGCCTTTCCCTCTCTCCAAATTGCAATAGGCTCTAGACCATACTTATCTCTAAAATTTAATTCTGATAGCAATTGACCAATTAAACTTGAACGCGGATCTAAGATTATCTCAATGATATTTAATCTATCTGATTCAAGTGTGTTAAGAGGAAGCTTAGATGATTCTTGTAGCTCAAATTCTTGAAGCCCTCTTAGAGCATTCAAATCCTCTTCTTGACCTTCAATTAAGAGTATATCACCTCCTTTAAGGTTCTGATCAGAAGGAGGCATAATAATTAATTCTCCTTCTCTAAATATAGCTAGTAACCTAAAATCAAAAGCATCCCCAAAGCGGTTTTTACTAAAATTCTGACCTGCAAGTGTAGATTCTTTTGGAACACTAACAACAAAAAGACTATCTTCAAGACTATATATTTCTATTAATTCTTTTTCTTCTATTTCTCTAATACTGCTAAACTCAAGAGATCTATTCAGCTCTTCATAGTTTTCAGGGAGTGTCTGTAATAGAAGATGATCACCTTTTTTTAGAGGGACTGAAGATAGATTATTTCTCCTAATCAGCTCTCCTCTTTTAATCGCAAGTATGTTCGATCCGTATTGTTTTCTAAATTCTGGATGTTGAATTAGGTTTCCAACTAAAGTCGAATTATCTTCTAAGGATACTTCAACAATTTTCATTTTTGTTGACATTAAGCCCTGCAGGACAGGTGCTTCTCTTTCGATAACAAGCTCACTCCATCTTAAAAATTCTTGAAATCTATCAAGAGTTCCTTGGATGATTAATCTATCATTGGCTTTGAGCTTCTTGTTTCTTGGAGGCATAAATTCTGTATTAATTCCTCTTTTTATTGCTAAAACTATCAAGCCAGTCGCTATACCTATTTTACTTTCTGTAAGAGTTTTTCCCTCTAGTATTGAATTTTTAGGTACTTTTATTTCAAAAGTATGAGATTGTAAGCCATATTGCGTTCTTAAATTTCTCTGACTTCTTTTTTGGATATCTTCTTCAAGGGCCTTCTTAGGTAGAAAATGTCTACCAAAAATTACCATAAATAAAATACCTGAGAAAACGCAAACTATGCCAATTGGAGCGAAATCAAATAGTTTGAACGCCTCAAATCCTGACTCCGTTAATGAATTGCTAATTAAGAGATTTGGAGTGTTTCCTATTAGCGTTGTTAATCCTCCCAATAAACATCCATATGCAAGGGGCATTAATAATTTTGAAACAGGTACTCTTGTTCTTCTTGCGATATCAATCACTACGGGTAGCATCAAAGCAGCAACCCCAATATTATTCATAAATGCTGAGAAGAAGCTAGCTATTAACATGACAATAACAATCATATTAATTTCTTTTGCTCCAGCTATTTTTAAGATTGAATTACCAATAAGATTGGCAATACCTGTTCTAGTAAGGCCATCACTAATAACAAACATTGCCCATATTGCAATTACTGCTGCGTTCGAGAAACCGGCTACTGCTTCTGGAGGAGAAACTAGCCCTGTAATCACAAGAGAGCCCATAACTATTAAAGCTATTAGATCCATTCGGATCAATTCTGTTACGAAGAGGACCAGAGAACTAGTTAAAATAAGTAAGACAATGGCTATCTGGATTGTCAAGTTATCAATTTGAGCTTATAGCTAATCCCACTCTTTCTCTTCACCATTTTCTGGTTTAACAAAACCAAGAAGACAGCCGTTAGATTTATCTTTTAGGTGATGACATCTTACAGAAATATTATCTCCAATATTGACATCCCCTCTTGCCCAACCTCTTCTAACTAAGGCATTGGGGCTACCTCCCTCTAAGGCCCAAAGGGTATTTTCACCCTCTTCATTAGAAACATTAAGGTAGATCCAGGTATGAGGATTGATCCATAGAAGATCCTCCACTACTCCTTCCATCTCCATATAGGTAGTCATTTCATAGTTGCCATGTGAGTGATGGGCTAAAGCAGAAGTTAATAAAGCTAAAGCAGACAATGAGGCCAAAATAAATTTTTTCATATAATTCCCCTAAGAATATCTTTAGTCACCTAGTGTTCTTCTATCTATATCAGCAAAATCACCTAAGAGCCAACCCTGCCTTTCTTCCGCATTCTGCTGAATTAAATTCCAGCCAGTATTATGATCCTCTCCATAGTCATACCTTACATAATTTTGATTCGAATCTATAAATCTAAGAGATTGCTGAAAATGACCTTGAGGCGGGTAGTTTTCTGGTACCGTTGCATCTGCTATATACAGCTTCTTATTATGTAGAAAAATTCCTATAAAAGATCTTGATCCATCATGGTTTGTTAATTGTAGTTGATGTCCAGGGATTCTATCAATATGTGCCCAGATATCTAGAGTAACCTCTTTAGATTTTTTTCTATAGTTACTTGCAGCATAAGCAATAGATGCTAAAACATCTATAATATCATATGTGTAGCCAGCAGGAGCATCAGCTTCTGTTTTGTTTGTTCTCTGACTATGAATCTCTTTATAATTAGTGTAGTCAATTACAGTTAGTGAAAAATTATTACTACCTCTTGACGCCGAATAGATCTTCCCCGGAAAAACTGCTCCATACTCTGATGGGTAGCTTATGTATTCAATCTCCGGCTTACCAGGAAAATTGATGGAAAATAAGTCATCCATATCATGAAACATTTCCCATTCTTGACAAAAAGCAGGAAAAGAAAATACTAAAGAAAATAATAGAATATAAAGATATTTCATAGATCAAATTATAGAAAATTGTTATTTACCCAATAATATTATCATTTTTAAATACATTTGTTTAGTCCTCTAACAGCTAAAGAATTACACTAAGTTAATTTTAGAGTTCATTTCCTTCTGTATCTATAAGACTAACATTGCCTAAATTAAGCTCCCTTATTTTTGATTCTATTAGTGATAAGTCACCTACAATAACCCAAGTGAGTTTTGAAGGAGAGAGGATTTCTTCTGTAGCCTCATTTACTGACTCAACATTGATTGAGTTGACTAAGTCTTCATATAGGTTCCAATAGTCATCCGGAAGATTAAATCTTATCATTCTTGCTAAGTCATTAACTATTGATCTATTTGTTTCCCATCGACTTGGAAGGCTAAGTGTACTTCTACTTTTGCTTGAGCTAACTTCTTCTTCAGTGATTGGTTTATCCCCAAGTATTGCTTGGATTTCAAGGTTCATTTCAGATAATGCTTCTGAAGTTTTATCTGTCTGGACTGAACCATAGGTAATGAAAGGCCTCTGGTTGGTTGTTTCTAATATTACCGAGCGAATACCATATGACCACCCCTTATCTTCACGTAAATTCATATTAATTCTAGATGTGAAGCTTCCACCTAAACTATCATTCATTGCTTGCAAGGATTCTTCTAAATTATTTGCTTTTGGTGGAACAATATGGCCAGTAAAAATATAACTTTGATCTGCACCAGGCTTATCTATAAGAAAAATATTTGCTTCTTCTGGAAGAGAAACCTCATTTATGATTTTCTCGGGAACATCAGCAAAGCTCCAGTCTTTAAAGAGCTCTTCAAGCTGAGGCTTAATTTCTTCCATTTTTGTATCACCAGCAACTATTAAGGTCGCATTATTAGGTCTAAACCATGTTTTATGAAACTCTACTAAATCTGACCTTGTCATCCCCATCACAGAACTTTCATTTCCAGATCCTGTCATAGGTAAAGAGTAGGGGTGATCCTCACCAAATAGCAACCTAGGAAATACTCTTTGAGCCATTGAAGATGGAGTAGCTTGTTCTTGCCTAATTCTTGAAATCATTAGCTGTCTTTGTCTTTCTATTTCCTCGGCAGAGAAGTTAGGATTAAGAATTATATCGCTATAAATTTCCAGAGATGATGTAAGATTAGCTTTTAGTGAAGAAAGATTGACATATGAATAATCTAAGTTTGATCCGGCTTCAATTGATGCACCAAGTCTTTCTAGTTCCTGACTAATATCATTCGCACTTCTACTTGTAGTTCCTTGGTCAAGAACATTCATAGATAGGCTAGCTCTTCCTGGAGCGCCAAATTGATCAGCAGCATATCCTGCATTCAATTGAAGACTAAATTGTATTAGTGGTATTGAATTTCTCTCTACTAAGATTAGATTTAGACCATTAGATAATTTACTAGTTTGAAATTCTGGAAAAACTGCTTCAGGATAATTAGTTGGATATGGTAATTGTGACCTATCTGCTAGATTTTCATCACTGCTACTTAGTGTTTGATCGTAAGGTAAGATTTCTAGAGTAAATGCTGGTTCTGCTAGCCATTTACTTGTTACATTAATTAAATCTTCTTTTGTAACTCCCTCTACTCTTTCAAGATATACCTTATAAGAATCTGGACTATTTCCATAAACTGTGTTCTCAGCTAAAATACTAGCCTTTCCTGTAACACGCTCTGTAGTTCTAATAAAGCCTGCTCTAATATTAGTTTTTGCTCTTAAGAGCTCATCTGTAGTTGGCCCTTCTTTTATAAATAAATTTACTTCTTCATTAATAATTGAATTAATTTTTACTAAGTCTTCTCCTTGCTTAGCTGTAGCCCAGATTAGAAAGCCCCCTGCAATCTCATCTGCCATAGCATAGGTACCAGCATCAGTAGCAATTTGTTCTTCATAGACTAGCCTTTGATATAAACGTGAAGTTGCTCCCTCGCCTAATATTAAACTAGCAACTTCTAGCCAGTCAGCGTCTTGATTGCCCCATTCTGGTGTAGGCCAAGTCTTATAGACTCTAGCTTGCGGCACTCTATCTTCTACAACCATTTTCCTGTTTTGACTTAATTTAGGAACCCAAGATTCAAATCTTTCAATAGGCGGGCCTGGAGGAATGTGACCAAAATATTTTTCTATTTTTTCCCTAGCTGTTTTAGCATCTATATCTCCAGCTAGGACAATTGTTGCATTATTTGGCCCATAAAATTTATTAAACCAATTACGAACATCTTCGAGGGTTGCAGAATTCAAATCTTCCATCGAGCCTATTACTGACCAAGAATAGGGATGACCCTTAGGAAATACATTAGTAGTAATATAATCAAAAGCCTTGCCATAAGGCTCACCTTCTCTTTGCCTCTTTTCATTTTGAACAACGCCTCTTTGCTCATCAAGTTTCTGCTGATCTATTGCACCTAATAGATGACCCATTCGATCAGATTCTAGCCATAAAATTAAATCTATTGCGGTAGTTGGAACGGTTTGGTAGTAGTTTGTTCTATCTGTATTAGTTGTCCCGTTATAGCTAGTAGCACCAACTTTTTGAAGTGGGCCAAAAAATTCATCGTCATTATTTTCACTACCATTGAACATTAAATGCTCGAAAAGGTGAGCAAAGCCAGTTTTGCCTTCTTCCTCATTCATTGATCCAACGTGATACCATATATTTGAGGCAATTATTGGAGCTTTCCTGTCTTCGTGGACCACTACTCTTAGCCCATTATCTAGGACAAACTCTTCATAGTTAATCTCAAGTTCTTTTTCGATAGTGGTTGTTTTTTCTTTTGTGCTAGGAATCAAGATAAAATCTCCTTTTTGTCCACATCCAGAAAAAAAAATTACTATCAGTATTAAAAATTTATTTTTCATTCAGTTGTATTAGTTTAATTGAATTCATAGGTTGTATATTCTAAAAGCTAGACCAACAATTGTCTCTATTTTTCGAAGAATTTTATTTTAGTTTTATATAGATTTAAAAGATTAACTATAGTTTAATAAAAATTTGTAAAATTAGGTGTAATTCAGTGAATGAAATTCTTTTATTAAATGGTATTTTAGTTAACGAAGGTAGAGTCTTTGAGTCTGATTTATTGATTCGAGGCGATAGAATAGAAAGAATTGATCCAGATCTTTCTCATATACCTGTAAATAAAGTGATTGATTTAAATGGCAGCTATGTTTTGCCTGGCTTAATTGATGATCAGGTCCATCTCAGAGAGCCTGGTATGACTCATAAGGGCACTATATTATCTGAAAGCCAGGCTGCTATTTGTGGAGGGGTAACAAGTTTTTTAGAGATGCCAAATACTTCTCCACCTACTATAACTTTGAAAGCAATAGAAGATAAGAAAAATAGAGCAAATGGTAATAGCTTTGCTAACTATGGTTTTTATTTGGGAGCAACAAATGATAATTTAGAAGATATAAAAAATATATCAAAAAATGATGCTTGTGGTATTAAAGTATTTATGGGTGCCTCAACAGGAAATATGCTTGTAGATGATCATGAGGCTTTAGAAAATATTTTTAGATATTCACCACTGATTATTGCTACTCATTGTGAAGACTCTCCTACTATTTGGAAAAATGAGAAAATTTTTAAAGAAAGATATACTAGCAACTTGTCAATCGAACATCATCCAAGTATCCGGTCAGAAGAAGCATGCTTTAAGTCTTCGTCATTAGCTGTAGGTCTTGCAAAAAAATATGATTCAAGGTTACATGTTCTTCATCTTTCTACTAAGAAGGAATTAGGCTTATTCTCTAAGGGAGATCTTATAGATAAAAAAATTACCGCAGAGGCATGCGTCCATCATCTTTGGTTTGATGAATCAGATTATGCTAGCTTGGGAAATAAAATTAAGTGTAATCCCTCTATTAAATCAATAATTGATAAGAAAGCATTAATTAATGCTGTGAATGAAGATATAATTGATATCATTGCAACAGACCATGCTCCACATACATTAGAAGAAAAAAAACAGCCATACTTATTAGCACCTTCAGGCTTGCCATTAGTTCAGCATTCTTTGCTAATGTTATTACAGTATTATCATCAAGGGTTATTTAGTTTAGAAAAAATAGTTTCTAAGGCATGTCATAATCCGGCAAGGTTATTTAGCATTAAAGAGAGAGGATTTTTGAGAGAAGGTTTTTATGCAGATATTGTAGTTGCTGATTTAAGTAAAAAGCATGATATATCCAAGGAGAATTTACGATATAAATGTGGATGGTCACCATTAGAAGGTCTTTCTATGTCTTCAAGTGTCATTATGACGGTTCTTAACGGAAAGATTGTTAGTCAAAATGGAAAGATTTTAGGCACAGCAGAGGGTAGAGAACTAGAGTTTAATTATGATTGACAATATAACTTAGAATTATATAAGATAACTAATACAACACTCTCCTAAGTTTAATTTAGAGTTTATTTAAATATGAAGAAAGATTATCAATTTGTGATTCTTAGTATTGAAAGAGCTTTAAAGGTTCTTTTGGGCGATCAATCTATAAAAGATCGTCTCTATAATGCCTATTCTGAATATATTGCAGATTTGGATGTTTCTAGTTTTCCCAAGGACTTGCAAGAAAAATTCATTCATCTTCATAGTATCATGCATAAGAAAAAATCTATTTCTAGCAATGATCAGGTTTTAGCGACAATTCGAAAAATGTCAGCACTGGAAGCAAGTGTCTATAGTAAAGAAATATTTTCAATTTACCGCTTGATTGCCTCCTATCAATTAGAGAAAAAAGAACCACTTGGCCCTTTAAAGGTAAAAAAAGTAAAAAAGGAAATAAAAAGTGTTCCAAAATTTTTATCAAAGTCTAGTTAATTTATAATCTCCCTCTTCTTTTCCAATAAAAGTTAATTCTATAAGTCAGAAGTATTAATAGAATTAATGAGTAAATTATAGGCTCTATAGTTGTAATTCTAACTTGCCAGAAGTAGTGGATTACACCCAAAATAGCTATTAAGTAAATTAGTTGATGTAACTTAGCCCATTTCTTTTTTAATAGCCTTTGCATATTATTGGTAGAGGTAATTGCTAGGGGTATTAGTAGTAATAAAGCTATAAATCCCAAGGTGATGTAAGGGCGAGTAGATACATCCTCTATAATGGATTGCCAAATTAGCTCTCTATCTAAAATTACATAAACAGTTGCGTGCATTAGAATATAAAAAAAAGCAGCTAATCCTAATATTCTTCTTAATCTAATCAAAAAATTTAACTTAGTTAATCTTCTTATAGGAGTAATTGCTAGAGTGATTAAAATTAGATTTAAACCATTTTTCCCAAAGCTATGTAATAGCGTCTCTATAGGATTTGCTCCTAAGCCACCAGCAAAACCGAAAGTTTTGAAGATAGAGATTAAGAAAGGGAGATAGCAAAGAGTTAATACAACATACTTTGTTGTTATTATTTTAGCATTGTTCATTTAATAGTTATGCTTGAATTTCAATAATTCAATTTTAAATCTAAATTTTTATAAAGATATGAAACTTCTTCTTGATAGCCATTAAATAGTTGCGTAGGAACCTTTGCAGAGAAGAGCCCTTCACCAATTTTTCTCTCATAGGCCTGACTCCAACGAGGGTGAGAAACCTCAGGATTAACGTTTGAGTAAAATCCATATTCTCTATAATTTGCTGTTTTCCAAGTAGTCTGAGGCATTTCTCTTGTAAAGTTAATACGGACTATAGATTTGATACTTTTGAAACCATATTTCCATGGCACAACTAATCTAATTGGCGCTCCATTCTGATTTGGAAGTACCTCACCATAAACTCCTACTGCAATAAAAGAAAGAGGATTAATAGCCTCCTCAATTGTTAATCCTTCTCTATAGGGCCATTGAAGCGATCTATATCTTACTCCAGGCATTTGATTGGGATCATTTAAAGTAAAAAATTGAACATATTTTGCATTTGAGTTTGGATTTAAATAATCAATTAACTTTTTTAGAGGAAATCCTACCCATGGGATAACCATAGACCAAGCCTCAACACATCTAAATCTATATATTCGTTCCTCAAGAGCGTTTAGATCAACAAGATCTTCAAAATCAAATGTACCCTTTTTCTCTACTTCGCCATCAATAGTAATAGACCAAGGCCTTGTTTTGAGGCTATGAGCATTTTTAGCTGGATCATCTTTTCCGGTTCCAAATTCATAGAAATTATTATAATTCGTGACATGCTCATACGGTGTTAGTTTTTCATCTGAACTTTCTTGCCAAGTTGAGATATTTGATATTTGACCAGAGTTAGGAAAACCATGACCAGTTGAAATTATATTAGTTATAATGGAAGGAATTATGCCCATTGAAATACCAGCTTTAACTAAATTCCTTCTATCTCTAAATATAGATTCTTTAGTTATCTCAGAGCTTCTAATTTTTTCTTTTCTATTTATCAACATAATAAAAATTTAATCTTTTACAATTATGATCAATAAATAAACAATTTAAAAGACTTTCGTTACTTTGTTTAAAAAATTGATGTTAATTATTATTGAATCTTATACTAATAAGAAATATTTTATAAAGCTCACTATCTGTTATTTGGCATACATCATGCATCAAATAATGTATATTAATCATTTTAAGGGGGAAATTATGAAATTGATAACAGCTATAGTTAAACCGTTTCGTCTAGATGATATTAGGGCCGCTTTGGCTGAAGTGGGTGTTCAAGGAATGACAATATCAGAAGTCAAAGGCTTTGGAAGACAGAAAGGGCATACAGAATTATATCGTGGAGCTGAATATTCCGTAGATTTTTTGCCTAAGCTAAAGATAGAAGTTGCTATTAAAGATGAGCACGTAGAGAGAATTATAGAGGTAATCATTGAGTCAGCAAGAACAGGCAAGGTTGGGGATGGAAAGATTTTTGTAACTAATTTAGATGAGGTTTACCGAATCCGTACAGGAGAAGTAGGGGACCAAGCAATTTAATTTTGCACTTTTTTAGTGCATTGCTGATTCAAAATAGTGCATATTTATTTTTCTCCTCTAAAGGCTATAGAAGTTTAGAGATTTTTTTTTGGCACAGATCCTGCATGTATAGTAATTAATACTATAATAATAATTAGGGGTAACAATGAAAAAGATACTTTTTGTTCCAATTATACTGGGACTTTTTCCTATTCTTGGCTCAGCTCAGGATCTAGACACTGGCGATACATCTTGGATGTTAATTTCAACAGCACTTGTCTTGTTTATGACTCTTCCTGGGTTATCACTTTTCTATGCTGGATTAGTTGGAAGAAGAAATGTACTTTCAGTTCTAATGCAGTGTTTTTCGATTGCCTGTTTAATGTCAATTCTCTGGGTTATTTGTGGCTATAGTCTAGCTTTTGGAAATTCAGTTAATGGCTATATTGGCGATCTTTCCTTGGTCTTTTTAAATGGTATATCTTTCGATTCTACGTCCGGAACAATACCTACAACCGTATTTGTTATGTTTCAAATGACTTTTGCAATAATCACTCCAGCATTAATGGTTGGAGCTTTTGCTGAGAGAATGCGATTTTCTTCGATGCTACTTTTTACTAGTCTTTGGTTAATTCTTATCTATGCTCCAATTACTCATTGGGTTTGGGGCGGCGGCTGGCTAGGAGATTTAGGGTTTAGAGATTTTGCAGGAGGCGCCGTAGTCCATCTTACTGCTGGGAGCGCTGGTTTGATAGCTGCAATTGTTATGGGGAATCGCTCAGGTTTTCCAAGTAATACGCTCCCTCCTCATAATCTAACCATGACTGTTACAGGAGCTTGTATGCTTTGGGTAGGTTGGTTTGGTTTTAATGCTGGTAGCGCTGTTGGAGCGAATGGTGGTGCAGGTATGGCTATGCTAGTGACACATATAAGTGCATCATTAGCCTCACTTACTTGGATGTTTATTGAATGGCTTAAGTACGGTAAACCAAGTGTTTTGGGAATAGTTACTGGTATGGTAGCTGGTTTAGCTACTATTACACCTGCTTCTGGCTATGTAGGTCCATTAGGAGCTATTGTTATTGGTATATCAGCTGGCGCAGGCTGTTTTTATGCTACGCAATTCATTAAGCAAACTCTAAAAATAGATGATTCACTAGATGTTTTTCCTGTTCATGGTATTGGAGCATTGATCGGTCTTTTGCTTACAGCAATTTTTTCTTCTGCCCAATATGGAGGTGTAGGACTTGATGAGGGCGGTATATTTAGTCAATTTAGCATTCAAGTTTTTGGAAGTATTGTCACGCTAGTCTGGTGTGGGGCATTAAGCTATATTCTTTTGAAGATTGTTAATTCAATTATTCCACTTAGAGTTAGTGAGGATGAGGAATCTAAGGGCCTTGATGTAGTGCTCCATGAGGAAGCTGGTTATAATTTATAGTTATTAAGTATTAGAAATAGCGAGATTTTAATGAAGATCTCGCTATTTTATTCTCATGGCTTGTAATAAAAGGAGAAATTTCTTAAGACTTTCTCTGTTATTACTATTTCTCCGTCTATAATTCTTGGTCTGAATCTTGATCTAGCTATAGCCCTTAAGCTTGAAGCATCTTTTAGGCCTTCTGGTTTTGACTCAATCAATTCTAAATTTAAGGTTCTTCCAAATCTGTCTACATCAAACATAATTAAAACATTTCCTGATTCCGATTCAGGATCAGATGGTTCGCTCAAGCCTCTTGAGGTAGGATTTTCTCTAAGAACATAGATAGGATCATTGAATCTACTTTTACGCAATTCTTCTGCATTTTCTAGATTACCTAAAATTTGCCAAGCCTGGGTATACTCATCTCTAGTATTTTTAATTCTATTAAAAGCAGTGTACCAATCCCCCATGGCAATCAAGATATCAGCTAAAATTAATTCGTCTCTAACATCTTGATTCTCAGCAATCTGAAGAGCCTTCTTTAGAGAGCCTATACCTCTCCCTTCTTGAAATTTTTGGTCTCTATAGCTATTAGAGATCTCTACTAATGGCTTGATTAGGCCTTTATTATTCTGCCCTTCATTTTTTTCTATTATGGCTATAGCTCTAGAGTATAAAATTCTTGCTTCATCAAATCTATAAGACCTTCTCAGCCAGTCTGCATGTTGATAGATTCCTGGTAGAACTGCTATTGTATCAACCCCATGTACTCTCTCCATTAGCTTGAAAGCTTCTAGCTGAATTTCATCCGCTGCATCATAATTTTCCATTTCTACCATGACATTTGATATATATCTCATTATCAGTATTTGTTCTTCATTGAGTAAGCCATAAACTCTTCTACTCAAAGTTCTTGCTTCATTAAAGATGCTTATAGCATCATAAAAATTTCCTTTTTCTTGATTTGCAATTCCTAAGCCTACAAGAGGAATAATGGCTGATTCAGAATAAAAACCTTCTATATCCCTAAAGATATCTATTGATTGAAGAAAGTGTTCAGAAGAATCATCATATAACCCAGCATTATTTTCTATATTACCAAGTGTATTGAGAGCCTGAGCTAGCTCTTGGCTTGCTCCAAATTCTTCTTCTGTGATAAAAACAATTCTTTCAGCTAATGGAACGGCATCCAAGAATTGCTCATTATCTACTAGATTGACTAGTTCTAATTCTGCTTCAATTAATGCTGCTTTATATAGTGCTAAATTAGCCAAGCTTTCAATTGCTTTTTGATTTAGCGCAGTCGGCTCTGAATCTATCAGCGATTGATTATCTTGATTATCTTGTGAGTATGAAAAATTAAAGTAAAAAGTAAATATAAAGATAAAATTTATTAATTTTATTGCGAGAGAACTACTTACAAATTTTGGCTTTAACTTAAGCATTTATCTCAATTTTACATAAAAAAAGGTTAAAATTGTTAAATTAATACGTAAAAAAATTAACAAAGTACTTAATTAGTCATATTTCTAAAGATTTTTTTGTTATCGATAATTGTTGTAGAGGAGGCTCTCTAGTTTATAATTACCGCCATCAATGGAGCCTTTATAGAAACTTTTTAATTTTTTATGTTTGGAATTAGTTTTGAGTCTTAAACCAATGAAACCTACAAAAGTTTCTGAGAACGAATACTTTCACCAAGTAGTTGATTGTCAGTGGGGCTGTCCTGCCCATACTGATGTCCCAGAATATATAAGATTAATTGCTCAGGGTGAGTTCTCAGATGCTTACATGCTTAATAGGGCATCAAATATTTTTCCAGGTATTTTGGGAAGAGTTTGCGATCGACCATGTGAGCCTGCATGTAGACGAGGAAGGGTTGAAGAAAAACCAGTTGCTATTTGTCGTTTAAAACGAGTGGCATCAGATAATAGAGATGATATAACTTCAAGGTTGCCAAAGGCGCCAGAAAAAAAGAACGGGAAAAGAATTGCTCTTATAGGCGCTGGTTGCGCCTCCTTAAGTGTAGCAAATGATCTAATGCCTTTAGGTTATGACTGTACTATATTTGAAGGCTTAGAAAAACCAGGAGGGCTGATGAGAACGAATATCCCGTCATTCAGGCTACCTGAAAAAGTACTAGATGAGGAAATGAATTATATTATCGATATGGGTGTAGATCTGAGGTTAGGCACCCGAATCGATAGTTTTAAAGAGCTTATGAAGGAAGGATACGATGCTATTTTTGTTGGAACAGGCGCTCCAAAAGGAAAAGATTTAAAAATTCCAGGAAGATATGACAGTGATAATATACATATTGGTATTGAATGGCTTGAGTCAGTCGCTTTTGACCATATTGATAAAATAGGCAAGAAAGTTTTGATTATCGGTGTTGGCAATACGGCAATGGATTGTTGTAGAACTTCCTTGCGGTTAGGTGCTAGCGATGTGAAAGTCATGGCTAGAAAGCCTAGGGATTTTTTTAAGGCTTCTGATTGGGAACTTGAAGATGCAGAGGAAGAAAAAGTAGAAATAGTTGTTAATCATTCTCCAAAGGAGTTTGTCATTAAGAATGGAGTACTTAAGGGAATGATTTTTGAGAAGATGCAATATGAGACCGATGAAAAAGGTAAAATTACCAACACTGAGGTAGTAGGAGAGGAATTTTTCCCTTGCGATGATGTGGTATTAGCGATTGGTCAAGATAATGCTTTCCCATGGATAGAGAGGGACCTAGGTTTAGATTTTGATCAATGGGATGTTCCTATTGTTGATGAAAATACTTTTCAATCGACTCTACCAGGTGTTTTTTTTGGAGGCGACTCAGCATTTGGCCCTAAGAATATTATTTGGGCTGTAGAGCATGGACATCAAGCTGCTATTTCAATTCATAAATATTGCCATGATGAACCTTTAGATGAGCGTTTGCCAAGAGGCGTTAATCTTAGTAGTGCAAAAATGGGTATACATGAGTGGAGTTATAGTAATGATTTTGATGCCTCATCTCGTAGGCTAATGCCTAGTGTTGATCTTAAAGAGAGGTTTAGCAATTTGGACATTGAGGTTGAGCTTGGTTTTACTGTTGATCAGGTTGTGACAGAGGTTGAGAGATGCTTAAATTGTGATTTACAGACGGTTTTTTTCCCAGATTTGTGCATTGAATGTGATGCTTGTATTGATATTTGTCCAGTTGATTGCTTAACCATTACTCCAAATGAAGGTCAAGAAGCTATTGAGAAAAATCTTACTACACCCAGGCTTGATCAAGATCAGCTTTTGTTTGTCTCTGAGCCGTTGAAGCAGACTGGTAGAGCAATGATTAAAGATGAAAATCTTTGTGTTCATTGTGGCTTGTGTGCTGAAAGATGCCCAACAGCTGCATGGGATATGCAAAAATCAAATTTAGATGTACCTTATGCTATTGATGAAATGAATAATGGAAAAGCAAATTGTCAGTCAAAAAGAAAAGCAGGGTAAATGACTTTGTAATTAGGATTGCTAATGTTAATGGCACTGGTTCTGCTAGCGCTAATACATTGCTTATGAAGTCTATTTTTAGGATGGGAATTCCTGTTACTGGAAAAAATTTCTTTCCTAGTAATATTCAAGGCTTACCTACTTGGTATGAAATAAGAGTTACTAAGGATTCGTACTTAGCTAGATCAGGTGAGGTTGATATTATGGTTGCTATGAATGCCGAAACATATCAGAAAGACCTTGATGAAGTATCGCCTGGTGGAGTTTTAATTTACGACTCAAGTTGGCCTAGAGATACTTTTGACCATAGATCAGATATACAGATTCTTGGAGTGCCCTTGGCCAGGATGTGTAATGAGCACTTTTCTAACGCCCGAGCTAGGATATTGATGAAGAATATTTCTTATGTAGGGGCATTAGCTGCTCTTCTTGAAATAGATCTTGAGATAATTAAATCCTTATTAACTGAGACATTCGCGTCAAAAGCTAATCTAATTGATTCTAATATGGAAGCTATAAAGCTTGGTTATGATTTTGCTAGAGAAAATTTTTCATGCCCTCTTGAAACTAGAACTAAGAAAATGAATAAAACGAAGGGACATATAATGATTGATGGTAATACAGCTGCTGGACTTGGTTGTGTTTATGCAGGCGCCACTGTTGGTGCATGGTATCCAATAACGCCATCAACAAGTCTCATGGACGCGTTTAAGTTTTTCTCTGAAAAGCTTCGTAGGAATAATGAAACTGGTGAAAGAGACTACATAATGATTCAGGCAGAGGATGAGTTAGCTGCTATTGGAATGGTTCTAGGAGCAAACTGGAATGGTGCAAGATCCTTCACTTCAACAAGTGGACCAGGAATATCTCTAATGAGTGAATTTCTAGGTTTGGCATACTATGCTGAATTACCAGCAGTTCTATTTGATGTTCAGAGAGTCGGTCCATCAACAGGAATGCCTACAAGAACTCAACAATGTGATATTTTATCAGCGGCATATGCCTCTCATGGTGATACTAAGCATATTATACTTTTCCCCTCTAATCCAAAGGAGTGCTTTGAGATGGCTAAAGAAGCTTTTGATCTAGCAGACCTTTTCCAGACTCCAGTTTTCGTTTTGACAGACTTAGATATAGGAATGAATGATTGGATGAGTGAGGAGTTAACTTGGGATGATAAATATACCCCTAATAAGGGGAAGGTATTAAATGCAAGTCAACTTGAGAAAATAGAGAAATTTTATAGATATTTAGATAGTGATGGCGATGGAGTAACTTATAGAACTTATCCCGGCATTCATCCAAAAGGCGCATATTTTGTAAGAGGCTCAGGGCATAATAAATTTGGAGGCTATACGGAGGATTCTGCTGAGTATCAGGAAGTTCTAGATAGGTTAGTTAAAAAATTCGAAACTGCCTCTAATAAGGTCCCTAAGCCAGAAATAACAAAGTGCAAGAAAAAAACAAAATCAGCTATAATTTCTTTGGGTAGTTGTGATTATGCAGTCTTAGAGGCTATGGATGAGCTTTCAGAGAAAGGTATTCATTTTGACTATTTGAGATTAAAGGCATTTCCTTTTAGTAAAGAAGTAGTAAGTTTTATTCATGAATATGAAAGTTTATTTATTGTTGAGCAAAATAGAGATGCGCAATTAAAAAGCTTGTTAGTTATAGAGACAGATTATCCTAAAAAGTGTATGCATTCAGTTCTTAATTATAGCGGTTTACCTATTAGTAGTGGTTCTATAGTTAATGAAATAGAAAAAATTATTGATAAAGGCCAAGCAGCATGAGTTATATTTCTAAGCCAAAAATTGATCATGGAGGTCTCCGTAAAAATAAATTGGGTTTAACTATTCAAGATTATGAAGGAGGGATGTCTACATTATGTGCTGGATGCGGACACGACTCGATAACAGCAGCAATATGTCAGGCCTTTTTTGAGCTTGATATTCCACCTCATAGAGTGGCAAAGCTAAGTGGTATTGGATGTTCATCTAAAACTCCTGCCTATTTTCTTGGTCAGTCTCATGGCTTTAACTCTGTTCATGGAAGAATGCCTTCTGTTGCTACAGGAACAAGTGCAGCTAATAGGCAGATTAATGTTATAGGTGTTTCTGGTGATGGAGATTCACTTTCTATAGGGCTTGGACAATTTGCTCATGCCATGAGAAGAAATATTAATATGACTTATTTAATTGAAAATAATGGTGTTTATGGCTTAACTAAAGGGCAGTTCTCTGCATCTGCAGATATAGGATCTAAATTAAAAAAAGGAGAGCTAAATGAACAGCCTCCAATTGATCCAGTACAAATGGCTTTATCTCAAGGTGCAACTTTTGTAGCTAGAGGATTTTCAGGAGATAAGAAACAGCTTGTTCCTTTATTAAAAGCTGCAATTAAGCATAACGGATTCGGATTAATTGACATACTGTCCCCTTGTGTAACTTTTAATGACCACGAGGATTCTACTAAAAGCTATGCTCATACTAGAGAATTCTTTCATCCTGCTGTTCATCTTGACTATATTCCTCCAGCCAAAGAAATTAAGACTGCATATGATCAAGGTGAAGCTATGCCAATCGAAATGCATGATGGTAGTAGAGTAGTGCTTAGAAAGCTTGACAAGGGATATAATTTTGAAAATAGAGGCCAAGCTTTGGATTATGTAAGAGCAAAGCATAGAGATGGTGAGATAGTGACCGGTCTACTTTATATAGATGAAAGCGAACCAGATATGCATACAATTAATGCTACTTCGGACACTCCACTTAGCGAATTAGAATTTAAAAGACTTTGCCCTGGAAGTTCAGCTCTAAAAGAAATTCAAAAACGATTTATCTAGGCACACCATTCAAAATGGCATCAAGGTATTTTCTTCCGAAAGTTGGAGGTATCCAATATTTAGACCCTGTCTCCATCCTAAGCCAAACCTTACCGGGGCCAATTTAGTTTGATCTTTTTGATTATATGTTAGACCAAAACCTCCGACAAAATATAAGCTCCCTTCTATTCCACCAAATCTTCCCTGATAAAGAGAATCTATTGATGATAGATCATAAATGAGTATAAATACTTTAGTAGCATTACCTCCTATGTCAAAACCAATAGTTGGCCCTCTCCAGAAAATTTTGCTTGTAGATCCATCACTTAAGAAAAGATCCCCATGGCCATATTTCAGTCCAATACCTATCGATCCAGCAGCTTCTTCTCCTTTTATATATGCGTCAGGTAAGCCATTATCTAAAAAAGCCTGATTTATCACATCAGCCATTCCTTGGGCGGTAGATCCAAAAAATATTTCTGCCTCTCTAAGAATGGTGTCCTGTTGGTAAGGAACTAAAGGGACATTTATTTCTAATGAATTGGTTGTTTCATTTTCAACTGGTTTGCTTTGTTGATTAGAACAGGAAAGTAATAATGTCACTAAACAAAATAATAAATATATTTTTATTATCTTCATATAATTTAATCGTAATCTAGATTAGCTCAACTAGTCAATGTAATATTTTAAATTTAGATATTTATTTTAAAGCACTGGCAATTAGTTCAATAAATTGCTCTTCAGTTGCTACTTTTGAGGCCTCATGAGCATCAATAGTGTAACCATATTTATCTGAAAATTTTTCATAAATAGGTTTTCTATAACTAATTAATTTTGGGAAAATCCACCTAGAAAATTCATCAGGAATAATTTTATCTGGGCTATCTATTTTATTTTCTTTTAAATAATTACCTAATTCAATATCAAGAAATTTATCATTGAAATACATAGGCTTAGGACTTTTCTTTGCCCTTTCAATAATTTTTTCTTCCATATTCTGATCAGCCTTAAGGTAGAGGATGATAGTGTGCTTTGCTAAAAGATTTGAAGTATTTTCATCAATTTCACAAATACTTCCACCTGCGTCATTAATAAAATGATCATAACCATAAATCTTTTTAGCCTTATCTAGAAATTTAACTACATCCTTCATAGCTCCAATCTCTGCTTCTTTATGAAGAGCCTGCCTTTGTTTAAATTCCCCTAGACTAATACCACCTAATTTTTCTACCCCTATTTTTCCGAGAAATGAAGAAACAGGTGAAAGATTATCAACAGTTATGTTACTGGCTATATATATAGAATCGCTTCTTAAAAGATCCCTAAGAAAATCTACTTCCATGGCCTGTTTTTTAATATTATCTAGAATAGGCTCCGCAAGATATTTTGTGCCTATTCGATAGTCACCAGAGTAGTGAAACCATTTAGATTTAGGTAGCTTGTTTGCTAGAGTAGTTTTACCAACGCCTGACATGCCTAATAGAGTTATAGGTTTATTTGGGCTTTCTAAAAATTCTTTTGCACTAATTCTCATTTGATAATTCTAACAGTTGGGGTAACAATTTAAATTTTCTCAACTATTAATTTCTCCAGCTCCATTGGATCGAAAAAAGATTCTTTGATGGATTTATATCGCTCAATTCTCTTGTAAAGGTGAATCTTATACTACCTTTCCTATATGATAAAGAGCGCATCAGCTCAATTGAGCTGATTTTTTCTTTTGTTATTGATATTGTATGATTTTTTCCATTACTTCTATTTATCTCAGATTTTCTTGCTACTACCGACCATATGTGACCCTCATCATTGATTATTAAACCACCAAGACTTAGCATTCTGCTATCTGAATCTATCGTATGGCCAATTGATCTAGATTTGTATCGGTACCCAGATTTATAAATAGAGTGCTCATATGCACATCCTAATTGAGGAGAGCCCCCAATCACATCGCAGGAAGTATCACTCCATTCAAAGAAAGATCTATAGTTATTTCCTAAAGAGTTAAATCCCCATGTTTCTATTCCTACTTGGCCCATATAGGCACTAGGAAGACCATGAAATTCATCTTCACCAATCCATTGAGTATATATTGCGAAAGGCAACTTAGCCTTTTTGAGTGAATAACGAAGATCAAAACCAGCCAATTGGTTACCAGGCTCCTCTTTAATAGATATGTTATCGCCGCCATTATCATTGCCTAACAACATATTAGTAAATGTATTACTATTACACTCTCTCCCTTTTCCACAAAATTGTGCGACCCTAGATAATCCTACCTCTAAATTATTTAAGGGCTTAAACCCCATTCTCCACCCGAAAAGGTGTGGATACTCTATATTTCTATTCTTTTCTAATTTTCCATATAGTATTTGTGTAGTCCATGGCCCAAGCCATTTAAGAAAAGGAATATCAAATTTTTTAGCCACTCTTCTATTGATAGAAAGTGAGTGTATCCCCCTAATATTATTTGAGAATATTAGGCTTCCATCCCAACCAGGGCCCCACCATCTACTAGCTGCATTTGCCGAGATGAACCAGTTTCCTATAGCCATTCCAATATAGGAGCCTGTTGGTCTAGCACTATTTTTTCCAATATGGGTTTTATCAACTTTGGCCCTAAGGTCAAAATAAAATCTCCCTTTCGATGTTGCTAGCCGCCAAGATAGCTCTTCATTTTTTCTTGGTCTAGATTGATATCCTCTTATCCTATCTGTTTCATTTGAGGCAGAGAAGCCAAGATTTATTTTAATATCATCATGTGATTCTTTCTCTGGAAATACTCTTTCTAGTGCTGTAATCAGGTTTGGACTATTTTTAATAATTTCATCTCTATTTAGTGAGATTCCTGATAAGAAAATTGGCCATCCACTAATCGGCGCAGTAATAATTCCTGCATCTGATAATAGCTGTATATCATGCTTTAACCTTAGATCACCTGGTTGAATTAATTCAGAATAGGCATTGCTAGAAAAACAAAAAAATAGCAAAGCAATTGATTGAGTGAATTTAATATATCTAGTAGAGTATTTCATTGCGAATATTATCACTTTAAATAGATAGATCACCTAGTTTTTTTGAGAGAACTTTAACATTTAGGAGGATTAGTTTTTGAAAATTGCACTACTTTTAGGAGGCTCTAGTATGGAGCGTGATATTTCTATTTCAAGTGCAAAGCAAGTTATTTCAGCTTTAAGGTATTTAGGCCACGACGTCCATACAGTGGATTTATCTTTAGGATTTCTCAGTCAAGCTCAAGAAAAGCAAATCCTTGATAGAAAAATTAAATTAAAGCCACCTAAGATTAGAAAAGAAGATGAAAGCATTTTTTATGAATTTATTTTACGAGATAGCTTTTTAAAATTCGATTTAATTTTTATAGCATTGCATGGTGGGATTGGTGAAAATGGAACTATTCAATCTATTTTAGAAAAAAAATCATTACCCTTTACTGGTAGTGATTCTAATAGTAGCTCATTAGCAATGAGCAAAGATAAAAGCAAAAAGGTATTTTTATCTAAAAAGATATTGACACCAAGCTGGCAAATTTTTGCTGATAACTATGATCTACATAGTGATATTGATTTTCCAGTAATTGTGAAGCCAGATTCTCAAGGATCAACAGTTGGATTAAGTTATGTAGATCAGAAAAGTGCCATGAAGGATGCTATCGATTTAGCAAAGATATTTGACAAAAAAGTAATTATTGAAAAATACATCGCAGGAAGGGAGCTTACGGTCGGTATTCTTTGTGATAAGCCACTTTCAGTTGGAGAAATAATACCAAAAAGAGGTAGTATTTTTGATTATGAATCTAAATATCAACCTGGATTCGCAGAGGAAGTTTTTCCTGCGAATATAAGTAAAAATTTAGAGGTAAAGATAAAAGAAATAGCTAAAAATGTTCATGATTCACTTGGGCTTAATAATTATAGTAGGGTAGATTTTAGAGTTGATGCCGATGAAAGAATTTGGTGCTTAGAGGCGAATACTTTACCAGGATTAAGTGATAGTAGCCTTCTCCCTAAGTCTGCTCTAGCAGTTGGAATTTCGTTTAATGACTTGTGTAATAAAATAATATCCAAGCCTTTATAAATTCTATTCTATCTTTTTTAAATGGTGGGCCCGGGAGGACTCGAACCTCCGACCAATGGATTATGAGTCCACTGCTCTAACCAACTGAGCTACAGGCCCCTGATTTTATTAGGGTTTTTTTATCTCGTGCGTTAAATCCCTTACGCATGCGTTCAAAACTAAACTAAAAACTACGCACCTAGCACACATAAGCAATGCCTTGCATAGGTAATAATCAACCATTATATCAGATTAATGTTTTTCTTTATAAGGTGTTCTAGATAGATTATATTTAAATAGTATTAACCATTACTAGTAATTATTAAGATTCTATTCATTATTAGAAAATAGCGAGAATTATAATTAAAAATATGAAATTTATCTTAAGTAAGAATAATAATTCGAATGAATAACAGTGATAATATAAAAGTATTTCATAATCCAGTTAGTTTTTTAGCATCTTGCTTCGGGGTAGGATTATCACCTATAGCACCAGGAACTATGGGTTCTTTATTTGGCATGCTATTTTTTTATCTAACGTTAGATATTGGTTATGTTTTACAGACTTTAATTTTTTTTACTTTAATTTTTTTAGGGTCCTGGATTTGTGGAGAAAGCGCAAAGCTACTTAATTATCATGACCATTCTAGTATTGTGTGGGATGAGATGTCTATTATGTACGGAGTCCTACTATTTGCAGATTCTTCTCTTTTAGACTGGGCCATACTTTTTATTTTATTTCGCCTATTTGATATTTGGAAGCCTTGGCCAATCAACTATGTTGACAAAAAAATAGGTGGTGGTATAGGTATTATGTTGGATGATTTTTTAGCTGGAACAGCAGCTATAATTATATTTCAGTTTTCAAGATTAATTTTTTAATAAAAAGTAACTTAAGCTAGATAAAATCTTTGATAAAGTTAGGATTTCAGTGGACCTTCAATAGTTATTCCAGCTCTTTGCAACCTATAAATTAGAGAATTGCCCAAGCCTGAGGCACTAGTAAGAATTCCACCATAATTTGAGCCTCCAGGTAAGCTATCTGAGCTCTCAATCAAGCAAAGTGCACTTTCTATGGCAAGCTTTGATGTAATCTTATACCCTGGATCGCCCTTTCCGTGCATAACAAATACTGATTTTTCTCTGTCTTCTGTTTCAACTATAAACTTACAAGTAAACCAACCATTTTCTTGTATAACTTCTGATGGGCCTTCACCTGGCTTTGGCAAGAATGATCTTATTAATTTTTTAAGTGGTGAGATAAATAATAAGCTTAATAATCCTATGATAATTGAAGATTTAAATGCACTAAACCAACTCTTATGAAGAGTATACTCTTGGTAGGTGAAATTAGGACCATAGGATTTCTGCCTTAATTTTAGAAGAGCCTCACTTCGTCTAACCACTCTTGTGTTGATAGCAGACATAATAAAGGGCCCAGACCAAGCATTAATCTCATTTTTTTTTGAGATACTGATTTTATCGCTACTTAAATATTTTTGTTGAGCCGAGTATGAATCTTTTGGATTTAACAAAAAAGGATCAGATAAATTGGTTTTAAGATCTAGATTTTTTATTGAAAAAAAAGTTTCTATAGTACCACCTGAAGCTCTTCCTTTGAGTGAGTAGAAGGACTCAATCCTTTTAATAGGTTTATTTAGTACTGTTGAGATATGCAATACCCCAAGGTCAGAGGGAATTGAGTCAAATCCACATAGAGGTATAATTTTCACACCTTTAGAAGATGCTTTTTCATGATATTTTTCGATTAGGGATCTTACCCAAAAAGTCTCACCAGTTATATCTACGTAATGAGTACCATTTTTTATACAAGAAGCAACTATCTTTGAGCCGCATCGATGAAAGGGGCCCGCAGTAGATAAAATAACTTTTGATCTTGATGTTAAGGCATCCAATGCTTGGGCATCATCTGAATCGGCAACAAAAATCTCTATTTCATCTAGGCAATTATGAAATACCTTTTTAAGGTTGTTTTTATTTCGTCCAGCTATTAACCACTTTGCCTCTATGTTTAGCGATTGTAAATATTTTACGCATAGTTGACCAGTAAATCCTGTCGCTCCATAAACCGCAATATCTATATCTTTTTGCATGCTTAGTTTTTTGATAAAATATTTTTTAAAGAACTAGAAAATATTTAAATGAGAACAGTCAGTTGTAGGTAGGAAATTATTGATCTTCAAGTAGAAAACTACGTAGCTGGTCAGTTCTTGATGGATGTCGGAGTTTACGAAGTGCCTTCGCTTCTATTTGCCTTATCCTTTCTCTTGTAACATCAAACTGCTTACCAACCTCTTCTAGTGTATGGTCTGTGTTCATATCTATACCAAACCGCATTCTTAAAACTTTAGCTTCTCGTGGAGTTAAGCCTGCAAGGACGGCATGAGTAGTTTCTTTCAGGCCCTCTGACGTAGCAGTATCTATTGGGGAAGAAACTTCCGTATCTTCTATAAAGTCACCAAGATTCGAATCTTCCTCATCACCTATAGGAGTTTCCATTGAGATTGGTTCTTTAGCAATTTTTAACACTTTTCTTACCTTATCTTCGGGCAAGTCCATTCTTTCAGAAAGCTCTTCGGGAGTAGGTTCACGACCCATTTCTTGAAGCATGTTTCTAGAAATTCTATTAAGCTTATTGATAGTTTCAATCATATGGACAGGTATTCTAATAGTTCTCGCTTGATCTGCTATAGAACGAGTTATTGCTTGTCTTATCCACCATGTAGCATAAGTTGAAAATTTATATCCTCTTCTATATTCAAATTTATCAACTGCTTTCATTAAGCCTATATTGCCTTCTTGTATAAGATCTAAAAATTGAAGACCACGATTTGTGTATTTTTTTGCTATAGAAATAACTAATCTAAGGTTAGCCTCAACCATTTCTTTTTTTGCTCTTCTTGCTTTAGCTTTGCCGATAGATATTTGTCTATTTATTTCTCTTATTTCTAATATTGTTAAACAAGTAAGAGCCTCTACTTTAATTATACGTTTTTGTGATCTAATTATATCTTGTTTTTGCTTAGCTAATTGAGATGAGTGTTTTCTTTTTGCCCTAATGTGTTTATTAACCCAATCTAAATTTATCTCATTATTTTTGAAACTATTAATAAAATCTTTTCTTGGCATTCCTGATTTATCCACACAAATTGATATGATAGCTCTTTCTTGTGTTCTGATTTCTTTTACTGTATCAGATATTTGTAGCAGTATAGCTTCTAGCATCTTTGGTGCTAATTTAAGCTCCATGAAGTGTTCTTTAATTAGCTCACCTTTTTTAATCGTAGTCTTATCATTGAAGCCATTTTTCTCAAGACTTTTCATGTATGCATTATAATTTCTAATGATTGGCTTCATTTTTTTTGCAAATTCTATTGGATCTGGGCCTTCATCCTGTTCTTCTTCATCATCATCATCGACAGAATTGTTATCATCATTATTATTCTTTGTTGAGGGCACAGCTATTTCTTCAAATGGATCAATAAACCCAACTACTATATCTTGGATTTTCCCTAACCCTTTGTTCAGAAGATCATATTGGTCAATTAGGAGGCCTATTGTCATTGGGAAGCGTATAAGTTCTGCTTTTACATCAGCTAGACCTTTTTCTATTCTCTGGGCAATTTCAATTTCACCTTCTCTTGTCAATAGTTCAACGGTACCCATTTCTCTCATGTACATTCTTACGGGGTCAGTTGTTCTTCCAAACTCACTATCAACAGAGGCTAATGCAACAGCAGCTACTTCAGCTGCATCGTCATCAGATGAAACAGCTGAGTCGCTGAGTATTATTGACTCTGCATCAGGTGCTTTCTCATGGACTGTTATGCCCATATCATTTATCATATTAACTATATCTTCTATCTGCTCTGGATCAACTATGTCATTTGGTAAGTGATCGTTAATTTCACTAAATGTTAGATAGCCTTGTTCCTTTCCTCTACTGATAAGAATTTTGAGCTGGGATTGTTTATCCTCTACATTATTTTTTTTAGTTTTTTCTGATGAAAGCGCCATATGTTTTTCCGTGCAAATAATCGATCTATTTTATCTTAAAAATGCATTTCTTTGAAAAAAATTTCACTTTTTTATATATATATTTACATGCATAAAATATGCCATATAAGCATATTTTGCTAATTTAAAAAAAAGATTTAATTTTTTTTTGTAACTCTGTGATTTCTTCTTTCTCTATTGAGCTTAACTTAGAGCCTTTGTTCATTAAGCTAGATAATTTTTTTCTAAGATCATTTTCGATGATCCTATTTATATTATCAACTAGAACTAGCGGAGCTGCATCTTTATCATCTAAAAGTTCAGATCCAATTAATTTTGATAAGAATCTTCCTTCCTTGTCATTTCTAAAATATTCTTCAAGATTTGCCGTATTAAAATTTTTATTTTCTCTTGCTACGTTTATTAGGCTTTCTAATAATCTTATTCCAGGTAGATCAACTACTGAAAGATTAGGAATGTCTTTAAGTTTTCTAGCGGCACTAGGATAATGAAGGACTAATGTTATTGCCTTTCTTACTAGTGTATTTTTACTAATAGCTGGCCTATTTACTTCCCTCCCTTGTTTTTCTGTATTTTTTTCTAGTAATAAGAAATCTAGCTTTTCTGCTTTGATGCCAATTTTCTGAGAGAGTTTATTAATTATTAGTTCTTTATAAATAGGATTGGAAATATTTTCTAACAAGGGCTTAGCTAGAGATACGAGTTTTGATAAATTGTCTGTATTATTAAGTTCTACTTTTTTTTCTAGTTCAGAAAAGAGGAAGTCTGTTAATGGTGCAGAATTATTAACTAATTCTTCGAAATGTATTTGACCTAGTTCATTAATTATGGAATCAGGATCTGACTCTTCAGGCAAGATTAAGAATTTAAATTCTGTAGTACCACCAGCGCTTGATAACAAGGTTTCTAGCGCTCTCCATGCAGCAGTTCGACCAGCGCTATCTCCGTCAAAACAAAATACTATTTTCTCTGATAAACGGATTAATCTTTTAATATGAGCGTTAGTTATTGCTGTTCCCATGGTTGCTACCACAGACTCTATTCCTTGCTGAGTCAGGCTAATAACATCCAAATATCCTTCTACTACAATTATTTGATCTATATTCCCCTTTTTTTGTTTTGCTTCGTATAATCCATATAGTTCATTAGCTTTGTGAAATAGGTCGGTCTCCGGAGAGTTTAAGTATTTAGGTTGATCATTGGATATTATTCTGCCCCCAAATCCTATAACTTTTCCTGAAATATTTTTAATTGGAAAAATTATCCTATTCCTAAAGCGATCATAATAGTGGCCTTTTTCATTTTTGACGATTAAGCCAGCTTTATTAAATTTATCGTAGTCAATTTTTTGGATATTTTTTTTAAGTGTATCCCATGAATTTGGAGAATATCCAATCTCATATCTATTTATAGAGATTTCTTTTATATTTCTATCATTAAGATAGTTTAGTGCGTTTTTACTTTTCTTTAAATTTGTCTTATATATTTCTTTAGTTTTAGAAATAATTTGGAGAATTTCCCCGGTATTATTCTCTTTGTAATTATCATCCTCGGGAAGTTGTAAACCTATCATTTCAGATAGAGCTTCTACTGCTTCTGGAAAACTTAAATTTTCAAACTTCATTATAAAATCTATAGCATTTCCATTCTCACTACAGCCAAAGCAGTAGTAAATACCTTTTTCTGGGGTAACTATAAAAGAAGGGGTTTTTTCATCATGAAAAGGACAGGATGCCTTATATCGAGAACCATTTTTCTTTAAATTAATACTCTTGCTTATAACTTCTACTATATCAATTCTTGTTATTAGGTCTGCTACGAAAGCTTTAGGAAAATATCGAGCCACATCTGATCCCAAATAATTTAGTTTATTATTACATTAGTAAAGTTTAGCAAATTTTTAGTATTTTTTTACAATGATCATTATTGGAGAATATTTTTAATTTTCTCGCTCGCTAATTTCATATCAATTCTTCCTTGAGCTTGATCCTGCAATTCCTTCATTACTTTCCCCATATCTTTTAATGAATTAGCATCTAATTTTATGATTATTTGATCTATTAGCTTATCTGTAGTTAATTCATCAAGTTGTTCAGGTAAATACTCTTTTAATATTGATATTTCTTTTGTTTCTTTTTCAACAAGATCAATTCTATTGCCTTGCTTAAACTGTATTATGGCCTCTTTTCTTTGTTTCACCATTTTTTCAAGGACCAATAATACATTTTTATCATTAATTAATTTTCTATTATCCACTTCATATTGTTTTATAGAAGAGAGTATTAATCTTAGAACGCCTAGTTGAAATTTTTCACCAGCTTTTAAAGCATTATTTGCATCTTCTTGAATTCTTTTTTTTATTGCGGAGTCTGGAATTTGACTGTCGTTCATATTAATTTTTTAGTATAAACGAACACGTCTACCAGAGTGTTGGTTATTTGATTTGACATGTCTTTTTACAGCAGCAGCTTTCTTCCTTTTTCTTTCCTGAGTTGGCTTTTCGTAGTGTTCTCTTTTACGGAGCTCGGTAAGTATTCCTGCTTTTTCGCATGAGCGCTTAAAGCGCCTAAGGGCGGCTTCAAAATGTTCATTTTCTTTAACTCTTATGCTTGGCATGTTTTCCTTATATTATTTAGTTCTGTAAACTATCAATAATATCTTTTATTTGCTTTATATGCAAAGTGATTGGAGAAGTAATTGATAATAATGGGAATAGAATCTAGCTGTGATGAAACTGGAGTTGCTCTTTTTGATTCTAAAAGAGGACTACTAGAGAATTCGATATATAGTCAGACTAAGATACATGAGCCTTTTGGTGGGATAGTTCCCGAATTAGCTTCAAGGGATCATATAGCTATACTTTTGCCAATGATAAAGAAGCTTCTTGATAACCAAAATATTTCTCTAAGTGATTTATCTGGAATAGCATATACAGCAGGTCCTGGATTGATTGGTTCTTTGATGGTAGGAGGCACAATAGCACATGCGTTATCATTTGGATCAAACCTACCAGTTATCCCTATTCATCATATGGAAGCACATTTGCTTTCGCCAATGCTTGAGCGTGATCCTCCTAGATTTCCCTTTTTAGCTTTATTAGTGTCTGGTGGGCATACTATGATAGTAGAGGTAAAAGAATTTGGAAAATATTCAATACTAGGCTCATCATTAGACGATGCGGCCGGGGAAGCCTTTGATAAAGTTGCGAGATTATTATCACTTCCTCAGCCAGGAGGGCCAAATATTGAAAAGTTAGCTCTAAAAGGAGACCCCTTGAAATATAATTTTCCTCGCCCACTAAAAAATAGAGGTTTTGATTTTAGTTTTAGTGGATTAAAAACTGCTGTTAGATTAACTGTTGAGAAAGAATTTAAAGCAAATAAAGATGTTGAGAGAATAGAGCTTATCCGGTCAGATATAGCAGCTTCATTTGAACATGCTGTTGTTGATACATTAGTAAGTAAATGTATTTTTGCTTTAACAGAAAAATCTCATGAGCGAATAATTATTGCAGGAGGGGTAGGGGCAAATAAAAAATTAAGATTAAATTTGAAGCTAGCTTCTGAAAAAATAGATAGAGATGTATTCTATCCAAGGACTGATTTTTGTACAGATAATGGTGCTATGGTTGCTTATACCGGTTACCGTCGATACACTCAACGTAAAAAAGCATCTAGTCCTATTCTCATTAAGCCTAGGTGGAAAATAGATGAATTGGGGTTTAGTAGTTAAGGAATTATATATGGATAAAGTTTTTATTGAAGATTTAGAAGTTGAAGCGATTATAGGTATATGGGATAGAGAGAAGAAGACTAAACAAAAAATACGATTAGATATAGAGATGTCTATAGATGCAAAGTCAGCCTCCATTAAAGATACAATTGATTTTACTCTAAATTATCAAGAAGTAGCAGAGAGAGTTAGTTCTTTCACAGCTGAATCTAGATTTAATTTAGTAGAAACTCTAGCAGAAAAAATTTGTAAGTTAATCATAGAAGAATTTTTAGTAAAATGGGTAAAAGTAAAAGTCAGCAAGATAAAAGTGGTGAAAAGCTCATCATTCGTTGGCGTTACTATTCAAAGAACCTCCGAAGGATATTAAGTTCAATTTTTTTTACCAGCCGATACTCCTACCTCCATCAACTGCAATTATTTGCCCAGTTATATAAGGCGAATCTTTTACTAAAAAAAGTACTGTAGAGGTTATATCAGAAGGCTCTCCAGCTCTTTTAAGCGCAGTTTGCTTTAGGATTTGATTTTTTATTTTTTCTGGAATATCGTCTTTTAGTGGCCAGAGAATAGCCCCTGGCGAAACACCATTAACTCTTATATTTGGCGCAAGATCTTTTGCCAAAGATCTTGTAAGCATTGCTAAACCAGCTTTTGCCGGTCCATAAATTGGATGATTCTTTAAGGGCCTATTTGAGTGAATATCGACAATATTGATAATTACGCCTTTGGCTTTAATCAGGTAGGGTAGTGCAGCTTTAGATAGAAATAAAGGAGCTTTTAAGTTACTTGATATCAGGTCTTCCCATTGTTCTTCATTTATACTCTCTAAGGGTGTCGGATAAAAGCTTGAGGCATTATTAATTAATATATCTAGCTGTCCGACTCTATCAATGATGTTTTTTATCAGAGATTCAATTTCTTGAATTTTTTTTAAATTTGCTTGAATAGAAATAGCAGAGCCTGATCTTATTTTATTTAGTGATTTTACAAGTATATCAGCGTCACTTTTTGAGTTCATGTAATGAATTATTACATTTGATCCTTCTTTATGGAGGCCACGTGCTATATCTGCACCAATCCTTTTGCTGCCTCCTGTGACAAGTGACCACTTCCTTTCTAGAGATTCTTTTTTTATATAAGTATTCACTTTTTCTCCTAAGTCTTTACTATATTATAGATGTTTGATTTTGATAAGTGTTAAAAATATTTGATTAAATGACCGATAAATTATTTAAAGCAAGTCAAGATGAAGAAGCTATAACAGCTTCAATTGAAGACCTACTCAGAGATAAGATAGGTATGTCTGGGGGGTGGCTGTCGTTTAGTGATTATATGAACTATGTCCTATATGAGCCAGAATTTGGTTATTATAATAATAGGTCTGAAAAGTTTGGCATAAGAGGAGATTTTATTACTGCTCCTGAGCTATCTCCTGTTTTTGCTAAAGCAATTTCCAACGAACTAATTCCTATGCTAAGCGAGATGAAAAATCCAAAAATTATAGAATTTGGTGCCGGTAGTGGAATCTTAGCTAAAAATATACTAAAAAATTTATTGGAACATAAATCATTAGATATCGAGTATAAAATTCTCGAAGTAAGTGCTGTCCTTAGAGAGAGACAGAAGAAGAATTTGAATAAATATAGATCAATGATTAGTTGGTTAGATAATTTACCATCTCAACCCTTTGAAGGCGTAATATTAGCTAATGAAGTACTAGATGCTATGCCAGTGAATAGATTTGTGAAAAAAAAAAATAGGGTTTTGCCGCTAGGTGTTTGTAAAGTTAACGATGGATTTGACTGGATGGTAGGTGATGAAGACCAAGAATTAGCTATGAAGGTAAAATCAATTGAGTCTAGTGTAGGCTATCAATTACCAGAAAATTATACTTCCGAGATTTCTTATAATATTTCAGCATGGATAAGAAGTATAAGTGAGCTTATTAATAAAGGAGCTTTGTTGATTATTGATTACGGCATGAGTGAAAAAGACTATTATTCTCCTGAGAGAAAAGATGGAACCTTGATTTGTCATCATCGCCATAAAAATAATTATAATCCATTTAGTTATCTTGGCTTACAAGATATAAGCTGTTGGGTAAACTTTACAGCCTGTGCAGAAGTGGCTTATGAGTCAGGATTAGAAGTAAGTAGTTATACAAATCAAAGTAATTTTCTTATTGATAATATAGCTAAAGACTCACTAGACAATAAAAGCTTTTCTTCATATGATTATTTGACTTCTCAGGCTATAAAAAAATTAATTTTGCCTGGAGAAATGGGTGAATTTTTTAAATTGATGTTACTGACAAAAAATTTAGAATCTCCCTCCATCTCAGGACGATCTTTTATTACGAGACTATGATTAATAGGCAATAAATATGGAGTTTATACAAATCTTTTTCTTAGCCTTTCTTCAGGGCTTAACAGAGTTTCTTCCTATTTCTAGCTCAGGCCATTTGATAATTCTACCATCTATATTTGGCTGGGAGGACCAAGGCTTAGCTTTTGATATCGCAGTCCATTGGGGATCATTGATTGCAGTTTTTTTATATTTTAAAGAAGATTTATTTTTTATTTTTTCTGGGCTACTTAAGAGGCACGATGAAAGCCAAAGGTTATTTATTAATATAATAATTGCTTCAATACCTTTAGGCTTAGCGGGTCTTCTTTTTGGAAATTATATTGAAAATAATTTTAGACTTCCTCTATTGATAGCATTTACTACTGCTTTTTTTGGAATATTTTTATGGGCTTCTGATATTTTAGGAAAAAAAAACATAACTGGTCTCAATTTATCTTCAAGCATAGCTTTATTAATTGGAGTAGGCCAGGCTCTAGCATTAATTCCTGGGACTTCAAGATCCGGGATAACAATAGCTTTTGCGCTTTTACTTGGCTTAGATAGAATCCACGCCTTAAAGTTTTCTTTTTTATTGTCTATTCCAGCAATTTGTATGGCTGTTATATGGCAATCTTTTAGTTTTTTTAAACAAGGGGTTATCATACCCTGGGGTAGTTTTTTAATTGGATTAACGGTCTCTGCTTTTACAGCTTATTTTGTGATCCACTTTTTCCTTAAATTTTTTGAAAGAATAGGATTAGTTTTTTTTGCTATTTATAGGCTTTTTTTAGCCGGTATTATTTTTATTTTCTTTATATAGGAATTCTTCTATTAAACCTTTTCTTTTTTTCCTAATAGATATCCCTATGTCCTTTCCTTTTTTATCAGATGATATTTTTTCAATCTTAACTTCCTTTATTATTTTGATTATATTTTCGAAAAAATCCTTTTGCTTATAATAAGACTTACCCATCCCTTTTCTACCTTTGTGATCTGCTTCACAGGCTATTAGGAGGGAGCTAACTTTAGATGGCTTCCTAATTCCATCTATCCCTTCAATCAATTGCATAATTTCTTCAGCATTAAGCTCATTAATCTTATGGACAGCTCCATGAAATCTAGCTACATCCAGAGAAATATCTTTATAGTCATTTGGCACTGGAAATTTTTTAAAAAAATTATTTAATATATGAACTGAATTTTCTTCGTGACCCGTATGTTTAGGTAAAATATTTTTATCTGTTAATGACTTACCTAAGTCATGAGTTAGAGTAGCAAATCTTATTTTTTTGTCATTAGTCATTTCTGCTACTATTTTTAAACACATCATAATGTGTATACCAGTATCAATCTCAGGATGAGATTTTTTCGACTGAGGCACTCCAAATAGAGCATCTATTTCTGGAAAAATGATTTTGAGGGCATTACATTCTTTTAGAGTTGTAAAAAAAACATCTGGTCTATCTGTGGCTAATGCTTTCTCTGTTTCTAGCCAAATTCTTTCTGGCCTAAGTGTATCTATTTCTCCATTCATACACATTTCTGTCATTAACTCCAAGGTTTCTTGTGCTATTTTAAAACCTTGTTTATTAAATTTTGCAGCAAAGCGAGCAACTCTAATAACTCGAAGTGGATCCTCTTTAAATGCAGGAGAAACATGCCTTAATAATTTTTTCTTTAAATCACTAACCCCATTAAAAGGATCAACTATTTTATTATTATCTCTAGCTATTGCATTTATAGTTAGGTCTCTTCTCAATAGGTCATCTTCTAGAGAGATAGTAGATGATGTATCAAAGCTAAATCCATGATAGCCAGAAGCAATCTTTTTTTCTTTTCTTGCTAAAGAGTACTCTTCTTTAGTTTTAGGATGAAGGAATACAGGAAAATCTTTACCTATTTTTTTATATCCTAGATTAATTAGTTCTTTAGCATTACTTCCAATTACTACCCAGTCTCTTTCTTTTATTTCAACTCCAAGTAAAGAATCTCTTACAGCTCCACCAACCTCATAAATTTTCATACCTTTTTATTTCTGAGATTAGAAAATTTTTTTTGTTGGTCATCTTTATTCAAGTATTCTTTCATTTTTAGACTTAATTCTGATAGATCTAATAAGCCGATAAGCTTGAGATCATTTTTTGTGCATACGCTATCTATACTTAAAGACTTAAGATTATCAAATGTTAGGATCTTTCCTGGCACGATATAAGTAAAGATAAAAGCCTGAACATAGGCAAGTATTTTAGGTATTCCAATTATTTTTCTATTAATGCTATGGATTTTAGCTATTTTAATAATTATTTCTTTTAATGTAAAAACTTCTGGGCCACACAATTGAAGTGTTTTATTGAATGTTCGATGGTTATTGATTGATAGTTGAATTATTTTACATAAGTCTTCTACATAAAGAGGGGCAAATTTTGTTTTATGTCCTGCAAGAGGAATAACTGGAAAAATTTTTATGAGTTGAGTAAAAAGGTTTATAAAATTATCTTTTTCCCCGAACACAACAGAAGGTTGCAATATAGTAAAATTAATTTTATCTTTTGAGAGATGTTTAATTATTTTTTCACCCTCACCTTTACTTTTTAGGTATTTACTAGCGCCATTTTCTGCATTAGCTTTAAGGGCGCTAATGTGAATGAAATGGTGCACTTTTGACTGAATGCAAGCAGAAAGTATTTTCTTTAAAAATTTCACATGGATATATTTGAATTTATTTTTTTCTCCTCTCTTTTCGTTGAGTATTCCTATTGTATTTATGACAATCTCACATCCATAAACCACTTTTAGTACTTCTTCTTCTTTGTGAAGGTCTAGGGGAATTATCTGGACACTTGGTAGGACTTTTAAATCTTTTAATAGCTGCGGGTTTCTAGATGGGATGATTATTGAGTATCCTTGATTTGCCAAAAAAATAGCAAGTTTTCTACCTATAAAGCCAGTTCCTCCTAAAATACAAATTTTCATAAATTAGATTTAGCGAATTAGTATCAATATATTTCTATTGCCTCTCAAGACTTGAAGGATCACAGAATTAGCATCCTCCAGCACTTCTTTGGCTTCTGAAATATTATTAATTCTCTGACGATTAATATGGGTAATTACATCGCCTCTCCTTAAGCCCCTTTGAGAAGCAGGACTTCCATCTTGTATACTACTTATATAGATCCCTGATACACCGTTATACTCATCTAGATCTTCATTATTATCTATAAAGAATCCACCTTGAAGAAAAGGCTCAAGTTCGGCTAATTCTTCTTGTTTGTCTTGTGGGTTATCTACTCCTAGCTCATCAAGAAGTGCAACTAAAGTAATTTCATTCTCATCTCTTATTAGATCTATTGAAATTTCATCCCCTGGCCTAAGAAGCCCTATTGTGTTTCTAAGAGCACCAGCATCTTCAATATTTTCAGAATTTACTTTAAGTATTACATCACCTATCTGTAAGCCGGCTTTCTCAGCTGCAGAGCCAGAAACAACATCAGTAATAAATGCTCCAGATGCATTTGTAAGTGAGTATGTCTCAGCAATTTCTGGAGTAACAGTTGCTATACTTACCCCTAGGAGTCCTCTTTTTACTTCTCCGAAATCTAATAACTGATTCATTATGCTTTTAGCCATATTAACTGGTATTGCAAATCCAATACCAATATTTCCTCCAGATCCAGAGAGAATTGCAGAGTTAATTCCTATTAGCTCACTATTCAAGTTCACTAATGCTCCACCGGAGTTTCCCGGATTAATGGATGCATCTGTTTGAATGAAATCTTCATATCCATCAGGATTAATTCCAGTTCTTCCAAGACCACTTATTATTCCTGAAGTTACAGTATGATCTAGACCAAAAGGGTTACCAATTGCTAGAACAAAGTCTCCAACTTCAATATTGGATGAGTCTCCTAATTTCATTTCAGATAAATTATCTGGCTCAACTTTTAGTAGAGCTATATCAGATCCAGAATCTGATCCTATTACTTCAGCGACTAAGGTTCGGTTATCAAGAAGAGTAATTGTTATTTCATCCGCATTTTCAATTACATGGTGATTGGTTATAACATAGCCTTTCTCTGAATCTACTATTACTCCAGAGCCGGCGCTTTCGAAGTCCCTTCTACTATCTGGAGGCATATCAAAGAATCTCCTAAAAAATGGATCATCTGTGAGGGGGTTACTAACCTCTACTGTGCCTTTGACAGAGATATTTACTACAGAACTAGAAACATTTTTTATTATAGGTGATAGGCTTGTGATCTGATTTGCTAGTTGAGAATTAGCTATATTATTTAAAAATAATATAGATGCGCTAACAACAAGAAATAGCGTAACAACTGATCTTCTTATAAGAAATTTTCTTCTAACTAGCATGGTTTTTCCTTCAAAAATAGGTTTTTATTTAAGTAATTATAAAATACGTTATTTATACTTAACAATTAATAAATTAAAAAAATTGAAAATAAAGAATAATATGTGGATAACATTGTGGAAAAGATGTTTATTTTTAGTATGTTACTTGGGGATAGTTGGATACTATATCTAGTGTATAGCCCATTTCATTGAAAACTATATAAATACTATATTTCTGACTACTTCTTATAAAAGTATCTTACTTATGTTATTGTTTTATATAGATATATTTATTTTTATCATTTTTTATATAATAATCTTGACACTAGCACTCTAGATGCCTAACCTAGAGGCATTAATCACTAGATCTTGTGTTTACAGTTTTAATAAAAATTAAACTCTAGATCGATATATTTTTCGTCCGCAGTAATAATATTTTTTTAATAATCGGAGTATTGTTTTTAGAAATATTGGAGAATTTTTTTATTATCATGAAATCTGCTATACAGAAAGAACATATAAGCCTCTCTGAGCTTCCTCTTCAGGATGCCTCTCAAAGTATCTGGGATACTAAATATAGATTAAAGACTAAAACATCGGATCCAGTAGATAAGGATGTTTTGTCAACATATGAGAGAGTGGCAAAAGCTTTGTCGGGAGTTGAAGAAACAGAAGAAAAAAAGGATATATGGTTTGAAAAGTTTTTTTGGGCATTACAGAATGGTGCTATTCCTGCAGGAAGAATTATGTCTAATGCCGGAGCAGGACTTCATAAGCCTGCTACCTCAACCATCAATTGTACTGTTTCCGGAACTATTGCTGACTCTATGCATGAAATTTTAGAAAAAGTTCAGGAAGCAGGTCTTACACTTAAAGCAGGATGCGGAATCGGCTATGAATTTTCAACACTTCGTCCAAGAGGTGCATACGTTTCTGGTGCTGGAGCATACACATCAGGACCTCTCTCATTTATGGATATATATGACAAAATGTGCTTTACAGTTTCATCTGCTGGCGGGAGAAGAGGGGCGCAGATGGGTACTTTTGATGTAGGTCATCCTGATGCTATGGAATTTATAAAAGCCAAAAGAGAAGATGGAAGGCTAAGGCAATTTAATTTATCTTTACTTATAACTGACGAATTTATGAAGTCTGTAAAGGAAGATAAGCTATGGTCGCTCGCATTCCCAATAACTCAGAAAGAAGTTGAAGAGGATAACTTAGATATTGATGATGAGAAGCAGGTGATTTGGCGAGAATGGCCATTATCTAGTAATTATCTTCAGAATGAAAGTGGCTTAACTGCATGCCGTGTTTACAAAGAAATTCCGGCAAAAAGAATGTGGGATACCATAATGTCTTCTACTTATGACTTTGCAGAACCAGGATTTGTCTTGATTGATAGAGTTAATGAATTTAATAACAACTGGTGGTGTGAGAACATTCGGGCCACAAACCCATGTGGCGAGCAACCTCTCCCAGCTTACGGAGCGTGCCTACTTGGGTCAGTTAATTTAACAAAGTTTGTTAATAGTCCTTTTTCTCCTGATGCTGAGTTTGACTGGGATAAGTTTAGAGAAGTAGTTAAAGTTTTTACTAGGATGTTAGATAATGTAGTTGAAATAAATGGCTTACCTCTAAGCACCCAGAGAGATGAAATTTTGTATAAAAGAAGACATGGAATGGGATTTTTAGGATTAGGATCAACGCTTAGTTTATTAGGCATTAGATATGGCTCTGATGAATCAATTAAATTCACAGAAGATGTTTCTAGGGAGCTTGCCGTAACTGGTTGGGAAGTAGGTTTAGAGCTCTCAAAAGAAAAGGGCCCTGCGCCTATTCTCTCTGAGGATTTTGTTGTTACAGAAGAGATGCTTAATAAAAGACCAGAAATGGTTGCAGATGGTTGGTCCAAGGGAGATAAAATATCAGGTAGTTTTTTACATGCGAAATATAGTCGTTATATGCAAAAGATTGCTGAGGTATCACCCGATCTTGTGGAAGAGCTCTCGAAAATTGGATCTCGTTTTACTCACCATAGTTCTATAGCTCCTACAGGGACGATTTCTTTATCTTTGGCTAATAATGCAAGTAATGGCATTGAACCATCTTTTGCACATCATTATTTTAGAAATGTAATAAAAGAAGGGAAAAAAACAAAAGAAAAGGTAGATGTTTTTTCTTTTGAGCTACTTGCTTATAGAGAGTTAGTAAATCCTGATGCCAGTCCTGAGGCAACTGTCCCAGAGCAGGAGTTGCCAAGTTATTTTGTAAGCTCAGAGGATATTTCTCCAAAAGAGCATGTAGATATACAAGCAGCATCACAATTTTGGATTGATTCATCGATATCCAAGACGGCTAATGTTCCTCCAGATTATAACTATGAAGACTTTAAGGATATTTATCTTTATGCATATGAGAAAGGGCTTAAAGGATGTACTACCTTTAGATTTAATCCTGAAGCTTTTCAGGGAGTTCTCGTTAAAGAGAAGGATTTAAAAAATACCTCTTATGTTTTCACGCTTGAAGATGGGACAGAGGTCAATGTGAAAGGAGATGAGGAGATTGAGTATGACGGTGAAATTCATACTGCTGCAAACTTATTTGATGCCCTAAAAGAGGGCTACTATGGGAAATTATAATGGGAACTATAAATATAAAATCAAAGATAGTTGATTATAAAGTTCTTTCGGACGGTGTAAGCGAACAATCTATTCCTGATTTAGCTAAAGAGGATATTTATAATGAATCAAAAGTAATCAGGATGCATGAGAAGCTTGAAAGACCAGAAATGCTTATTGGATCAACTTATAAAGTAAAGACACCTGTTTCTGAACACGCTATGTATGTAACAATTAATGATATTGTCCTTAATGAGGGTACGGAGCATGAAAAAAGAAGGCCTTTTGAGATTTTTATAAATTCAAAAAACCTAGATCATTATCAATGGATAGTAGCACTTACTAGAGTTATGTCAGCTGTTTTTCGAAAGGGAGGGGATGCTAATTTTGTTGTTGAGGAATTAAAATCTGTTTTTGATCCCAGAGGAGGTTACTGGCAATCAGGTGGAACTTATATGCCTTCCATAATTGCCGAGTTAGGACATATCGTTGAGAGGCACTTAATTCAGATTGGTTTATTGAAATCAGATGTTCTATCAGATGAGCAAAAAGAAGTTATTGATAAAAAGAGAGAAGATTTTGAGGCGAGAGAGAAGCGGAAAGATGCCTTTGCGTCTAATAGCTTTCCGAAGGGGGCTCAATTGTGCACTAAGTGTAATACAGCGGCAGCAGTAATGATGGATGGGTGCATGACATGTCTTAATTGTGGCTATTCTAAGTGCGGTTAATAAATAGCTAGAGTAAAATGATTACAGAATTTAGCAAACTTAAAATCCTTGTAGTAGGGGATTGTATGTTGGATGAATATTTATTTGGAGAAACAAGCCGCTTATCACCTGAAGCTCCAGTTCCTGTTTTAAAAGTAGAGAGGCGAGATTATCGCCCGGGAGGAGCGGCCAATGTAGCTTTAAACTTAGCTAATTTAGGAGTAAAGACAACTCTACTAAGTATTATAGGAAAGGATGATAATGGAAAAATTCTTTCTGGATTAATAAAGAAAGCAAAAATAAATTTTAATCCTCTAAAGTTAGATTTTCCTACAATTCACAAACAAAGAGTCTTATCAAGGAATCATCAACTAATTAGATTGGATCAAGAGTCAGAGATTTTTGGTCATGAGGATAATTTTTTAAGTATTTTTAAGAATTGCCTTAAAGATACTGATTTATTAATTTTTTCAGATTACTCCAAGGGAGCTTTAAAAGGTATTGAGAAGATGATTATTGAAGCTAATAAAAAGGGCGTGGATATAGTTGTAGATCCTAAAAGACCTAAATTTGATTCTTACAAAGGAGCTAAAGTAATTACTCCAAATGAAAATGAATTTATGAAAGCTGTAGGTGAATGGAAAGATGAAGAAGAGTTCATAAGTAAGGGGATTAGTTTGAGACAAAAATTGAGATTGGATAGTCTATTAGTAACCAGGGGTGAAAAGGGAATGACGCTTTTTTCCTACAATAAAGATCCAATTAGTCTTAAGGCTCGAACAAGAGAAGTTTATGATGTTACCGGTGCTGGTGATACTGTAGTAGCTGTAGTATCTGCTGGAGTTGCAGCGGGTTTCTCAATTGAAAGATCTGCCAATATGGCTAATATTTCAGCTGGCCTAGTTGTTAAAAAAATAGGTGTAGCTTCTGTTTCTACAGAAGAGCTAGAAGAGGCTACGAATCAAAATAAAACTAAAGAAAAACTAATATACTCAACTAAGGATCTATTAAATTTAGTAGATGTATCTAAAAATCTTGGAGAAAAAATAGTAATGACAAATGGATGTTTTGATATTTTACACCCAGGGCATATTGAGTATCTTAAAGAAGCAAAAGCAAGAGGCGATAGGTTAATTGTTGCAATAAATGATGATAAATCAGTAAAAAGAATTAAGGGTGAAAACAGACCAGTAATGACCTTAGAGGATAGAGCTAAAATGCTTTATGCACTATCTTATGTTGATTGGATTATTTCTTTTTCAGAAGAGACCCCAATAAGAATTATTTCGAAAATTCTTCCAGATATTTTGGTTAAGGGCGGTGACTATAAAGCTGAAGATATAGTTGGAGGAGATATAGTTTTAAAAAATGGAGGAACTGTCACATCTTTGTGTTTTATTGAAGGCCACTCTAGTTCTGAATTAATTAAAAAAAATTAAAATAATTAAATACATTTAATCCAACCATTCATTTACTTTATTAAGATCGTCTATAGATAAGCTACCAACTGACTGACTTAGCTTTAAAATATTTAATATGTAATCATATTTACTTCTAGCTAGGTTTGTTTCAGCTTGAGCTAATGAATTTTGTGAAACAAGCACATCTACAGCCGTCCTAGTTCCTACTTCAAAACCTGCTTCAGTAGCAACTAAGGCTGTTTTAGATGATTCAACAGCTTGAGTCAAAGCTTTCACTTTTGATATTTCAGTAATAACTCCTAAAAAAGAATCCCTTGTTAGTCTTTCTGTTTGTCTGGCAATACTTTCTGTTGATTCTTTAGCAGCCCTATGTTCATAAACAGCTTGTCTAATTTTTGAGCTATTGAAACCACCAGTAAATATTGGGAAATTAACATTTAAAGCAATATTATATCCCTCTGGAGATGTTTTTGAGTTGACTCTTACCGGACAGGTATTTTCATCAATACAAAATAAAGATCTTGTAACATCTGTATTACTTTCATTAATGTTTCCAGAAAGTGTTATAACTGGAAATCTAGTACCTCTTTGAATTTTTATACTATCTTGAGCTATACGTTCATTTATTTTACTAGAGATAAGACTTAAGTTTTGGTCTAATGACATTTTTACCCATTCCTCTATATCATCTGGGGTTGGATTTTCAAGGGGCATATTATTTTTAGGAGATGAGGGCTCTTCTATATATTCACCTGTTATTTCTCTGAGAAATTCTTTAGATGAAGAGTGTAATCTTTCTGCTTCAATTTCAGAAGCAACAGCTAGGTCATATCCTGCTTGAGATTCTTGAACATCTGTTATAGCAATAAGACCTAGCTCAAATCTACTTCTAGCTAAGTCCAATTGTCTACCAATTGCTTTTTTAGCTGTCTGTTGTGCGATTAAAATATCTTTTGCTGCTAAAACATTAAAATATGCTTCGGAAACTCTCAATAAAAGGTTTTGCTTTTCATAATTATATAATGCTTCAGCTTGAGCTAATCTTTTATTTGTTTGGCTTAAGCCAACTATTGATCTCATATCGAATATTGTTTGACTTAGATTTAAACTTATTGATGTTGTCTCTCTCAATGAGCCTATTCCAGTTGTTCCTATTATAGGAGATCCAGTCCTGTAGTCAGGTATAGGATTCATATCTTTAGAATCAGATCTAGAATTATAAGTGCTCAATGTAAGTGATGGAAAAAAATAACTCATTGCTTGAGGCTTAAGTTCTAGTATTGCAAGATAATTTGCTTCTGCAACTTTTATTGTAGGATCAAATCTGAGTGCCTTTTCATACACATCTAGTAAGCTTTGAGCATTTAGCTGAGGACTTATAATTAAAACAAGAAGGATAAATATAGTTTTTCTAACATTGGTCATTTTTTGGTCCTACCATCATGGTCTTACCATTATATTATATATTTTATATCTAAGCTATTTAAGAATAGTTTAGATTTCAAAGAGAAAAAGTTTTGCTTAGAGATTGATTTTGTAAAGGAGTGAGGTAGGTTTCAAAAAGAGTATTTTGATTTATTAAATTATTATCAGAGGTAATGATTTGTGCCTGCATAATTGGATCTTCTCCTATCACTGCAAATATTTTTCCTTCAGGTCTAAGCAAGGTAGTAAACTTTTTAGGTAGCTTTTTCAAGGATCCTGTAAAAACAATAATATCAAATTTATCTTTTTGATCTATTAACGACATATCTTTATTTAGAAGTTTAGCGTTTCTTATTTTTTGATGTAGTAGTTTTTTTTCTGCTGATATTAAAAAGTCTTCATGTATATCAATAGATATAACTTCTTTGGATAAAGCTGCTAGGCAGGCTGTCAGATATCCACTACCGGTGCCAACTTCTAAAACTAAGTCATCTTTATTTATCTCTAGGCTCTGAAGTAAGCGCCCTTCAACTTTTGGTGTCATCATAGATTCATCATGAGATAGTGGAATTTCCATATCAGCAAAAGCAAAATTTATAAATTCTTTTGGGACAAAGTTTTCTCTAGGGATTAACTCTAATATACCCAAAACTTTTTCGTCTAGTACTTCCCAGGCGCGTATTTGCTGCTTAAGCATTTGTGAGCGAGCAAAATCAGAATTCATAGCTATAAAATATAAAACTAACTTAAATCATATCAGTGGATTACCAAGCAAAGGAACTGCTAGAAGAGCCACAATATTTATAATTTTTATTAGAGGATTAATAGCAGGTCCAGCTGTATCTTTATATGGATCTCCAACTGTATCGCCAGTTACGGCAGCTTTATGGGCGTCAGAGCCCTTTCCACCAAAATTACCATCTTCAATATATTTTTTTGCGTTATCCCAAGCGCCCCCTCCAGTAGTCATTGATATGGCAATAAAAATTCCTGTAATTATTGTGCCCATTAAGACACCGCCTAAGGCTTGCACTCCAAGTAACTTACCTACGACTATAGGAACTAAAATTGGAAGTAATGACGGAATTATCATTTCTTTAATTGCTGATTTTGTAAGTAAGTCTACAGCAGTCGAATAATCTGGTTTTGCTTTTCTTTCCATTATGCCTGTAATTTCTTTGAATTGCCGTCTAACTTCTTCAACAACTGAAGAAGCGGCTCGACCAACAGCTTCCATTGCCATTGCTCCAAAAATATAAGGTACGAGACCACCTATAAAAAGCCCAATTATTACTCTATGGTTTGATAGATCAAAAGTTATATTTGTAAAACCGGCCTCTTCTAATTTATGTGTATAGTCAGCAAATAAAACAAGTGCAGCTAGACCAGCAGATCCAATAGCATATCCTTTTGTTACCGCTTTAGTAGTATTACCAACGGCATCTAGAGCATCTGTTATACTCCTAACTTCTGAGGGTAGCTCAGACATTTCAGCTATACCGCCAGCATTATCAGTTATTGGCCCAAAAGCATCTAAAGCAACTATCATTCCAGTCATAGAAAGCATGCTCGTAGCGGCTATTGCTATTCCATACAATCCTGCTAATTCATAAGCTGCAAATATTGATACACAGACAGCAATAACTGGCATACCAGTTGATTTCATAGAAACGCCTAATCCCGCAATAATATTTGTTGCATCTCCAGTTGTAGAAGCGCTGGCAACATCTTTAACAGGAGCAAAATCAGTACCAGTATAATATTCAGTTATGACTACCATTGCCGCTGTTAAAGCTAGTCCTATTAAAGATGAAATAAATAAATTCAATGAATTTTCGCCCATCATTGAAAAAGTTACAGGATAAAATGCTATAGCAGCTAAAATTCCTGAAACAATTACTCCCTTATATAAAGCCTTCATGACTTTACCATCACTTGTTCTAACAAAAAAAGTTCCAACTATTGAGGCAACTATAGATACAGCACCTAGAACCATTGGATATAATACTGCATTTTGACCTAAAGCTTCTATGCTAAGGCCACCTAATATCATTGTAGCGATTACAGTAACTGCATATGTTTCAAAAAGATCTGCGGCCATACCTGCACAATCACCAACATTATCACCAACATTATCTGCAATTACTGCAGGGTTACGAGGATCATCTTCTGGGATGCCTGCTTCTACTTTTCCTACTAGATCAGCTCCGACATCAGCTCCTTTGGTAAAAATTCCACCACCAAGTCTAGCAAAGATTGATATTAGAGAACCGCCAAATGCTAGCCCAATAAGGGCATTAAGAGTTTCATCAGTATTAAATCCAAGATTAACTAATACTAGGTAATAGCCGGAAACACCTAGTAGGCCAAGGCCTACTACTAATAAACCTGTAATTGCACCGCCCCTAAATGCTATCATTAATGCTGGATTGATCCCTTCTGTAGCCGCCTGTGCAGTTCGAACATTGGCCCTAACTGAGACAAACATTCCAATATAGCCAGCCAGCCCTGAAAATAAAGCTCCAATAGCAAAACCAATAGCCGAAGCCCAGCTCAATGCAAGGCCTAAGATGATTAGCAAAATAAAACCAACTATGCTGATATATAAATACTGCCTATTCATATAGGCATTAGCTCCTTCTTGGATAGCAGAAGCTATACTCTGCATTACATCGTTACCAGCTGATTTTTCTAAAACCCACTTAGCCGAGACAATGCCATAGAATATAGCTAGAAAAGAAGCACCTAGGCAAAACCACAAAGCTGTATTTGAATCCATTAAATTTCCCCTTATTAAGTTAGGATTAAGAATATTTTACTTATTTTATCATAAACTTTTCTTTTAGCATTCTATCAACTGGTATATTTTTAAGTTTAGCAGTAATTGGTATACCATTTTTATAAGGAGGGTAGTCTTCGCCATTAATTAATGGCACCATGTACCTTCTACATGCTGCTGTAATATGAAATCCATCGGTAGAAATAAATTTCCTTGGCATCATTCGTTCTTTATTTGCTACCTTATTTAGCTCAATATAGCCTGTTGTCCATTTATATGGGCTATCATTCTTTCTAATGATAGTTGGCATTACTGAGTTTCTTCCTTCAAGAGCTAGCTCAACTGCTTTCTTACCAACTTGATATGCTTGTTCAACATCAGTTTTTGAGGATATGTGTCTTGCAGATCTTTGTAGGTAGTCTGCTATCGCATAATGATATTTATATCCTAAGTTATTTTTAATAATATCAGCTATATTAATTGCCACTCCTCCTAGTTGTGAATGGCCAAATGCATCTGTAGTTCCTATTTCAGCAAGGAATTTACCTTTTTTATTTTTTGCGCCTTCTGAAACAACTATCACGCAGTAGCCATTATTTTTTACTGATTTATTTACTTCTTTTAGAAATTCTTTTTTATCAAATGGTATTTCAGGGAATAAAATAATTTGAGGAGCCTTCTTTCTGGTTTCATTGGCTAAACCTCCAGCAGCAGCAAGCCAACCAGCATGACGACCCATAACCTCGAGAATAAAAACCTTTGTTGATGTTTTTGCCATAGATGCAACATCAAGCCCTGCTTCTTTTGTAGAAACAGCTATATACTTTGCTGCTGAGCCAAAACCAGGGCATGTATCAGTAAAGGGCAAGTCGTTATCAACAGTTTTAGGTATTCCAATACAGACTATTGGGAAACCAACCTTCTTTCCAATCAGTGATACTTTATGTGCAGTATCCATTGAGTCTCCTCCGCCATTATAGAAAAAATACCCAATGTTATGTTTTTTGAAGACTTGAATGAGCCTATGATATTCATCTTTATTTTTTCTTAAGTCCTGTAATTTAAATCTAGCTGAGCCGAATACTCCCCCAGGTGTATGAAGAAGTTGCGCTATTGTTTTGGATGTCTCCCTACTTGTGTCAGTCATATCCTCAATTAGGGCGCCTAAAATTCCATTTCTTCCAGCATATACTTTATTTATTTTATCTTTGTGCTTTCTTGCGGCTTCTATTACACCACAGGCGCTTGCATTAATGACAGAAGTAACTCCACCGGATTGTGCATAAAATGCATTTTTTTTCATCTTATCCTCCCTTCGGAAAAAATTAAAAGACGCTCAGCGAATTTGTTTTTTTTACAGATGATAATTAGATTGCTAATATATTTTACGCTTTTATTCATCTTATAAAAAGTATTGAGGTTTATATGAAAATAATATTACTAGGAGCGCCTGGAGCAGGCAAGGGCACACAGGCTAAAAGATTAGAATCTGATTTTGGATGGCCCCAAATCTCAACGGGAGATCTTCTTAGAGATGCTGTTTCAAAAAAATCTAAATTAGGCTTAAAAGCTAAATCTATAATTGATAGAGGGAATTTAGTTTCTAATGATTTAGTTTTAGAGATAATTAAAGAAAGAGTCGCACAGGAAGATACTTTTTCGGGCTTTATATTAGATGGTTTTCCACGAAATATAGATCAAGCATTAGATCTTGAAATTTTGTTTAGCAGCTTAAGTAAGAAGATAGATAGAGTTATATATCTCAAAGTTGATCATGATATTTTAATGAAGAGATTGACCGGAAGAAGAACTTGCTCAGTTACGGGCAAATTGTTAAATATTTATTTTTCGCCGCAGCGTGATATAGACGAATGTATTAATAGCGGGGGAAAATTATTGCAAAGAAGCGATGATAATGAAGAAACTATTGGAAAGAGACTTGATGTTTATAATTTAGAAACTTCTCCTTTAATAGATTTTTATGAAAAAAAAGAATGTTTATTTGTTATAAATGCAGAAAATGAAGTAGAAAAAGTTTATTCTGAGCTATTAGTAAGCTTGGAAATTAGTTGAAGTATTTTGTTTATTTCTTTTGATCTCCATCCATTTTTTATCCTTTCTGAGTACAAGCCTCTCGATAAATCTGATATTTCTTTTTCTGTGATAAATATATGGTTTTCTATATTTAGCTCTTTAGACCTCTCTTTAGCTATCTTATTCAAAAGCTCAAAGTCCTTTTTTTTAGAAGTTGAAAATAATTCAGAATAGTTATTAGAGTTCCTATTATCTTTATTCTTTAGCTCAGCTTTTATTTCTTCGCCATATTTTTCTAAAATATTTTCAGGTATATTTTCTATTGATATGAAATCATTTTTTTTATTTAAACCTTTTTTTGCAATTAATGATATTTGTTTATCTCCAATTATCCACTGTCTAGGTAAATTTAGAAGCCTTGCTTTATTTTCTCTCCATTTAATAAGATTATAAGCAATATCTTTTTTCTCTTCATTTAGAGAGCTAATGCCTTTTAGCTTCAAGAAAAGTCCTAATTCATTTTTCAGAGGCTCTATTGCTTTTAATCTTTCACATTCTTCTTCTATCCATGACATCCTATCTAATTTAATTAGTTTACTTTTAAGTATATTCCAGATTGGAATTAAGTATTTTACATCTTCTATAGCATAATTTATTTCATCATCTGACAGCGGCCTCTTTTTCCAATCTATTCTAGTAAAGCTTTTGTCTATATTCTTTTTTAAGGTTAAGTCCAGTAAAGGCTTTAATCCTATTTGAGCTTTTTCACCAACTAGTGATGCGCCAATCTGTGTATCTATCAATGTAAAGGATCTTTTTTTGGAATATAGGTAAAGTGCATCTAAATCTTGTCTAGCAGAGTGCATAATTAAGACTTTATTTTTTCTAAATAAAGAATCTATAAAGACATTGATATCTTCAACACAAAGGCAATCTATGCATACTAGCTTGTTTTTAGTCGCTAATTGGATGAGACAAAGCTCTGGAAAGTATGTTCTATTTCTGGAAAACTCTGTATCTATAGCTATAATTTTATCTTCATTTATCTCATAAATAAGGCGATTTAGGGCATCTTGATTAGATATATATTCGAATATTTTCATATATGTAGTCTCTTTTATGACTAAATAGTATTATCACTGTAATATTTTTTCTATATTTAAATTTATGCACATACATATATTAGGTATTTGTGGAACGTTCATGGCTGGAATAGCTGCTATCGCTAAAGCCTCAGGTCATAAAGTTTCTGGCTCTGATGAGAATGTGTATCCACCAATGAGTACACAGCTTAGAAAGCTAGGTATAGAGATTTATAAGGGTTTTGATAAGTCTCAACTAACTCCTCCACCAGATTGTATTGTTGTTGGAAACGTTCTTAGCAGGGGCAACTCTGCTATTGAAGATATGCTAAACAAGGGCATACCATATTTTTCTGGTCCAGAATGGCTTGCAAATAATGTCTTAAGAGATAAATGGGTTTTAGCTGTTGCTGGAACTCATGGCAAAACAACAGCATCTAGTATGCTTGCATGGATCTTAGATTATGCAGGCTTATCTCCAGGTTTTTTGATTGGGGGAATCTGCCCTAATTTTAAAATTTCAGCTAGATTAAGTGATTCAGAATTCTTTGTTGTTGAGGCTGACGAATACGATACAGCTTTCTTTGATAAAAGAGCAAAGTTTATGCATTATCGCCCTAAAACTTTAGCTATAACAAATTTAGAGTTTGATCATGCTGATATTTTTTCTAATTTAGAAGAAATAATAAGGCAGTTTCATCAATTGATAAGAACAATCCCAAGTAATGGATTGATTGTGTCAAAAGGGGATAGTAAAAATATTGAGAAGGTATTTAATTTGGGTAAGTGGTCTCAAGATGAAACATATAGTTCTATTGATAGTAAGTGTGATTGGTATGGTTCTTATGACTTAGTGGGAGCAAAGTCAAAATTTTCTCTTTATTATAAAGGGAATAGTGTTGGAAGTGTAAATTGGTCATTACTAGGAGAGCATAATATTGAAAATGCATTAGCTGCAATTAGTGCGGCAAATCATGTAGGTGTTTCCTTTGATCTGAGTATTGAAGCGCTCAATAAGTTTAAAGGCGTTAGGAGGCGGCTAGAAAGGATTGGTTCTTCAGATGGCATTACAATTTTTGATGATTTTGCTCATCATCCAACAGCTATAAAAGCTAGTCTGTCGTCTGTGAAAAGACAGCGGCCCGATAGTAGATTGATTGCTATTTTAGAGCTTAGATCTAATTCTATGAAAATGGGTATCCATAAAGAGTACTTGGCTAGATCTTTACAGGACGCGGATGTTATTTTTATGTTAAAGCCTAAAACTATGGATTGGGATCCAGCTATCTATCTGGAGAAAATAGATTCTAAGATATTTATCGAATCAGGTGTTGATTCTTTGCAAGAAAAAATATTAAATGAAATAGTTTCTGGCGATCAAGTACTTTTTATGTCAAATGGAAGTTTTAGTGGTCTTCCTCGCCGAGTTAAGCAATCACTACAAAGTAGATAATTTAAGTAAGGGATAATTATGGCCCAAAAGGGTTGCCAATTTCATATCGGGCAGGTTGTAACACATAGCCTATTTGGGTATAAGGGCGCTATATATGATGTTGATGCAGAATTTATGCTAACTGAAGAATGGTATAAAAAAGTTGCTAAAAGCTCTCCCCCAAAAGATCAGCCTTGGTACCATGTTTTAGTAGATGGTGTTGAGCATTCTACATATGTAGCTGAGAAAAATTTAAAGGCGGTACTGGAACCTTCTCCAATAAAGCACCCACTCATAGATTTATATTTTGAGGACTTTAATGGTATTTCATACAGCTCTCTAAATAAAAAAAATTAAAACTATTATTGGAAATTAATTATGTCTAAAAAAGATTTATCAAGAAAGGAATTGGCAAATGCTATTAGAGCTTTATCAATGGACGCTGTCCAGGCTGCAAATTCTGGACATCCAGGCATGCCTATGGGTATGGCTGATATAGCAGAGGTTTTGTGGAATGATTATCTCAATCACAATCCTACTAACCCTGAGTGGTTAAACAGAGATCGATTTGTTCTCTCAAATGGTCATGGATCGATGCTCTTATATTCAATTGCTTATTTAACCGGTTACGATCTATCTATAGATGAAATAAAGAATTTTAGACAGCTTGGATCTAGAACTGCAGGACATCCTGAAAAAGAATTATCAATAGGTATTGAGACAACAACTGGCCCGCTTGGTCAAGGGATTGCTAATGCTGTTGGTATGGCAATTGCCGAGAAGTCTCTAGCAAGTAATTTTAATAAGCCTAATTATAATATAGTTGATCACTTTACATATGTATTTGCTGGAGATGGCTGTTTGATGGAGGGCATTTCTCATGAGGCATGTTCATTTGCAGGCACTCTTGGCTTAGGTAAGCTAATTATTTTTTATGATGATAATAGCATTTCTATTGATGGAGAAACCTCAGGATGGTTTACTGATAATACTCCTCAAAGATTTAGATCTTATGGATGGCATGTAATTGAAAATGTAGATGGACATGATCCGAAGCAGATATCAGAAGCAATCCAGGAAAGCAAGAATGAAAATAACAAGCCTAGTATTATTTGTTGTAAGACAATTATTGGTTATGGATCCCCAAATAAGCAAGGAACTGCAGATGCTCACGGAGCGCCATTAGGAGATGATGAGATTGAGCAAGCTAGAAGAAAGCTTAAGTGGGATCATCAGCCCTTTTTTGTGCCTAAAGAGATCAAAGATAGCTGGAGCGCCTTAAAATCTGGTAAGGAATTAGAGAGTGAATGGAATAAAGTTTTCTCCCTATACCAAGAAAAATATCCAGATCTTGCTACTGAATTAATAAGGAGGATGAAGGGAGAGCTACCTGAATTTTGGGAAAAGGGAGCGGTAAGAGTTTTAGATGATATTAATAAAGAAGGTCAAGATTTAGCAACTAGAAAGGCATCTCAGAGGGCGCTCGATGGTTTTGCTCCTTTACTGGGAGAGTTATTTGGAGGATCTGCTGACCTTACTGGCTCAAACAATACTTTTCATTCCTCTTCTGTTGTTTTTGATCCTGTTCATGGCAAAGGTAACTACCTCCATTTTGGAGTCAGGGAGTTTGCCATGGTAGCAATACTTAATGGCCTTAAGTTGCATCAAGGTTTTATTCCCTACGGAGGAACTTTTTTAGTTTTTTCTGATTATGCAAGAAACGCTCTTCGTATGGCATCTCTTATGGAGCTACAAAATATTCTAGTATTTACGCATGATTCCATCGGTATTGGTGAAGATGGACCAACACATCAGCCAGTTGAGCATCTAGCAAGTCTTCGTTCAATGCCTAATATGTTTGTATGGAGACCTTGCGATACAGTTGAGACTGCTGTAGCTTGGAAATTTGCTATAGAGAATTTTAAATCACCTTCTAGTTTGGCCCTAACAAGACAATCTTTAAGATTTATTAAAAGAAATGAGAAACAGTTGTCTCAGATAAAGAGAGGAGGATATATTTTATTGGAACCTCCTACCACACCAGAAATTATCCTTATTTCTTCTGGGTCTGAAGTCATGCTAGCTATTGACTCCGCAAAGATTTTACAAAGTGAGGGCTATCACGTTAGAGTAGTTTCGATGCCTTGTTTAGAAATTTTTGATTCTCAAGATCCTGAATATAGAAAATCTGTTATTGATTCTAATGCGAAAATTCTGGCTATAGAAGCAGGGGTTAAAGACTCCTGGTGGAAATATGTTAGAAACAATGGAGACGTAATAGGTATGGAGGGTTATGGAAAATCAGCTCCTGCAAAAGATTTGTTTGAGCATTTTGGCTTTAGTATTGAAGTAATTACACAAAAGGCTAGAGATTTATTAAGTTAATATTTTAATTTTTAGGAGAAATAGATGTCTTTGAGGGTTGCTATTAACGGGTATGGAAGAATAGGAAGAAATATTTTAAGAGCTTTTTATGAGGGAGATAAGAGAAATAAAATCCAAATAGTCGCAATTAATGATTTGGGAGATGCAGGGGCTAATGCCCATTTAACAAAGTATGATACTGCACATGGGATTTTTCCATATGATGTAAAAGTTGATAATAATGACTTAATAATTGATGGTGATATTATTAAGGTCTTTTCTGAAAAAGATCCTAGGAAACTACCTTGGGGTAAGTTAGAGGTTGATATAGTTTTTGAAAGTACTGGTTTTTTTGCTTCTAAGGCAAAATCTTCTGCTCATTTAGATGCTGGAGCAAAAAAGGTATTAATTTCTGCACCGGCAGGAAATGATATAGATGCAACTATAGTTTATGGAGTGAATCATACTGTACTAAAACCTTCTGATGAGGTAATTTCTAATGCTTCTTGTACTACAAACTGTTTAGCTCCATTAGCAAAAATTTTACATGAAAGTATTGGCATTGAGAGTGGCATTATGAACACAATCCACTCTTATACTAATGACCAAGTTCTTACAGATGTTTATCATACTGACTTAAGGAGAGCTAGGTCTGCTACCCAGTCTATGATTCCTACAAAAACAGGAGCCGCTGCTGCAGTAGGTTTAGTCCTCCCAGATTTAGATGGAAAGCTGGATGGGTTTTCTCTTCGAGTTCCCACTATTAATGTTTCAATAGTAGACCTAACTTTTTCATCTTCTAGACAGACTAGTATTGAAGAGGTTGATACCTTGCTGAAGTCAGCTAGTGAAAATGAATTAAAGGGAGTTTTAGCATATTCTGATGAGCCTCTGGTTTCTTCTGACTTCAATCATAATTCTGCATCTTCAGTATATGATTCTGGACTAACTAGAATCTCAGTTGACAAGAGATTGATTAAAGTTTGCGCTTGGTATGATAATGAATGGGGGTTTTCTAATCGTATGCTTGATACGGCTATAGCTATTTATGATTTAGCTTAATTAACTTATTGTAAAAATTTTTAGTATTGAAAAAGAAAAGAACAAAAATAGTAGCTACTTTAGGCCCATCAACAGATAGTCCTCAAGTATTAGAGAAAATAATTAATTCAGGAGCAGAGATCCTAAGAATTAATTTGTCTCATGGCACTAATTCTGATCATGTTAAAAGAATAAAATTAGCCCGAAAAACTGCTACAAAGAATAATAAATATATAGCTATTATGCTAGACCTACAGGGACCAAAGATTAGGATTGAATCTTTTTCAGGCGGCTCTGTTTATTTAGAAGAGGGAAATATTTTCATTTTAGATAAGAGTATTGATCCTAAAAAAGGAAGTGTTAATGGGGTATGCGTTTTATATAAAAACCTTACCCAAGACATAAGCATCGGAGATACTTTATTATTGAATGATGGTCTGATAGTAATCGAGGTTCTAAAAATTAATGGAACAGCAATTCATTGTAAAATCGTCCAAGGAGGGTTGTTATCTGACAGGAAAGGACTGAATAAAAGTGGTGGTGGGTTATCAGTTGATGCAATAACTGAGCAAGATGAAAAAGGAATAAAATTAGCTTGTTCTCTAGAAGTGGATTATATAGCAGTCTCTTTTGTAAAGAGTGAGGAAGACATAATAAGAGTGAGAGAGCTAGTAAAACAAAATAATGGATTTGCTCATATTATCGCTAAGATAGAGAGAACTGAGGCGGTAGAAAATATATATAAGATCATTGATTTTTCTGATGCAATTATGGTTGCTAGAGGAGACTTAGCGGTTGAAGTTGGGTATGCATCTATGACTGCGCTTCAAAAAAAGCTTATTAGGCTTGCTAAAGAGCATAATAAAGTATCTATAACAGCCACTCAGATGTTCGAATCAATGATTACAAACTCTTCCCCAACAAGAGCGGAAGTATCTGATGTGGCAAACGCTGTTATGGATGGAACTGATGCAGTTATGCTCTCAGCAGAATCAGCTGTTGGCTCTTATCCAGAAGTAGCAGTTAGTAAGATGAGCGAAGTTATTATAGGTGCTGAAAAGCATGAGTCATTTAAAAGTTTAAATGATTATAGGATTAATGCAATATTTGAAAATATAGATGAATCTATAGCTATGGCAGCTATTTATATTGCAAATCATCTAAATATTAAAGCAATCGTTAGCTTGACTGAGTCAGGGTCAACTACTTTATGGATGTCCAGGCTTAGATCAGAAATACCAATTTTAGCATTTACAAGAAATCTAACTACAGTAAGAAAAGTACTTCTTTATCGAGGTGTTTATCCTCAATTTATCGATATAGTTGATAATACGGATTTAAATTCAATGGACCAACTAATTTCAGAGACTCTTATGCGAGAAAATATTGCCTCTCCAGGCGATCTAGTTTTATGTACCTTTGGTGATTTGAGAGGTATACCAGGTAGGACAAACTCAATTAAGATATTAGAAGTTAGAAATATAGAAAGCTAATTTATTAATTATAAATTACTGCCATCTTGTAGCTTTTCTCTTGCTAGAAGGTTCAATTTTCATATCTTCACGATATTTTGCAACTGTTCTTCTAGCAATCTTTATACCATTCAAGTGCAGTCTATCAGAAATACTTGTATCACTAAGAGGAGAGTTAGGGTTTTCATTATTGATTATTTTTTTAATTTTAGCTTTTATTGCAATAGATGAGGTTCCTCCCTTCTTGCCTTCTAGATTACTAGAAAAAAAATATTTAAATTGATAAGTTCCCCTTGGAGTATGCATATATTTATTAGAAGCTATTCTTGAGATTGTTGATTCATGAACATCAACATCTAAAGCAACTTGTTTCATAATCATAGGGTTCATATATTCTTCACCTTTTTCTAAGAAAGCTTTTTGTCTTTCTACGATATTTATAGCTACTTTTGCTAAAGTCTGATTTCTAATATTAAGACTTTTAATTAACCAATGAGCTTCTTGTAATTGCATTTTTAAGGCCTTATGTTCTTGTATGCTATTAATTGATTCTGCATAAAGATTATTTATTTTTATTTTTGGCACTAATGAGTTATTTAACTCGACTACCCAATTATTGTTGATTCTTTTTACAAAAACATCTGGAATAGCATATTGGGTAATCTGATTACTTACTGATAATCCTGGATGTGGATTACAGGATTTTATTAGAAGAATAGCTTGCCTAAGATCATCATCACTAACCATTAAAAGATCTTTTATCTTTGAGATTTTTTTTTTGAGTGAATAAATTGAAATAATTTTTATTTATTTCTATAGCTAATTTAATGCCTGGTGTTTTCTTATCTATTCTATCAAGCTGTAAAGATATACACTCAATTAGTGATCTTGCTCCTACTCCTACAGGATCTAGGTTTTGAATTATTTCGAGAATATTTTCTATTTCTCTATCTTGAATATTAGTTTCAGGCCCTAAAATATTTTTAATTGTAGAAAAGCTTTCATTGAGATAACCGTCATCATTAAGAGAGTCGATTATAACTTTTCCTATAAAAATTTTCTTTTCTGATATTTTTTCCATTTCTAGTTGCCACATTAAGTGGTCTCTTAAAGTGATACTAGATGATAGAGTTGATTCAATATTTTCTTCGCTATTATTTTTTTTGTTATTAGTCTGAGTCCATTCTAATTGATTTTTTTCTAAATCCTTATTAATATTTATTTTATCATTTTGTTCAAATTCAATATTAGATTTTTCAAGCATGATATTGTTTTCAAGCTCTTCTCTTATCTTAGTATCAAGATCAATTATTGGAAGTTCTAGTAGCTTGATCGCCTGTTTTAATTGAGGCGTCATCGTAAGTTTTTGAGCTTGTTTTAAATATAATGATTGCTTCATTTTTTTAATGCTTATAATGAAAAGTTTTCACCTAGATATACATCTCTAACTTTTTGATTGGCTAATATTTCTTCTGACTTTCCATATGCCATTAGGATGCCTTGATTGATTATATAGGCATGATTACATATATCTAATGTTTCTCTGACATTGTGATCAGTGATTAGTACACCAATCTTTTTTTTTGTTAATTGCTTTATAATTTTTTGGATATCAATTACAGATATTGGATCAACACCAGCAAAGGGCTCATCTAATAGAATAAATTTTGGGTTAGTAGCTAAAGATCTGGCGATCTCAACTCTTCTTCTTTCTCCTCCTGATAGAGAAATGCCAATAGTGTCTTTTACATGGCTTATTCTAAACTCTTCAAGCAGTTCATTTAATATTTTTTGGCGATCTGCTTTATGTAAATTTCTTCTATTTTCTAGTATTGCCATAATATTTTCACTTACTGAAAGCTTTCTAAAAATAGAAGCTTCTTGGGGGAGATATCCTAATCCCAAGGCTGCTCTAGAATGGATAGGAAAATTAGTTATATCTGTATTATTTAAATAAATTTTTCCGCTATCAGATTGAATTAGTCCAGCGATAATATAAAAAGCTGTTGTTTTTCCTGCCCCATTAGGCCCTAATAGACCTACAATTTCTCCACTACTAACACTAAATGATAAATCACTAACAGCTTCTTTTAGGCCATATTTTTTTGAAATATTTTCAACTAATAATTTACTATCCATAAAACTTTGTTTTCCAGTTATTCTGAAGGGGTTATGGTTATAACTACTGGTTGACCACATTCTGAAGATCCAGAAGTTATTTGTTCAGCTTGAATATCATAAGTAAGGCTACAACCTTTAAAATCATTGTTTCCTTGTTTTAAGAATGCATCACCCTCCATAGAAATAAAACCAGATCTTTTGCTGTAGTTAATTTTTTCTGCTCCTCCACTAACATTTATACTTCCTAAACTATCAATATTTTCGAATATGACAGGTGATCCATCAAATATAGCTTCTGTTATTTCATTTAGTGCGAATTTGATTAACGCTGACTGAGATTTAATATTTATACCATTTGATTCTAAATACACATTACCTACCAGCTCCCATTCATTTGTAGAAAAGTCTAAAGAAGAAGCCATTGCTTTATCTGCAAGGAGTTGAAAGTTGTTTTCCTGGTTTATTTTTAATTTAATAAAAGAAATAGAGTTAGAGCTATTTTCAATAACCGATGACTCCGCATCTAATAGTATAGGCAGTTGATTAGGATTCTGCCCTGTAGCAGAATTAGCTAAAAATATAATAACTATACTTGTAAAAAAATATTTAAGGATTAAATTTTCCATATACTTCTGATTTGAGAATTAAGTTTCCTTTTGTAAGGTCCATTTCTATTCCTTTCGTTTCTAGGCTACCATCTTTAAAATAAACTCTCACTAAATTTTCAGAATTAACTAGTGAGTTTTGTATTTGAAGACTTAATTCATTAGCTGTAACTTTATTTGGATATTGATTACTTTCCGATTGATTTTTTAAAGTAACGCTTCCAGATAATAGTATATTAGTTTTATCTTCAGAAATTTGTCCTGATTTAGCCGTCAAAAGCCAAGTATTTTGATTGTCAGTCATATATTCTATATAAATATTATCTAGGTTTAATACCCTATTTAATGGCTCCTCATAGGCCTTTTCTGCTAATATGGAAATCATTAGTTGCCCAGTTTGATTTGTTATATTAATTTTTGCTTCATCAAGGCTGAATCCGCTATCTGGTAAATCTAAATTGTGCATAGCTTCATTAATTGTATTTTTTTTGCTTACATACCAAGTAAGGCTTGCAGTTATAGTTAGGAAAAGTAAAACTACGGCTCTTTTCTTTTCATAAATAAATTGTTTTTTCATTATGATCATTCTAGAGTAATAGTATCAACTTGTTATAAATTATTTAACTCATAAATTTTCTAAATAATATAAGGAGGCCTATGGAATCAAATAAGATTGAGCAAATAATTAAAGATGGAATTACTAATTGTTCAGTAAAAGTGGTGGACGATGGGTTTGGCCACTATGAGGCTGAAGTAATTTCAGATATTTTTAAAGATATTGGAACTCTAGATAGACATAAGATGGTTTTTGCTACACTTGGCTCATTGGTTGGGAATGAAATTCATGCCCTTTCATTAAAGACATATACAGAAGATGAGCATAGTAATTGATTTTTCAGGCTTAGGTAGTGGATAGATTAGAAATTAAAGGTGGAAAGCCCCTTTCTGGAGAAATTTCTATTTCAGGGGCTAAAAATTCAGCTCTCCCTATTTTAACAGCTTCCTTACTCACAAAAGACTCTATTTTCTTAAAAAATGTACCGAGATTAAACGATGTTTCGACTACTGTTAATCTTCTTAGAACTATGGGCGTAGAAATAACTTTTCATGATGGTATAACTATTGAAATTAATAGCTCTAAAGCTACCCGGCCTTTTGCAGCTTATGATTTAGTAAAAACTATGAGGGCGTCAATTCTAGTGTTGGGTCCTTTATTAGGAAAATTTGGATTTGCTGAAGTTTCTTTGCCTGGTGGTTGTGCAATAGGCGCAAGACCAGTAAATTTACATGTGGAAAGTTTAAAAAAAATGGGCGCAAATATAGAGATTTCAGGTGGCTATATCAAAGCGACAGCAAAAAAACTAAAAGGCGCAGAAATCATATTTGATACACCCTCTGTTACGGCTACAGAAAATATAATTATGGCGGCTACTCTAGCTGAGGGGGAAACTATTATAAAAAATGCAGCTCAAGAGCCAGAAATTGAAGATTTGATAATTTTTTTGAAAAAAATGGGAGCAAGAATTGAAGGAGCTTGTTCTGATACGATTAAAATTAAAGGAGTTAAGGAGCTCAAGGGAGCAAATCACTTGATTTTATCTGATAGGATAGAAGCAGGGACTTATCTTGTAGCGGCTGCAATAACAGGTGGACATTTAAGGTTAAATAAAATCTCTCCTAAAAATTTATCCTCAGTTTTATTGAAATTGGAAGAAAGTGGAGCATTTATAGTAACTTCTAGTGATTATGTTGAAATAGATATGAGAGGTAAGAGACCAAAAGCTACTAATATTTTTACTGGACCCTACCCAGGCTTTCCAACTGATATGCAAGCTCAATTTTGCGCTCTAAATGCAATAGCTGATGGAGTTTCTGAAATTACTGAAACGGTTTTTGAAAATCGATTTATGCATACTCAAGAGCTTCAGAGGATGGGAGCAAATTTAAATATAGACGGGAGAAAGGTAACCATTAGTGGCGCTGATTCTTTAAATGGCGCTAATGTAATGGCAACAGATCTTAGGGCTTCAGCATCTTTAGTCCTTGCTGCCCTTGCAGCAAAGGGAAGAACAATAGTTGATCGAATTTATCATATAGATAGAGGATATGAATCGATCGAAGAAAAATTATCTCAAGTTGGTGCAGATATAAAGAGGCTTCATCCCTAAATTTTTTTATTTGATATGGCAAATTTTCTATTCCCTTGTGTATAATGCGTTTACGCTTATTGGGATCTAGTTTTGGTTAATAAAAAATCATATTTTAAATGAAAGATATTTCTGATTTTACAAGAAGAGACTTTTTGTCTTTATCAGCTGCTCTTACTGGAGGAGCGGGCTTAGTTTTTACTAGCACCCCTTTTGTTGCATCATTCAAGCCAAGTGCTCGAGCTTTAGCTTTGGGATCACCTATCGAGGTTGATATAAGTAAAGTTGAGCCTGGTGCAATGATAAAGGTTGAATGGCGAGGAAGAGCAGTAATGGTTCTCCATAGGACAGAAGAGATGTTGACTAAGCTATCTATCGTAGATAGTTTACTTGCTGATCCAGACTCTCAACAATCTGAACAGCCAACTTATGTTGATAGTAACCATAGAAGTATAAAGCCAGAGATCTTAGTTGTTGAGGCTGTTTGTACTCATTTAGGCTGTGTTCCGATACCACGTTTTGATGTGGGCCCATCTGATCTTGGATCTGAGTGGCCAGGAGGATTTTATTGTCCTTGTCATGGATCTAAGTTTGATTTGGCAGGGAGGGTTTATAGCGGTGTTCCTGCTCCAACTAATCTTAAGGTTCCCCCTTATAGCTTCATTGATAATAATATTTTAGTCGTAGGATCTGAAGAGGGGCTAGTCTAATGTCTTTAATGGCTTGGATAGATCGAAGATTTCCATTAACTAAGCTTTTGAAAGAGCATGTAACAGAATACTATGCCTCGAAGAACTTTAATTTTTGGTACGGTTTTGGGGTTCTAGCCATGGTAATTTTTGTACTGCAAATTATTACCGGTATCTTCCTTACTATGAATTATAAGCCTTCTGCAGCTGAAGCCTTTGCATCAGTAGAATATATCATGAGGGAAGTAGAGTGGGGTTGGCTAATTCGTTATTTACACTCAACCGGAGCCTCTGCTTTTTTTGTGGTTGTTTATTTACATATGTTCCGTGGGTTAATGTATGGATCTTATAAAAAACCAAGAGAATTATTGTGGATTATTGGCATGATAATTTATGTTTGCCTTATGGCCGAAGGATTTTTTGGTTACCTATTGCCCTGGGGGAATATGTCTTATTGGGGTGCACAGGTTATAGTTTCTCTTTTTGGTGCTATCCCAGTTGTCGGTGAGGGTTTAGCTGAATGGATAAGAGGAGACTTCTATATATCCGATATTACGCTTAATCGGTTTTTCGCTTTCCATGTTATAGCACTGCCACTTTTGTTGGCTTTTTTAGTTTTTATTCACATCATTGCTTTACACGAGGTAGGCTCAAATAATCCAGATGGTATTGAGATTAAAAATTATAAAGATTCTAATGGCATACCAATAGATGGTGTTGCATTCCATCCCTACCATACTAGTAAGGATTTAGTGATAATAATTATTTTTGCTATTATTTTTTCTGCAATTGTTTTTTTTGCACCAGAGATGGGTGGTTATTTTTTAGAACATGCTAACTTTGATCCTGCTGATTCCCTTAAAACACCAGAGCATATTGCACCTGTTTGGTACTTTACTCCTTTTTACGCGATGCTAAGGGCAGTTCCAGATAAATTAATGGGTGTGATACTTATGGGAACAGCTATAATCCTTCCTTTTTTCCTTCCTTGGCTAGATAGGTGTAAGGTTAAGTCGATAAGATACCGTGGTGTTATTTATAAAATTGCATTGACGTTATTTGTGGTAAGTTTTATTGTTCTAGGGTATTTAGGGCTTCAAGTAGCTACGGTAACAAATACACTTTTAGCTAGGATATTCTCTTTTATCTATATTTCTTTCTTCATTTTAATGCCTATATATACTTCATTTGAAAAAACAAAAGAAGTTCCTAGAAGAGTTACATAGATGAAATATAAAGTAATTATCTTTTTCATATTTATTTTATTTAAGCCATTGGTATTCTTTGGCCAACATGCTTCTGGTGAAAATCTAATGGAACATGTAAATATAGATGTAAGAGATACATCATCTCTTCAGAGAGGAGCAAAGTATTTTGTAAACTATTGCTTAGGATGTCATTCAGCGAAATACGTTAGATATAACTCACTTATTGATGATCTTGGTATAACTGAAGATGAGTTAGTAGGAAATTTAATGTTCACAGGGGAAAGTCCTTTTGACACAATTAGCATTGCTATGGATCCCGAAGATGCAGCTATTTGGTTCGGTATTACACCTCCAGATCTTACTCTTATTGCTAGAAGTAGAGGTACTGATTACTTATATAATTTTTTGCGAGGATTTTATGTAGATGATTCGTCTATTACTGGTGTAAATAATTTGTGGCTAGAGAATACTGCAATGCCTCATGTTTTATGGGAGCTACAAGGTACTCAGAAGGCAATTTATTCTGATGATGTCTTTGATCATTTTGAGGAAGTGGAAGCAGGTACGCTCAATCATGAACAATACGATTCTATGGTAAAAGATATTGTTACGTTCCTATCTTATATAGGAGAGCCAATTCAGATAGAGAGAAGAGAAATTGGCACTAAGGTTATTATTTTTCTATTGATATTTCTTTTGATAGCTTATATGTTAAAAAGAGAAATCTGGAAGGATATTCATTAATATTTTATAAATTTTTCCCGTATTTAGGAGGTGCCCTTATGGGTGCAATTACAAATCGTCGATCAATTATGACACTTTTTTCTGGACCAACAGATCATTGGAGTCACCGTGTAAGACTAGTCTTAGCTGAAAAAGGAATTAACGTTGATATTACAGAGGTTATGGCTGATAAAATCCCTGAAGATTTAGTAGATTTAAATCCCTATGGCACCACCCCAACTATAGTTGATAGAGATTTAGTGCTTTATGACTCAAGAGTGATAATCGAATATTTAGATGAAAGATTCCCCCATCCACCCTTGATGCCCGTTGATCCTGTCCTAAGAGCGCAATTTCGTTTAGCTCTTCATAGGATAGAGCAAGATTGGTACACATTACTATCAAAAGTAGAAAATGAAAAAAAGAAAAGAAATTCAGATAATAAGGTGATTAATGCTGGGATAAGGAGTTTAAAAGAAAGTATTCTTTCAAGTGTAGACGTTTTTAAGTCTAGAGAGTTTTTTTTAAGCGATGACTTTTCTTTAGTAGATTGTTCAATTGCACCAATTTTATGGAGACTACCATATTTAGGTATTAATCTTCCCAGAACAGCTAATGCAATAGAGTCATATATGGAAAAAGTATTTTCCAGAGAATCTTTCCAAAAGGCTTTGTCTGAATTGGAGATTGAATATAGAGAAGACGTTTAATTTTTATTCTATATTAATTAAGCTAGGTGATCCGTTTATAAATTTAGCGATAATTAGGTTTCTATGAACTTTACCAGCATTATCTATATATAAGTTTCCTGTAACTCCCGATATACCATCAAGGCTATATTCATTATTATAAATTCTTTTTACTATTCTATTCGCATCTATCCCCATTGCAAATAGTCTAATATATTTAATTGAGTTATTTTTCCAATACTCCTGGATATTTAGTTTTAATTTATCTTCATTGGTTTTTATAGAAAAGATATATGGCATGTCAGGGAAAACTATATCTTCTAAGTCACTATTGTTTATTATGGATACGTCATAAATACTTGATATAGAATATATCTTTAGTGGATCATCAGCAAAATGGTATTTTAATAAAGGTGAGATTTGCCTACCTATATCTGAATTAGCAGCAATAAATATAAAATCAATATCTTGTCTTCTTCTTGGGTAGAATTGTATTGGAAGTCTGATATTTGCTAACAACCTTTGATACCTTTTATTGCTACTATCTATATTTAGTACATCTAAGATTTCAGGGTAATCACTACTTTCTGTATTATAAGCATGATGTTCTAAAACCTTTCCACCTAAGATTTCATATTCTTTTTTAAAGCTTGTAAAAACCCGAGCGCCCCATTCATTGTCAGGTATCAAGGCTATTGCATTCATTTCTCCATTTCTTATTGCTAGCTTGGCTATTTCTAAAGATTCATCTTCTGGAGCAAGAGCAAACTGATATAAATTTTCAATTTTATTATCACTTTGAATAAAGTTGAGAGCCAGTGTTGGGATTTTATCTACTAGGTGATAAATATTATCTATATTATTTTTTAGAAGAGGGCCAACAATAAACTGAGCACCTTCTTCTTCAGCTTTTAGATAAGATTGCTCGCTGCCTAGTTTATCTACATTATAAATTTTAATTGAAAATTGGCCACCCTCACTGAATTGTGAAGCCACATAACCATCTCTGATTGCGATAGATTCTTCTCGGAACGAGTCCATAGGTAGCAAAAGCGCAATATTATTTGGAGAGATAAAATTTTCATTATATAGAGCTTTATCAATACCTTTATTATTAAGTTGCTCTACTTGGTTTGGCAGCTGGTTCTGATTTACACAACTGTATATCATAATTAATGTAAATAGTAGGCCAATTTTTTCCATTTGATTATTCATTCTGATAAATTGTACATCTAATTAATAAGATAATTAAAGTTATGAGTGATATAAAAGTTGGAAAGCTTTATATAGTAGGACTCCCAATTGGTAATTTAGAAGATATTAGCTTAAGGGTAAGAAATACTCTAGAAGAAGTTGATGTTGTAGCTTCGGAAGATACTAGAGATGCTAAGAAAATTTTGTCATATTTAGATATTAAATCTCAATTAGTCTCTTATCATGACCATAGTGATGGAAAAAAAATAAATGAACTAATTAGCTATCTTAGAAAGGGAAAATCTATAGCACTTATTAGTGATTCTGGAATGCCACTAATTAGTGATCCAGGATTTAAATTAGTTAGAGAGGCAATAGATTGTGAAATAATAGTTACCGTTATACCAGGGCCTTGTGCAGCAATCGCTGCTCTAGCAAGTAGTGGATTACCTACAGATAGGTTTATTTTTGAAGGTTTTTTTTCAAAAAAGATATCTAATAAAGAAAGTTTATTTTATGAGAAACGTACAATAATTTTTTATGAGTCTGTTCATAGAATAAAAGAAACTATAAAAGAGCTCATTAAAATTTTTGGACCAGAAAGAAAAGCCGTAGTTTCAAGAGAATTGACAAAAATATATGAGAGCATATATAGAGGAACTCTTTTGGAGATAATGGATAAGCTTGAAAGAGGGTTGTTAATTAAAAAAGGAGAATTTGTTATTTTAGTTAGCGGTAGTGAAAAAGAACTTTCTTCAAATGATTCAGAGATAATTAGGATTTATAATATTTTGAATAAAAACCTATCATCAAGTGAATCTATAAACTTAACATCAAAAATAACACGAAATAGTAGAAATTATATTTATAGGCTAATGAGGGTCAGGGATTAGTTTTTTGAATCATATTCTTTGTATGTTAATCTATGCTTAGGAGTTGGCTGGACGGTCGCTGTTATTTATTTAGCAGAGGAAAGTCCGGGCTCCATGGGCAGGATGCCAGGTAACTCCTGGGAGACGTGAGTCTACGGAAAGTGCAACAGAAAATAGACTACCATTTTTTTGGAAAAGGTGAAAAGGTGTGGTAAGAGCACACCGCATGAGTGGTAACATTTATGGCAAGGCAAACCCCATCCGGAGCAAGACCAAATAGGGGAACATTTAAGTGAAGCCCACATATAGTTCCCGGGTAGGTTGCTAGAGAGAGATGGCGACATTTTTCCCAGATGAATGACCGTGCTTGACAGAACCCGGCTTATAGGCCAACTCCTACCTATTTTTACTCTTTTTTCTTATTGATTGATAGACCTCCCTTTTATTTAATATAATCATTTAATATTCAATTATAAGCGTATGATTTTTAATAAATCTATTAGTAAATATTTCTCTATAAATTCATCCTAAATCATTGTCATATATATAAAATTTATCATTTTTGTTTGACACAACAAGACTGATCTTTAGAATAGTGGAATAAAGTGGTTTAAAGTGGATAAAAATGGATAATATTTATGTTTAGAGGTGCATCGAAAGTTTCTTTAGACGCAAAGGGGCGATTAGCGATACCTAGTCGTTATAGAGAATTATTACTATCAAGGTCAAATGGATCCTTGGTTGCCACTGTAGATAAAGATCAGTGTATTCTCATTTATCCTCTTCAGGAATGGGACGATATTCAAAGAAAGTTAGATAGGCTTCCATCTTTTAATAGAGTTGCTAGAGAAACCCAAAGACTTATGGTCGGTTATGCCACAGATATAGAACTAGATGCTCAGGGAAGAGTTCTATTAACAAAAGAGCTAAGAGAATTTGCAAGTTTAAGTAAATACGCCATGCTGATTGGTCAGGGTAATAAATTTGAATTATGGGATGAAGAATCATGGAACCTAAGAAAGGATCAGTGGATATTAGGAAGTAACAAAGAAGAGCAGCTTCCTTTAGAGTTTGAGTCATTATCATTGTGAGGATCTGATGATAGAAAACTTTAACCATCAGCCAGTATTGATTAAAGAAGTTATTGAAAGTTTAGCTATTATTAAAAGTGGTAATTATATTGATGCAACCTATGGTAGGGGAGGGCACAGTGAATATATCCTCAAGCATCTTGGGGTAAAAGGTAAGCTTTTAGCAATTGATAAGGATTTAGAAGCATTTAGTCATGCTGAGAAAAAACATTTTGCAGATCCTAGATTTATTTTTTGTAGAGGGGGCTTTGAAGATCTAGCTATAGTAGCAAGCTCGAATTTAGAAGAGGGAGAAAAAGTAAATGGAATTTTGGTCGATTTAGGGGTTTCATCTCCCCAGCTAGATAATCCGGAAAGAGGTTTTAGCTTTAGTAAGAATGGGCCACTAGATATGCGGATGAATCAAGAGATAGGTGAAACTGCTGCAGATTGGTTAAGGGAGACAAAGGAATCTGAGCTAATAAGCGTTTTTTATAAGTTTGGGGAAGAGCCAAGATCAAAGCAAATAGCTAGAGCAATTATAAGGGAGAGAGAAAAAAAAGATATAACAGAGACAATACATCTCTCTCAAATAGTAGAAAAGGCTTCTGGGTATAAAAAAAGCAAAACACACCCTGCCACAAGGATATTTCAAGCAATAAGAATAAAGGTAAACTCAGAATTAGAATATTTAGAGAAAATGCTTAATCAATCTATTGGTTTGCTGGAAAATAAAGGGAGACTCTGTGTTATAAGTTTTCATTCGTTAGAAGATAGAATAGTTAAAAGATTTATATCTAAAATGTCAAAAGAAGACCCTGTTTATTCTGGATTGCCAGAAATGCCCCCAGCTGCTAGACCAAAGCTTACTAAAGTTAGCAATTTAATCATCCCAAAAAAGGAGGAGGTTTTAGTGAATCCAAGATCTAGGAGTGCAAAATTACGTGTTTGCGAGAGGTTATCTTTTAATGAAGTTTAATAAGGAAATAAATGAAATTTTTATATTTATTTTCTTGGCATTTCTTTTATGTCTTTCTGGTATATGGATTATTCAGACTAAGCATTTTTCAAGACAGAGCTTTATAGAGCTAGAGTCTTTAAATAGGGAGAGGGATAGATTACAAGTAGAGTGGGGAAGATTGCAATTAGAGGAGAGCACTTGGGGCAATCATCCAAGAGTAGAGAGTATAGCAAGAGAAGAGTTAAAACTAGCTCTTCCTGATCAAGATAAAGTAATTATGTTATTTGATATAAAGCAATGACAAAAAAAAATAAAATAGAACTATTTTGGACAAGGTGGAGATCTTTTTTTATTTTAGGTTCTTTTTTTATAGGGGCTATACTATTAGAAGGTAGATTTATCTATCTACAAGTAATAGAAAAAGATTTTCTTGTTGATCAAGGGGATTTGAGGCAAATCAGAACTGTTCCAATACTTTCAAATAGAGGAAGAATTTTGGATAGGGCAGGTGAGCCGTTAGCTGTTAGTACGCCTGTCGATAGCATTGGTGCTAATCCAAAAAAATTACCTACAGAGCTTGAGAAAATAAGAACACTGGCAGAGATTTTAGGATTAGAGTCCAGTTTTTTGATAAGAAAAATAACGAGTAACAAAGATAAAGATTTTATTTATCTTCGGAGGCACTTGAATCCAGAGCTAACACTTCAGGTTCTAAATCTTAGCTTACCAGGCATAGAAGTTAGAAGAGAGTATCGAAGATATTATCCATCTGGAGAGGTAACAAGCCATCTTCTCGGTTTTACAGATATAGATGATAAAGGCTTAGAGGGGGTAGAGCTTGCATATAACGGCTGGTTACAGGGTGAGCCTGGAAAAAAAAGAGTTTTAAGAGATAGGGAAGAGAGAATTATTCAAGATATAGAATTAATCAATAAAGAGAAGCCAGGTAAGGAGCTAGTTTTGAGTATTGATTTGAGGCTTCAATATTTTGCGTATCGAGAGTTAAAACAAGCAGTTGAAGATAATAGTGCCATTTCTGGTTCTATTGTAATACTAGATATAAAAAGTGGAGAGATTTTAGCAATGGTTAATCAGCCATTCTATAATCCAAATAATAGGTCTAAGTTTGATATAGGTGCTTACAGGAATAGAGCGATAACAGATGTTTTTGAACCAGGCTCTAGCATCAAGCCCTTTATATTAGCAGCGGCTTTAGAGTCAGGCATATATGATATTGATTCTATTATTGATACATCACCTGGTTATTTAAAAGTTAATGATAGGGTCATAACTGAGGATTACACTAATTTAGGTGAAGTAGATATTTCAACAATATTGGCCAAATCTAGTAATGTAGGATCTGCAATTATCGGCTTAGGACTTGAAGAGAATCAGTTATGGTCTTCTTTATCTAATTTTGGCTTTGGTAGATTAACGGGGGTAGGCTTACAAGGCGAATCAGCTGGTATATTTAATATTCCTCAAAATTGGAATCCTACTTCACAAGCTACTTTGTCTTATGGATATGGATTATCAGTTACACCTTTGCAGTTAGCTCAAGCTTATAGTGTCATAGCAAATCGAGGCATGATGAAGTCAGTATCTATATTATCTTCAGATATAGCTAGTAGCCCAAAAAGGATTATTTCTGAGAAGACTGCTAATCATGTAATAAAGATGATGGAGGGTGTAGTTTCTCCAGGAGGAACAGGTACTCTTGCATCAGTAAAGAACTATAGAGTAGCTGGCAAAACTGGGACAGCAAAAAAATCAGAATCAGGATCTTATACAGATGATAAGTATACCTCTGTATTTGCTGGATTTGCACCAGCATCTGAACCACAATTTGCAATCGTTGTCGTAATTGATGAACCTAATGCTACCTCTTATTATGGTGGTGAAGTAGCAGCGCCAATTTTTTCTAAAGTTATGGATGGTGCTTTAAGGATCTCTTCTATAAGGCCTGATGGAATAGAAATGACTACTCAAAACAAAATTGCCAAAGTATCAAAATGATGATGAATCAATCAAGAGAAGTAAGTTTATTTGAGCTAATTGGTTCAGATTCAAAAGGACTAGGTGATATAAAGATTAATGATATTGTCCTAGATAGCCGACAGGTTAATCCAGGAGCAGCTTTTTTTGCACTTAAAGGATCTAAAGATCATGGTTTAGATTTTAAGGATGAAGCTTTATCAAGAGGAGCAGTTGTAATTATTTATGAGCAAGACTCTAATTATAAAGATATTATAGGTCCAGCTGTAGGTATTCAGGATTTAAGAAGTAAGTTAGGAAGTTATGCTAATATTTTCTTTAGTAAAAATAAGAACCTTAATTTAGTTGGCGTTACTGGCACTAATGGAAAAAGTACAGTTGCTTATATTTCGGCATTAGCTAGAGTGTATGGGGGTAATTCATCAGCATATATTGGTACTATTGGTAAAGGTGTGCCTCCAGAGATTTATCAAGAATCTAGCTTAACAACACCTGATTGTTTTACTTTACATAAACAGATAAGAGATTTAGATGCTGAAGACGTGATTATGGAAGTGTCCTCACATTCTTTAGCTCAAAATAGAATAGATGGACTAGATTTTAATATAGCAGCTTTTACAAACCTATCCCATGATCATATTGATTATCATAAAACCTTAGAAGAGTATAAAGAGGTAAAATCAGATTTTTTTAAAACACCTACTTTACAAAAAGCTATTATTTTTGTCGATGATAAGTTTAGTAAAAAAATTATAAATAAAATTTCTAAAAATGTAGAGATAATTACAACTAGTCTAAAAAAAGATGCTGACATAACTGGAAAGATTCTTAGATGTGATCTGGATGGAATTGTTTTGGAGGTAAAAGATTCAAAAATAAGTAGTAAGATTTTCTCTCCTCTTTTAGGTGATTTTAATGCTGAAAATTTAATTGTATCTTTGGGCATACTTAAGGCATTAGGTATTAACCTAGATGAAGCATCAAGTTTGTTAAGCCAATGTTCAAATATTACAGGAAGAATGCATACTTTTGGAGGAGAAGAGGGAAAGCCTTTTGTAGTTGTTGATTATGCTCACACCCCAGCTGCATTAGAGAGAGTATTAAAATTTTTATCTAATATTAAAAAAAGTAAGTTATGGTGTATATTTGGCTGTGGCGGTTCTAGAGACTCATCAAAGAGATCTATTATGGGCAATATAGCCGCGAAGCTATCAGATTATATTATCCTTACAGACGATAACCCTCGTAATGAAGATCCTGAGAAAATAATTTCAGATATATGTTTAGGTATTAAAGATTATCCAAATCTACTGATTGAAAGAGATAGGGCTAATGCAATCTCCGGGGCTATTAAAATAGCTAATCATGAAGATATTATTCTAGTAGCTGGCAAAGGTCATGAAAATCAACAATTTTTTGATAAAGAAATAATTAATTCTAGTGATTTATCTATAGTGAAGAATGCTCTAGGAGATTTATTATGATGTCAGGAAGAATATTATCAGTAGCTCAAAAGTTAAGTAAAGATTTCACTGGAGAGAACTTAAACTTTAAGTCAATAAGTACCGATACTAGAAGCATAGCTAAAGGGGCTCTTTTTGTCGCCCTAGAGGGGAAGAATTTTGATGGTAATGAATTTATTTCTGAAGCAGAGAGGAAAGGTGCTATTGCGGCAATAGTATCTAAAAAATTAAAAAGTAATTTACCTCAAATCGAAGTTGAAGACACAAAAATAGCATTAGGGATTTTGGCTAAATCTTGGAGAAGTAATTTTAAATTACCAGTGATAGCAATAACTGGGAGTAACGGCAAGACAACTGTAAAGGAATTGATATCAAGTATTTTTAAACAAACATATAAAATTTGTATAACTAGAGAAAATAATAATAATGAAGTTGGCTTACCAATGACTCTAATAGATTTAGAAGAAAAAGATGAAGTGCTAGTTTTAGAGTTAGGAGCAAATCATCCTGGAGAGATTTCCTATCTTAGCTCAATAGCTGAGCCAACAATAGGATTGATTACAAATGTAGGCCCCTCACACTTAGAGGGATTTGGATCAGTGAATGATGTAGCTAAAGCTAAGGGAGAGATTTTAGATTACTTATCGCCTATTGATGGCACAGCAATAATTAACGCTGATGACTCTTTCTATAGTTATTGGAAAAATAAAAGCAAAGCAAGAAATACTATAACATTCGGTACTGATGAGAATGCTGATTGTTTTATTGCTAGCCAGATAGAATATATCAATGGCAATTCTCTTTTTAAAATTTGCCTACCAGACAAAACTTTAATTGATGTAGATCTACCCTTGCTAGGTAGTCATAATATTCTAAATGCATTAGCCGCTAGTTTAGTAGGCTATATTAGTGGAATCAAGCCAAAAGATATTGTTAGTGGTTTATCTAGTGTCAAAAAAGTTAAAGGGAGGCTTTGTCCTCTTTTAGGGAAGAAAAAATCAACTATATTAGATGATACATATAATGCTAATCCTATTTCAACTAAAGCTGCTATCGATTATCTTTCAAGTTTTGAAGGAAAAAGAATATTCATATTTGGAGATATGGCAGAGCTAGGTAGCTCTAAAGAAAAGTTTCATTCTGAGATAGGTAGGTATGCAATTGGAAAATGCGATATTTTTTTTACAATTGGAGATTTAGCTAAATTAGCATCTATTGAATTTGGTAGTGGTTCAGAATCTTTTGATAATAAGACAAAACTAATATCTAGAATAGAAAGCTATCTTGATAAAGACGTAATGGTTTTAGTAAAGGGTTCTAGATTTATGAAAATGGAAAGCATAATTGATGAGTTAGTTCAAAAAAATGATGGATAGAAAAGAGAAATAATTATGATGATATTGCTAGCAGATTACTTATCTCAATTTAACGATAATTTTAGCGTGTTAAATTATTCTACATTGAGAGGTATACTTGCTTCTCTAACATCATTATTATTTTCTTTGATTTTAGGCCCTTTTTTTATAAGAAAGCTATCAATAGGAAGTTTGGGTCAGCCTGTTAGGGAGCTCGGTCCAAAATCTCATTTAGTTAAATCTGGAACTCCTACAATGGGTGGTGTTCTGATCTTATTGTCTATAGTAGTAAGTACTTTACTGTGGTCAGATTTAAGTAATCGCTTTATTTGGATTATGTTATTTACTACTATTCTTTTTAGTGTTATAGGATTTGTAGATGATTATAAAAAGCTTTATTATAAAAACTCTAAAGGCTTAGGTGCATACAAAAAATTTATTTTTCAGTCTTTATTGGCATTAATTAGCTCTTCATTTATCTATATTTTAGCTGAGAATCCTGATGCCGAAAGAGCTCTTCTTATACCATATTTAAAAAGCTTATCTATTCCTCTAGGATTTTATTCTTATATTATTTTTTCTTCTTTGGTTATCGTTGGAACATCAAATGCGGTTAATTTAACTGATGGCTTAGATGGGTTAGCAATAATGCCTTCTGTAATGATAATTAGTGCTTTAGGCATATTTGCTTATGCTACTGGGAATGTAAATTTTTCGACTTATCTTGATATCCCTTATATTGCTGGAACTGGAGAATTATTAATTTTTTGTGCAGCCTTGGCTGGGGCAGGCCTGGGTTTCTTATGGTTTAACACCTATCCTGCCCAGGTCTTTATGGGAGATATAGGGTCCTTAGGTATTGGGGCTGCTATAGGGTTAGTAGCAGTTATAGTGAGACAAGAGCTAGTACTTTTTATCATGGGAGGGGTATTTGTAGTTGAAACCTTATCAGTTATTGTTCAGGTTTTATCTTTTAAAATTACTGGCCGTAGAGTTTTTCGAATGGCCCCACTCCATCATCATTATGAATTAAAAGGATGGGCAGAGCCAAAAGTTATTGTAAGGTTTTGGATAATAACAGTAATCCTCGTATTGATTGGTTTAGCCAGTCTTAAGATAAGATAAACTATAATGCAAACAAATATATTTAAAAATATAAGGTCTAATTCTAAGAGATTAGAAACTCTAATCCTTGGTCTAGGAGTTACAGGTGTTTCTGCCGCAAATTATTTTTCTAAAAAGGGACATAATGTAACTGCAATTGATAGTAGAGCTAACCCTCCTGGTCTCAATGGTAAAAAAGAGCTATCAAAGAAAGTTGGTATTTACCTAGAAACTTTAGATATTTCTTGGTTAAGAGATAAAGATCTGGTTATTGTTTCTCCAGGCATAGAAAAGAATGCACCGATACTTACTGAAGCAAAAAATAATGAAATACCAATCGTGAGCGATATAGAAATTTTTATTAAAAAAGTTTCTAAACCAATATTAGCGATTACAGGCACTAATGGTAAGAGTACAGTTGTTTCCTTATTAGAGCACCTATTCACAGAAAATGGGATAAAAGTAGCTGCCGGTGGAAATTTAGGCATACCAGCTTTAGATCTGATTAATAAAGATATTGAGATTTATATCCTAGAGTTATCAAGTTTTCAATTAGATATTACTGATAACCCTTATTCTAAAGCAGCAGCTATTTTGAATATATATCCTGATCATTTAGATAGACATATTACTCTACAAAATTATAAAAATATTAAAAAGAAAGTATTTAATTTCTCTGAACTAGCTGTTTATAACTATGATGATATTTCAGTTAGGGAAATGGTTGAAAAAGATAGAAATAGTCTACCTTTTTCTCAAGCGAGTTATATTAAAGATGGTTTTAGTATAAAAATAATAGATGGTATCCGTTGGTATTCAGGTTTCGGTAGAAAAATTCTGCCAGTAGATTCTTTAAATATTAAAGGGCCTCATAATGAGTCAAACGTGTTAGCAGCAATTGCGTTAGCAAGTTCATTAGATAGGGAGATTAATTTTAAAAGTCTCAGAAGTTTTAAGGGATTACCTCATCGTTGCGAATTAGTAGGAGAAAAGCAGAGTATATCTTTTATTAATGATTCTAAATCTACAAATGTTAGCTCAACTATTGCAGCAATTAATAGCTATAAAAAACCTATAGTTTTAATTGCTGGGGGGAGGAGTAAGGGCGCTAATTTTAATGAATTGAGCAAGGCATCAAATGGTAAGTTAATTGGAGCTGTTGTACTAGGAGAGTCTGCTAAAGATATAGAATATTCTCTAAGTAGTATTTGTCCAGTTAAGCATGCTTCATCCATGAAAGATGCTGTGGAGAGAGCATGGGAACTTTCTTCTAATGGAGCCTCAATTATTCTTTCACCCGCTTGCTCTAGTTTTGATATGTACAGTAATTATGTTGAAAGGGGAGATAACTATATTCGATATGTAGAGGAATTTTTACAATGATCTTTAGAGAAAAGATAAATAAATTCCATTTTGATGTAGTCATGATAGTAGCTATTTTTTTTCTACTAGTGTTAGGAATAATTATGGTTACATCATCTTCTATTGCTATTGCTGATAGAGATTTTGCAGAACCATTTTATTATTTATATAGACAAATGACTGCGATTTCTATTGGCCTTATATTAGGCTTAATATGTATGTACATGCCAACTGAATACTGGCTTAAATTAAATTGGATTTTTTTAATAATTGCATTTGCTTTATTGATTTCAGTATTTATCCCTAGTATTGGCTATACAGTAAACGGAAGTACTAGGTGGATAGTACTGGGTCCACTGAGACTTCAGCCTTCAGAGCCAGCAAGATTATGTTTAATAATTTATTTATCGGGATATATAGTACGTCACCAATCTACACTTAGGGAAAGTTTATCTGGTTTTCTTAAGCCATTATTTTTAATAGCTTTAGCTTCATTTTTATTATTATCTGAACCTGATTTTGGTGCAACTGTTGTTTTAATGATTACTAGCTTAGGATTATTATTTATTGGAGGAGCGAGGATAAGAGATTTTCTATTCTCATTTCTAATTGTCTTTTCATCATTATTATTAGCAGCATTTTCCGAGCCTTATAGATTAGCAAGACTTACTGGATTCTTAGATCCATGGGCTGACTCAGAAAATAGTGGCTATCAGTTAACTCAATCATTAATAGCAATAGGAAGAGGCGATTTTTTTGGAGTAGGTTTAGGCTCTAGTGTTCAGAAATTATTTTATTTGCCCGAAGCACATACTGATTTTATTTTTGCTGTTTTATCAGAGGAGTTTGGATTAGTAGGGGTAACGATAACAATAATTTTATTTGGTATTCTAGTTTACAAGGCTATTTCAAATAGTAATAAAGCAATTGAAAAAGGTATGCTATTTCAGGCTCTTCTTTCATCTGGTATAGGTATGGCATTAGGAGTTCAAGTGTTTATAAATATGGGAGTAAGCGCAGGCCTTTTACCTACCAAGGGACTAACTCTTCCTTTATTTAGCTATGGACGAATGAGCATTATTATTACTCTTATATCCTTGGCAATCTTAATCAGGATTCATCATGAAGTAATTACATGCGATAAAAAAATAAAAATAAAAGGTAAAAGAAGATGAAGATAAAAAGACCTATCATGATAGTAGCTGGCGGCACAGGTGGGCATATATATCCAGGATTAGCATTAGCTAGAGAATTGAAGGAAAGATCTCAGGATGTAGTTTGGTTAGGAACAAAGAAAGGCTTAGAAGCAGAGTTGGTCAGTGAGGCAAACATAGAAATTAATTGGATTTCTGTACCTCGTTTAAGAGGCTTGGGATATCTGGCGTGGCTTTTATCTCCTTTTAGATTATTGATTTCTATTATTCAGACTTTAGTTATATTTTATAAATGTAATCCTTCAGTTGTAGTCGGATTTGGGGGCTTCGTTTCTGGTCCTGGTGGATTTGTTGCCTGGTTAACCAGAAGACCGTTATTGATTCATGAGCAAAATGCCATAGCTGGGTCATCAAATAAAATACTGGCTAAATTTGCAAGCGAAATTTTTGCAGCTTTCCCAAATAGCTTTCCAGATAAGGTTGAATCTAAAATAATTGGCAATCCAATAAGAAAATCTATTTTAAATATTTTGTCACCGGAAGAGCGATTTTTTGAAAGATTAGAAAAAAAATTAGTCATAAATATACTTGTTTTAGGTGGGAGCCAAGGATCTAGAGCTTTAAACTTTAAGATACCTAAGATCCTGAAAGAGGTAAAAAGAGATATAGATTTAAATGTTTGGCATCAAGTAGGTAAGGATAAGTCTTCTATAGAAGATATATATAAAAATTATGAAGTAAAGGCTAAGGTAGAGAATTTTATTTTTAATATTGCTGATGCTTATAAATGGGCTGATATCGTAGTATGTAGAGCAGGTGCACTAACTATTTCAGAGTTAGAAATTGTTGGCATTGGTGCAATTTTAATTCCATTGCCTAATTCAATAGACAATCATCAATATAAGAATGCAATTAGTTTTTGTTCGAATGGGGCAGGTTTGATTATATTAGAAAATGAGCTAGGGCTTAAATTATCAAGAAAGAAAATTATAAATTTGTGTAAAAATAAAAAAGAACTAATTAATTTAGCCAATAACGCAAGAAAAAACGCTAAAAGAGGAGCAACAAAGATATTAGCAGATACATGTATTAAATTTGCTAATCGTATATAAATTATGGATAGAAAATCTAAAAATTTTAATGTAATTCATTTTGTTGGTATCGGTGGATCAGGCATGAGTGGGATAGCCGAAGTACTACATAATTTAGGATTTATAGTACAAGGCTCTGATTTAAGCTTAACTGATACAACTAAGAGATTGAGTAAATTAGGAATAAAGATATTTAGAGGGCATAAAAAAGAAAATATTATTAATGCAGAGTTATTAGTTGCTTCAAGTGCAGTGCCTAGAAATAACATAGAAATAAAAGAAGCAAAAAAAATAAAAATTCCAATTATGAAAAGAGCAGAAATGTTGGCAGAGCTTATGAGGTTTAGATTTGGTATAGCAATTTCGGGCACTCATGGGAAGACAACAACAACTAGTTTAATAGCAAATATGCTTGCAGAAGGCAATCTAGATCCAACATTTGTAATAGGGGGAAAGCTTCATGGAACAAATACTAATGCAAGACTAGGATTAGGTAAATTTCTTGTTGCCGAAGCTGATGAAAGCGATACATCTTTTTTGCATCTTCAGCCAAAAATAGCAGTAGTGACAAATATAGATAATGATCATTTAGATAGTTATGAGAATAGTATTGAAAAATTGAAATTAGGATTTATTGATTTTATACATAATCTGCCATTTGATGGAATGGCTGTTATGTGTATTGATGATGAAAATGTTAGAAGTATTCTAAATAAAATAAATAGGAGGGTTATTACATATGGTTTTAATCAGGATGCTGAAATAAGAGTAAAAGAGATTAGAAGAGAAGGAATATGCACTTCATTTAAAGTTTACCGAAAAAATAAATTTTTATTGGATATAAAATCAACTCTACCCGGTTCTCACAATATACAAAATACTTTAGCTTCTATAGCTATTGGTCTTGAGTTGGATATAAAAGAAGATATTATAAAAAAATCATTAAATAGTTTCTCAGGAATTGATAGAAGGTTCTGCATTACTGAAAATATAGTTACTGAAAATGGCATAATTAATCTAATTGACGATTATGCTCACCACCCTACAGAAATAGATTCTACTATAAATGCAATTAGAGATATTTGGCCGAACCGAAGGCTTTTAACTATTTTCCAACCACATAGATACTCTAGAACGAAAGATCTATTTGATGATTTTGTTGAGAGTCTTTCTAAGGTAGATTTTCTTATTATTACAGAGATATTTTCTGCTGGAGAAAAACCTATAAGTGGAATTAATAGCAAATCTTTAACAAGAGCAGTCAGGCTAAGTAGCAATCTAGAGCCTATTTTTCTTAATGATATTCAGTTATTACCAAAAATCCTAAAAAAAATTATTCATCCTAAAGATATATTATTAACTATAGGTGCTGGAAGCATAGGAGATACTTCAAAGAATTTATGTTTTTCTTTGCAGGTGAAAAAGCCAGTTGGATTGGTTTCATGAATAAAGTTGAAAAAAATTACACTATAGACCCTTCTCTATTGATGAAAGATGAGCCTATGTTTAAACATACATCATGGAAGGTTGGGGGCAATGTAGATTTATTCTTTAAGCCTAATAAAATCTCTATCCTTGCTAGATTTCTAAAAGATTTAGATCAAGATGTAGAAATCTATTGGGTAGGATTGGGATCAAATTTACTGGTAAGAGATGGTGGTTTCAAAGGAGTAATGATATGTACTTTAGACTTGCCTAGAGAATTTGAAGAACTAGATAATAATAGAATAAAAGTTAGTTCAGGTTTGCCTTGCGCTATTTTTTCTAAAAAATGTGTGAGATTAAAGCTATCACCAACATCTTTTTTTGCGGGTATTCCAGGAACATTAGGAGGGGCTCTAGCAATGAATGCCGGTGCATTTGGAAAAGAGACTTGGGAGTATATTGAATCTGTAGAAACTATAGATAGAAAGGGAGAGATTAGAGAAAGAACCCCTCAAGAGTATGAAGTTAATTATAGGTCTGTTGAAAGCAAACAAGAAGAGTGGTTTATAGGGGCCACTTTTAATTTGACGAGAAATGAAAAAGTAAATATAAGTCAAACGAAAAAAATGTTGAATAAAAGAGGGAAAACACAACCTATAGGCCTAAGAAGCTGTGGATCTGTCTTTAGGAATCCTGAAAATAGCTTTGCAGCGAAATTAATTGATGAAGCGGGATTAAAGGGCTTGAGAATAGGAGATGCCGAAGTTTCAAAAAAGCATGCAAATTTTATTATTAACTTAGGATCAGCTAAAGCTTCAGATATTGAAGAATTAATTTTTAGAATTAAAGAAAAAGTAAAAGATAAATTTGGTATAGAACTAGAATTAGAAGTAAAAATTATTGGCCAACATCATATTAATACTTAATGGGAATAGACTAGTGATTAATATTATTAAAAAACGAAAAAAATCATACAATTTAAGATGGTTAATTAATTCTTCATTAGTAACTATATTAATAGTATCTATTTTTTTATTTTCCAAAATATTTTTTGATACACCAATTCAAAAATTAGAGCTAGTTGGTGTATTTCAAAGAGTAAACCCAATACAAGTAGAGGAAATATTTTCTCAAGCGCTAGGAAAAGGGTTTTTTAGTATTGAAATAAGATCACTAGAAAAAGATTTAGAGAAGCTTAACTGGGTTGATAATGTAGAGATTGCTAGAAGATGGCCAAATAAAATCTCAGTTAGAATATATGAGCAGGTTCCTTCTGCAATATGGAATAATGATAGCCTTCTCAATAGTAGAGGAGAGATATTTTTAAGTAGGAAAAATTATAATTTCCCAGAGCTACCAAATCTTTTTGGTCCAAATGGATCAGAACTAAAAATTGCTAAAAAGTATTTTGAGTTAAAAGATTTTCTAGAAAAAGCTAATCTTGATTTAGAGTTTATTTCTATAGATGAAAGATCGTCGTGGATAATTTCCTTTAATGGCGGCCCTAAGATTCGTCTTGGGAGAAAAGATATAGATAGTAGGACTATTCGGTTATTTGATTTAGTTATACCAAATTTTAAGAACGACTTAAGTCGTATCTCATATATTGATATGAGATATGAAAGTGGCTTTTCTGTTGGTTGGGAAAGTACTCAAGTTAACCATTTAGCAAAATTTTGAAAAATGTAAATTAGAGAGGTGATTATAATTGGCTAAAAAAGAAGAAAGGAATCTTGTAGTTGGATTAGATATTGGTACTTCAAAAGTTGTGACAATTGTAGGAGAGATGTCTGAAGAAAATAATCTGGAAGTTATAGGGATAGGATCACACCCTTCAAGAGGCTTAAAAAGAGGCGTAGTAGTAAATATTGAATCTACTGTCCAATCTATCCAAAGATCTGTCGAAGAAGCTGAGCTTATGGCGGGATGTGAAATAGATACTGTATTTGCTGGCATCGCAGGAAGCCATGTTAAAAGTATAAATTCTCATGGAATAGTTGCAATTCTTGATAGAGAGGTCAGCTCAGGAGACGTAGAGAGAGTTATAGATGCTGCAAGAGCAGTAGCTATCCCATCTGACCAAAGAATTTTACATGTTTTGCCACAAGAATTTTTGATTGACCACCAAGAAGGTATTCGTGAACCAATAGGAATGTCGGGTGTTAGGCTAGAAGCTAAAGTTCACCTTGTTACGGGTGCTGTGAGCGCAGCTCAGAATATCGTTAAATGTATTCAAAGGTGTGGTCTTGAGGTTAATGATATTGTTCTCGAGCAACTTGCTTCTAGTTACTCAGTACTAACCGAGGATGAAAAAGAACTAGGAGTTTGTTTGATAGATATGGGAGGGGGCACAACTGATATTGCAGTATGTGGAGGAGGAGCTATACAGCATACTGCAGTAATACCTATTGCTGGTGACCAGGTAACTAATGATATAGCAGTTTCATTGAGAACCCCAACACAATATGCTGAAGAAATTAAGATTAAATATGCTTGCGCGCTTTCTCAGTTAGCAAACCAAGACGAAACTATTGAGGTGCCTAGTGTTGGTGATCGACCATCTAGGAGATTGTCAAGGCAGACACTAGCTGAGGTAGTAGAACCAAGATATGAAGAGTTATTTTCTCTTGTTAGGGATGAGCTTAGAAGATCTGGCTTTGAGGACTTAGTAGCAGCTGGCATAGTTTTAACTGGTGGTTGCTCGAAAATGGAGGGAGCTGTTGAGTTAGCTGAAGAAATATTCCATATGCCCGTTAGATTAGGTATTCCTCAGTATGTAGATGGTCTAGTAGATGTAGTCAGAAACCCAATCCATGCTACAGGAGTGGGATTATTAATCTTTGGCAAGGAAGTAGATGTTACAAGTTCTGAAGGATTAGGAAGGGGATCTAGGTTATTTGATCGAATGAAAACTTGGTTCCAGGGTTGGTAAAAATTAATTATTAATAACAAGGAGTGAAATATGTTTGAGCTAATGGATAATAATAACGAAACAGCAATTATTAAGGTAATAGGTATTGGTGGAGGTGGGGGTAATGCTGTCTCACACATGCTCTCATCAGGTATCGAAGGGGTTCATTTTATATGCGCCAACACTGATGCACAGGCTTTGAGAGGGAATAATGCTAAAACTAATATCCAGATAGGTTGTAATATCACTAAAGGCTTAGGAGCTGGAGCTGATCCAGATATAGGCCGGCAGGCGGCAATGGAGGATAGAGATAGACTTCAAGAGGTTATAAGTGGTACTGATATGCTATTTATAACTGCTGGCTTGGGCGGAGGAACTGGAACAGGTGCAGCTCCTGTTATAGCCCAATTAGCTAAAGAGCTGGGTATTTTAACAGTTGCTGTTGTTACAAGGCCTTTTGAAATGGAAGGGAAGAAGCGTAAGAGCTTTGCTGATCACGGGATAGCTGAGTTAGCAAGACATGTTGATTCTCTTATAACTATACCTAACGAAAAACTTCTGAGTGTGCTTGGGCCAGAAACTACTCTTTTGGATGCGTTTAAATCGGCAAATGAAGTTCTGAAAGGTGCTGTTCAGGGAATAGCGGAATTAATTACTAAGCCGGGATTAGTTAATGTTGATTTTGCTGATGTTAGAACTGTTATGTCTGAAATGGGAATGGCCATGATGGGAACTGGAAGCGCTACTGGCATGGGTAGAGCTGGAGAGGCAACTGAAGCAGCAATTTCTAGCCCACTTCTTGAGGATATTAACCTCTCCGGAGCTAATGGCGTACTCGTTAATGTTACTGCTGGAATGGATTTATCGATTGGTGAGTTTCAAGAAGTTGGTGAAACGGTGAAACAATTTGCTGCAGATGATGCTGAAGTAATTCTTGGAACCGTTATAGAGCCAGATATGAATGAAGAGATAAGAGTAACGATTGTCGCAACGGGTCTAGGTAAAGAATCTAAGGCAAAAGAAATAAAGGTAGTTTCACCAGATACTAATATTATTGATAATCCAAATTATGATAAATTAGAGATACCTACCATAAAAAGAAATAGTGAAGAGGGCGAAGTACAAAAAAACCAAGAGGAAATGTTAGATATACCTGCATTTCTAAGGAGGCAAGCAGACTAATTTAATTCTTTGTAATTTTTGCACTTTTTTAGTGCAATATGATAGTATCGCTCAATAATAAAGATATCGGGCTTATTTTGTTGTGAGACAGCGTACGATTAAAGAGTCAATCCGGGCTACTGGTATAGGATTGCATAGTGGAGAAAAGGTTTATATGACTATAAGACCTGCTCCTCAAAATACTGGTATTGTCTTCAGAAGGATTGATTTAGATGATCCAGTCGATATTCAAGCTAAAGCAAACAATGTATCTCAAACTACTCTTGGAACTACAATAGAGTATAAGAATGCTAAAGTTGCTACAGTAGAACATCTTCTATCCGCAATGGCTGGATTAGGTATTGATAATGCATTTGTGGAATTAACAGCTGCGGAGGTGCCTATTATGGATGGTAGCGCGGCGCCTTTTGTTTTCTTGTTGCAATCTGCCGGCATTGAAAAACAAAAAGCTAAAAAGAAATTTATAAAAATAAAGAAATTTATTGAAGTTAAAGACGGCGATAAAGTAGCTAGCCTTTCTCCTTATGATGGATTTAGATTAAACATGGAAATAGATTTTGAACATCCTGTTTTTAAGATGAATAGCCAATCAGTTATGATAGACTTTTCTGTGACTAGCTTTTTAAAAGAAATTAGTCGTGCTAGAACATTTGGATTTCTTCGTGATTTAGAAATTTTAAGAGAGAAAGACTTAACTCTAGGTGGTGGTATGGATAATGCTATTGTAATGGACGAGTTCCGAGTGTTGAATGAAGATGGACTAAGATTTAGGGATGAGTTTGTTAGGCATAAGACCCTAGATGCTGTAGGTGACTTATATTTGATGGGAGCATCATTAATAGGCAAATTTGTAGGATATAAATCTGGACATAACTTAAATAACTTACTGTTAAGGAAAGTTTTAAGCTCCCCAGATAGTTATGAAGAGGTTGTTTTTGATAATGAAGTTGATCTACCTGCTTCCTATAGGTTAATTCCAAGTATTCCCGATTAGATATTTTGCGGTAAAACTTTTACTATAATTTTTTTTCTAATTATCTCAGAAGCTATATAGCGAATACGTGCGGCCCATTCAGAAGAGTCGACAACTAGGATTATTATGCCATCTTCTGTTATATTTGAGTTTACTAGATGTACGGCATCTTCCTTAGGTAATAAGTCTTTGATTTTATTAGTTATTTCTTCTCGACGTTTAATTTCTCTCATTAAATCAGGTAATTCTCCTGATTTGGAGTGTAAAATTTTTGATATTGATAAAGGATTTTTTCGAGCCATAATGAATCTATTTTATTATTATAGGCATTAAAATAACATAGCTTAATTTTTTTTTAAGGAATTTACTCTTGTTTAGTTTTTTTTATAATTTTTTCATAGAATTGTTAGGTAGTCGTAATAAGCGATTATTAAAGTCCTATAGTAAATCAGTTTCAAGAATAAATTTATTAGAAAGTGAAATTAAGCTATTAACAGATGAAGATATACTCCAAAAGACAAATGAATTGCGTCTTAGGTGTTCTAATGGAGAATCACTAGAAGATTTATTACCAGAAGCTTTTGCGATGGTTAGAGAAGCTGCTGTTAGAGTATTGGGCCTAAGACTTTTTGACGTTCAATTAATTGGCGGCATGGCTTTGCATAATGGAAAGATTGCTGAAATGAGAACTGGAGAAGGAAAGACTTTAGTTGCTACTCTTCCTGCGTATTTAAATTCATTAACTGGAAATGGCGTACATATAGTAACCGTTAATGATTATCTTGCTCAGAGGGATTCGGATTGGATGGGACCAGTTTATAAGTTTCTAGGTTTAAGTGTAGGTGTAGTGAAAGGTGGGCAAGATCCTCTTGATAAGAGAGAGGCGTATAAAGCTGATATAACTTATGCTACCAATAATGAGTTAGGCTTTGACTATTTAAGAGATAATTTGGCTTTTAGAGTAGAGGATAAGTTTCAAAATAATCTTTCATTTGCTATTGTTGATGAGGTTGACTCTATTTTAGTTGATGAAGCTAGAACTCCATTGATTATTTCAGGAAAATCTGATGAGAGTACAAATCTTTACGGAAGCATTAATAGCTTGGTCCCAAATCTAAATATCCATGAGATACCAATAGGAAAAGTCAATGATGATATTGATGCTACTCGTTTATCTCTATTAGATATTAAGGGAAATTCTTTAGGTATAAAAAAAATAGATGAGGCGTTAGATATTAGTAAAGAAGCTAATTGTCATCTTGTAGAGATAGACACAACTACTAATCCTTCTACATGTCAATTAATTATCCCAGGAGACTTTACAGTTGATGAAAAATCTAAGCAAGCACATTTAACAGAAGAAGGACATGAAAAATCAGAAAAGTTATTAGAGAGAGCAGGATTACTTTCATCTGGAGAGAGTTTATATGATGCAGGAAATATTAGATTGATGCATCACCTTAATTCTGCTTTAAGAGCACATGCATTATTTAAAAAAGAGGTTGATTATATTGTTAAGCAGGGAGAGGTTGTCATAGTTGATGAGTTTACGGGAAGAACAATGGCTGGTAGAAGATGGTCCGATGGCCTTCATCAAGCAATTGAGGCAAAAGAAGGATTAAATATTAAAGAAGAAAATCAGACTGTTGCATCAATAACATTTCAAAATTATTTTAGGTTATACGAAAAGCTTTCTGGGATGACTGGAACGGCCGATACTGAAGCTTTTGAGTTTCAACAGATTTATGGATTAGAGGTTGCGGTTATTCCTACTAATTTACCAATGGCAAGAAAGGATCTGCCTGATTTAGTATATTTAACTCAAAAAGGGAAATTTGATTCTATAATTAAAGATATAAATGAATCTAAAGTTAAAGGCCAGCCTATTTTAGTTGGTACTACCTCTATAGAGACCTCAGAGTATTTATCATCTTTACTTAAAAAGAAAAATATTATTCATAGAGTACTTAATGCTAAATATCATGAACAAGAGGCTGAAATAGTTGAGCAGGCTGGTAAGCCTGGAACAGTTACTATAGCTACAAATATGGCAGGAAGAGGGACTGATATAGTTTTAGGAGGTAAATTTAATTCTTTGCTTTCTTCAGATAATGATAAATCTGAATGGGAAAAGCTTAATCAAGAAGTGATTAGAGCAGGAGGATTACACATAATAGGCACAGAAAGACACGACTCTAGAAGAATAGATAACCAATTAAGAGGAAGGTCAGGAAGGCAAGGTGATCCTGGATCAAGTAGATTTTATCTTTCAATGGAGGATAACTTAATGAGAGTATTCGGCGATCCAGAGAAAACAAAAAATTTATTATCTAGAGCAGGAATGCAGGAAGATGAGGCTATTGAAAGTAAAATATTATCTAGACAGATAGAAAGAGCGCAGAGGAAAGTAGAGGCACATAATTTTGATATTAGAAAACAACTCTTGGAGTACGATGATGTTACAAACGATCAAAGAAAGGTAGTTTATAAACAGCGAACTGAACTTATGAGCTCAGAAAATATAAGCGATGCAATTACTTCAATAAGAGTAGAGGTGGTAAATCAAGTTATAGATGACTTTATTGAGCCTCAGAGTATTGAGGAAACTTGGGACAAGAAAGGCCTGACTAAGGCACTTGATCAAAATTTTGGTATTCAAGTTAGTATCCATTCCTTATTAGAGTCCGATCATTCACTAACTGAAACAGATATAAGAGAGTACTGTATTGATAGAGCTGAAGAAGAGTATAGAGAGAAGACAGAAAAAATTGGATTAGAAGTTATGCAAAATCTAGAGAAAAATCTGATGTTAAGAAATCTAGATACTCATTGGAAGGAGCATATAGGAGCTCTTGAATATCTGAGGCAGGGGATACATCTAAGAGGGTATGCTCAAAAAAATCCTAAGCAAGAGTATAAGAGAGAGGCATTTGAGATGTTTAGTGATATGTTGGATAGGGTAAAAATTGATACTGTTTCGACCTTATCTAAGGTTCAGATAAGGAAGCCAGAAGACGTTGATGCTGTCAGATCTTCTGGAAAACCATTAAAAAATATGAATTTTAATCATGCTAAAGCGCCTGTAATAGCTTCTCAGAAAAATCGTTCTTCTAGAGATACTGTTGATAATAAATCTCCTTTTATAAGGAAAAATCCAAAAGTAGGTAGGAATGAGATTTGTCCTGAATGCGATTCAGGAAAAAAATATAAGCATTGTTGTGGCAAATAATAAATATGTCTAAAGACAAAAGTTTTTTGCAAGTTGTAATAGGACTTGTATTTGATGAAGAAAGCAATGTTCTAATTAATAAAAGAGTCTCTGGAAAGTATATGGAGGGTTATTGGGAATTTCCTGGCGGTAAGATTTTAGAAAAAGAAGAAAGCTTTACTGCGCTTTCTAGAGAATTAAAGGAGGAGCTAGGAATTATTGTTAAAAAAGCTAAATCTCTAATGAATTATAGCTACCATTATGCTAAGTATTCTGTTGATCTAGATATTTGGATTGTTGAGTATTTTCTTGGTCAGCCTAGCTCAAAAGAAAGTCAAGAGATAGTATGGACTAAGCCCGAAGAGTTGTATAAGTTTAAAATGTTACCCTCTGATAAAAAGATACAGGATTTTTTACTGGCAAAGAAATAGCTCAAAATTAATATCATCCATAACTTGGCTGGCGTGATTTTTTGTATTGATCCACTCTAGGAATCTCACTGTAAACCTATGCTTACCTGCACTTATTTCCGGATAAAAGTTATTACCTTTATTTATAGATACAGTAATCATTATTATATTATTATTTTTTTTTAATTCATGTAAAAACATACCTCCTTTTGCTACTTCATTATTGGAGATATTGCTATTCCTTATTAGCCATAGAATATGAATTATTGACTCACAGATTGGTCTAATTTCTTTTAGCCACTCTTCTAGACCATCCGAAAGATCTTCCTTTGATTGATTTGTCCAATAAGCAAGATCTGGCAAATCAAATATACATGTTCCTCCTGGGATAGTACTTCTATGTTTTATGGCATTAAGAAATTCACATTCTTTTATATTTCTTGATAGTTCACTTCCTTCGCTATTTAATTCGTCTTTTGTTTTCTTTATCTCATGAAACAACTTATCAACTCTTTCTAGATCTACTTGGGGTTGTTTTTTATAAGATAATAAAATATTTTCTTGTTTCTCAAATTGTTTTATTAGGTCATTTTTTAATCCTGACCTACTTATAATATTCACTATCTCAATAATAGTAGATATAGCAGCTCTAACACTATAATCAGTAAGATTACTCTGATGGTATAAGAGCTGCTTATAAAGAAATTCTGTTCGCAAGAATGTTCTCATAATTTCATTTAGAGGCTGATCGAAATTAATTTTTTCCTTGCTCTCTAGTAGAAGCTCACTTGATATCGCCATTTTATTTATTATCATTTTTAAAATAATAGTATAATCTTATAATTATAAATTACTATTATTAATATGATATCCTTATAAGATATTGTTTAATATAACATATTAAAATAATTTAATATCTATGAACAGAGCAATTGCTTATCAAGAACAAGATTGCAGTCTAACCCTCCAGGAAGGGCTAGATATATATTATTCTCTTTTAGATTCGTATGAAGATAAAAGTATTAGAATTGATAGAATTATTGATAATGATGGATCAACTACGATGAGAGATCATGACTGTACTCATGTCATTTTTGGTCTTGACACATCACTTGAGCAAGAGGCAATGTTAGATACTTGGACTATATATGGCACTAAGTTTAATTGGATTTCAATTTTAAAGTATTCTATTGCAAATAAAGATCTAAGAAGATTATATATTGTATTTTTTAAAAAATTAGGATTAAAAGGTTTTATTCAATTATATAAAAACGTTCGGCCAGTAAAAAATAAAATTAGAAAAAGAACAAAGATGATGAAAAAAAAATGGCCATATAATTGCTCCAAAGATCTTTTTAATCAAAAAATTTGTGATTTGAGAAACGATTATGGTATAAAAATTTTAAATGATAGAGATCGATTGGTAAAAAAGGTTGAATGGTTGGACTAGTTAAATAAGATTTCTATATATACCTTTTATTTGGTTCATAACTGATTCTAAATTTTTTGAAGTATCTATTACTATATCAGCTTTTTTAAGTCTATCTTTCCTATCTACTTGGGCCATAATTATTTTTTCTGCATCTTCTTTATTTATTTTATCTCTATCAATTAATCTTTTTAGCTGAAGATCTTTTGGACAGTCTACAACTATCACATAGTCAATAATTTTAATAAATCCAGTCTCTACTAATAATGGTACTACAATAATTACATTTCTAGATTTAACATTATTTAGATAAAAAAGTGTTTTTTCTCTGATTAAAGGATGAAGAATAGATTCTAATTTTTTTTTATAAATATTATTATCAAAAATTATTTTCCTTAATTTATGGCGTTCAAGCTTACCTGAGATCTGATCGATTATATCTTTGCCGAATATTTTAATAATTGATTCAAGAGCAGGCTGACCTGGCATTACAATTTCTCTTGCTATCTTATCAGTATCTATGATCTCTATACCTAGGCTTGAGAACATATTTGCTACTGTTGTTTTGCCAGTAGCTATTCCACCTGTCAGGCCTATTTTAAATAAATTATTTTTCATAAATATAAAATATAAAATAGTAACAATTCTTCTCTGTATAGAAAAGCAATAAAGCCAGTGATAGCTATGAAAGGGCCAAATGGTATAGAGGTTCGAACTGAGTATTTTTTAAAATTACTTGGAAATAATGAAAAAATTATTCCAAATAGCGATGAAAAGAAGATAATTAATGGAATTATTTGCCATCCTGTCCATGATCCCATAGCTGCCATAAGTTTAAAATCACCATAACCCATCCCATCTTTTTTAGTAAAAAATTTATGAATTTTATAAATTATCCAGAGACTATAGTAACCAAAAATAGCTCCAATAATACTAGAATAAATCTTTATTGAATTCATTTCTAAGGCATTAACAGTTAATCCTAAAACTAAGATAGGTATGGTAATCACATTTGGGAGTAAACCATGCTCAAGATCAATCACTGAAGCTACAATTAAAAGACAAGCTAAAGCATATACAGGCAAAGTACTAAGATTTATACCAGAGTTATAAAAAATAAAAATAAAAACTATTAACGTAGTGATTTCAATTATTGGGTATCTAGGCGAAATAGATTTTTTACAATAACTACATTTACCAAAAAGGAAAATATAACTTATTAATGGGATATTTTGGTGAAAAGAGATAGTATTTAGACAATTTGGGCACTGCGACCGAGGTATTGCTAGGTTGTAGGTTCTTTTTTTATAATTATTAAATTCATTTTCTTCGTTATAGAGCTTTTTTAAGATAATTGGTATTCTAAAGCTAGCTAACCCAAGAAAACTTCCAATTATTAAGCTAACGATAAAAATTACAGTAAAGAGATAATGATTACTATCCAATATGTATACCTTAATTATTGATTAGGTTTAATTATATTCCTAAAGTGTTCCTAAAAGCTTAAATTAATGTTAATAAATGATAAAATATATAATTAAAACATTTGAGAGCATTTAAATTGAATCTTCACGAATATCAATCAAAGACTATTTTTAGGGATTTTGGCATATCAGTTCCGAAAGGGGTTATTGCTTATAATGTCAAGGAAGCAATAGATGCAGCTAGTGCTATAGGTGGAAATGTATGGGTTGTAAAGGCTCAGGTCCATGCTGGTGGGAGAGGCAAGGCTGGTGGCGTAAAGCTAGCCCACTCTATAGATGAAGTCGCTGAATATACAAGTACTTTAATAGGCAAAAAACTTATTACTCACCAGACTGGAACAGATGGACTCCCAATAAACTCTGTTTATATAGAGGAAGGCTCTGAAATACAGAGAGAGCTCTATTTAAGTCTTCTAGTTGACAGGTCAAGGGAGAAGGTTGTTGTAATGTGCTCTGAGTGTGGAGGTATGGATATCGAAAAAGTTGCCTCAGAGACTCCTGAGAAGATTTTTACAGCAGAAGTTGATCAGAAAAATGGAATGAAAGATAGTGATATAAAAAATCTTGCGATAAATCTTTCATTAGATAGCTCTCAATTTGATGATTTTTCAGATATCTTGAAAAAGCTGATTAATTTATTCCAACAATCAGATGCTAGCCTAATAGAGATTAATCCTCTCATCGTTGCTAAGAATGGCAATATTTTAGCTTTAGATGCTAAGATTAATATTGAGGATAACGCTTTATTTAGACAGCCTAGCTTAAGTGATCTTAGGGACGACTCTCAGGAGGATGAACAAGAAAGATTAGCAACCACTCACGATCTAAATTATGTTTCGTTGGATGGAAATATTGCGTGTATGGTAAATGGTGCTGGATTGGCTATGGCTACCATGGATTTGATCAAGCTCCATGGCGGTGAACCTGCTAATTTTCTTGATGTTGGTGGAGGGGCGACAGCCGAGAGGGTCACAGAGGCATTCAAGATTATTTTAGCTAATGAAAATGTAGAGGCAATCTTAGTAAATATATTTGGAGGAATTGTTAGGTGCGATTTAATTGCTGAAGGAATAATTATGGCTGTTAAGGAAGTTGGTGTAGAGGTTCCAGTAGTTGTTAGGCTAGAAGGGACAAACGTTCAGAAAGGAAAACAATTACTTAAAGATAGTGATCTCAAGATAACTGCAGCTGAATCTTTGACAGATGCCGCTAAAAAAATAATTTCACTTGCTAAAGGACGGCCTAAATGAGTATTTTAGTTGATAAAGAAACAAAAGTTATTTGTCAGGGGTTGACTGGTAGACAAGGAAGTTTTCATGCTGAACAATGTCTTGCATATGGAACATCTATTGTAGCTGGCGTTACTCCGGGCAAGGGGGGGCAAACTCACTTAGATTTACCAGTTTTTAATAATATGCAGGAGGCAGTAGATAATACGGATGCCAAAGTTAGTATGATCTATGTTCCTGCAGCATTTGCTGCTAATGCGATTATAGAAGCTGCAGAGAGTGGGATAGAGCTTATTGTATGTATCACAGAAGGTCTGCCAGTCTTAGATATGGTTAATGTTAAATCAGCCATAAAGAGTTCTGGCTCTAGACTGATTGGGCCTAATTGTCCGGGCATTATCACACCTGGTAGTTGTAAAATAGGAATAATGCCTGGCTTTATTCATTCTGCTGGCTCAATAGGAATAATATCTCGCTCAGGAACTCTAACTTATGAAGCAGTTTTTCAAACATCAAATGAAGGACTTGGGCAGACAACTTGTATAGGAATTGGTGGTGATCCTATAAGAGGTATGAATTTTATTGACTGTCTAGAGCTATTCCAAAATGATTCAGAGACTAAGGGAATTATATTGGTAGGAGAAATTGGAGGAACTGATGAGGAGGAGGCAGCTGAATATATAAGTAGTAATATTACAAAACCAGTAGTTGCTTATATAGCTGGAGTAACTGCCCCAAAAGGAAAGAGAATGGGGCATGCAGGTGCAATTATTTCTGGAGGTAAAGGCACGGCATTAGAGAAGTATAATGCATTGAACAAAGCTGGTGTTCATACGGTTCAGTCTCCAGCAGATCTAGGAGTTGCAATGAGTAAGGCATTAGAGTGAGGATAGGAATTGCTCAGATAAATACACATGTAGGTGCAATAGAGTCTAATACCAGTAAAGTACTTTCTATTATAGAAAGTGCTCGTGATAAAGAAAAGTGTGATTTGCTAGTTTTTCCTGAGCTAGTAATTTCTGGATATCCCCCAGAAGATCTTTTATTTCGTAATGATATGAGCAGCAGGATAAATGCATCTATTGAATGCCTAAAATCGGAAACAAAGGGTATAAGTATTTGTATAGGCTTTCCTGAATATAAAAAAGATTCTATTTTTAATTCAGCTTTATTTATTTCTAATGGTAAAGAATTAGCTCGACATAGAAAATTGATTCTTCCAAATTACTCTGTTTTTGATGAAAAAAGATATTTTAATCCTGGAAAGAAAGTCTCAGTTTTTGATTTTAAAGGAATAAAATTTAGTACATTAATTTGCGAGGATGCTTGGGAGGATAGGACTTTTGATCTTGCATGTATGCAAGGTGCTAATATTGTTATTATTATAAATGCCTCTCCTTTTCATATAGATAAACACTCTATGAGGGAGAAAATTTTCTCCCTAAAATCTAGAAGAAATAAAGTACCTGTTATTTATGTAAATATGATAGGAGGTCAAGACGAGCTAGTTTTTGATGGCGCATCATTTGTGTTAGATTCGGGTGGAGATATAATTTATAGAGCAGCAAGATTTTCTGAGCAGGTTTCTTATATTCAAATAAAGAATAATCATCCAGTAATAGAGTTTAATTCTGACTCTTTGCTCTCAGAGCCATCCTCTATTAAGAGTATATATGATGCATTAGTACTTGGTGTAAGAGACTACGTGAAAAAAAATAATTTTAATCACGTTGTTTTAGGTTTGTCTGGAGGTATAGATTCAGCTTTAACTTTATGTGTTGCTCATGATGCACTTGGAAAAGATAAAGTTAAGGCTGTTATGATGCCCTCCAGATTTACTTCGAAAATTAGTAAAGAAGATTCTAAATTACAAGCTAAAATTTTAGGTGTTGATTTTGAAGAAATTTCTATAGAGAGTATATTCCAATCTATACTTAAGTCCTTAAAATATATATTTTCAGAGCTAGATGAAGATATTACTGAAGAAAATATACAGGCTAGATGCAGGAGTATAATTTTGATGGCTATTTCGAATAAGATGGGAAGCCTGGTTTTAGCTACGAGCAATAAAAGTGAAATAGCTGTAGGTTATGGAACCTTATATGGAGATATGGCAGGTGGTTTTGCTCCATTGAAAGATTGTAGTAAGACGTTAGTGTATCAACTAGCAGATTATAGGAATGGCATCAGCTTAGCTATTCCTGAAAGAGTTATCACCCGAGAGCCTACTGCTGAACTTAGAGAAAATCAAAAAGATAGTGATAGCTTACCGGATTACCAGATATTAGATAAAATTCTTGAGGCATTTGTAGAAAAAGACTTTTCTATCGAACAGATTGTGAAACTTGGTTTTGATAGTGAGGTTGTTAAAAAAATTATAGATTTAGTAAAAAAGAACGAATATAAGAGAAAACAAGCTCCACCTGGAGTAAAAATAAGTCAAAGAGCCTTCGGGCGAGATTGGAGATATCCAATTACATCTGATTATTGATTAGGAAAGTTTTCCTCTAGAATTCTTTTTGTATCAGAAGCAAGATTGTTCATTCCCATCATTTCATAAGCATTAATCATAAGATTTAAAGACAGTTCTAATTCGGGCGAACCAGAGTAATGCTCTAAGGCATATTTAGTTCTATTTATAGCGGCAGGATATGCACCTCTTCTTATGTAGTAATCAGCAACGTGATTTTCATAAGCAGCTAATCTATTTCTTAGAAAAATCATTCTCTCTCTAGCATCTGGGGCATATTGACTTTCTGGAAAGCGTCTAAGCAATTCTTGAAAACTTAAGAAAGATTGCAAGGTATCTTTAGGCGGGCGAACATCAAGATTTACATTAAACCATCTTTCAATGATATTTGGAGTCTGATCGAAATATGCTAGACCTACCATATAAAGAGAGTAATCTACTCTGGGGTGAGTAGGGTTTTCTCTTTCAAATTCCTCAGCAGCATCAATTGCAAGTTCGGGTTGTCTACTTTTGTAGTAGACGTAAATTATATCTAGCTTTGCTTGTCTAGTTAAGTTACTAAATGGATAGTTTGCCTCAAGTGCCTGAAAATATGCTAAAGAATTTGGATAATTACCATCAGACATGGCATCTATTCCTCTTTGATAGAAATCTTCAGCTCCTCCTTCTAAAATATTATTTTCACTATTACTACACGAAGAAAGCAAAAAAATTAGAAAAATAGAAGTAAATATTTTTTTATATATTATTACCATAAATAGTTGGTTAAGTTTAATTTGAATATACTAATGTAAATATTTTTTTTATCTTATAAAATATTAACATATTTTTAAACATTCTTCTGGGTAATGGAAATTTGGAAAAAGTTAAAGAAAATTTTATAGTTACAGAGGACTTATCTGGGATGCGATTTGACCAAGCTGTAGCTAAGTCGTTGAAAAGATTTTCTAGAAATCAGCTTAAAGGCTGGATTAAATCTGGTAATCTGACATTAGATTATAATAAGGTACAGCCAAAAACAAAAATTCTAGAGGGACAAATTATAAATCTTGATGTAAGCCTAGAGCCAGTAGTTGCTGTTGTTCCTGAAGATATCCCTTTAGACATAGTTCATGAAGATAGTGATTTTTTCATAATAAATAAACCTAATGGGTTAGTTATCCATCCAGGGGCAGGAAATAGATCAGGTACTTTACAGAATGGATTGCTCTATTTAGATCCTAGCCAAGCAATATTACCCAGGGCAGGTATTGTTCACCGCTTAGATAAAGGAACGAGCGGGCTTTTAGTTGTAGCAAGAAATTCGGCCAGTTACTTAAATCTAATTAGCCAAATGAAGCAGAAGACAGTCACAAAAATTTATTTTGGCATTTGTAATGATATTCCTATCTCAGGAGGAAAGATTGATCTTCCTATTGGAAGAAGTTCTCGCGATAGGTTGAAGATGTCAGTTAGTAGAAATGGCAAACCAGCTACCACCTCCTATAAAGTACTTGAGCGTTATAGAGCTCATAGCCTTTTAGAAATTCAAATAGAGACTGGTAGGACTCATCAGATAAGGGTTCACTTATCTCATAAAAAATATCCACTTTTAGGCGATCCTTTGTATGGAGGAAGACCACGATTACCTACATCCCCTTCAGAAGAATTAAAAGAGTCAATTTCTAAGCTAAAAAGACAGGCTCTTCATTCAAGCTGTTTATCATTTTTGCATCCTTCATCAGGAAAGAGGGTTGTTTTCAAATCTTCTTTACCTAAAGATATCCAGGATATGCTTTCAATATTAGCTAGAGATAAGAAATTTAGTTTAAATGAAAATTAAAACAATAGAACCAAATTGGCCTGCCAAAAAGAATGTAAAGGCTTTGACTACTGAAAAAGGAAGATTTTCTGAAAACAATTTCTCAACTTATTCTAGTAGAGGCAAAGATAGTGTATTTCATAATAGAGAAAGGCTTTCTATACAGCTTGATTTACCAAGTGAGCCTATATGGCTAAATCAAACTCATAGCTCTTTAATTTTAGATTTAGATAACTTCTCATCAAATGATATAAAATTTGATGGTTTGTTTACTAAGAATAAGAAAAACGTATGTGCAATTTTAACTGCTGATTGCTTACCAATTCTCATTTCTTCCCTTGTGGAAGATAAAATTTGTGCCTTACACGCAGGATGGCGAGGACTGTCTAATGGGATTATCCAAAATGCTATTAGTCTAATGGATTCTAATCCAAAAGATATAGTTGTTTGGTTGGGCCCAGGTATAAGTCAGACTGCCTATGAGGTTAGCAATGAAGTTTATGAGACTTTTGACGATTACGATTTTTCAGTCAAAGCGAATTTTAAAGCTATTAGAAAGAATTCTTGGCACTTAGATCTTTATGGGATTGCCCGTACAATATTTAATAATTATCAAATTTATTCAGTTTATGGGGGTAATTTTTGTACTTTCATGCAAAAAGATCGATTTTTTTCCTATAGGAGAGGTGATATATCTGAAAGAATAGCTACTTTATTATGGCTAGAATAGAGAGTTTTAAGGCTATGCGAGTTGATATTTCTTGAGTGATCCCCATTAATTAAACATTAATTAAACATTAATTTTAAATATTAAACTAATGAGAATAGATAAGTTTACAAGTAGCCTTGAAATTGCAATTTCTAATGCACAAAATCTTGCATTAGATAATGATAATCAGTTCATCGAGCCCGTTCATCTTATGACCTCTTTATTAGATCAGGAGACAAGTACTGTTAGAGGGTTGTTGTTAAAAACTGGAGTAAATATTGCCCAATTCACTAGTGGACTCAGAAAAATAATTAATCAATTACCTAAGGTGACTGGTAATGAGCCTGGAGAAGTGCATATTTCTAATGGTCTAGAAAGGCTACTGAGCAAAGCTGATAAAATTTCTAAAGATTATGGGGATACCTATGTTTCTAGCGAATTTTTTGTTTTAGCTGCTGCTAATGATAAGAGTGATCTGGGCAGGCTTCTCAAAAAAAATAGTTTAGACGTTGAGGTATTGGAAAAAGCAGTTAAAGATTTAAGATCTGGTTCCAATGTTCATGACTCAAATGCCGAAGAGGCTAGAAATGCTCTAAAAAAATATACAATTGATTTAACAGAGATGGCAGAGTATGGAAAACTTGATCCTGTTATTGGAAGAGATGACGAAATAAGAAGGACAATTCAGGTATTACAAAGAAGGACTAAAAATAATCCAGTATTAATTGGGGAGCCTGGCGTTGGAAAGACAGCAATAATTGAAGGACTTGCTCAAAGAATAGTAAATTCAGAAGTACCAGAGGGCTTGAAATCTAAAAAAGTTCTTTCTTTAGATTTAGGCTCTTTAATTGCAGGAGCTAAGTTTAGAGGAGAGTTTGAAGAGAGGCTAAAGGCGTTGCTTAATGATTTAGCTAAGCAGGATGGACAAGTTATCTTATTTATAGATGAGTTACATATGGTTGTTGGTGCTGGTAAAGCTGAAGGAGCTATGGATGCAGGAAATATGCTTAAACCGGCCCTTGCTAGAGGAGATCTTCATTGCGTTGGCGCTACTACATTAGATGAATATCGACAGTACTTAGAAAAAGATGCTGCTCTAGAGAGACGTTTCCAGAAGATATTAGTGGAACAGCCAGATGTTGAAGATAGTATAGCTATATTAAGAGGACTTAAGGAGAAGTATGAAATACATCATGGCGTAGAGATAACCGATCCAGCAATTGTATCAGCATCAGTGTTATCTAACAGATATATTAGTGATAGGCAGTTACCAGATAAGGCTATAGATCTCATTGATGAAGCTGCATCACTCATTAGGATGGAGATTGATTCTAAACCAGAAGAGATAGATAAATTAGAAAGAAAATTAATAAAGAGAAAGATAGAATTTGAAGCTCTCAATAAAGAAACTGATGAAGTATCTAAAAAAAGACTCTATGACCTTAAGATTGAGATTGATGAGATAGAAAAGCAGTTCATGAAGCTGGATGATCTCTGGAAATCTGAAAAGGCTATAATGCAGGGCACATCATTTGCTAAAGAGCAGCTAGAAAAAGCTAAGATTGAGCTAGTACAAGCCAATAGGTCTGGAGACCTCGGTAAGATGTCTGAGCTTCAATATGGAAAGATCCCTGAGCTAGAGAAGCAACTAGAAGAGGCTATAGCCTCTGAAAGTAAAAGTTTTAGTTTAGTAAGAAATAGGGTTACTGAAGAAGAAGTAGCAGAAATAGTCTCTAAATGGACAGGTATACCAGTCAATAAAATGCTTGAGAGTGAAAAAGATAAGCTTGTATCTATGGAGGATTCTTTAGGATCGAGAGTGATAGGTCAAGAGGAGGCAGTTAGTGCTGTTTCAAATGCAGTTAGACGATCAAGAGCTGGTCTTTCTGATTTAAATAAGCCATATGGATCTTTTCTTTTTCTTGGACCAACTGGAGTAGGGAAGACAGAATTAACAAAATCTTTATCTAGTTTTCTATTTGAATCCTTAGATTCAATGATTCGAATAGATATGTCAGAATTTATGGAAAAGCATTCTGTAGCAAAATTGATAGGCGCTCCTCCAGGTTATATTGGCTATGAAGAGGGAGGTTATTTGACAGAAGCTGTTAGAAGAAGGCCTTATTCTGTGATTTTAATTGATGAGATAGAGAAAGCTCATGTAGATATTTTTAATATATTACTTCAGGTTTTAGATGAAGGAAGATTAACAGATGGCCATGGAAGAACGGTTGATTTTAGAAATTCAGTTATCGTAATGACCTCTAATCTTGGTAGTAACCTTATTCAAGAATTGAATAATAAAGATTATGATCTAATGAAAAAAGCGGTTATGAATACTGTTACAGAAAGTTTTAAGCCTGAATTTATTAATAGAATAGATGATATAGTAGTTTTCCACTCTTTAGATAAGCAGCATATAAGGAAGATAGTAGATATACAGATCCAAGACCTGTATAAAAAACTAGAAGAGAAAGATATGACTTTAAAGCTAACTGATGAGGCCTTAGATAAACTATCTGATTTGGGCTATGATAAAGCGTATGGAGCCAGGCCTTTAAAAAGGATTTTACAGATTAAATTAGAAAATCCTATCGCTGAAGCCATTCTGAAAGGAGAGTTTTTACCTGGTGATATGATTCAGGTTAAGATAAAGAAAGATAGCTTTTGTTTTGAAAAATACTTGAAACACTAATTTATTATCTAAGAGGATTGGTAATGCCTATATATGAATATCGATGTGATGCTTGTGAGCATCATTTAAGCGAATTACAAAAAATTAATGATAAGCATTTAATAGTTTGTCCTAAATGTAAATCAAAATCTTTAAGACGTCTTATATCAGCGCCTGTATTTCGCCTTAAAGGAAGTGGTTGGTATGAAACTGATTTTAAGTCAGGCAAAGACAAGAAAAGGAACTTAGCTGATACTTCTGAAGTGAATAATGTAAATAAGGAAAAAAAGCTAGACAAAGATAAGGAAGGGAAAAGTAAATTAGCAAGCAATAAATCTGAAGAATCCATCCCAAAAAAGAAAAAAATGAAACAAAATAATGATAGCTAGAATAAGACGTTATTTAATAGCTGGTTTACTAGTTTGGGCTCCTATTGGGGCAACGATTATAGTTTTTCTTTTCCTTTTAGATCTAATGGATAGGTTATTATTTTTACTACCAGAAAAATGGCGCCCAGAGTATTTAATTGGTTTTAGCGTTCCGGGTTTAGGTGCAATCTTGGCTTTACTTGTTCTTATGGTGACAGGAGTGGTGGTAGCAAATTTTATTGGCAAAAGTATGGTAAGATTTTTTGAGTCTCTTTTATCTAAGATTCCTCTAGTAAGTACAATATATGCAGGAATAAAGAAATTCTTAGAGTTAGTTTTTGGTGATTCACATTCAGCATTTGAACGCGTTTTATTAATTCAATATCCAAGTAAGGGTATTTATAGCATATGTTTTCAAACATCTGATAACCCAAAAGAAGCGGAGTATAGGGTAGGTAAGGATCTTGTAACAGTATTTTTACCAACAACTCCAAATCCTACTTCTGGTTTTATGTTAATGATACCAAAAGAGAATGTAACTGAGTTAGAGATGCCCGTTGAAGATGCTTTAAAGATGATTATTTCATTAGGAGTTGTGGTGCCAGAGTGGCATCCGATTAATCCAAAGAATGATGTTGCTTCATCTTCTTATAAGCCTTAGCATTAATTATTAGAGTACTAATTTTAAAATAGGAATTGAAAATATGAGGACACACTATTGTGGTCAAGTTAGTAAGTCTTTTTTAGGTCAAGATATTACTGTTGCTGGTTGGGTCCATAGAAGACGCGACCATGGTGGAGTAATTTTTATAGATCTGAGAGATAGGGAGGGGCTTCTTCAAGTAGTCTTTGATCCAAGCGATGCTTCTATTTTTTCACAGGCTGAGAAAGTTAGAGGGGAGTTTGTTCTTTCTATTACGGGAACTCTTAGAGAGCGTCCTGAGGGGACAATTAACCTAGATTTAGCATCAGGAGAGGTTGAGCTTTTAGCAAAAAATATTGAAGTAATAAATAAGTCTAAAACCCCACCTTTTCATCATGAAGAGAGTGCTAGTGAGGAAATGAGATTACGCTATAGATATTTAGATTTAAGAAGAGAAGAGATGCAAAGAAATATTCGTCTTCGCCATCAGGTAACTAAAACTATTCGGGCGTTTCTTGATGTAGCAGATTTTATCGAGATTGAGACACCTATTTTAGCCAAAACAACACCTGAAGGTGCAAGAGATTATCTTGTTCCTAGCAGAACCCAACTAGGTAATTTTTTTGCTTTACCACAATCTCCTCAGCTCATGAAGCAACTTTTAATGATGTCAGGATTTGATCGCTATTACCAGATAGTTAAATGTTTTAGAGATGAAGATTTAAGGGCTGATAGACAGCCTGAGTTTACTCAAATAGATATAGAAACCTCTTTTTTAAACGAAGAGCAGATTATGACATTAATGGAGTCTCTGATAAGAGAAACTTTTAAAGTGATAATGGATGTAGATTTACCTAATCCTTTCCCCAGGATGACACATTCTAGTGCTATTGAGACCTATGGCCAAGATAGTCCTGATTTGAGGAATCCAATAAAGCTAATTGAAGTGTCAGATTTATTTAAAGAGGTTAACTTTAAAGTTTTCTCGGAGCCTTCAAATATGGAAGGATATAGAGTGGCCGCTATGGTAATTCCAGATGGAAATAGGTTAACAAGAAAGGAAATTGATGATTATACTGTTTTTGTATCTAATTATGGTGCCAAAGGGCTGGCATATATTAAAGTCAATGATGTAAATAATATTCCTATAGGACTTCAGTCACCAATTATTAAGTTTTTATCTAAAGACTCTTTAGTATTGTTATTAAATAAATTGGATGTTAAAAATGGCGATTTAATTTTCTTTGGAGCAGATAAAAATAAAGTTGTTAATGAGAGTTTGGGCTCCTTAAGAGATAAGATAGCATTAGATCTAGGCTTGTTAGATAGCAACTGGAAACCCTTATGGATAACGGATTTTCCGCTTTTTGAAAAAAGTAAAAGCGGATGGACTTCTACCCATCACCCATTTACTTCACCTAATACTAATTCTAGTGAAGAACTATTGAAAAAACCAGGAGATATTTACTCTAAAGCATATGATATGGTTTTGAATGGCTCAGAAATTGGGGGAGGGTCTATAAGAATTCATAATACTAAGATGCAGTCGGCGGTATTTAAAGTGCTTGGTATAACTGAGGAAGAGGCTAGTGAAAAGTTTGGCTTTTTTCTTGATGCAATGCAGTATGGTTGCCCACCTCATGGTGGAATTGCTTTTGGCTTAGATCGGATAGTAATGCTTATGTGTGGTGCAGATAGTATAAGGGATGTAATTGCATTTCCTAAGACTCAGGCTGCTAGTGATATCTTAATGGGCGCACCAAGCACAGCAAACCGATCTCAGTTACAAGAGCTAGGAATAAGAGTAAAAAACCCTGAAAAAAATTAATGACCAAAAGATTATATAGCCGCCCAGAATCTGTTTTAGTTGTTGTGTATACTTTTGATTTAGATATTCTTTTATTAAAAAGATTAAAGCCATTAAATTTTTGGCAGTCAGTTACAGGGACTATTCGCTGGGACGAAAATCCACGTCAGGCAGCTATTAGAGAGGTTAGAGAGGAGACTGGCATTGTTGCTAAATCTATAGTTGATAGTGAGCAGCAAAGAAAGTTTCGTATCTTACCTGAGTGGAAGGAGCGTTATCATCCAGAAGATAAGTATAATCTTGAGCATTTATGGTATCTAAATATTCCAAAAAAAAAATCTATAAATTTATCCAATAAAGAGCATAGTGATTATAAATGGGTAAATTTAGTAGAGGCTTCAAAAATAGTTAATTCATGGACAAATAAGGAGGCTATTAAAGGATTACTTTAAATCTTTTTTAGTTATGGAAACTGTATTATTAATTAGTGGGCTCTGGCGAAGGAAGCAGAGTATGGAGGCTATTGGAGAGGGCCTATCAAAGCAAGGCTATAAGATAGAATTTTTTGATTATCCAACGATGGCTAATAGTCTAGAAAAAAATATTGACGATCTTAAGAAATTTATCCTAAGTTTAGAAAAGAGTAAGTTACATATAGTTGCTCATAGCATGGGGGGCGCCTTAGCTCTTAATATGCTTATGACTAATCAAGATTTATTTGATGGAAGTGTTGTATGTTTAGGATCTCCTTTAAAAGGAAGCATTTCTGCTGAAACTTTGCGAATGATCCCGTTAGGTGAAGCTATGCTTGGTAAAACTATGACTGCTTTACTTGATAATGAGCCTATGATGGCTTGGCAGGGCACTCAAAAGGTTGGGGTGATTTGTGGAGATTTTCCATTTGGTTTAGGAAGAATAGTATGCAGATTAGCAAGGCCTCATGATGGAACGATTACGATGGATGAATCGCTGATTGATGGAATAACTGATAGTGTATTAATCTCAGTTAACCATGTTGGGATGCTATACAGCAAGAGGGTACTCAAACAAATTATTAATTTTTTAAAATATAATCACTTTATTCATAAGAAGAAATAAATTGGATTTAAAAAAATGAAAGTGATGCATTTAGAGTCAGGTAATAGATTTTATGGTGGAGCAAAGCAAGTTTTAGAGTTAATTTCAGGCTTAAAAGAGAAAAAAATAGATAATTATTTATTATGTAGACCAAGAAGTATTATTAAGAGAAAAGCTCAAGAGCTTAATAAGAAGGTAAATATTATTGAGATGCCTATGGCTGGCGATATTGATATTTTTTTCTTTAAAAGGTTAAAAAAAATTCTTAAGTTTTATAGCCCGCAAATTTTACATGTTCATTCTAGGAGAGGTGTTGATTATTATTCTGGTTGGTGTGCTAAATCCTTAGGAATTAAATCAGTACTAACGAGGAGGGTGGATTCAAGCGAAATAAAAGAATTAGCAAAATTTAAATATTCTCCTTATGATAGAGTTATCGCTATCTCTAAATCTATACAAGAACATTTGATCGATAATATAGGGCTTAGTAGTTCTTGTGTTGATTATGTTCCTTCTGGAGTTAGTTTTGATAGCCTTCTTGAAGATAATAAAGATGATTCGCTCAAAGATATATTTAATTTACCAAAGGATACGACTTTTATTATTGGAATTATTTCACAATTAATTAAAAGAAAAGGTCATATAGACATATTTCATTCTTTAAGTAAATTAATTAATTTGCATCCAAAGGTACAAATAATTTGTTTTGGTGATGGACGTTTAAGGAAAAAAATATTATCTAGGATAAAAAAATTGAATTTGGAGAAGAATGTACATCTTGTAGGGTTTCGTTCGGATATGATTAAATTAATCCCTAAGCTAGATTTAGTGATTCACCCTGCTAAGAAAGAAGGTCTAGGTTTAAGTATATTGGAGAGTTTAAGCTTAGGTGTTCCTGTAGTCGCTTTTTCAGTTGGCGGGGTAAAAGATGTAGTCTTAGATCGTGTTAATGGAATATTAGTCCCTCCATTTGATAAAATAAAATTTATAAATTCTATTGATGAGTTAATATCTATTCCATCTTTAAGATTTTTTTTAGCTAATAATAGTCGTGATTCTATAAAAGAAAAATTTTCAGTCAACACTATGATTAAAGGAAATTTAGAAATATATAATAAAATTATGAGAGACAGCTAATGTATATAAGCTTTCCCCCAATTAGAAATAAATCAAAATTATTCGCAAAACAGCTTAGTCACATACTCATTAAGGCTAAATGGTATGTTGCTACTGCTGAATCATGCACAGGTGGCTGGATATCTAAAACCATGACAGATATTCCTGGGAGCTCAAATTGGTTTTCTAATGGGCTTATCAGTTATAGCAATTTATCTAAAATAAACTTATTAGAGTTAAGTGAAAAACTAATTGATGATGAAGGCGTAGTAAGTGAACCTGTTGTGAAAGCAATGGCTAAAAATGTTTTAAGGATTAGTAAAGTTGATATATCAGTAGCAGTAAGCGGTATTGCTGGTCCTGGAGGGGGAACAGATAAAAAACCCGTTGGTACAGTCTGTTTTGGATGGGCAACTAAGAATAATTTTTTGTCTGAAACATGCTATTTCTCTGGTAATAGAGACTCTATACGCTCGGCTAGTGTAGAGAGGGCACTATATGGACTTATTCAGATTGCTAATCTTGAGTCTCAATGATACTTTAGACACTTAATATAAATTATATCTTATTGGAATGAAATTTATGGATGAAAGTAAAGGTAAGGCTCTTAACGCAGCCTTGGATCAAATAGAAAAACAGTTTGGTAAGGGCTCAGTAATGAGGCTTGGAGACTCATCATCTGCAAATGATATTGATGTGATTTCTACAGGCTCCCTTGGATTGGATATTGCTTTAGGCATCGGAGGTTTGCCAAAAGGAAGAATTGTTGAAATATATGGACCTGAGGCCTCTGGTAAGACTACTCTTACTTTGCAGGTAGTGGCAGAAGCTCAAAAAATGGGAGGAACTGCTGTATTTGTAGATGCAGAGCATGCCTTAGATCCAGTATATGCAGAGAGGTTGGGAGTAAAAGTAGATGAACTTTTATTGTCACAGCCAGATACAGGCGAGCAGGCCCTAGAGATTACAGATAGATTTGTTAGCTCAGGAGCAGTAGATGTAATTGTTGTAGACTCTGTAGCAGCCTTAACCCCTAAGGCAGAAATTGAGGGAGATATGGGAGATTCTCATATGGGACTTCATGCTCGTCTGATGTCACAAGCTTTGAGAAAGCTTACGGGTAATATCAAGAGATCAAATTGTATGGTTATTTTTATAAATCAAATTCGTATGAAGATAGGGGTTATGTTTGGGAGTCCTGAAACTACAACTGGTGGAAATGCTCTTAAATTCTATTCATCTGTGAGACTTGATATAAGAAGAATTGGTGCAATCAAGAAGGGCGATACTATTCTTGGAAACGAAACTAGAGTAAAGGTTCTAAAAAATAAACTATCGCCTCCTTTTAGACAAGCAGAGTTTGAGATTCTTTATGGGTTAGGTATTTCAAGAGAAGGAGAGCTAATCGATCTAGGGGTAGATCAAGGAATTGTAGATAAAGCAGGCTCATGGTATAGCTACCAAGGAAATCGAATTGGTCAAGGTAAGGATAACACTAGAGAATACCTTAAAGATAATCCTAAAATTGCAGAAGAGATAGAGAGGAACATTAAAGCCAAGCTTATGCCTGATAGTTCGGAGCAGACTCCAGTAGCCAAAAAAGAAGATAGTAGCTCTTAAAAAGTTTGACTAAAGAAAAAATAGCCTGTAAGAAAAAATCTTTAGATTTACTCGCTAGAAGAGAACATAGTGTACTAGAGCTTACTAGTAAACTTCTAGAGAGAGATTTTTCAGAAGATTTAGTAGCAAATGTTTTAGATTCTTTAGTTGAAGAAGGCATTTTGAATGATGAGAAATATGCCAAAGAATTTCTCTATTTTAAATCAGCTAAAGGACAAGGCCCTGTTAAAATTAAATCTCAACTCCAGCAGAAAGGCATCAAAAGTCAGTCAATAGATGCAGTGATAGAGGGCTCTGATCAAGATTGGATAGCTTTAGCTAAGCAAGTATTAGATAAGAGATTTGGTAAAGAAGTCATTAACGATACTAAAGATTATGCTAAGAGATCAAGATATCTAGTATCAAGAGGTTTTAAGGCTGAGCATATCTTAAATGTATTAGGATCTCCTTATGAGTGAAGATAAATTATTTGATATTAGGGTTTTAGATTTGTTCGGTTTAAATGGATGTGATTTTGAATTTATTAATGAAGGCTTAATTAATCATACATGGTTAGTGAGAAAAAAAGGAAAGCCTAAATCTGTAATCCAAAGATTAAATAAAATTTTTCCAGCAGATATTAATGAAGATATAGATAATGTAACTAAGTATTTTATTAATAATGATTTTACTACCCCAAAAATTATACCAAACATTAATGGCGAGCTTTTTAGTAAACTAGATGAATGTATTTGGAGGCAGCTATCTTATATTAATGGCAATACATATAATTCGATTAAAAATGAAAAACAAGCTAGAAGCGCAGGAAGTTTACTTGGGAATTTTCACAAAATTCTAAATAATTTTGATTATGAGTTCTGTGTTGAAAAAAATATTTCTCATGATGTTTTTATTCGTATTGAACAGCTAAAAGAGACTTTAAAGACTAAAAAGGACCATAGAAATATTTATGAAATTAAAGAAATATCTGATCAAATTATTCAAATATCTTCTAAAGTACCAGATATAAAGGTAATTCAGAAAAAAAAGACCCATGGTGACCCAAAAATTACAAATATAATTTTTAATGGTGATGATGCAGTTTCATTTATAGATCTAGATACTTTAGGCGAGATGCCTATATATCATGAAATTGGAGATGCATTACGTTCATGGTGTAATCTTAGAAGTGAAGACAGTAAAGATTCTGCTTTATCATTATCTTTTTTTACCAATATAATTGAAGGATATGTAGAAGGAAGTAAAGGACTTCTATCTGAATATGAATACAAGCATATCTCATTATCATTTTTTATGATTACATTAGAATTGTCAGCAAGATTCTGTATAGATGCTTTAAATGAATCTTATTTTCATTGGGATGATACATCTTTTAGTAGTGCTAGTGACCATAATATTATTAGATCAAAGGGCCAGTTAAATTTAGCTATTCAGATTGAAAAAAACCTTGATTTTTTAAATAATCATACCTTAAAAGCATTTATGCAGAAGTAAAATTACATATTCATGACAATTTAGCTGATATTTAAATATATTATCATCACATTTTATATATTCAAATAATTATGTTTAATGATCTAAATGTTGTGGGGATTTCATGGAAGCAAAGTAAAAGTGCTGATCTACAGAATTATCTTCTATCTGAGAAAAACCTAGCAAAGCAATTAAATAATTTTAAAGCCAAATATAGTCTTTCAGGTATTGCTTACTTATCAACTTGTAATAGAGTTGAAGTTATTTATTCTACTACTAAAGATACTAAATATAATGATTTAAGACCTTTCATTTATGAGTTATTAACAGGAAATATAGCCTTGCCAGGTGAAGCAATAAGAAAACTTAAGGCTTGGCATTCTGAGGGAGCCTGTGAGCATATTTTTTTAGTCACTTCAGGTCTTGATTCTGCGGCCTTAGGAGAAGTAGAGATAACGGGTCAAGTGAGAAAGTGTAGAGATTATCATCTAAAAAATAATTTTTTAGATAAAAAATTAGAGTTACTATTTGAACAGGCATTAAAGGTTTCAGCAAATGTTAGAAAAGTAACAGGGATAGGTAAGGGTAAAACTTCTTTATCAGAGTTAGCTATCAAACATATTGAGAAACATTTCAATACTCATAAAGAGCCTGTTGCTATAGTTGGTTTTTCAGATTTTACAACAAGGTTAGCACAATCTCTTTACGATTTAAAAATTCCATTTTTCTTTGTAAATAGAACTAAAAGTAAATTTTTTTCACTTTCTAAAAAGTATAATACTGAGCATTATTCCTTAGATAATTTTTTATCTTCACCAAGTAGATTTTCAAGTCTTCTATCATCTACTAGCTCTAGTAACTATATTTTTGATAAAAATTTTTTAAATACTATATGTAACGAAAAAAAATCAGTGGGTGATAAGTTGTTTATTGATATGTCTTTAACTTCTGATATTAGTCCCGAAGCATGTAATATTTTTGGTATTAAAAGAGTGAGTTTAGACCAAATAAATAACGAAGCTAAATTAAATCAAGAGGTAAGAAAAAGAGAAGCAGCTATAGCTAGAGAAATTATTGATAAATCGCTAGAAGATCTTTCTGGAAAATATGCAGAAAGAATTTATGCTCCTGTTTTTTCTATTTTGCAAGATAAGTATCTTTTTACTGCAAATGAAGGACTTAAAAAGCTAATGAAAAAAGAATTAAAAGGTATAGGCCATAAAGAAAAAGATGCAATAAAGGTTTGGTGTAATGCTCTTGCTAAACGCTTTGCTCATATTCCATCTGTTGGGTTAAGAGGTCTTATGCAAAAGGGCCCCGAGGGCTCACTAGAAGCTTTTTTAGAAGGCATCGATGATGATTTTTCTAAAGAATTAAAAAATGCTATGAGATTAGTGCCTGAGAAGAGAAATGAGAAAGTAAGATGATGAAGATAAGAATAGGCACTCGAAGTTCTGATTTAGCTATAAGCCAATCTAAGACTGTAGCCAATAGCTTATTGGATATGGGCTATCAATCTCAGCTAATAACTATAGATACTGCTGGAGATCTTTCTGATGAAACTACTTTTAGCAATATTGGGCCAATAGGTGTTTTTGTAAAAGAAATAGAAAATGCATTGATTGATGGTGAAATTGATTTAGCTGTCCATTCTTTAAAAGATTTGCCAACAGTCTCACCTAAAGAGCTTACCATAGCAGCAATTAGCGAAAGAGTAGATCCTGCTGATATTATTATTTCAAACAAAAATTATTATGATAACTCACTTGGGCTTATACCATTGAAAGAAGGATCAGTAGTTGGTACTTCATCTGCTCGTCGTAAATCCTGGCTAAGACATTTCCGAAAAGATTTAAAAATTAAGCCTATAAGAGGTAATGTTCCTACAAGGATAAAAAAAATTAATCAGGGTTATGATGCAATAGTTCTAGCCAATGCAGGAGTTAAAAGGCTTTTAGATGATGGTTTTGATTTAAATCTTGATGAATTTTCTGTAACTAGATTAGATCCTGAGGAATTTATACCTGCCCCAGCACAAGGCGCGATCGCGCTCCAATGCCTTAAAGGAAATAAAAATTTAAGCAAGGTTATAAAAAATATTGCAGATATAGATTCAACAAAAGATATAAACTTAGAAAGGCTTTTGTTAGCTCAGTTTGAAGGAGGTTGTGAGTTACCATTTGGTGCATATTGTAGATCTCCAAAAGGAGATACTGGCGATATTAATTTATTCGCTAGATTAGAATTAGATAAAGAGTTGATAGAGGCGAGAGTGAGTGGAAAAAATAGACAGATAATATTTAAAAAAGCTATGGAAATATTAACAAATTATGAGTAAAGAATCTGATTATAGAGTATTAGTGACTAGGAGTAGTGAAGATAGTTTTGAGTGGTCAGACGAACTAGATAAACTAGGTATTGGTAGCACTATTTTTCCTTGTATATATTTAGAATCTATTGAGAATTCTCTACTTGATAGCTCATATAATATAAATAAAAAAGAATGGATTATTTTTACATCAAAAAATGGCGTAGAAAGCTTTAATAAAATTAAAAATTGTGAAATAGATTCTTACACCAAGATAGCAGCAATAGGAAAAAGCACTGCAGAAAGATGTAGAAATTATTTTAATAGAGTCGATTATATAGGAAAAAAGAGCGATTCAAGATCCTTTTCTGAAGAACTTCTTTCAATCATCAAAAGAGGGAGTAGCGTTTTATTGGTAGTTGCAGAAAATGCTTCAGATGTAATTGAATTTCGACTAAATTCAGCAGAAATATTTTGTGAAAGGGTGAATACATACAGAACTATTCCATTTGAGAAATTAGAAAATAAAAAGTTATTATCCAGCTTTAATATAAATACTATTTTTTTTGCTAGCCCCTCTTCTATAATAGGTTTTATTAATCAGGTAGAAGTTGATGTTAAAAAAGATATTTATACTATTGGACCAACGACTAATGAGACGGCCAAGAGCTTAGGTATTGAAGTGACAGGTATGTCAAGGGAGCCAAGTTTGGCAGGATTAATTAAGGTGATGAAATGAATATTATTAAAAGACCAAGGAGAAATAGAAGGTCTAAAGCAATCAGAGATTTAAATTCTGAGCTAAGTATATCCTCAAAGCAATTTATTATACCCCATTTCCTTTTGGCTAAAAAAAATGCGAAAGAAGAAATTATTTCAATGCCTGGTAGGTATAGGTTAGGTATAGATAAACTTTTAAAAGAGGTAGATATTGATTTGAAGTTAGGTATTAAAGCTATTTTACTTTTTGGACAGACAAAGGATGCAAAAGATAAGTCTCGTGATGGAAGGCAGGCATGGGATCCAAATGGTACCTTACAGGGTGCAATAAGGAGCCTCAAGGCTAACTTCGGAGATGATGTCGTTGTGATTACTGATGTTTGTCTTTGTGCATATACCGATCATGGGCATTGTGGTTTCATTCAAAATGAGAAGATAGTTAATGATAAGTCTATAGAGGCCATAGCAAAAATAGCTTTGAGCCATGCTGAAGCAGGAGTAGATATTGTTGCCCCTTCAGATATGTTGGACGGTAGAGTTAAGAAGATTAGAACTACTCTTGATAAAGAAGATTTAGAAGATGTAGGAATTATGTCTTATGCAGTTAAATATGCGTCAGCTTATTATGGACCATTTAGGGAGGCTGCAGATTCATCTCCTGTTTGGGGTGATAGGCAAACTTACCAAATGGATATAAGAAATACCAAAGAAGCAATTAGAGAGGCAAAAATAGATGAAGAAGAAGGTGCTGATATATTAATGGTAAAGCCCGCACTTGCTTTTCTTGATATTATTAAAGCAGTAAGTTCTGAATCTTCATTACCTTTATCAGCCTATAATGTTTCTGGAGAGTATGCATCAATTAAGGCAGCGGCTGAAAGAGGGTGGCTAAATGAAGCATTAGTTGTGAGGGAGAATTTATATGCAATTGCAAGAGCTGGTGCAAATCAGATAATTTCTTATCATGCTAGAGATGCAATAGAAGGTAGATGGTTATGAGGTCTAGATCTAAAGATTTATTTGATAGAGCCCAGAATGTCCTTCCTGCTGGAGTTAATTCTCCCGTAAGAGCCTTCCAGGCAGTTGGTGGAGATCCAATAGTTATTAAATCAGGAAATTCTATTTATATTAATGACCAGGACGGGAATCAATATTTAGATTTTATGGGATCATGGGGTCCTCTTATTCTTGGTCATTCTAACCCAGTAATTATTGATTCAATTAAAGAGGCCGCTAGCTTGGGTACTTCATTCGGAGCCCCTTGCGAGCCTGAAATTATATTAGCTGAAGAAGTGGTATCTTCTTATCCTGGTATTGAGCAAGTTAGGTTTGTCTCCTCAGGGACAGAAGCAGTGATGAGCGCAATAAGACTTGCTAGAGGAACAACAAAAAGAGATCTAATAGTTAAGTTCTCAGGCTGTTATCATGGACACGTAGATTCATTATTAGTTTCAGCTGGCTCGGGTTTAGCAACTTTTAGTAAGCCTTCTTCAGAAGGTATCCCCGATAATTATACTGATCTAACTAGAGTATTAGAATTAGATAACGAGGAGAGCTTAACTGAACTTTTTTTAAATGAAGGCGCTGATATTGCTGCAGTGATAATTGAGCCTATTCCTGCAAATAATGGACTTCTAGTCCAAAGAAAAGAATTTATTAAGTTATTAAAAGAATTATGTGAAAAGTATGGAACAATTTTAATTTTTGATGAGGTAATAACGGGCTTTAGGATAGGGAAAGGAGGTGCGGCTAGTTATTATAATATAGAGCCAGATATAGCAACTTTTGGAAAAGTTATTGGAGGAGGTTTGCCAGTTGGAGCGTTTGCCTCAAGTAAAGAGATAATGAAAAATCTTGCTCCTACTGGAGGCGTATATCAGGCCGGTACATTATCTGGCAATCCTGTTGCAATGTCAGCTGGACTTGCAACACTTAGACACTTAAAGAATGAAAATGTCTGGGATTATTTAGATGATTTAGGAAGATATTTAGAAAATTCTGTAAATTCAATTAAAAGCAAAGCGCCTTTTGGCTTATATTTTTCTAGGGTTGGTTCAATTTTTTGGTTAGCACTTCATACAAATACTCAACCAAGATCTTCTGAGAGTATTGATGAAAGATCTGCTAAAACTTTTTCAGGATTATTCCATGCATTACTTGAGAATGGAATATCTATTGCTCCATCTGCTTATGAAGTAGGATTTCTATCATCTGAGCACACAAAAGAGCATATTGATTTTTTCTCAGAAAAGTTAGAAAAAATATTTACTAGCTGTAGTTTTAACAAAAATAGCGGTGAGATAAATGTTTTCTAGATTTAATCCCATCCATGTTTTGCAGATAGGGTTATTAATTCTTCTTATTGTCTCGATAGCACAAGTTACATTTTGGATTACTGATCAGATAGATTATGCACAATCAGTTAGAGATGAGTTTTTATCCGTTCTTATTACTACTGATCCAAATGAAGAATCAGCTAGGTATAATGAAGAGTATATTGAAGTTTTATATGAAACTACAGAAAGAAGAATAAATAGGGTTATTTGGGAAGGAGCGTTCTTTTTATTTGTTTTAGTTATAGGTATTGGGATACTGACAAAGACAATAAGAAGAGAATATGAACTGAGAAAAAGACAGCAGAATTTTCTTGCAGCTGTGTCTCATGAATTAAAAACACCTTTAACTAGTATGAGGCTAACAGCAGAGACTATTTTGTTTGATAAAGTTTCTGGTGAGCATAAGGATGGAGCGATAAGAGTTCTAAGTGATGTGGATAGACTTTTAAGAATGGTTGATAATTTATTAGATACAAATAAGATAGAATCAGGCAAGATTATGATCGTAAGAGAAGAGATTTATATTAGTAGTATTGTTGAGTCTTGCTTAGCTGATTTCTCAGATGATTCATTAAAAAAAATGAACTTTTCATTAGATTTAGATAAAAATTTAACTCTTAACTCAGATAGAATACTTCTTGAGTCTATAATTAGAAATGTAATAGATAATTCAATTAAAGCATGTAAAGCTGCAAATACTTTTAATATTGAAATAAAGACTGAGTATAGAGATGACGAAGTAAAATTAACTTTTAAGGATAATGGCATTGGCTTCCCAGAAGAAGATAAACTAATGATTTTTGAGAAGTTTTATAGATCTGGTGATGAGTTAGTAAGAACAATGCCTGGTAGCGGATTGGGATTATATATTGTTAATAAATTAGTTAACTTAACAGAAGGAAAGATAGATGCTATAAGTGAAGGAATGAATAAAGGGGCTAAATTTATTATTTCTTGGCAAAAATAATCAGTAATGGATAAAAAGATGCATAAAATTTTAGTTATTGATGATGAAATTAATATTGCTGAAGGAATAAGGGATAGCCTAGAAGCTGAGGGTTATGATATTGAAATATCTCATGATGGCGAAGAAGGGCTACGTAAGGCACTAGAAGGCATCTACGATCTAATTTTACTCGATGTAATGATGCCTAAGCTAGATGGCATTGAGGTATGTAATAGGATTAGATCTGCAGGATTAAATGTACCAATACTTTTTTTGACAGTTAAAAATAGCTTAGATGATAGAATTGCTGGTCTTGAGGTTGGTGGAGATGACTATCTGGGCAAACCTTTTCACTTGAAGGAGTTATTATTGAGGATTTCGGCAATATTGAGAAGGACTGAATGGCTAAATGGCAAAAATTCTATTTTTGAATTTGGTGAGAATTCTATTGATTTTAAAACCTATCAGGCAAAATCATGGGATGGGGCTGACCATATATTGACTTACAAGGAAGTTATGATATTGAAGCTTTTTTCAGAGAATAAGGAAAACGTTATACCAAGAGAAGAAATACTGGATAAAGTATGGGGCTATGAAGTATTTCCATCTACTAGAACCATTGATAATTTTATAGTTAGGCTAAGGAAAAGGTTTGAAATTAATCCAGAATCACCTCAATATTTTCATACTATTAGAGGAGTAGGTTATAGATTTACAATTTCTCCAGAAGATAATTAAGATTAAAAGGAATAATAAGTTGAAGAAAATATTATTAGAAACTATATATAGAAAAAAAACTAGTAGAAGGCCTTTATGGATTATGAGGCAAGCTGGAAGATATTTGCCGGAATATAGAACTCTGAGAAAAACACATAGTTTTAAAGATTTATCTAGATCACCTGATTTTGCTACCGAGGTGACTCTTCTTCCTATTAAGAGATTTAATTTAGATGCAGCTATAATTTTTGCTGATATTATGAGTCCTGTTCCATCTTTAGGAATTGATTTTGATTTTGACCCTGGCCCGGTTATTACTAATCCTATCTCTGACAATAAAGATGTAGATAAGCTTATTGAGACGGGATCAGAAGAAATTGCTCCAGAAGTAATGAAGGCAATTGCTCAAACAAGAAGTGAGCTATCTAATGAAATAGCATTATTAGGCTTTTGTGGTGCTCCATGGACACTATCAGCTTATTTAGTTGAAGGCAAAGGTAATAAGGATTTTCCAAAATTAAGATCTTTCTTAGCTTCAGAGCCAGAAGTTATGGAACGACTATTAGAAAAAATCACATTACATATGATTAGCTATCTTAAAAGTCAGGTAGAAGCAGGTGTAGATGCAGTACAAATATTTGATTCTTGGGCTGGTTTATTATCTCTAGATAGTTGGCAGAGACACATTAAGCCCCATTTAGAATTTTTACTTTCTGAAATAGGTAAAACTAATGTGCCTAGAATTCTCTTTCTACAGAATGCTCCACATTTAATTAGCTCTTATGCTGCTCTACCTTCTGAGGTGCTGGCTATTGATTGGAGGGTTAATTTATCAGAGATAAAAAATCTTTATGGAAAGAATAGGGCAATTCAGGGTAATTTAGACCCTGCGATTCTTGTTGCTGGCCCGGAAGTAACGCGCCAAGAGACAAGAAAAATTCTTAAAAGTGTTGACCCAGTTGGCCATATTATGAATCTCGGACATGGCATTATGCCAAGCACTCCTTTAGAGAGTGTAGATGCTTTAATTGATGAAATACATAATGAAGAGAATAGGTAATAGATAATATGGCTGATAAAAAAGAGGATATACTCGATCTAAGCGAAAAAGGCATGAAAGATGGGAAGCAGATTTCCCTTGATACAAGATTATTTATAAAATTTACGGCCTTTAATAATTGTAAAGATAATGAAATGTTAAAGGATATTACTAGGGCTTTTAAAAGAAGTGACATATCTGCTGTTATTTATCAAGATCTTAATGATCCTACAGGTATAGGAATTATTAATTGGTATAGAAATGAATATATTAGCCTTGGATCAAATTCTTTAAGAAAAATTTTTCAATCAAAATCTTTTTCCCTACTTAATCATAAGCCTGAATTTGATATGCTAGGAAGAACTTATTCTATTGGTTATGAGCAAGACCTAGAAGAAACCTTATTGGCCAGACCTTTGCGTAAGGTTCTTGATAAAAATAATGAGTTTGGAATTTGGTATCCACTTCGGAGAAAGAAGGAATTTTATGTTTTGCCAGAAGCTAAACAAAAGAAAATTCTAGGTGAACACGGTAGTTTAGCAAAAAGATATGGCCATGATAACTTAGCTACAGATATAAGACTGGCTTGTCATGGATTAGATAAAAATGATAATGATTTTGTTATTGGATTATTAGGCTCTCATATACATCCCCTTTCTGCTGTCGTTGAAGAAATGAGAACAACTGAACAAACCTCTCAATATTTAGAAAGCTTAGGACCTTTCTTTGTCGGAAAGAGTATTTGGCATTATCAAAGTCAAGGTATAGATGAGTATAGAGTTTCTCTTAAGTAGGTAATGGCAAGTAAATTACAACATTTAATTGATGGCGGCAGTAATAATTATGATGCTTTATTAGTGCTTTCTTTTGGGGGGCCCGAGGGGATGGATGACGTTCTGCCATTTTTGGATAATGTACTAGAAGGATTAAATGTTCCAGATAGAGCTAAACATGCCATAGCTAAAAGATATCAACAATTTGATGGCATAAGTCCAATAAATGAAGAAACTAGAAAATTTATAACTGCACTAAAGAAAGATTTATTAAAGAATAATATTGATTTACCTGTTTATTGGGGTAATAGAAATTGGCATCCCATGCTTAAAGATACATTTAAAGCTATGCAAGATGATGGTGTAAAAAATATTATAACTTTCGTTACAAGCACTTTTAGTTCATATAGTGGTTGTAGGAAATACCGAGAAGATCTATATGTAGCTAATGAGACTCTAGGCAGCCCTTTTAAAGTGGATAAACTGAGATTAGGCTTTAATCATCCTAGTTTCATAGAAGCAGTTACCTCTCGAGCCAAGGATGCTATTGAAGGCTTTGGGTCATTTGATGAGAAAGAGACGATTATTTTTTTTACAGCACATAGCTTACCTCTTTCAATGGCTAAAAATACTAAATATGTAGCTCAATTAAAGGAAGCTAGTTTTTTAGTTGCGAGTTCATTAAGAGCTAAAAATTGGGAACTCATATTCCAAAGTAATAATGCCTCTTATGGAGAGCCATGGCTTGAACCAGATATAGAAGAAGCTATCAAAGGCTTACCAAGCAGAGGATATAAGAATTTAGTTATAGTTCCTATAGGTTTTGTTTGTGATCATATGGAGGTGATTCTTGATCTTGATGTAGAGGCAAAAGCAATAGCTAAAGAGAAAAATATAAATATGGTTAGAGCTAATACTGTCGGAGACCATCCAACTTATATATCTATGGTAACAAGCTTAATTCAAGAGCGGTTAAGGGGGGATAGCAATAGACCTAGTTTGGGAGTTTTAGGCCCAAGTCATAATTATTGTCCTCCAGATTGCTGTCTATCTGGAAGGTCCGGACCAACAAAGCCCTCTTTATGCCAAGCGGAAGAAATAGATTAGTGTCATCAAAAAAAATAAAGCGATCAGTTATTGTTATTGGTGCAGGATTATCTGGATTATCAGCTGCATTAGAATTACAGAGAATGGGATTAAGTGTTCAAGTGATTGAGGCAAATAATAGAGTTGGTGGAAGAATTCACTCTATGCAACATTTTGGTAGCAATAGAGAAGCAGGAGGAACCTATATAGGTGCTAAGTATAAAATGGTCATAGAATTTGCAAAAAGAAATAATATTGATCTGATTGACGTTTCTCATATGCTTTCTTTTTTTAAGGAGCAAGACTTTGCTTTAGATAATGAAATAATTATACAAAAAGATTGGCCTAGTAGTAAAAAAAATATTTTTCCTGAAAAGTTTAGAAATATTATGCCATGGTCATTATATAGAGTGCTTACTAAGAAATATAACCCATTAAATAGTGCTGGAGAGTGGTTAGATAAGAAGAATTTTATTTATGATATTCCATTTGATCAATGGTTAAAGAGAAAAGGTTTTAGTGAAGATCAGATTAAGCTAGTTTATGGTATAAATGTTAGTTATGGTTTAGATGCTAAAGATATTTCTACACTTTTATTATTGTATAGAGCGGCATTTTCCTCAGATCAGAAAATTATAGACGATAAAGTAATTGGTTACACAGCATTAAATGGAGTCAGTGCCTTTACTGATGCTATGTCCTCTCAGTTAGAAAATGAAGTTCACTTTAAGAAAAATGTTTTAAATATTAATTCAGGAAAAGATGAGGCACAAATATTTTGTGAGGATGGAAGCAAATATATAGCTACTCATGTGATCTGTTCAGTTCCTTTGAGTGTATTGAAAGGAATTATATTTACACCCACTCTTCCCCCAAAACAGTATGAAGCAATAAATAACATACCTTATCAGCCAATGACGCAAATTTATTTTAGTTATAAATCAAAATTTTGGGAATTAGATGGATATAATCCTAGTTTATTTACAGATTCATTAGCTGGGATGTTTAGTGCATCAAGGGATAGTAAAAGCCCAGATGAGATCACAAGTTTTACCTCATGGGTCTTTGGAGAAAATGCAAATAAGCTTGATAAGTTACAAAAAAAAGAAGCAGGGGAGCTGATAATTAAAACTATTGAAAGCTTAAGGCCTGCAATAAAGGGACAATTAGAATTCATTGACCTTGTTTCTTGGGGTAATGAAAAATTTTCCAAAGGCGCATGGGCATACTACAAACCAGGTCAAATTAGTAAGTATTTTTCAATTATTGGGATGTCTCATAATAATATTCATTTCTGTGGCGAGCATTTAGCAAAAGAGAATAGAGGCATGGAAGGCGCAATGGAATCTGGAATTCTGACAGCAAAAAAATTAAACTAAATCTACTCTATTTTCCTTTGAAGAAAATCTATATACAGGAAAATCAATTTTACTTATTAAATTATCAATTGAAATCTGGTCATCACAACTGATTATTTTTTTAATTAAGTGCTTGTTATAAATTGGAGAAAGCATATTGATAAACTTTGTCATATAGCTTCTTAGGACCATGTCTTTAGGAAAGCCTATCCAAGTTGTTACTTCGGGAAATAAATCAGATGCATCTAAAGCAGCCAAATCTTTAGAATCTCCTATCTCAAATGTCATTGATGCTACTACTCCTACTCCCATACCAATACGGACATAGGTTTTAATTATATCTGCATCTCTAGCTGTAAATACAACACGAGGATTAAGCCCCTTTTTTTGAAAACTTTCTTTGAATGATGAGTCACCTGTAAGACTAAAGATATAAGTAACTAAGGGAAAAGATGCAAGTGAATCTAAATTTAGGGGTAATTTAGTTATTGGATGATTTTTAGGTGCTAAAATTATTCTATTCCAATTAAAGATTGGAAGTATTTTTAAGCTAGGAAAATATTTAGTAGCTCCTGTTGCCATAGCAAAATCAACTTGATGAGTATTAACTAATTCTGCTATTTGTTCTGAAGTTCCTTGATGTAGCTCTAAATCAACTTTAGGATATTTTTTAACGAAGTTTTTTATAACATCTGGCAAAATATATCTAGCTTGAGTATGAGTTGTTGCAATAGATAATTTGCCCTCTTCTTCGTCACTAAGATCCCCAGCTAAATTTTTAATATTCTCGGATTCTCTTAAAATATTTCTTGCTCTTTCAATTATTTCAAAACCAGCGCTTGTGATTGAAGTGAGGCTTTTTCCTTTCCTTTTGAATAACTGCATACCAAGCTCTGCTTCTAGATATTTTAGTTGCTTACTTATCCCTGGCTGGCTTGTAAATAGCTTCTCTGCTGCCGATGAAATATTTAATCCATTGTCAGCAATACATATCAAGTATCTGAGTTGTTTTAATGTCATAACATAAGTATAACATATAACTTTATGGAATATAAGAAGAGTAACAAAACCTTTCTATTCTACTTAAAAAACATGTATCTTTCGGGATCTTATATATTAGTAATAGGGAATGATTTATGATCTATCAAAATATTCTTCAAACTATTGGTAATACGCCAGTAGTTAAGCTTCAAAGAACTGGCCCAAAGGATATTGATATCTTTGTTAAGCTAGAGTCATTTAATCCGCTAAGCTCTGTTAAGGATCGTCTTGCTTTTGCTATTATTGATGATGCAGAAAAGAAAGGTTTATTGAAGCCAGGACAAACAGTTGTTGAGGCAACTTCTGGCAATACTGGAATTGCTTTAGCTATGGTTTGTGCTGCTAAGGGGTATCAATTCGTAGCTACAATGGTTGAAACATTTTCAGTAGAGAGAAGGAAAATAATGAGAGCTCTGGGAGCCAAAGTTATACTAACACCAGCTGCTGATAGAGCTACAGGCATGGTTAAGAAAGCAGAAGAGCTATCAAAAAAGCACGGTTGGTTTTTAGCTAGACAGTTTGAGAATTTAGCTAACCCAGAATTTCATAGACAAACAACAGGTGCAGAGATATTAAGTGATTTTGCTGGTAGACAGCTAGATTATTGGGTAACAGGTTGGGGTACTGGTGGTACTTTAACTGGCGCCGGAGAGGTTATCAAACTTGCTAGACCTAATGTTCAGATAGTGGCTACTGAGCCTGAAGGTGCGCAGTTAATCGGAGGTAAAGAATGGGAACCTCATAAGATTCAAGGCTGGACTCCTGATTTTTTACCTAAGGTGATGAGCCTAAAGGTTCATGATCATCTAATTCCAGTAACTGATGAAGAGTCAAAAAATACTGCAAGAAATTTAGCTACGCAAGAAGGTATTTTTGTTGGTTTGTCTGGCGGAGGTACTCTAGCTGCTGGTTTAAGAGTTGCTGAGACTGCAGAGCCCGATTCGGTTATGCTGGTTATGCTCCCTGACACAGGAGAGAGATATCTTAGTACATATTTGTTTGATGATTTGAATGAAGGATCAGATGACGACTGGCTAGATAGTCAATAATTTAATTTCTGCGCTATATTATTTAATCATTTTTTATGATTAAGAAAGTGAGGGGGGAGGTATTATGATTAAATTGATTGATAGATTTAATTTTATAGCGCTATATTTTTTACTTTTTCCAGTTCTTTCATTATCGCACCACTCTATGGCTGAATTTGATCGTACTGTTGTTAGCGAGATTGAGGGCTTAGTATCAAAAATAAGCTGGAGAAACCCTCACATATTGTTTGAGATAGAAGAGAAGAGAGAAGATTCATCAACTATAACTTGGATTGTAGAAGGGGGAGCGATCAGCGCTCAAAGACGAAGAGGATTTACTGGTGATGAGATTTCTATTGGAGATAGAGTTCTAGTAGCTGGCAATCCTTCAACTGCAAGAGATAATTACATTCAAGTGTCTCATATGCTTATTCAGGATCAACAATTAGAACTATTATTAGGAGCGTCTAGTGAGCCAAGATGGTCTAATACTTTTATAGGTGATGATCGTAGTTTAGCAATTGATGTCGGATATAGTGAAAACCCAGGTATAGATAGTTCTTTATCTAGAGAAAATATTTTTAAAGTCTGGAGTCAGGCTGTTAGAGCTTGGTTTTTTCAAGACACATCACAAAATTTGACAGACTCCGCTATTATTGCTGCCTCAAATTTTGATAATATTCTTGATAACCCTTTGCTAGAATGCGTACCTCCCGGCATGCCATCATTGATGGGCAATCCCTATCCAATGCAATTTTTTCAGGCTGGTGGAAATATAGAAATTATTTTTGAGGAGTTTGATGCTAAAAGAATAATTGTTATGGGAGAAAATATTTTAGATGCAGAAGATATTCCCTACTCTCATACTGGATACTCGATTGGAGAGTGGCAAGACTCTACTTTAGTAGTTAAAACAGACAGGATTGACTGGCCATACCTCAATAGAGTGGGTGTTCCTCAGTCAACAAATGTAAAAATAACTGAGTATTTTAATGCTACAGATGATGTTTTGCATTATAAGCTAGTTGTTGATGAGCCTATTTCTTTGTTAGAACCTTTTGTTTGGGAAGCTCATTGGGTTAATTTGCCAGGTGAAACTGTCGAGCCTTATCAGTGTGTGGCTGAGGATACGGCCTAGCTATTCTCAAATATTTTTAGTCTCTTAGTTGTATTTTTTGAAGCTCTGTAAATTCATGCTCTATTGAAAGCTCTATTAATTTTCTCCAGATTGGATCAGAAATTTCTGAAGATAGGCCATAACTCTTAGATAAATTTTTTATATTATTTAAAACTTGATCAATTCTTTCTTGATCAAATATTAGGCTTTCATCATTTTTAACTAAAGCAGCTTTCTCGATACATTTTTGTCTTTTTGCTAAAAGAATTACTAACTCTTTATCAATAGCATCAACTTCTTCTCTTACTTTTTTCATTGACATCGTGAATCCTTAAAATTAAAAAATTTCAAATAAACCTGCGGCACCCATTCCTCCTCCGATGCACATAGTGGTAACAACATATTTCGCTTTTCTTCTTTTGCCCTCTAAGATTGCGTGACCAACAAGCCTTGCTCCAGTCATTCCATAAGGATGGCCTATAGAAATTGAACCTCCATTTACATTAGTAATCTCCATTGGTAAATCTAATCGATCTCTACAATAAAGAGTTTGAACCGCAAAAGCTTCATTTAGCTCCCATAGGTCAATATCCTTTAATCTCAAACTATGTTTTTTTAGTAATTTAGGGACAGCTAGAGCAGGACCAATTCCCATTTCATCTGGATCACAGCCTTCTACTACGAAGCCTTTATAGGCAGCTATTGGTTCTAAGTTATTTTTTTCTGCATATTTTTCACTAACTAGAACAGATGCTGATGCCCCATCAGATAATTGAGAAGCATTACCAGCAGTGACTGTTTTTGTATCTCCATCAAAAACAGTTTTTAGCTCTGCCAAGCCTTCTATTGTAGTAGAAGGGCGATTACCTTCATCTTTTAATAGCTTAACTTTTTTTGACTCATCTCGTCATTATTTTTATTTTTTACTAATTTTATAGTTTCTAGTGGGACAATCTCTTTATCAAATATACCTTTAGTTTGAGCATTATGAGTTCTTTTTTGACTAATCAGTGCATATTCATCTTGCCGCTCTCTCGATATTTTATATTTTTTTGCTACTACTTCAGCAGTTTCAAGCATAGTCATATAGATATTTGGTTGTAATTTTATTAATTCGGGATCATCTGTGAAATATGTATTTGTATGTTTATTTTGAACTAAGGATATTGATTCAACTCCTCCTGCTACAATCACTGATGCTCCATCAGCAATTATGTTTTGTGCCGCTATAGCAATAGCTTGTAAACCTGATGAGCAGTGCCTACTAACAGTAAGTCCAGAAACTTTTGTTGATAGCCCTGCTCTTAAAGCTGCTTGCCTTGCAATATTATTTCCAGTTGTTCCTTGTGGTCTGCCACAGCCCATAACAACATCTTCTACTTCTTTGGTTTCAATGCCACTTCTATTAATAGCATGTTGAATAGCATGGCCAGCTAATGAAGCTCCATAGGTGAGATTGAAGGCACCTTTATAAGCTTTTCCTATTGGGGTGCGAGCTGTTGATAGAATTACAGCTTGATCTAGCATAATAAGTTACTAAGCAAATATAGTAGCTAAAATAGTAAAAAAAGTAATTAGAAATATCCAAACACTTATCCATATAAGCGTAGTAAATCCTAAAAACTTTAGAATCGGGTTAGGGTATCTTAAGCCCTTCTCTTCGCCTTTTAAATTGACAAATATAATGGCAAAGGCGATTGCAGTTAGAAACCAAGTAATACTCATAACTAAAAAGCCAATTTGCTCTGCAAAGAATTGAGTATCAATTTCATTCATCTATTTCTCCTATTTAATTTTTTTCTATTGGTAATTCTGCATTTACCCAAGATAAAAAATCACCTTCAACATCTATGATATTATTAAAGCCATTATTCAGCAATTCATTTATTACTAGACCAGCTCTTGGGCCACTTCTGCAATAAACATAGATATTTTTTTTCTTATGATCGCTCAAGAGATTTATATTGGTCAAAAGTAAATCGTGCGAAATATTTATAGCATTAGGTATGTGCCCGAGATTGAACTCTTCCTTAGTTCTGACATCAAGTAAGAGATTATTCTCCTCGCTTGCTTGGTTAATTTTATTTAATTCAGTTACATTTACAATTTTAAAATCCATCTGTTGCTCTGTAGTTGGTTTTTTAAGAAAACTTATAGTATTAAAAATAATGGAAATTACTAAAAAAGTTGAGAAAAATCCTAATAAAACTTTCATACATTATAGACCTGCTATTTCCTTTGCTTTTCCGGTTAATTCTAGGATATGCAGACCACTTCCTGCTCTATCAACTGAATAAATTAATCCACGATCATCAATATCTACATTGTTAGTTTGTACTTGTCTGAAGCAATTTTCGTCAGTTTGAGCTGTAATAAATAATCCACCCTCAGCACTACAAATCTCTTGAGTAAAATCATTCATTTGAGGAACAAAATAAGCTACTTCAACTGGATCGAAGGGGTCACGAATATCAGCAACTCTTGTACCCCCATTGAAGTAAGACATTACTACTAGCGAATTATCAAAATTAGGATGATAGCTATCATGTACTGCATGAAGCCCGAAGCGGAGACCACGTTCACAAAAATTACCAAGATTTTCTTTTGCTTGAAAAGAAGAGATTGGAAAAGGTTTATCTTCATCTGTTATATCAACAATAAATAACATATCTCTATCTGTTGAGCAATTACCTATACCGATCTCTTCTGAAGCAAGTAATACTATGTTTAAGAATTTATTTTTTTCTGTATCAGCAAAGTCTTTAACCTCTATGTTAAATAATGGCTTTACTGAATGTGCTCCATAATACTCTGGCATATCCAAACGGCTGATTTGAGGATATAAAAGATTTTCTGTAGTAGGTGAGAATGGATCGTTTGATTCTGGATTACCATTAATTAGTTTATCTCGATCTAAGATTTGCATAACACCATCATCACTTGCCCCATATCCAAGATACACTCTATTACCAGAAGCGAAAGGAGCATGAAGAGGGGTCGAGATAGGACCATTAGCGCCTGGTTGGCTTCCATCTAATGCAAAGTTACGAATATGATGTGGCTCAAGGGGATTACTCATATCAAATAATTGAAGAACTCTTCGAATGCGCCATCCTTCAGGAGTACCGTTTAAATATGCAATTCCTGATTCACAATCCCAATAAATCTTATGAGTTTGTTTTCCCCCTATATTGGTTTCTCCAGTGTAATATATCATTCCAATGATTTGAGGATTTTCCGGAGCAGTTACATCTAATAGTTCTGCGCCTAGACTTCCATTTGTGTTAATTAAGTACACTTTTTCAGGATCAGCATTTGGTAAATCAGCCCCATTACAAATTTGAACATGTTGTCTGTTCTCTGCTCCTTCTGTGGGCGGCTGGTGATAAAGATATATTGGATTACTAGCATCAGTAATATCCAAAATAGACATACCATTAGTTTCTATTTTTCCATTTAAACTATTTACTTTTTCACCAGAATGATGACCAACAAATAAAATATATCTATCATCATAGCGATGAGGCACTGCATGATAGGCGCTTCTTCCCTGTAAGTTATTTGATCCTACTAAAGACATATTCCAAGATTCTTCAGTATTATTTTGCATACTTATATTTTTTTCACCACCAAAATTACTACATCCGGAAATAATACTTAGGATAAATAAGAGATAGATTAGATATTTTTTCATTATTTTCCCCTATCAGTTTATGAGTTTAGATTTAAGATTATTTTCTCTTGAGTGAGAGGCAGGTCTCTAATACGAAGCTCTGTAGCGTTTGCTACTGCATTAGCAATTGCTGCAGATGTAGGCCCTTGAGCACATTCGCTAGGCCCAGAAGATGCTAAATCTGGCCTATTGATTAAGCTAACCTCAACCGAGGGAATTTCAGAGAACCGGAGAATTGGATAGGTAGCCCAGTTGGTACTTTCTATGCCAGAAGTTGAAAACTTTACTGATTCTTTTAGGGTCCAGCTAGTCGCTTGTATTATACCACCCTCTATTTGATTGGTAACACCGTCAGGATTTATAATTTGTCCTGCATCTACAGCTGCAAAAGCTCTATGAACATTAATAACGCCAGTACTTAAGTTAACACCTAAGTCTATAATTACAGCAAAATAGGTACTAGTATTTTTATATCTAGCAAAACCGACACCTCTCCCAAAGTTTTCAGGGATTTCTAGCCTCTTTTTACTCTCTGCCAATTTTTTTACCTCTTCAAGAACTGCTTTAGCACGGTAATCCTTAAGATGTTCAATTCGAAAACTAATAGGATCTGCATCAGCTTCCTTGGCAAGCTCATCCATAAATGACTCTATTGCAAAAACATTTGCATGAGCCCCTAGGCCTCTCAGTGCTGAAACTCTTAGAGGATTTTCAGAGATAAAGTGTCTAGTAACCCTGTGCTCGGGTAAGTCGTAAAGTGCTACAGCATTTCGGTCACCACCGTTGAAGCGGTTCTGAAGTGAATATCTAGCAGAATTAGGTAAGGGATTATTTTTTTGAATAGATGCATGAAGATTAGCAGCTCCTACTCCTCCAGATGGCCTTGTTGAGTGGGTACAGGTCCAGTGGTCATAATCCCAGTAAGAAATTTTATTAGAAGGATTAAGTCCTGCAGTAATCTTTATACTTGTAGCCGAACCATATGGCTCTCGTCTAAATTCATCTTCTCTTGACCAGATAAGCTTAATTGGCTGTCTCTCAAATCTCATAGCAATCATTGCTGCATCTAGTGCCACATCATCAGCGCCATTGTGTCCATAACAGCCTGCACCTTCTACGTGAATACATCTAACTTTTGATTCTTCTATGGCTAGTGCGGTGGAAATAGCTCCTTTTAGCTCGAAGACGCCTTGAGTATGGCTCCATACTGTAAGTCTATTTCCATCCCACATTGCAACAGCTGCAGATGGAGATAAAGCGGCATGAGCAATATAAGGTCTAGAGTAATCAGCTGATAATTCTCTATCATTATCAGATTTTGTACTTGAAGATTTTGATTTATTATCAAAAATAACTTCAGGGTCAAGTGCTTCTAACTCTCTAAGCACATTAGGGAAGCTATCTTGGCTAGGTATTTCTCTAAACTGTTCCCAGATAGTTACTTTTCTTAAGGCTTCAGCTGCAGATACTGCTTGCTCTTCTTTTTCAGCTACAACTGCAAGAAAAGAACCATCTTGCACAACAGATATAACTCCCTCAATTTCATCTACTATCTTTGGTTGAGTAGAAACTAGATTAGCACTATCTATTTCTGGCCTCACCATTTTTGCATGGAGCATATTTGGCATTCTAATATCATGAACATATGCTGGCTCCCCAAAAACTTTAGCTGGGATATCAAGTCTCTTTTGAGAAGAACCAACTATACTGTGATTTTTTGGTTCTTTAGGGGAGATTAGCCCAGAGATTTTTGTGTTAAAATCTTCACTGCTAAGAAGATCCCAGTAGCTCAGACTAGAGCTATTTCCATTAATGAGTATTTGCCCATCATTTACAGATAGTTCATCTATATCAATTATTCCGGAAGGCGAAGAAAGTTTTGCGGCAGCATTTTCAAGGAGAAGGTGTCGAGCTTCTGAAGACGCCATTCTTATAGCTACTCCACTTCTTTCGATAGATGTACTTCCTGTTGTCCTGCCTTCTGTTGGTGAGTGATCTGTATCAAGGTCTTGTACTTTTATTCTATTGAAGTGAATATCTAATTCTTCTGCTGCTATTTGAGCTAAAGATGTTCTTATGCCCTGACCTAATTCAGCTTTACCCATTGATAGAGAAACTGTTTTATCGCTATTTATTCTTAGCCAGAGATTAAGACTAGGGTTATCAGAAATGCTTCTCGGTAAGTTTGCTTGAGAAAAAGATGTATCAGGAATTGTAACTTGGATTGCTAGAGCAGATACACTTTGAAGGAAAATTCTTCTTGAGATTTCAATATTCTTTTTCATGATAGATCCTCCGAAGCTTTTTTTACAGCCTTGAGTATTCTCGTGTGCGTACCGCATCTACATAAATTTGCATTTAAAGCATCTTTAATATCTTGATCCGTAGGTTTTGGATTTTTTTCTAATAAGCTAGCTGCTGACATTATCATTCCACTAGAGCAAAAACCACATTGAGCAGCCTGCTCTTCAATAAAGGCAGTTTGTAATGGATGAGGTGATTCTCGATTACCTAGACCCTCTATCGTTGTAATTTCTTTTCCAGATAGGGCAGAGATAGGAGTAACACATGACCTAATTGGCTGGCCATCTACTAGGACCGTACAAGCTCCGCATTGGGCAACGCCACATCCAAATCTTGGGCCACTCAGTTCAAGATCATCTCGAAGAACGGACAACAAAAGCGAAGATGGCTCTACATCTAATATTTTCAATTCCCCATTAACTTTTAATTCAAATGGCATAAAATACACTCCCTAGTTTTTATCTATAGCTTATATTCATTAGATAAAAAAATTAAGTACTTAAGTTAAGTAATTTAATTAAATTTCCTCCAAGAATTGCTCTTTTTGCATCATTACTCAAAAAATTAGCGTTAGCAACTAAGTCTATTGTGTCTGGCCAAGTAAATGGCATATCGGATCCATAGACTAATTGATCTATTCCAGCAACATTGACAAGGTGGCGCAAACCATCTTCATTGAAGATCATAGTATCAATTAGAATTTGATCTTTCAGGTATTCACTAGGATTCCTTTTATTAATACAGTTGGAGTTATTTCTAATGCAAGCCACTTCAGACCTTCCAAGATACGAAGGAAAATAACCTCCTCCATGAGCGGCAACTACTTTAACATTTGGGAAGCGATCTAAGGTGCCATCAAAGATTATTCTTGATAGAAATAGTGTTGTTTCAAGAGGGTTTCCAATAACATTACCTAATCCACCAGCCCCATCCAAAGCCCCTGGTTGAATAATATTTCTAGAGCCGTCAGGATGCATAAATACTGGTACTCCTAGTTCTTCGACCTTCCTCCAAAAGGGATCATATTTTTCAGAAGATGGGACTTCTCCTTGAGCATGGCCACCTATACAGACTCCAACATGACCTAATTCTTTAACAGCATACTCAACTTGATCTGCAGCTAATTCTGGGTATTGAAGAGCAGGAGAAGACAGCCCTATAAATCTATTAGGATATCTACTACACCAGTCAGCAATACCTTCATCATTTAGTTTTACTATTGCTTTTGCTTGATCTATGCTGTCTCCTTCATACCACCAAAAACGATTAACGCTAAGTGCAGCAATATCAATACCCCTCTCGTCTAGGTCATCTATCCTATGTGGGCCTAATACAAGAATATTATCAAGAGAAGCATTTTCTAATTTAGTACCTTGAATTAATGGCGCCACTTCTTGAAAAAGACAATGCGCGTGAATATCAATAATAGTTACTTTTTGACCGTTTAGGAAAACTTCTTTTCTAGATTGTGCGAAGGTATTTAATGCTACATTTGAAAGTAATGTTCCAGTTGATATTTTTACTGCGTTTTCTAAAAATAATCTTCTATTCATCGAGTGGCTCCTATTTAAGTTTATTGGATCATATTAGATATAAAAAATTTAGATAATTACTTTATTTCAAATACTTATCAAAAAATTCAGCATATTCTTTATAAGCTAGCTCCTGAATCCTGTCTGGAGAAAAAGATCCATCAGGAAAGTTACGAAGTAAAACATATCCATGTTCATGATGACTGTAAGATAACCACCTTACATTTTTTTTGGATTCATTTACCCATTCAAACAACAATTCAAATAAGCCTTGTAAGTGATCACCATCTCTTCCCATAATTAGGAGAGGGGTATTAATTCTGTTAATCCGCTCCATTGCGCGCTCTCGATTAGAGAGGCTTCTTACATAATTTACATCCTGTAATTGAAGCTCTGTGCCTGTTTCATCTCGAGGTGCATCAGCATCATTTACAAGTAGGTATTCTCTAACTGCGGCCTCTGCAGGAACGGCAGCAGCTAATAAATCACTATCTGATACCGCTTTCATAATAATTTCCCCTGAATGGCTACTTCCTATCGCACCAATGCGATTAGCATCAATATAAGACAGGTTTCCAACATGTCTTAAAATAGAAATAAAGTCATCAGAATCGAGGCTACCTCTAGAACGAAGAGTGCGGCTACCTCCACTGACATTATCTTCAATTAAGGCTGCATCACCAACTTCATTGTAAAGCTCAGGAACCTCATTTCTAAAATTTACAAAAGCAGATGCATAGCCTCTATTAGCTAAACGCATCATTAAGCCATGAGATATATCCATTTGATCTTGTATTTTTTTGATTCCATTTATACCTTGTCCGGAGCCAATTAGTATAATAGGAAAAGGACCATCTCCTTCGGGTTTTACTAGGCCTATTGGAACATAAATCTCATCTTGGGTTGGAACTAATTGGAGCTCCCAAGAATCCCCATTCTTAAAATCTTGATCTAAATTTATCCAAGGTATATCTGATAGAACAAGAGTTTGAGCAATCAAAGAGCCTTGAGCACAACAAAAAAGTATTAATATTGATAATCTAATCATGAAATTCTCCTTACTTTTAATATTTTAAAGCACTATAAATCTGGCAGAAAGAGATGGAGTCTTCGAAGACGCTAGAAATACCTATCTTTCTACCTATATCCCTTATTCATATTAGTATTCTATTTTATAAAGCAGACAATATATTTTACATTTGCTATATGATTGTTCTACAATTTACTAATCAAGGATCTTTAAGTAATCATGGCACAAGATACTAAATATTTAAAGCAAATAGGCGGGATTGGTTGATGCATTAAAGTTATTTTATTTTATAATCTACCAGTTTTTTAAGTTCCCTTGTGTGTTGTTTTAGAATGAATAGTATGAAATATTTATTTTGAGGAGCTTGCTATCAGATTTACATTTTTTACATGTTTAATTTTTTGCTCTAGATTGGTCTTTTCTAATGATGATATAGAAGGCATATGGGATTTTTCCTGGCCGGGTCACGGAATTGGCCATCCCCCATCTTCTTCAGTTGATTTTACTACCGAAGGAAAATTATCTTTTGATAGCTTCTTGCCAGAGCTTGATCCTACATTAAAGTGCTTAATGCCAGGCATTCCTCTTGGTATTATCGATCCATACCCAATAGAAATAGTTATGCAAGATCATCAGATACTTTTTTTATATGAACATTTTCATATGGTAAGAAGGATATTTATGGATGGAAGGATTGCTCCTGATGATTGGCCAGTGTCGCTTATTGGGTATTCAGTGGGTCATTGGGAAGAAAAGACATTAGTTATAAAAACTACTCATATGTCTCCTGACAACTATGTATGGACTAATGGTATGCCATTTTCAGGAGATAAAAATTCATATGTGATTGAGCGATATAGTAGAGAGGGTGATATTTTACTTTTTGAAGCCGAAATTCATGACTCAGTAAATTATAAGACGCCTTACAAGGTTTCTGGTCAGAGATTATTTTCTCCTGATATGAATATTTATGAATATGAGTGCTTGCCTGATTTTGCTGGTGCTGGGGTAATTTAGCTATGAAGATTATTTTAACCATTAAACTTTTATTGCTTTGTTCTTTATTATTCTTTAGCCAGAGTTATGTTTTGTCTCATCATAATACTGGTACTTATTTTGATACATCTCAAACTATAGAATTAAAAGTAGCTACTGCTATTTCATTTCAAGTGGTAAATCCTCATACTAAGTTATTATTTGTTCTTAACGATAGCGAAGGAAATGAAGTGGAATGGTGGGGGGCTACTGCGAGTGCAAATCACTTAAGGAGAGTTGGTATAACGAATGACCTTATCAGTTCTGGAGATAAGATTACAGTTAAGGGTTACCCTAGCAAAACTACTGATAACTTATTATTTGTAACTACTGTGATCTTTGAAAATGGTGATTATGCAGATTTTAATTATACTGCAGGGGGCATTTTTAAGTCAGTTACATATTAGTATTTATTTTATACCACCTATTATAAAAGTCTGGCGGAGAGAGAGGGATTCGAACCCTCGATACACTATTAATGTATACTCCCTTAGCAGGGGAGCGCTTTCAGCCACTCAGCCATCTCTCCAAGTCTTTAATTTTCAACCAAAAAACTCTATTCTAAATCTAAATTAACAAAATAAAAGTTATTATATAATTATATTTTGTTAAAATAATTATTTTTTAAGTGTTATTTTTTATAATCAGTTATTTAAGGATACCCTAATGAAAATATTAGGGTATCCTAATATAACAATAAATATTTTGGGACATTAATCATGAACTT